>Ga0137360_10002034_pt1 | contig 12053 bp, 7 predicted proteins | sample Mad1_60_16metaG_FD_104924 | JGI IMG/M metagenome (GOLD analysis project Ga0137360, IMG submission 104924) | Vadose zone soil microbial communities from Angelo Coast Range Reserve, California, USA - Mad1_60_16 metaG | ecosystem: Environmental > Terrestrial > Soil > Vadose zone | place: USA... | reverse complement strand
GTTACGCACACTGGCCCCTGGCGTTTATGAACGCAACGCCCTGGTCCACTGCGAGCCGACGACGCTGTCGGTGTTTTTTTTTAATGATGCGGCGACCCCCGAGAAAGCCGAGGCAAGACAAAGCAAGAAGGAGCACGAGGCGCGCGCCAAAGGCCGCAAGCTCAGTGAGCAAGCCCGCTTCCTGGCTGGCTTCATCTTGTTGGTGACCACCCTACCGCTTCCTCAGTGGCCGACCTCGCTCGTCATTGAGCTCTATGCCTGTCGCTGGCACATTGAAGTGCTCTTCAAACGCATCAAACAGCTGTTGGATCTGCATACCTTGCGCTGTGAGACGCCGGAGACCGCTCAGGCTATGATTGCCGCGAGGCTTTTCGCCTGGCTGCTCATTGAGGAGGACCTCGAAGGCTTGCGACGCCAGCTCGCTGATGGCGAACCCTTCGCCGTCGCGCTCAGCAGTTGGCGACTGGCTCACCTGGCCTTTGAGGGCTTGCAACAGGTCGTCAAAGGCTGGTACAGTCGCCAACAACTCCGAGAGGCGCTCCCCGAGTTTCGCCGACTCTTCCGGGAGCGTCGCCAGCGGCCCTTGCTCGAACACCAACGTCGCCTCCGCTTTCACTCGCTCTTGGCCTTGGACGCTGATCTGGCTTCTCTTTTCTCTTGTTCAGGTGCTTAAGTTGACGCCTAAGGGTGGACCCCTACTCGAAAGCCAAATCCTATACTTTCGATAAGCATGTAGGTCAGTCAAAGTAACTGCGAAATCTTATATTTGGGCTGGTCCCACTATCTTTGAAAAGTGGGTCCCACTAACTATGATCACAGTCCCACTAACTTTGAGAGCCTGTTTGTCATTTTCCATAAATATCTGGCATTAGCTCAAACATGAACGAGCTTAACCCACATCCTCATTCCACATATATCTAGCCAATTATTCCACACATATCCAGGTTGACCATACTTATTACCATAAATATTTGGGTTAGCCATACACTATTTCCGATACATTAGATTGGCATTTACTCTATGTGGCTGGTCTTAATATTATATACCGAGCCGCAGGCTATACAGTCACTTTTAAGAACAGATGCGCTAAGTAGCCAACACAGGGCCTCGCGCGAGCTCATGCGCCTGGCCCGCATGCTGCGCAAGCCAGAGTACTACCAGGAGCTGCTGGGCGCCGGGAGAAATGAAGTGGCGCTGGCAAACTACCACTGGGCGCTCTATATTCTCTTGGGAAAACTCAGTCCGACGCTCTATGTGCTGAGGAAAAATGCGTCGTCGTGAGACGCAATCAGGGGGAGAGTTCTGCTTTTGCTCTTTCGGTCGCGTATGCTATGATGACGAGGGAGTCTGCAAGTTCCGAGCCGCCGCAATGGAAGCGATGAGGAGGCCGTACCTGGCAACGGCGTGTGTCTCGCCTGGGAGGGTATACACATGACGCAAAGCCGTATGATCCTTTCCTTGAGGGCTTCTACTTTGCGGCTCATAGCACCTTACGTAGCGATACCCCACGTTGCTGTGGTAAGTCAATATGCGGCTACATTCATTTGAGGACAATAGGAAGCTGTGCGCTCGCTTTGAGGTACAGGGGAATACGTGATAGAGGAGCTTCAGCCATAAACGAACAACCACCCTGAAATACCTCACCGGTCCAGGCATCTGTCCAGGTGGTACCAGCGGGAAGATAAACTTTACGGCTACGCGCCCCTTCGTACAATACAGGGGCCACAAGTAAGTTCGGTCCGAAGAGATATTGATCGTCAACCTTAGATGCTGTCTCATCGTTCGGAAAGTCGAAGAAGAGTGGACGCATTGGCGGTATCCCTCTTTCATGTGCCAGTTGCATCTGTTCCATTACATACGGACGCAAGCGCTCGCGCAAGGCAAGCAGTTCGCTGATAATGGCGTATGCCTCTGCGCCAAAGGACCAGACCTCGTTCGGTCCTCCCGTTTGGATCATCATTGCCGAGTTGGATTCGGGATTGCGATAGCCATGCAGACGTAATACGGGACAGAAAGTGCTGTACTGGAACCAGCGCACGATGAGTTCACGAAATGTAGAGGATGCGCTGTCCGCACCGTAGAAACCGCCAATATCGGTCGTCCACCAGGGAATACCGCTCATGGCCATATTTAAGCCCGCACGAACCTGTACGCGCAATGCCTCAAAGGTGCTGCTGATATCGCCGGACCAGGCTAGCACGCCATAACGTTGACTGCCTGCCCAGGCAGAACGACACAGATTGAGAATCTGCGTTTCGCCCGCTGCCTGCATGTGTTCATAAAAGCCACGCTCATGTAATAGAGGGTAGCTATTACCAACCTCTGCTCCGTTACCGAGAAAGAAACGGACGTTATCCGGCTCCATCGGAGACATTTCTGGCTCACACACGTCCAGCCAGAACGTTTTAATACCCTGCTGATAATAATGCTCATGCACCTGTTCCCAGATAAAGTCACGCGCCTCTGGATTCGTTGCATCATAGTAGTAGAGGGAAACAAGGCCTTCGGGACGGTTGTCGATAAACTGCATCACCGTTCCATTGCCACGCTCCGTCCGCACCAGCAGTCCCCGTTGTCGCAGTGTGCCGAAATTCTCGCTTAGAGGATTGACAGTCGGCCAGATAGACACCATTACCCGAACCCCCATCTCGTTCAACTCTCGCGCCATCGCCGTTGGGTCGGGCCAGAGTTCAGGATCGAAACGCCAGTCACCTTGCAGCGTCCAGTGAAAAAAGTCAATGACAATGACCGATAGTGGCAACCCACGTCGCTTATGTTCGCGTACAACCGCCAGCACTTCGTCCTGCGAACGATAACGTAGCTTGCACTGCCAGAAACCGGAGGCCCATTCAGGAAACTCGGAGGGATAGCCGGTTGCATCGGCGTAGTGTTCCATGATCGTCGCAGGTGTATTACCGGCCGTGATCCAGTAGTCGAGCTGTGGCGTCGCATCGGCGACCCAGCGCGTCCCATTCTGTCCCAACTCCACACGCCCTACAGAGGGATTATGCCAGAGAAAGCCATAGCCTCGACTAGAAACAAGAAAGGGAATAGTTATCTCTGTATTGCGCTGAATCAGGTCTATGGTACAGCCTTTTTGATCGAGTAATCCGTGTTGATGTTGTCCCAAGCCATAGAAACGCTCATCATCATATGCATGAAAACGGGCCTCTACATGAAATAGCGCACCATGCGTTGCTTTGAAGAGACGTGGGGGTATGCGTGTAGCATGTCCAGGTGGTACTTCAGCCAGCAATTCGACTCCGCGTTGCGCATCAAAAAAGCGTATCAGCCCCGTCGATGAAACACGAGCCAGTATCGTACCATTACGTATGGTCGCCTCCCGCTCGTCAATAGTAATGTCTACATGTGTTTCTTTGGGTGGTAGTAGTACATTCACAAGACTATCACGAATTGCCCCACTGACGGTTGCACGGACACGTAAGCTATCCTGTCCCCATGCCTCGATACGCACATGTTCATCATTACCGCTCCAGAGTAAAGCATTGCCATGCTGACGAAATCCGTACATAAACCATCCTTCCTTCCAGGTATGAATAAGGTTGAAGCACAACTGTATCGCTTTGTAGTCGCTATGCTATTCTTTGACGGCTCCGGCAACAAGGCCAGAAGTGATGTAGCGTTGTGCGAAGATGAACACGAGAATAATCGGGGCCGCCGCAACCACCGAGACAGCCATCAAGTCATTCCAGCGCGTCCCATACTCACCAATGAAGGTGTAGAGACCAAGCGTGAGAGGACGCTTCGTCTCGTCGGTGATGAGTGCGAGCGGAAAGAGAAAGTCACTCCACCCCATCAAAAAGGTCAGGGCCGCCACTGTCAGCAACCCTGGACGAGATAGAGGAAGGATAATACGATAGAAGGCTCCCCACAGCGTGCAGCCATCGACGAGGGCGGCATCCTCTAAATCGCGCGGCAGGTTCAGGAAGAACGGGCGCATCACCAGGGCAGCAAAGGGCAAGGTGCGGGTCGTCACGGCAAGTGCCACAGCCAGAAGTGAGTTGATCAATCCTAGTTGTGTAAACATCACAAACAATGGCATAGCTAGCATAATGCCTGGAAACATCTGCACCACGAGGAAGACGAGCAGGTAAATATTTTTGCCCTGTACGGGAAGCCGCGCCAGTGCATAAGCAATCGGAGTCGCCAAAACAAGACTTAGCACCATCGTTCCCAGTGCTATCTGCAGGCTATTGCTCATATATTGCCAGATAGCCTGGCTCTGCACAAAATTGGTGATGTAAGGTGTCCAGTCGATGTGCAACGGAAAAAGTGTGGGCGGCGAACGAAAGAGTTCTACCGTGCCCTTAAGAGAACTGATGATCACCCAATACAGCGGAAACACCATAATGGCCGTGCAGAATAGTGCAATTCCCGTCAATAGCGTCGTTTGTAGAGGCTTCGTCGTGCCAGTGATACGTATAGAACGGCCTGAACGTACTAAGCCCATCATGCCACCTCCTCTTTGCGAGTGAGAAATAGATAGAATACGCTGACAACGAGTAGCAGCAGAAACATCAGCACTGCAACCGCAGAGCCAGAACCCAGGTTAAACTGCTCAAAGGCAACATTATAGGCATAGAGAGGCATTACCTCCGTCGCATTAACCGGCCCGCCACCTGTCATCACATAGACCAGATCGAATACGTTGAGCGTGTAGATAAAGCCAAGCATGAGCACAATCAGGCTCGTGGAACGCATCAACGGAAGCGTGATGTAGAGAAAGCGATTGAAGCCGTTTGCACCATCAAGCAATGCCGCCTCGTACAGTGTGGCTGGAATACCCTGCAAGCCTGCCAGCAATAGCGACATGTTGAAGGGAATACCAATCCAAATGTTGGCTATGATAACAGTCCATATCGTGATGTTTGCGTTAATGAGCCAATGTATAGGAGCATGAATGATGCCCAGGCTCATAAGCAGATAATTGATAATGCCTGAGTCGCTTTGAAACATCCACTTGAAGATGGTGCCGCTGACGACAATTGGCAGCACCCAGGCAACCATGATCAGGCCACGCATCAGGCCAACCAGTGGTAAACGTTTATTGAAAAGCAACGCAAGTAAAAAGCCAATGCTAAACTGAAATACGAGACAGGCCCCCGTGAATAAAAGCGAGGTTCCAAGCGAAGAGATAAATACCGGGTCGCTAAGCACCGTACGATAATTGGCAAGGCCAATAAAAGGTATATTTCCTGTGAGCAGTGTTCCCAGATTGACCTGCTCCACGCTATAGAGAATCATGGTAATCACGGGGTAAAGCAGGAACATGAGCATAAAAAGCGTCGCAGGCAACAAGAACAGATAAGGACCGATGCGCTTGCTAAAGCGCTGTCTCCTCTTCCCTTTTTGCCTCGCTGCTGTTGTCATTTCTGACGCTTGCTCTGATTGAACGATTGTGGACAAGTGCAACCATCCTCCTCTCTCATAGGGATATCAATCAGGTCATCAATGGTCCGTTCCCGTAGGGGACGGGACAAGTCCACGCCCCTACGGGAACGGACCATGCGCTACGACAGCAGCGGAGCAATGGTTTGCGATGCCTGGTTTAGTGCGGCTGAGGCGGATAATTGCCCGCTAATAGCGGACTGAAACGCTTGCTGTACCGCATTCGATATCTTTGGATAATTGGGGCCATAGGCACGTGGCCTCGCGGTCTGAAGCGAGCGAACGAAAACAGCAATATTAGGATCTTGCTGGAAAGCGGGATCGCTAGCAAGGTCTTTCCGGCTCGGAAGTCGGTCGTCCTGCACGATGTAGTTTCGCAATTGTGTTAGCACCTGGGAAAATTGTACGAAGCTCCATGCTTCTTTGACATGGCTACTAGTTACGGTGATGGCCCAGTTCTCACCTCCGAGAATAGAGGCAGGTTGTTGTCCTTGTGGTAATGGAACAACCCCCCACGAGAACTTCGCTCCCTGTTGCGTCGCGGGCAGATTCCAGGGACCATTCATGCACATCGCTGCCTTTTGTGCGATAAACTGGGTAATGGCGTCCTGCTGCGTCCAGTTCAGGCATTCAGGCGAAAGCAATCCCTCTTTGACAAAGGAGACAAGATACTGTAGTGCGCTCACACCTGATGGACTGTCCAGGGTACTGAGATCGGCTCCGGCCTGCCAAAGGAACGGTAAGAATTGGAACGTTCCCTCTTCGCTCTTCACAAGCGACATAGAGAAGCCATAGACGCCATTTTTTGTCAACTTACGCGCAGTGCTATGCAGTTCGTCCCAAGTGGTAGGTGCTGTCACACCTGCCGCCTTGAACATGTCCTTATTGTAGTAGAGTGCAAGGCAGTTGCTATTATTCGGAACTCCGTAGTTCTTTCCCTGCCATGTTGTTGATTTCCATGGACCTGGAAAATACTCATCGCTCTGTCCCCACGCACTTACCTCACTGGTAATATCGGCCAGAATGCCCATCGACGAAAATGCGGAATGATCGGGATTGTCGATAACGACGATGTCTGGTAGCTGCTTCGATGCCGCACCTTGAATGATTTTCTGTTTCAAATCGGCAAAAGGAATGCTAGTACGCTGAATTTTGATGTTCGGGTTTGCCTTCATAAAGGCATCAATAACACTCAGATAGCCTTTTCCCGCCGTCTGGAAATAGTCCCAGAGCGTCAGGGTAATAGGCCCTGATGAGCTAGCACCACTCGATCCCCCACATGCCTCCAGGAGCGCCATTGCCGCTCCACTACTTACTCCCAGCGCAATCGTTCGTTCTAGAAATTCTCTACGGTTTATCCGCCCTCTATGGATATCCGTCATCATTGATACCAGGGCTTCGCGTGACGTTCGAGCCATACTGTGACCTCCTCAAGCAGGTAACGCTACTGTATCTTGCTGTGATACATACGGGCAGTGCGTAAATAGCGCTGTTCCGTTACGAAGTAACGAAGACAAAATGACATCCTGTTGTCAGGTATACATGCTCAAGAGTAAGCAACTTGACAACGCTGTACAGATAACCAAAGGAATAATGATGCTGTTGAGTAATACCTATCCGTACCAAGTGGATAGGTGAGTAGCGAAGTAACGAGCATCAGGAATGATGAGCGTCTCGCCTCCTTCTGCCTTGTTGTGCATTGAGCTACGACAACGATTCTTGCTACGATGGAAAGACGTGATCAAAACGTTTTGACTGCTTGATGTAACAAGTATAATCAGGAAAAAATAGAAAGTCAAGCATTTGACAAACCAATTTCCCGCATAGTAAGATTGTATCAAAACGTTTTGAAAAACTGTCCTCTAGCGTCTCACAGGAGAAATGATACTGTGGTAACAATGGTTGATATCGCGAAACGAGCAGGGGTTGCGCTCAGTACGGTCTCACACACTCTTAGCGGCAAGCGCCCAGTCTCACCGGAAGTAAGAGAAAAAGTGCTTCAGGCGATGAGCGATTTGAACTATCAGCCCAACGCCCTTGGTCGCGCCCTGCGCAACAAAAGCACCAGGACTATCGCCCTACTGTACCCCACTGCGTTCAGCGATATCCCCGAGTCTCACTTCGAGTTCGTCAGTGGGATTGTAGAGGAAACGAGCGAACGAAAATACGGACTTCTCCTCTGGACGAACACCGATGACGACCAGGAAGTTTTTACAATGGCGCAGCAGGGCTTCATCGATGGACTGATACTGATGGAGATACGGCTGGAGGATTCGCGTGTCAAGATGCTCAGGGACAGAAACTATCCCTTCACCATGATAGGTCATTGCCGAGAAAACGAAGGCATTAACTTTGTAGACCTGGATTTTGACTATGCGCTTCATACCAGTGTCGAGCACCTGGCGCAACTGGGACATAAGCACATTGCATTGGTGAATCACTCGCTGGCACAACTGGAAGCTGGTGTTGGCTACATCGTACGCTCCGAAGAGGCATTTCATCATGCAGTTGAACAATGGGGACTAGATGGTCACTCGTTTTCTTGTGAGCCAGGCCTTGATGCAAGCTATACCACAGTCAAAATGGTACTTACTCAGCATCCCGAAATTACCGCTATCGTGACCGGCAACATCCTCGTCAGCAGTGCCATCACCCGCGCCACCTACGATAGCGGTCTCAGAATACCAGAAGACGTCTCCATCGTCGCGCTAGTCACCTCGCGCTTCGCCGGGATGACGGCCCCCACGCTTACCACGATTGATTTTCCATCCCGCAAGATGGGTCACATGGGAGCAGAGATGCTGATTCGACAATTAGAGGGTGAGCAAGTATCCTCACAGGTATTGCTGAGGCCACCATTGACGATAAGGCAAAGCTCGGGTCTGTGTATGCGGTAGCTAAAAAGATTGAGCAAAGCTTTAGCGTGGTCGCATGATAGCACCCGTATTGCCTCTGCAATATTTGAGGGGGTTGTAGTATGGCAAGCAATATAACTCTCCAAATACGACTTCTTATGGGTGCTTCATGCGAAAGATCACACAGGATCCCTGCACAATGCTTAAAATTTTCTATTTGGCAATAAGCCCAATAGTAGTCAATGAAGGTTAGGTTCTCTATAACCGATTCTTAGCGTATATTTTCCCCGAAAACACACGGTGGCCCCAACCAGAACTATTTTCGGTGCAGCAGGTCAATGCTGGGCTGGCCTTATTCATCTCCCTCTCTAGCAGACCCTAACACATGAGGCCAGACGGCTCTCTTTGTCCTTGTTCGAGACACAGCGCCTCAAGTTCACCCTCATACGGCGCGCGATTGACCAGGTTATAGGGCGGCTGCAAGCACGAGTAGCGGACATAGCCATGCTGATCGCTGACCGAGAGCGCTTCTCGCAGGCGCTTGGCGCTGTAGTTGGAGGCACCCACGTAGCGCACCTTGCCCTGCTGCACCAGCTCATCAAAGGCGGCCATCGTCTCGGTCAGCGGTGTAGCAGAGTCATCGCCATGCGCTTGATACAGATCGATGTAGTTGGTCTGCAAGCGATTCAAGGAAGCCTCGACCTCTTGCAGGATATACCGCCGCGAGAGGCCGCGTGCCGTGGGGTCGTTCCCCATCGGAAATCCCAATTTCGTCGCGAGCACGATGCGGTCGCGGTTCTTGCGAGCACTCATCCAACGGCCCAGGATGCTTTCGGATGCGCCCTGCCCGTAGACATCAGCCGTATCAATACAATTCCCTCCGCCCTCAATGAACGCATCCAGGACGGAAAAGGACCCCTGTTCATCGAGCGCCATCCAAAGACGTTTCCCCCGAAGCAGAGCGCTGATACAGCTACTCCAACTAAGTTGGAGTCCTACGATCCTACAAAGTAATTTTGAGAACCTACATTTCAGCTGGTCTCACTATCTTTGACAACTGATTCTCACTAACTGTGAGATCCTACAAACAATCCTACTACAAACTGGCCGTGCCAAATATCTGTGGAATAGCCAGATATTTCTGGTACAGGGCCAGATATTTATGAAAAATGACATGTTTTGTAGGATCTCAAAGTTGGTGAGACTGTGATCACAGTTAGTGAGACCGAGTGAGCTTGAGTGGAGTCAACCAGAACAGGGTGGCCTCGCTAATTTTCGTAGTTAGTGAGATTGCTATCTTGTTATTGTCGAAGTTACTGAGATCAGCCTGATTTGCACCGCCCCTTATTATCGAAGTTATTGGAACCAGCATAAGATACTACACGTTCGTACTTTTCGAGTGTTCTTTGCTGCAGATGTTGAGCGACGAAAAAAAGCGACAAGCATTGTCAAGTTTTATGCGCGCTAATCGTCACGTTTTTTTCGTCGCTCAACACGTCGTTAAAGTACATAAGCGATTCTATGCTTGCAAAGCTTTTATACGCTGCTCTAACTCTGAAGCCCCAATATCATCACCTTTGCTTCTCAAAAAGGTAGCACGTTCTTTAAGGATATCTATTAAAGCTTCTATAGGTTGCTGTAACTCTAAAGCTCCGGTATTATCTCCTTCTCTCTCGAGAAGCTCGGCTCTTTTTTTGAGGATTTCCACAGTACGAGGATGATTGGGTACTAATTTTGTTTCATAGATGGGAATGACTTGCTCATACAAGGCGGAAGCCTCTTCATATCGTCTCAGAAGTACATAAAGATCTGCCAGATTTTCCAATGTTCCGGCAATTTGTGGGTGTTCTATGCGTAGCTCATTGCAAATAGCTTGGGCTGCGAGCAGAAGTGTTTCTGCTTTAGCATAATCTCCTTGAGCTACAAAAAGCTGTGCCAAGTAGTTCAAGGAGGAAACAACATGTGGATGTGTTTCCCCTAATGTTGCCTTACGAGCCTGAAGAGCCTCCTCAAAGAGCTTTCTGGCATATTCGTACTCACCTTGCGCCAGATAGAGTAAGCCCAGATGGTTCAAGGTCTGCGTTGTTTCTGGATGCGTGGGGCCTAGCATCTTTTGACGAATCTTTAAGGCATCCTGATACCATCTTTCTGCATCGCGATATTTGGCTTGAGCCTCTTCAAAGCGTTTTTTGGCCTCATCAACCAGCGCCCGATGATAGTAGAGAAGACCAAGACTGTCGTAGCTTTCAGCCAAATCAGGATGGTCCTCTGGGAGAACTTCTTTACGAATAGTAAGAGCCTGCCGATGATAATCCTCTGCTAATTCAAATCTTCCGTAAACGCAATAGAAAAGACCTAACTTGGTAAGTGTTTTTGCTATGCGTGGATGATTGGGGCTAAGCGCACCTTTCTGAATTAGTAATGCCCGTGAAAGAGGGGCTTCAGCATTTTTTAGATCCCCCTGTTCAAAATAAAGCCAGGCAAGGTCTACCAGGGTATTTGCAAAGTGCGGATGGGCTAATTTCATACGAATATCGAGTGCATCTTCGAGAAATTTCTTAGCTTTATCGTACTGCGCAATATGCCGGTAGAGATGACCCAGTTCATTATAGCTGGAAGCCAAACCTTGATGGATATAAGGTAGTTCTTGCTGGCGTATCTCTAAAGCGCGTATCAGCAAGCGTTCGGCTTGATCATAACGAGCTAATCTACTATATATCCATCCTAACTGGTGAAGTGATGAAGCGGTAAGAACATGCCACAAGCCAAGGCTCTTTTCACGAATACGGCTGGCTTCCTCAAAGAGCTTTTCTGCCTGATTATAATTTCCCTGCTCTCGGTAAAAAAGAGCAAGATTGTGTAATGTCTTTGCGACTGCTTTATCCTCCGGTCCTAAAATCTTTTCCTGTATTTTCCATGCACGCTGGTAGAAATCCTCTACTTTATCATAAAGAACACGTTCGAACAGGTAATACGCGGTCTCATGAATAAGATGGGCTGCTTCTTCCGACGCGATATCGTAGTCCTCGATATACTTTATGCAGACTCTCGCATGCGGAAGATAGATTTGGCATATGTCCCAATTCTCAAATTCGATTGAAGGGAATAGCTGAGCAACAGCTAGAATAGTATATTCTGCATATTGGCGTTTTGTATCTACATTGAGTTCGGCACGCAGGATTTCCTGCATAAGAGGATGAATACTCAGGACTTTCATCTGCTTATCATGTATATTCTTATTCTCTACACGAAGTAGAGAGAATTTGCAGAGAACTTCAATAGCGGCTGATACTTGAGCTGGGTCAGGCACAGCATTCTGGTTAAAGAAACGAACACCTCTGAGAATAAGCTCTTCAGGAATAGATTCAGAATCGAGGAACGCGCATAAGCGTAGTACATCGAGGGCGAAAGGTGTTTCTGCCATATTCTTGATGGACATTGACCACTGGGAAGATACCGATCGGTTATCATCAGCATATAAACCGCCACGCAGTTTCAACAATTCCGCACTTTGTTTTTTATAGCGTGTAAGATAGCCAGATAAGCCGCAGGATGTTGCCTCAATAAACGCCCCTGCCTGGTCCAGGGCAAGTGGTAGACCACCCATGATCTGAGTAATTTGGAGTGCTTCGGGATAGTGAACAATAAGATTTTCGTCGTCTCCCCTATTTGAGGCAATTATTCTGGCACGGCGAAGCAAGAATAGGGCGCCTTCGTTGTCAGACATTTTTTTGACTTCAATATTTGGTATGCCGCTGATTGAGTGTAATTGAGTAGTAATTAAGACAC
>Ga0137360_10002025_pt1 | contig 12074 bp, 10 predicted proteins | sample Mad1_60_16metaG_FD_104924 | JGI IMG/M metagenome (GOLD analysis project Ga0137360, IMG submission 104924) | Vadose zone soil microbial communities from Angelo Coast Range Reserve, California, USA - Mad1_60_16 metaG | ecosystem: Environmental > Terrestrial > Soil > Vadose zone | place: USA... | reverse complement strand
TGTTGCTTCCGGATTTGGTTTACGCCACCAGAATGCCGGCCACCGCCGCACCGAACTCCGCGTCGTAGTTTTGATTGATGAACTTCAACTCGGCAATCGAGTCCAACGGCGGATTTACGATCACTTCGCCGATGAAGGAGTCCTTGTTGTCCGCTCCATCCAGAATGGAGCCAGCCGAGAACGGAGACTGTCCGTTGGCCGACACCGCTGTGGACTGCTGCGGGTTCTCACCGATCGAGTTCTGGAACGTCGAAGCGATGGTGCCCGGCGCCAGCAGAACAAAATTGGTCGCGTTTCGACCGAGATTGGGCAAATCCTGGATGGAACGTGTATTCAAGACCGTGGCCACCTCGGCCCGGTCGGTGGTGAGTTGGGGAGTTTCGTCCGTGACCACGACCGTCTCCTGAACTGAACCGACCTTCAACCGCACATCTACTCGCGGAGACGTGTCCGCCGCAACCTGAATCTCATTCGACTCGGCTGTGCTGAATCCGGTTGCTTCTACTCGGATCTTGTAGGCATCGGGAATCAGATGTTGTACTAGGTAGTTCCCGTCGGCGTTGGTCTGAGTAACGTCCTTGGTTCCCTTGCCCACGTTTGTGACAGTAACAGTTGCGTTGACGACAGCCGCCCCCCCCGAGTCCGTCACGGTTCCATTGAGCGAGCCGTAGATAGCCTGGGCGTATGCGTCGACTGAGAATAACGTTAACAACACTGTGATCGCGGCCAACCAAAGGCAGACTAGCGAACCAGCGCTGAACCAGCAGTTGTCTGACCTGTTATGCATGGGCGTAAGCCTCCATATCAAAGTCGATGAGCTGACCGAAAACCGTTGCCCGCTCTCTTCCCAGAGCGGGGCTCGATCCGCTACGTCGAGGAAAACGTTTGCATTTTGCGACCGCGGGAGACTGTATCCGCGAAATCCGGTTTGCGAATCCGACGAAAGTAGGAATTACCTGAAAAAAAGCTTTACGAGAAAGGTACGTGGCGGAATCTACAGAAATCGGAAGAGGGGCGGTCCGAGCACGGACCTAATGCAAAACAATTACGACCAACACCTGGGTCTCGTGGTCCGAGGTCACAGGTGTACCAAGCCTCGCTGCAGAGCCGTCACCACCGCTTGCGTGCGGTCGCTCACATTCAGTCGCACCAGGACACTGCTCACATGACACTTAACTGTTGCTTCGGTGATGCCCAGCAAACTCCCGATCTCCTTGTTACTCTTTCCGCCGACCAGCAGTTTCAGGACCTCTTGTTCTCTCGAACTCAACTCCGAATCCGGCATCCGTGATGCCAGCGCCTGAGCGACCGGCGGCGGCAGAAAGCGTCTGCCTGCGTGCACTCGCTGAAGAGCGTCTACCAAAGTCTGAAATGGCATGCCCTTGATCACATAGCCCTGGGCGCCGGCCTCCAGCGCATGATGAATGTCCGCATCTCCCTCGTATGTTGTGAGTACAACGAAGCGAGCCTGGGGATAAGTCGATCGAATCGCAAGAATTGCGTCCACACCGCTCATCCTCGGCAGTCTGAGGTCCATCAGTGTTACGTCGGGTTTGTGCCGATGGAACAGGGTCACGGCTTCTTCGCCCGTCCCGGTCTGGGCCACCACTGTCATATCGGGGCGCGCGTTCACAATCGAGGCCACGCCCACTCGCATGAGAGGATGGTCATCCACCACCATCACTTTGATTTTTTCGATTCCGCTCATAGCCTCATCTCGGACATCTCGTTCGGCTCAACCGGCGCCTGCCGTGGAACCTCGATGATTACCTCGGTCCCCGCTCCGGTCCGACTGTTCAGCGTGAGCTTGCCCCCCATGCGCTCGACACGTTCTTTCATGCCGAGCAGGCCATAATGTCCCACCGGTAGAAAGGACACGGCCGCAGGATCAAATCCCAATCCATCGTCTTGCACCTTCACGCTGCATTTGTCTTTCTCAAAACAAATCTCAAGCTGCACCCGGCTGGGCTGCCCGTGACGCACCGCATTGTACAGCGCCTCCCGCGCTACCATGAGCAACTCATGCACGGTTGACTGGTCCAGCGCAAAGGGCTTGCCGGAAATCTGACACTCGACCGGCACGCTAAACTCACGGCTCACCTGTTCGGTCATTCCCGCCAGCAGCGGACTGATATTCTTGCCGGATTCAGAACTGAGGCGCAGGTTCCACACTGCTTGTCTGATCTCGTCGATGGTAGAGCGTAACTGCATACGCGCGTAGTTCAGCAAGTCATGCTTGGCATCTGCTTCGGAGTGCCCCAGGCTGGAATGCGCCTCCAGCAGTGCCGATACGCTCGTACATCCCTGAATGAGGGTGTCGTGCATCTCCCGCGCCAGCCGGTTCCGCTCTTCCAATACGGCGCGAAACCGGGCCCTCAACTGACCCAGACGGAACTGGTATGCGCCAAAAACACCCGCGGCCAGCAAAAGCACACAACAGCCCACAAACCACCCGGTCCGGTAGAAGTGTGGCTTTTGAACAATTTCCAGAGATGCCTCCGTGATCTGCTCCGGATTGTTCATCTCAAAGGCGGCAACACGAAATTGGTACTTCCCGGGCGGGAGATTGGTGTAGTAAGCCACTCGGCTCAGAGATGACTCGCTCCAGTCTTTATCGAAGCCTTCCAGCATGTATCGAAACCGCACCCGTTCCTGCGATCGCAAGAGCACGACACCGTAATGCACTTCCAGTTTTGCGTTGTCGGGGCCCAGTGGAACGCTTCCCGAAGCCGGAACCGTACGACCGTCGGCTATGACCTCCTCAATCACCACGGGGGCCGGGCCAAACGGTCTGGGCTGATCGACAAACACACGTACTGGGCCTTTGCTGCTGGAAAACCAGACTTCTCCCTCGGTCGTGAGGACGCCGGCAGGCTTCTCGCCGCCATACATCTGCAAGGTCTCCAGCCCATCCGAAACTCCGTAAAGCACCAGCGAAACGGAGCGCGCTGGTTGGTCCCCGACGGCATCCAGTTCGGGACGGCTTATTACCGAGATCCCGTTGGGACCACTCATCCACAAATTGTTGTTACGGTCCTCGAGCAGTTCGTAAATGCCAGAACTCGCAAGACCCTGCGCCACGGTGTAGTGGGTAAGTTTTCCGGACCGCCAGCGATACAAGCCCGCAGTACGGGTTCCGAACCACAGTCCACCGTCGGAGTCCTCGTGGATGGCCCACACTTTTTCGCCTTTGAGCGCTTCCGTAGCTCCGTCATGCGTAAAGCTGTCACCGTGCAGACGGCTCACGCCCCGCTCGGTGCCGATCCATATATCTCCGTTTCGATCTTCCAAGAGCGATCGTATGCTGAAGTAGGACAGGCCATCACGCATCTGATAGTTGGTGAAGCCTTGCGGTCGCCAACGGCTCACTCCTTCATCCGTGCCGATCCAGATACTGCCATCGCGGCTCTGAAGAAAAGCGCGGACGAAATTGTTAACCATACCTTCCTTGGTGGAGTAATGCACCAAGCGCGCACCGGCTTGGCGGTAGACTCCTTGGCCCTCGGTGCCAATCCAGAACTCGCCCTCACGGTCGCGGAATACGTTCCGGATCCTCACGCCACTGATGCCGGGAAACCGATAAGGGGCAACTTTGCCATTGTGAAAACGAAACAGGTTCACGGCCGCAACCCAGATATCGCCGTTATGGTCCTGATATACCGTCTCCGCATCTGAATCGGCTGCATCGGGTAAGCTGACCGTCCTGACCGGCGTCTTGCTCAAACGCAGCATGCCGGCTTGAGTTCCAATCCAGATGTTTTTCTCAAAGTCTTCGAAAAGGTTAAAAACTGTGTTGCTCGGCAAACTGGCGGGGGCTTTCATTTCCGAGAAGCGATGATCCCGGTAAGTGTAAAGTCCCTGACCGATCGTTCCGACCCAGAGGGTGCCGTCTGAAGTCTGCCGCAAGAAACGTACAGTTCTACTGATTCCCTTCACTCTTGCGAAGGAGGAGTGCGCTTGATTGTCACGGGTCACCTTCTCCAGGGTCATCTTCTGTAGACCCGAAATGGTGCCCACCCAAACCGTGGCGTCCTGGGTTACGAGTATCGACTTGACCCGGTTCTGGCTGGCATCTCCCTCCAGGGGGTACTCCCGGGCCGAGTCGCCTTCCAGTCGCACCAGTTTGGATCCGCCTACCCAGATTTGGCCAAAACTGTCCTCACCGATGGCGTGAACGGCGATCAATGGAAAATCAGCAGTGTTATCGATTCGCTCGATTCGTTCGTCCGCCAATCGAAATAGTCCGTTGTCAGTACCAATCCAAATCTGTCCTTTGCTGTCTTGATACACAGTTCTGACGAAACTGCTGGTCAGTCCATCGCTGCTGGCGAAGGAGCGAAAAACGCCGTTCCGGTAACGAATCAATCCTCCACCCTCGGTCCCGATCCACAAGGTGTTATCTCGCGCTACCATCAGGCAGAAAATGTTGTTATCTGTGAAGGCGGGGGTGTTCTCGCGGTCGTACTGCTGAAAGCGGGCACCATCGAAGCGCAGCAGCCCGCCGGTGGTGCCGATCCAGAGATATCTGTCCGCGGTCTGGGCAAACGTCTGCACAATCTGCTCCGGCAAGCCCTCCTGCGTCGTCCACATTCGCTCGGTATAGGCAGCTGGAGGCGCCTCAGTGGAGCCAGCGGAAGCAAGTTGAAGGACAGAAATAATGACAAAGGAGATAAGCAAGGCGGGAGCGATGGCGGTGCGCGGGAAGGCGAGTCTAGCTTTGTGGTGGCCCCGGTTCATCGCGTGCAACATGGAATGCTGACGACTCAGTCGAAGAGCGAGCCACGGGAACCGTCCGCCGGTTCCCGAACCCCGAGAATTTACCACACTTCACGAACCGCATGACAGCCGCCTCGGCTGTCCGGGCGAGTCCAGTACATCAAATGCTCACTTACCTCGCGTAAACCGGTCGAACACCGTCACCACCGGTAGCGCATTATGCTGGTCGTCAAAAAAACCTCGGACCGTGAGACGCCCCTTGACTGCCGGTTCCCACCAGAACACGCCTTTGCCACGACCGTTTGGCGTCTCCATCACCACCCGGTTCACCTCTTCGAGAAAAGCCCGCTGCCCTTCGGGAGATTCTGGAAATGGCGCAGGCTTGTTCACATAATTCTCCGGCTGCCAGTTGTAGGCGGTTTCAACCACGATAATGTCCTTTTGATACTCGGCCGCCATGAATTCCAGGTTGCCGCGCAGATCGTCCAAACTGCCGTGCCACCACGGATAGTACGACTGGCCGATGACGTCGTAAGGCACGTCGTAGGAGTTCAGCTTGTCGAGAAACGCCTTCGTTCCTTTGGAGTCACCACCACGATCAATATGAATCATGATCTTGGGGCGCGGGCCATTCCCCCGGCCCGCATCCACGCCGTTGACGCCCGCATAGACCAGCTGCGCAAAGTTGTCCCAATTTTCCGGAAGTTTGCCGTCCGGCCACAGCATTCCGTTCGTGATCTCATTGCCGATCTGAACCATGTCCGGCAGCACGCCAACGTCGCGGAATCGCGCAATTGTGTCCCGGGTGTAATCGAATACCGCTTGGATCAATTCTTGGTGTGATTTCCCCTGCCAGGCCTTCGGAATGGGCTGCTTGCCTGGGTCAGCCCAGCCATCGGCATAGTGATAGTCGAGCAGAAACTTGAAGCCGAGTTTCCTGGCATCCTTTGCCTGCGCGATTGTGTACTCCAGGTTGTTGGGAAGTTCGCCGGGCGTGTGAAACAAGCGTAGCCGGACCCAGTTGTAGCCATGGTTTCTCAGAATTTGCAGCCCTGGTACGGCAACTCCGTTGTCTTTGAAAGCCATTCCCTCATGTTCCACCTGACCAAGAAAAGATACATCCGCACCGATCGCGTAGTCCTGGCTTTGAGCCGAGTTGGTCAGCGCAACCTGTACAGTGAACAGTATGGAAACCAAGCAAACGCCGCATGCTTTCATGCCGTCTCCCGCCAATATCGAGTTGGGGATTTCTGGCTATCGAGGTTTCAGGTCCATTACCAGTTCGTACTCCGGGACAATCTTCACGTCTTTCAGCTTTGCCACCTGGCCATCGGGAGGGAACACGGGGCGTGCACTGGCAGGAAGATAGATCGGCGAATGATCATGGAGCGGCAAGATCTTCAGTTCAAGCCGATCCCAGTACTGGCTGGGAATGCTCTTCAGTCCGATCAGCCAGGGAGTGCCGTTGTAGAAATTGTCAGTAAGTAGTTTTCCGTCCACGTAAAGCCGCGCCACATCCCCTTCGTATGCGATTTGAAGAAAGACGTTGGACACGCTGCCGGGCTCAACTCGCGGCACGTTTATCTTCCAGCTTGCCGCTGTGTTAAATGCAGAATCCTCCGGTGCCATGGCAACCTCTTTGCCTAACTTGACGGGAGGGTCCACGCCAAGATCCTGTAGCTTCCGAACTCTGGCCATGCTCCATACTTGCTGTACGCGGGTTGTATAGCCCTTAAAGATGCCGTCGGCGGGGGCAGCGGCAACAAAACCGGCTGGATCGCGCTCGAGGGCGGGGAAGAAACTCACTTTTAACCGGGAAGAATCGGTACCGAGCATATGCACGCGATCCTGATCGAAATACAACTGGGCCGCAGACAAAACCAACCGCTCCCGCCCGGCGAGAGTGGCTTTCCATGTGTGCAGGGCCTGTTCTCGCGACAAAACGATTATGTTGACGCCGGCGCCGCTTCGATTGCCAACCCGGATTGCGACCTGTGTTCCCGGTTCGATCCGAACGTAGGCAATCCCTCCCTCGCGCGTGACGGGACCACCCGAACTTGCGATGGAAACGCCATCCTTTTCTTCGAAGGCGAACTCTGGTGAAATCCCCGGCCATGCAAAAAAGACGTAGGTTTGCGGATCGTCCAACTTGCACAGTAGTTGCGCCGTGGCATATCGAAGCAATGTCCAGCCGAGATTGAGATTCACGGGCCAGATCGCGTATGCCCCGGTGGGAACATTCACAGGACGGCGGGGTACGTAGACCACACTGGAGGAGAGCTCTAGCTTGACCTGAAAATTCTTCTTCTCCGGCAGCGCGTATGTCCGCTCGTGGTTGTTGAGGAAGATGAACCCATGATCGCCTTGAAGGCGCGCGGCAACCCGTGGGGTCCAGGTGTCCTGTTTGCTCTCCGGCATGCGCTCAGGCAAGTAAGAGGGCATCGGCGCGAGACTCGAACCGAAATCGCCGAGGAACAAGTGAAACGTCTTGAGGACCCCGTACGACGCCTTCGTTTCGCCGAATTCGCCGAGCGGCGCCTGGAAATCATAAGACTTCACCGGCAAATCGTTTGGATACCCTGTCGCTTGCGACTCCTGCAATGTTGTTTTCTTGCCGTCCGGATTGGTGCCCCCGTGAAACATATAGTAGCCGTATAGAACGACCCCCGATCCCAGCTTCACGACCTCCATGGCCGCCGTATCGTCAGCACTGAGCAGCGGCCGCCGGTGATACGCGACCGCCATGCCTCCTCCCATCTCTGCGGTGAAGAACGGGTAGGCAGCGTCGAGGGCGTCAATGTCAGGACGCTTGGAGCGCAGATCGTCGCCGACATTTTCCTCGCAACGGATCTGGGTGAAGAAGTAGTTCGAACTTGGCGCCAGATCGACCAGGCTGCGCCACCAGAATCCGTCTGCGTATCCCCCAAATACCGGCAGCACATCGCGGGACGGAACTACAGCGTTGTCCCATCCGGTCACGGCGTAAAAAGGAGCGTCTAGGCCTGCTTCCTGGGCAATTTGTCGCAGATGGAGAATGTGGTCCTCTCCCTTGCCCGGTCCGCGCGCACTGTACTCGTTTTCAAGCTGCAGCCCAACGATAGGCCCGCCCTCCTTCCAGAACAATCCGCCTAGTTGCTTGCCAATTTCGCCGAAGAAGCGGCGGACATAGCCAAGGTAGACCGGGTTGTTTTCGCGAGTTGCGGTCTTCTGAATCAGCCAGTCGGGAAGCCCTCCATTGCGCACTTCGCCATGGTCCCACGGCCCGACACGAACCCAGACGTACATGTCATGGCTGGCGCAGAGCTCGACGAAACGGCGCAAGTTGCGCTGTCCTTGCCAGTCGAACTGCCCTTCAATTTCTTCGTGGTGAATCCAGAAGACGTAGGTCGAGACTACCTGGATGCCGCCTGCCTTCATCTTCAGGATTTCTTCATCCCACTGAGTTTCGGGATACCGTGAATAGTGGAACTCCCCCATCACCGGAAACCACGGCTTTCCATCCCGCACCAGATAGCGGCTATTAAGCGAAAGTGTATGCCCGTCGGGGGTTTGGCCACCCGCCGGAAATGGCAACGGTTGTGGGCGTGAAGGCGCAGTTTTCGCATCGATGACAATCGGGGAGGACGAAGCCTTATTTGGCACAGCAGCGGAAGCAACCAGAGCCGCGGCAAAGGTCAGGACAAGACTTGCCCCGAGCCTGAAGCCTGGGTTGCGCCTCCGCAAGTTGATTTTCATAGGCAATCCCTAGATTTGAAAAATTGTGATCCGAAAATATGATCCGAAATTTATCATTGCACTCGCGTCCCTACATCCGACTAACGTTGGATGACCGACAGGATATAGCCGATAGCGTATTGGGTCAGTGCGGCGGCCTGGTTGTCATGAACTTTCCCGGAGAAATTTGTGAAACGAGGTAATTGGAATTGCATACCATAAGCCTGGTCTGGTCTCGAGTCTGTCTTGCGATAATATCGGTGGCGTTTCTTGTAGGCGCTGCGGCTGCCGAGCATCAACCTGTTCTCCTTTGGTCGAACGGGGCCCCCGGTTCGGAGGGCAAAGGCTCTGAAGGCAAGGCTTCGGAAGAAGCAGTGAGGCTGAATGAATATGGAGAGCACATCGTATCCGGCATCCATCATCCTTCGATCACTCCGTATCTTCCTACCAAAGACAAATCCACTGGAGCCGCGGTCATCATCGCGCCGGGTGGCGGACACAAGGAACTTTGGATGGATCACGAAGGCTACAACGTCGCCGAATGGCTAAGCGACCACGGTGTAGCTGCCTTCATATTGAAGTATCGTCTAGCGCGGGAGCAAGGTTCGACCTACACCATCGAAGGGCATGCTTTGGCGGACATCAAGCGCGCGATCCGCCTGGTGCGAAGCCGCGCCTCAGAATGGGGCATTGATCCTAAGCGGATCGGCGTGATGGGTTTTTCCGCGGGCGGCGAATTGGCCGCCCTGGCGAGCACGCGGTATGACGCCGGCACTTCGAGCGCAACGGATCCGGTCGAGCGCGAGAGTTCAAAACCTGCGTTTCAGGCACTGCTCTATCCCGCCATCCCGCATGACATGAACCTCTCGAAAGAAACACCGCCCGCTTTTCTGGCTTGCGGTGGAGATGATCGGCAGGAAATTGCACAAGGTCTGCCGGAGCTCTACCTCGCGCTCAATCGGGCGGGCGTGTCGGCAGAACTTCCCGTTTCCGCCGGCGTGGGACACGGCTTTGGCGTGCGGGCGAGCAATGGCGCTGCAGTTTCCGGCTGGCCACCGCCCTATCTCGAATGGCTTGTCCACCAACTGACAGCGCGCAAGAACGGAGGGCTGGAATAGGAACCAGATCCGTCATCCAAAATTCCGCAGTGCTGAACGGAATTGATACTCGGTTCCAGTCAGCCGCAGACCCTGCTAGCTGATAGCTTCCTGATGCGCTTACTTTTGTCTTCGTTTGCTTCGGCAATCCGTGCCTGTTGGCCCGCATCTGACACGGCCTCATGAATGCGTCCGCACTTTTTGGGCTTGACACCTTGCCCGAGACGATGTTGCGGAACATCATGTGCTTGCCGTAAATGACGCGGGTAGAGTCGTCATCCTGCTCCGCCACCGCACCTTCCAGCGTCAGGCCGGCGAACACGCCCTTCGAGCGCGAGTAGGTCAGGATTTCAGTGTTCATCTTCCAGTCAGCTCGGGCGGAAGCGTGACGGCCTACTGGTCCGGCCGCAACAGATCCTTCACCGCTGCGTGCGAACTTGCTGGAGAGCAGATGCTGGAGACCCTGCTCGTTCATAACCAGCATGACCAGATTCACGCCTTCGACTCCAATCTGCAATCCCCAGCTTCCGCCCCCAACTGAGACGAACGCAGGCGCACTCCAGCCTTCAGTCGTTCGGCAAGAGGCCACGCCACGGCCGTGCTTGCCCCCCAAAATGGCTTCTTGTGTAAATTGAGCAATCTTGCACACAATCGCGGCCGCTGATGTGTCATTGTGAGCCTGTCGACGTTGCGAAAGAGTGGCGATCCTTGGGCGCCGGGGGCAACTAGGATAATTGTTCCAGGTTCTCTTGCGGGTCACCTGGCGCCCGCCGATTGAGCGGCCGGGAAATGCGGGCATTTCCGCTGTGAACCTCATGCATCCTTTTCTTATCCGTGTTCGCAGGTTGTTCGCCTTCATCGCTGGGCCACTAAGAAAGCTCTTCGCGATGCAAACATACCGCAGGGATTTCGGATCACAAAGGATGTGCCCATTCTGCGGGCTGATCACTTTGCGATCCAAACCATTCTGTTTAGAGTGCGGGAAGTCGCTGCGAGGAGGTCAACTGGGGCGGAAAGATGCGAAGCAAGGATGAGCAATATTGGGAACGAAGAACGCACCGAAAACAGCGTCTCTGCTCGGGGTCGACTGGTAGACGAATTTGATTTTCGGGCGCCGCAGGAATCAGCGGAGGATATGAACATGCTGCACGATTTTCGTTGTGATCCTGATTCTGTGGCTTCTGGGTTTCAGTCTCCACGTGGCCGGCGCTCTGATCCACTTGCTGCTGGTAGTAGCGTTGGCGGTTGTAGTCATCGACCTGGTGCGCGGCCGCCGCGCGGCGTAGAAGCCTTCCCCTATTTGTGCCGGCCCTACCTATGTTGGAAAAGGACGCGCAGGCCGCGGCTCATAGCTGCCTTCAGGACGCGCAGAGCCGCCTGGCCAGAGTTCTCGGGGCGGGAAATCTTGAAGGCGGACAACTCTCGGTCGAGATGCGTCTTAGTGGATGGATGTCCTGTGCTGAGCGTGCATTTCTTTTTCGGTTTAGCTCCGCACATGGGACAACGAACGGACAATATTTGTCCCAACGTGAGTTTCGCGGGTTTCAGACCGATATTATTCAACATCGCCCATGGTCAATCCTGGTCTCTTGAGGTTTCAACCACTTCAAAACGGGAGTCTAACGGGAACTGATTCAGTCCAATGGTGTGCCCGGGGGGAGATGAGTGCTACCAACTTCGCCGCCCTGCAACAGCACTACGCGTTAATTCCAGAATTTCAAAGTGCGCCACGACCACCCAGCTTGGCTGGCACCGACGCCCGCAAATGCAATGAGGCCGCATGCTGATTTATCACTGCTGCTGCTTGCGTGCGGCGGTTTCCATTCATGCTGTTGAAATCGAGGGTGGTGACGCTATGCTCGCAGAATGTGCACGTGAATGTGGTGCCGCCATTCATCGGTTTGGTTGTGTAATATCTCACATCTCTAATTGTAGTCCTTCTACCGGTTCGGGCTTTGGGCAATGGGTGTGCAACCTTAGAGCAGGAAACGCCGTCGCTAGCGGGGAGTCCAGAGCGAAACGTCGCAGAGTTCCTGGGCGTCTAGTCAGAATTGGACACTTCCACTCCGAATACTTCGCCAAACGCTGGACATTCCGCCCTTCCCGTGACCTGGCGGGACGCCGCAGATGTAGGGGCGACCCTAGCCGTCCTTCACGACGTTGTGCCGGCTTCGATTCAGCACAAAGTGAACCGTCACCAACAGGAAGTGAGGACCGTCGCACCTGGCCACGAGCGCATCCACGGACTTCAATGCATCAGCCGGCAGCTCCACGTCCCCGACGAGCATGACGATGGGGACCACTGGTTTGACCTTCTTGATCTCAGCCGCCACGCCCCGCCATCCAAAAGGCCCAACTGGTTGTCGAGCACAATTGCATCCACAGGCCGGAACATAAAAAGGCGCAGACCATCGGCACCGTTGGTAGCGGTTAGCAGCTCGTATCCGTTTTGTTCCAACAACTCAGTTGGGCTGGATTTCGGTGTATACACAGCAGAGTGCTGTTTGTGCCCATGCCGGTTCATCTATACCGGCAGGCTTCCCACCG
>Ga0137360_10002023_pt1 | contig 12080 bp, 21 predicted proteins | sample Mad1_60_16metaG_FD_104924 | JGI IMG/M metagenome (GOLD analysis project Ga0137360, IMG submission 104924) | Vadose zone soil microbial communities from Angelo Coast Range Reserve, California, USA - Mad1_60_16 metaG | ecosystem: Environmental > Terrestrial > Soil > Vadose zone | place: USA... | reverse complement strand
GCTGGCGCTGTCTTTGCCGGCCTGGACGCCGATCGGTAGATCGACGAAGACATTCTGGTAGACCAGTACATTAGCATTGCCAGTCTTATTGAATTCGAGCCCACGCGCACCGCCATCGCGGCTGGCCCCCCAGTAGAAGAGGTTCCCGTAGACCTTGACATTGGCGTTATTAGGATCGTTGAAAAAGAGTCCTTCAACGCCGATGTCATAGACCTTATTCCAGCGAAAGGTCGAGTTGGTAACTGTCCCACAGTAAATTTCATTCGGGTGATAGGTGGCGGCATTGACTGCGGCTGCTCCATGAACCAGACAATACTCCATCAAGAAATTGTCGACCCCACCGGCACTGGCAATAATGACGCTAGTATCGCCGGATTGAGCGACCTCGCAGTTGGACATCGTCACATTCATCATCCCTTTGCCACCGGTACCGAGCGCACTTGGAGTTAGATTGAACCCGCGACAATCGCTGGTCTGAGTGATTTTGCCTGGGCCAACCGTTTTGATGTAGCGAAAGGTCACTTGCGAGCTGGCTGGTCCATCGATCTCGCACCCGCCGCCTTGACCTGTATTACCAAATCGACACTCGAAGCCACCTGGAACTTTGCCGTCAAAGGTCAGATTATCTTTCTTGTCGTAGAGATAGATCGCAACTGGGGAACCGCTCGGTGCCTGAAAGATCACCGTTGAATCAAAACCAGCTTGCCAGCCGGTCGCGCCACTACAGGCGCTATCGCTCGCCCGAGCGCGCACAAAGGAAATCGGCGCACCATTACCACCGCCCTTAGCTGGCCTGAGTTGGCCGTAGTTACCCCCGGCAAAGTAGACAATGTCCCCAGCATTCAAGGAACCCCAGTTGATATTGGAGGTATCCTTCCATGCTTGATTCCAATCTGAGCCGTTACCGCTCGAGCCAATGCTCGCGCGCACATAAAAATTGGCGGCCAATGCCGCAGGAGCCGCCAAACAAACTGCTAACAACAGACTGAGAGCACTGAGAGGTTTTTTCATTGTGAACTTTTTTTTAGAGGAAGCCGGACAAATCATACTTGGTTAAACCCATAATGGGCAATCGATCATTTCTGGCACTCAGCACAATAATGCAGCTCGCCCCCTAAGAGCCAGCCGCCCGCGCGGGCCATGGCCAATTGTTTGGCTCTAGATGGGGCTGGCTTAATTTTGATAAAAGGCATTTGGCCGCACCGATCGCACATGAGCCATTGGTCATAGTTCCAGCTCACAGTTTTAGATCCAGTAACCCGCAAATAACCCAGGTGACCACCGCAATAGCGATGATCACAATAAGCCAGCTGGCAATGGCCAATAGCAGGATAACCAGTGCGTTGGGTAGCCTCATCACCGTTCATCCCAGAGATCCCACGCGTCCTCGCGCGAGGGCGCCTCCGGACCGTGAGCCCCGCAAGTAGAGCACCAGACAGCAAAATTATTGTTCTCAAGTCGGGTGACTTTGAGTGCATCATTATCCTGGCACCAAGGACAGTTCTTGTGTTCGATTGGATCATCTACGGCGCTACTCATCTTTGGTTCCTATCGGTTAAAGCATGCTTTCCTAAATCAATTTCCAGCACTTGGGCCGCAGCTAGGCAAAGTTCCCGGAATTTCGCGTCGAGCTCGGCCTGGGTCGGATCGGCTAAGGGCCGGGGCAATTGAATAGTCACCTGGGCTTCGCCCTCGGGTCGGATCACGCTCGGCACCGTTGCCCAGGCACCGATCGGGCCGCCCTCGGCCCAGCCGGAATAGAGCCTGAACTGGTAGCTGTCCGGCAGGTATTCGCAATCGATGTGCCGCCCCAGCTGGGTCTGAACCCAGTGGTGCAGGTGGCCGGTCCAGTCAGCGTAGACCTTGTAGAGCGCCTTTGGATCGTTCATAGCCTCCCTTTGTCGCCAGTCCATTTTGGCAGGTGCTCTATCAGGTCGGTTGGCCCAGTCAGGTAAGCGACCACCCACCATTTCTTGCCCTCGTCCATTTCCGCCATGAGTAGATGGCAGTTATTATCCGTGTAAGTTTCAATCGAGGCACTGAAACGGTAAAAGGACGGATCAGTAGTCCAACGCTGGACGAATTCCAGCGCTAGCAGCTCTTCCATCGAATTGACTTCGGCTACAGCTTCCCTCAAGGCGCTGTCCCAGGAGGCCGGGATATGCTGGCGCACTTTCATCGTCTCCGTAGATCCTTTTTCTTAATCTTCCAGAGCCGCTCAGTTACCCCTTCAGACTCTGCAATAGGAGCCAAGTCAGGGATTTCAAGGAGGCCTTTAAACCGGCGACGGCCAATCGCGAGCAAAACTTGGCGAGCTTCGCCTTCGGTAAGGCCCTCGCTTTCGATACCCGCCTTGTAGAGCAAACGCCGCGAGAAGCGGTTCGCCGTTTGGCGCTCCCAATCGTAGACCGATTGATAGTTGAGCAGCGTGTAGTCCTGCGTTGCCGCTGCGAAGTATTTGGCTTGAACGGTGCGGTCCCGAAACCGTGAGACGGCTGTTAACCGTCTCAAAATTGCCTCCTCTCGCTCACGCTGAACTCGGGAGTGAAGAGCGCGCAGCGAATAGCTGGGGCCAGAGGCCTTATTCATCTCGTTGGCAAACTCCTGATCAGGAGCGATCAGGAACGCCGGCGTGACTAAGTCGTAATCTCTGGTCAACCAGAGGGGATCAATGATGTAGGCTTTCGGTTTGCTCGATCGAGCAATTGCCTGGAGCCGTCCCACGGCATCGGGAATAGCGTCCACGATGCCGGGAACGGTCCTTGTGGAACGACCGACAATCTGCTGATAGAGCACCTTGCTCTTCGTCGGACGCAAATTTAACGTCGCGTCACAGACCGGGATATCGACTCCGGTATGGAGTAGGCTCGCGTTGGAAAGGAGAGTGATTTTACCTTGTCTGAAGAGTGCCAGTTTTTGGTCACGCTCAGGGTCCTCCCCGTCGACATGGACAGCGTTAATCCCCTCGGCTCGGCAGGCTTCGACGAACTTCTGGCTGGAGGCGACCAGGGGCAGGAACGCCAAGATATGTCGCTGGGCGTGTTTAGTTTTAAGCTCCTTGGCGATCTCGCGGAAGTACGGTGCAATCGCGTCTGCGGCATCCTGCGCGTCGTAATCGAGCCCTTCGGTAGTGTGCCGGACCCGGACCTGGGCCAAACTGATTGCGGTTTCGAGTTTATCAACGTGATCGGGGTCGACTAAGTACCCGTCGTCGACCAACGAGAACAGATCTTTCCGGTAGGCTTCGACCGTGAAGAGCTCCGAGAGCGTCTTACCATCAGTCCGAAACGGGGTCGCGGTAATGCCGCAACGCTTAGCCGAGCTGAAATGCTCGAAGATCCGTTTCCATGACGCGGCCACACTCATGTGGCACTCGTCCGCGAAAATATAGGAGAAATGGTCTCGCGGAAAGCGCTCCAGGCGTTTCTTGCGGCTCAGGGTTTGGACACTGCCAATCACCACATTTGCCTCGAGCGGTGCATAAGAATCAGCTTTTTCCAGGGCTGGGATATCTCCCATTTGATCGGCGAATGTCGCCAGTGGTTGCGTACAGAGTTCATTGCGATTGGCAAGAAATAGGATTCGGCCACCGCCATTGTTACGCACGCGGGCGCTAGTGCCGGCAGCGATCAGGGTTTTACCGCCGCCAGTGGCAACGACTGTGATGCAGTTCTGGCCTTTGGCCCAGGCACCCAGGATTGCGGTGGCGGCGTCGGATTGATACGGTCGGAATAGTTTCATACGACAACCCAGGTTCGCTCAGGTCACTTGATTAGTCAAGGGAAGAAATCAAATCATTTCTTTTGGACTGCTTTCCTGGCCTTTTTCCGCCGCTTCGTCCAGCCGATCTGAGCCGCTGCGCTCGCGACCTCACTCCGGCGAGCTTTAGCTGGGCCGCCGCTTTTGCCCATAAGCGCAGCGCCTTGGCCTTTCACCCACTCATCTGGCAGTATCTTATTGCAGAAAGGACAACGGCTCATGTCACTTCTCCCTGGCCGTCTGCGGCGAGCAGACCGAGATCGACCTCGACCCCAGGCGGCGGTTTCCAGCTCTCGTTGAGTTCCTTGACATCGATAGAAAATCCTCGGCGCTCGTGATCGGCGTTGCCGACCTCTAGCCCCGACTTTTTCCAGAACCTGATCACGGCATAGTCTTTGACTCGGACAATAACTTGAGTATCACGCCAACCAATAACCTCGCCCTGGTAATCGACCGCCTTGGGTGGCTCCGGCACCCGGTCATACCATTGGACATTGAGTTGGAGGGCATGACCGATCTGGAGCGCTTGCCGTTTCATGCGATCAGTTCCACCGCGACCTTGACGTAATCAGTCGAAAACAGGTAGCGGCCAGCGCGCGCCTTGGCTAGCTTCATTAGATCGCCGACGGTCGTTGCCTCATTCATTGTTTGGTTCTCAAACTTGAGCGCCTGGGTCACGGTCCAGCGCAGGTTACTGATGTAATGAGCCAAGGCTTCAACCATGTCATTTTCTTCATCGGCCCACTTAAGCAGGTCACGCTCAGTAATGGGCAGGTTGCCGTTGGCAATGGCATTACCGACCGGATCACCACAGAGCCGTCTCACTCGTTCCAGGGCTGCTTCACCTTTATCGGTAAGGACAACCTTTGGGGGCACTTTAGGTGCTGGTGGCGTCTTCTTAGGTGCAGCGCCATTGGCCTCGGTTTTGGTTTCGCTCTCTTCTAAATTGAGAGTAACGCTGACACCGGAGCGAGCGGGGGTAGCGCTTCTTGCTAGATCAACCTGTTTCTTAACTATGCTCGCTGTCAGCGGCATTTCGCTTTGACTCTCACCGTCAAGGAGTCGTTGCCAGACGATTACTTGCTGGTCGGGTTCGAGTCGAGCAAGTTCAGCGGCCTGACTTTGATTAGCAGGTAATGCTAAACCCGCCTCGCGTAAGAGGTCATTGGTGCGCAAGACCGCGATCATCTGTTGAGCTGTGTCTACGCTGATTCGGCAATATTTCAGGACGTATAGTTCAAAAGTTTTGCATTCACGGTCGCGGTAGAGTTCTTGATCATTGATCGTGCGCAGTTCTCGGGCAATGGCTTCAGTGGCTTCCATGCCCTTGCGATATGCGCTCATGATCCTGTGTTCACATTCTTCCAAAAGGACCAAGCGGGCCTTATCTGGGGTAAGTACTACTTCGTTCTTCATCTGCGATTAGCAGTACTGCTATCAGAATGGTTTTGCCATCTTGGAGTAGGCAATCGCCGATTCAAATGCGCGCGCATCGGCCCGTTGGGCATCGGTCGCATCGTCCCATTGCTCTCTAATGGCCGGTAGCCACTGATTCTCGATAATCTGGAGCTCGGCTTGGTTGAGATCGCCAATTTTGCGTTTATGGAACTTCACATGCGCAACGCCGGTGATCACATGCTCTTTCCATGGTGGCGGTATGTCGTCTTTGACATCGGTCGAGGGACTGCTCAGATCGATATCGTCGACCTTAGGTTCGGCTCCTGGCGGAATGGTCGGAGCCGGGGTTTGCTGTGGCGGCTGCGCTGGCGGCGGCGGTGCTGGCGGCGCCGGAGGAGCAGCTTTCGTGGGTGGCGCCGGGCTCGCTGGTTGTTCTGGTAGCTTATGGACATCGGCCGGTTCAGCCATCTGGGCCGGAGTCAGATCAACAGGCCGGGTTGAGACCACGTGAGGGAATTGCTTGATCGCCTCGGCCTCACGCCGCCGGTTATCGAGAATCTTTTGTTCATCAGTGGGAATGGTCTCAGTCTCAGTGTCGATATCGGTAATGTTTGAGTCGAGTTCTTCTCGGATGTAAATATTCGAAAGCTGGTCTGGGAACGCGCCGCGCAAAGCTTGCGCCTTAGCGCATTTGGCCAGCATGTAGTCGCCCATCCGATCCCAGAAATCCGTGATCTCCCATTGCTTCTTTTCGTTGTTCCATTGCTGGCCGACATAGGAATTCCAGCGGGCGATTCCAACCTCGGGATGAGTCCGGCGTTTATGATAGACAATGCAGCGGGCGGCTTCCGGCGCTTCCTCCCGAAGCCACTCGGCTTTCCATTCACCGTCTTTCGCGCTCCAGGCGATTTCGCAGCCATCATAGTCATGGGTGCGCTCGGCAACAGCGGTTAGCCCCATGATGCCAGTTACCGGCACCAGGGTCGGCACTTTCTTGGTGTCACCGTGTTCGTCCCGGACCTTCTGATAGCGCCGAGTGGCGTAAAGTTGTTTCGTGAATGGATCCAATCTCGTCCTCTGACAAATGCGGATGAAGGTCTCCTGTTCGTCATCAGGATATTTGGAAAGCATGCTGCGCTTGAGCAGCGCGACCTCGTCCTTAGAAAGGAAATCGGGCGGCGTCGGTATCTGGGGATATTGCTGATGGGATACACTCATGGTTATAGGGGTTAGGCAACGCGTGCGCTGGCTTTGACGCTGACATTGATTGTGCGGGTGACCTCGATTCCGGGCAGGCTGGGCTCAGTGTTGGGGTCGATCTCCAGCTGAGCTCGGACTGAATCCTGGCACGCGCGAATGTCCAGCTCCCAGCGAAGCAGATTGATGCAACCGGCATTGATGGTGTCCCGCAAGTTCTTCAACTTAAATTCGTACGGGTGATCGACCCGACCACCTGGGACCAGGGATCGCTTCGGTTTATCGGAACCGATTTCAGCAACCTCAAGAGCCATTTCTTTAGCGAGTTGTTCCTGAGCTGCGATCAGCATCTGAGCATTAGCGTCGGCGCGTGCTTTCTCGCGCTGGGCAATGCCCTGGGCCGCGCGCGCTTCGGCCTCGGCCTTAGCCTGGGCTTCTTGTGCTTCGCGGATCTTGCGGTCATGCTCTTCCTGTTGGAGTCGAATAGTCTCGGCGTGGTTGCGTTCCTGTTCTTTTTGGGCTGCTTCCAGCCGGGCTACGTAGCCGTTGAGTAGCCCTAGGATGCGCCTGTGCTCGATTTCAACGGGGTTTCCGACTTGGAGGGCCTGTTGATTGATCGCTTCCGCAATCGCGCTAAAAGGCTGTTTACAGGCCTTCTTGCCCGACTCAATCTCGTTGAGCAGTGCCTTAAGCTGGCCTGCGGCGGCTTTAGCTGCGTTAAAGCTTTTCGTGTCCTCGACTGTGACAATCTTGCTGCGCACCAGTGCGACCAGGGTATCGGCTCGTTCCTGATCCGCTGGGTTCACGCGCACAACTACTTGTTGTACGCTCAGCGGCTGCTCGCCGTAGTAAGGCGTGATCTCCATATCTAATTGGTTGGGATAGCTTCATTCTGGAGTCGTTGGAATTCGTACCAGTATTCCCGGACGGCTTCTTCGAGCTGTTCAGTTGAGGCAATGATTCCATCGCGCATTAATGGGAAATAATCGTCCAAATGGTAGCGAGCATGGTTAGCGGCTCGCAGGAGCATAGTGCGCATCAGGGCTGCATCTTTAGCTCGAAAGTATTCACCGTTTAAAATCGCGCGTGTTTTGTTGCGCTCGAAACTCAAGCCGACAGCTCGGATATGTTCAGCCATTGGAGCGGTGGCTGCAGAGAGAGCCTGGATTTCCCAAGGTTCGTGCTTATAAAAAATGGTGGCCTCGATGCTGGAAATTTGCACAATCGCTCCCGGCAGATCAATTGCGCTTTAATGGTAACACTTTGCGCCTCCGATGCGCAACGTATCACTGCAAAAATCCTTGTTCGCGCGCCCAGGATCCAAAGGCATGAATTCGGTCGTGACAGGGCTGGCAAACCGCTACCCAAAATCGGGTGGCATTGAGCTGAGCGCCGATCCGGCCCTGGATATGATGAATCTGTCCAGCCGGTTCTTTTTTGCAAACCTGACAGACCGGATGCTCAAGTAGGTAAGTCTTCGCCAGTGCGGCGTATTCGCGGAGCTGGCGAGCGCGGCGCGGGCTCTGGCGGCGCAGCGCCAGTTTCTGACGGAGCGGTTTCTTGCGGCGGAGGGGTGTACGCTTCACTGTGAAGCGAATCATAGCAGTCACCGAATTGGGCGGCTAGATGCATCGCGAGTTCTAGAGTGATCTTGGCGTTGATGACCGCTACGTGGGTGTACTCAGGTAATCCCTCTTCATCGGTCGGTAAGAGGACCTGATGATGGCGCATTTGGGTGAACTGGTGCCGGGTCACCTCCGGGGCGAGTTTCAACATGAACTCTTTGATCAGTTCCAGTTGTCTGGTCTCGTCCATCGGCAATCGGTAGAGGTAATGGATTATTGAGCGGTTGCCATAACTCCAGGCAATCAGCAGCGCTTGCGACGTTCCTTGGTGGATAAAACTGTACCACCCAATCGTTATCAGCAAAAAACGCGTCTTTGAGCCGGTTCATCACAGTCCAGCTAGGGAGATCTTTGCTTTGGGCATTGGAAACCGACAGCCGCCGCCAGCCAGTCCGATCGCTCAAAATCACATGCCAGAGGTTGCCCTCGATCGGCACGAGAAAATGACCGTTCCAGCCCTCAGCATCGGTTGAAGCAATGAGCGATTCCCGGCCAGTTACCGCTGGCCGGATCCGCCAGCGATTAGCGCGGCACAGCTTTTCCAGCGAGGTCATGTGGTCGAGGAAACATTTGTGATACCGGTATCCCGCGCGCTTTAGCTAGCTTGGCTTCTTCTTTGTCTCGCTTAGCGCGCAGGCGCGCGACGAAAGCCGGATCCTTCATTTTCTTTGGATTCTTGAATAAGCTCAGCTGAAACCGTTCGCTTGGGCTCAGGCGAGCCCACTCCCGCGCTTCGCGTTCTTTTGCCCGCGCTTCGCGTTCTTCCGGGCTGAGCGGCACGCGCATCCGCTGGGTAGTCAAACGCAGGTATTCTTCCCGGCTCGGCGGTGGGTTCCGATCCAGATGCTCCTGCAGAAATTTGCCAAACAATTTGGAACCGGCTCCTTCGCGCAATCGTTGGACGGTATCACGCCGCAGCCGCACGTTAGCTTCGACCCACTTGTCTTTATCTACTTTGGCAGGTCGTCCGCTACCGGGGCGTTTGCCGCCACGACCGGCTCGGTGAAGCGTTTTGGGTTTGGTTTGCATAAAAGACTCGATAGTAAAATGTGCGCAGCGCTACGGGGTCGGTGATCGTGCCTTCCTTGCCACTGGCCAGCCGATAACTGATTCCACTAGCTCGGGCCTCATTGCAAGAGAGTGCACGCCAGTCGAGCACGCCCATCAGAAGAAAAGGTTTGCGTTCACTCATCTTGGATTTTCGTTCATCTATCATTTCCATTGTAGGTGCTGCATCACAAAGAAGAACACTGCCCATTGAGCGGCAGCAATAGCACCAATGAGGCTGACTTGCAGGAGCAGTACTTTCCAGATCAGAGCGCTTTCTCGGTCAATCACGTAGGTTTTGAACTCTTGGATAGCTTCGCGCAAGTCGCGCTTGGTGGCTGGCCGGTCATCTAATCGATCTTGTTCAGTGCTCATAAAGGCTTCACCTCGGAGCCCGCAGGCGACTCCGAGGCGTTGCTGCTGTTAGGAAATCTTAGTTGAGAGAAAACTGCTCGGCCAGATCCCACAGACCGGTATTGAGTCGGCCAGAGTCATCGATCGATTTGACGGCGGGATCGTAGGCTTCGACCATTTGCTGGCAGGTCTCGATTGCGCTCGGCAGAGGCATGCCACGTAGGCCCATGGGCCTGACCTTTGGGTTTGCACCCAGGCGCAGGAGCTTCGATACGGTCACCCATTTGGGCGTATGATCCCGGCCTCGTTGGACGAACGAGGCAAGCCAGAAGTCTAGATCAGCTTGAGAGTATTTGCTCACAGCGCACCTCCCATCTTTTGAGTAAGGAACAACGCCATGTCTTAATCCGGTGCTGGTGGGCATAGCGACTGGTTCGCGCCTGCGGATGTTCGGCCATCCAGCGCTTAGCCTGGGATTCGGTTTCAAAAGCGAATAGGGCAAACCAGATCGGAGTATATGCCGGACTGAATTGCTCAATGACGTAAACGGTCTGGCTGATTCCTGGCAGATCGTAGGTGGGGTCGGAAACTTGCATACAGCTACTATCGGCTATCCGTTTGATTAGTCAAGGGAATAAATCAAATTAAATCATGTGCTCTAGATTGGTTCCATCCGTTGGTTAAGCGGCGACCTAATTGAATACCGGGGAGTTCAACCAGTGAATATAAAGCCCAGCTCAGTAGAGCGATTGGGATTGCCCCGATAACAAATAAGATGACGGGAGAGTGAACGGGCAATAGAGCGTGGATGACGGCCAAGGTAGGATAATGGACTAGATAGGTCGAATAGGACATTTGACCAAGCCGAGCCGGAATCGATGGAGTAGAGGGAGCTGATCCGATAGCGGAGCCGGTAGGACAGAGAGCAATTAAGGTGCCCAGCCAGAAGAACAAATACTTCTGCGCTAAGAGCGAATCGGCCCCGGACCAATCACGGAGATGCCCGCCGATTCCGGGATGCATCGGTAAGAGAGCCAATAGGCTGATAACGGTGATCGCCTTCCAGCGGTAACGGAGGACCAGCCAGACGACAAGTGGCGCCACTAGGTAAAGTTGCCATTCGACCGAAATACTCCAGGCAGGCACCAGTAAGGCCTGCTCTGACCAGGGCAAGAAGGGAGCAGTTAAACCATGGAGCATGGTCAAGTGTGAGATCAGATGCTCCCAGTAGTGAGATGATTCGGCGAATTCACGGGCCAGATCAAAGGAGCAATGACCGAGGGTGATCGGTCGAACCAGTAGAGCAGCCACCAGACAAACCGCATAAGCGGGAAAGAGCCGGAACCAGCGGCGGGTAATGAAAGTGAGATAAGATTCGCGTTTGATTAAAAGCAAGCGGGTGATGACGAAGCCACTCAGGATGATGAAGGTATTGACCGGCCAATCGCCCCGCAGGAGCCAGTCGCCTCTCCTTCCGGTTAACCAATAACAATGAATGATTACTACCCACCAAGCCAACAGCGCTCGTAAACTATCAAGTCCACCGATTCGGTTCATTTCAGGTGTGGAATCAGCGCCAGGATCAGCGCGATAAAAAGCGCATAGATCGGTGCAATTATCAGGAAGATTTTCCAGCTGAGGTTGTGCAATTCCTTGTGCATTTCGGTCTTCAGTTGCTCCAGATCGAGTTTGGTGGCGAGCAGTTTTAGCTCGCGTTCGATTTCTTCAGTGGTCACAGGGATTTTACTTTCGTGCGCGCATCCGGGCGAGTGTTCCCTGATCGACAATGGGTTCAGCGTCGATCCGATCCACGGCGTAGGACAAAGCGAGAAAGCTCGAGGCTTCGCCGATTTGCTTGCCATCGATATAGATCGTGCAACGAGCGTTGATTCGGCCTGAGCCGGCAATAGGCCGCAGCTCGATCTTGCGCTGTTTGTAAGTGATCGGTTTCATTTAGAATGGGATTTGGCCGTCGTCGTCGATCGGGGTTTGAGGACCCGAAGCTTTGGGTGGCACGTAGATAAAGATGCCGTCGGGGCGATCCTCGCCTTGGCCCGCGTAGGCCAGAGCCTCGGCTTCAGTCGCAAAATCGCGTAAGACAACCCAGTCGTAACCGATCAAGCCATCGGTAATGGGGCAGCAGACTTCCCACTCGCCACAGACTACTACTCGGCCAGCGGCATGGAGCCGGGCCGCGAGTGCTCGTTCGTCTTTCATAGGTTCTTGTCGCATGCGGCTGTGCTCAAAAGCGCGGCTATACTCGTTGTGGTGGCCGTCACCACCGAGATCGCGCTGGAACTCATCGTATTGTTCGTCGGAATAGAACTGCATATAACGCACTAATCGGCTATTAGTTTGATTAGTCAAGACGATCAATCAAAATAAATGCAGGTAGTTATAACGCGAAACGTTTTTCGTTATATGAATTAAGCAAAAATGTCTTGCAAGCGACTTGCAATAAATGGGGGTAACTGTGTGTAAGTGATTCCAAATCGACCCATTTTCCGGAGTTTGCGGTGTGCCCAACGTTGCGTAGATAACCACGAATTAGCTATAACGCGAAAATGGTTTGACAATTCAGGGACAACAATTCGTGGACAATGTCCAGGAATTAGCGTCCTACAATAACGCGAAACATTATTCGTTATACGCATTCGATTGCAATGCAACGCACTAAAAAGGGCAAATCTTACGTAAGTG
>Ga0137360_10002020_pt1 | contig 12083 bp, 12 predicted proteins | sample Mad1_60_16metaG_FD_104924 | JGI IMG/M metagenome (GOLD analysis project Ga0137360, IMG submission 104924) | Vadose zone soil microbial communities from Angelo Coast Range Reserve, California, USA - Mad1_60_16 metaG | ecosystem: Environmental > Terrestrial > Soil > Vadose zone | place: USA... | reverse complement strand
CATCCGCAAAGGCGAAGGACTCACCGGGTAAGATCGACACTCCGCCGTAAGGGCTCCCACTCAGGTTAAGCAGCTGTAAGTTGTAATCGTTTTGAAACAGAATTATCTCTGCAGAATCACTCCTCGACCACTTCGAGGCTACGCGCAACGTTCTGACTAAGATGCGGTAGGAGATATCTTCTGTCGCCGATGCGGACGCGTTTGCGGTCGGAACCAAGCTATACTCTTTCGGCATTTCGCCGGGGAACAGGATTGGCGCGGCCGATTGCTCGTTGACCAAGCACTTTGGGTCGATGTGATAGTCCTCGAACCTACTCTCCAACCGCTCAAAGTTGACCGATTTTCGGCAGATCTGTTGGGCCTCGATATCGTCTTTATCGCCCGACCTCCAGATCTCCAACGAATGGTTGCCCGTCTTAAGTAGCGAAAAGTACTCCAACGGTGAAAGCACGAAGACGTAGTGTCCCTTGCTATTGGTTCCTGCGTAATTGTCCGCCCAGCGCACGTCATATCCTCGCGCTAGCTGATTGCTACCCGGATGGTTCAGAGAAGGCTCCAAAACCGTACCGCTCACAAAGTAATGCGCATTCAGTGAATGCAGAGCGACATAGGCTAGGACAAAAAGCGCGACGAAGAAAGCACACAAGCGTGCCCATTCTGGCATGCTGTCGAATTTCGAGAGAACGATTTTGCCGAAGATTGTCGTGTAGTCCTTCTTCACAGCCATGGTTCCCCTCCAAGAGGCTCACGGAAGCCGCTTTATGCTCCACGCGCCAACATAGCGAATATAGTCATACAGCAAGGTGACAGGGACTTGGTACGGCCTGACTCAGAATTTAGTGTATGTACATATCATAGATTCTGTTTTTACATCCGCGATATTATCCTGCGTTTGATGGTGCCCGAAATCTACTAGGAGCAGCCCTGACGTGACCGGCATGAACGAGTCCAGCAGCAGATGATTGCGCTCGACCGTCGCGTCCTGGTGCTGGTCGATGAGCCGCACGGTGACGCCCGCTTTCCCTGGCAACACAACGAGTATCGCTACAACGGTCAGACGGGCTAAAGGTATGTCACCAGCAGCGGTTGGGCAACTTCTCATCTAGCACGAGCCGGCACATCCTGCCGCATATGGCAGAGCAGAGGCATCTTACCTTCTGGAAGTTGCATCTTTTTTGACATTCTTGCTTGGCGCCATGTAAGATGAGTGCGGTGGCACGATGAAGAACCCTAATGCTGTGGCTTTGGGGAAGCGGGGCGGTAAGGCACGTAAAAAGAAAACCACTGCCATACAGCGCAAAGAGTGGGCGCGGCTGGGCGGACTTGCTAGAGCCGCCAAGCACCCGAAGAAAAAGTTGTCTCGATGGGCCAAACTGGGCGGACGCCCGCCGATGCGAAAGAAGGGAGGTCAGCCATGAAACTCGCGGCTATCTACGCCAGAGTTAGTACAAGCAACGGCCAGAATCCCGAGATGCAGCTTGAGGAACTCCGAACCTACTGCAGGCGACGGGGTTGGGAGATCGCTGGTGAGTACACGGATGCAGGCGTTAGCGGAGCTAAAGAGCACCGTCCTGCTTTGGACCGTCTGTTGATTACGTGCCGAAAGCGGCTGGTGGACGCCGTTGTTGTGTACCGCTACGACCGGTTTGCTCGCAGCCTGCGCCAGTTGGTCAATGCACTCGAAGAATTTCGCTCGCTTGGAATCGATTTCATTAGCCTCCACGAAGGGGTCGATACTTCGACGCCAAACGGAAGGCTGGTCTTCGGAATTTTTGCTTCCATCGCTGAGTTCGAGCGGGAATTGATCAGAGACCGAGTCCGATCGGGAATAGCCCTTGCGAAGTCCCGCGGAAAGCGGCTGGGAAGGCCGCGGGTCGGCGTGGACGCCTCAAGGATTGCTAGTCTTCGTAAAGCGGGGCGTTCTTGGGCCGAAATTTGTGAGGAGACAGGTTTGAGCAAGGGTACCGCTCAACGAGCCGTCCTCGGCTTGCCCAAAAACCCCACCGTTACGGCGTCTGCAACTGCTTGATTCAATGGCCGAGCGTATCCAAAGTTTAGACTGCCCACAAACAAGTGTTTTTGAGGTTTGCTCGAAACGTAGATGCGAGGCCGCGGAAAAATTCACCGATTCGAGCGTCATGTGATCCCGTGCGCGGAGCCAGGGGACAGAGGCAAACCAGTCCCTGTCTCGCTTCATGGTTCTCACTCTCCGGCCAGCGCCGCTTTCCAAGTCGTGTCGAAGCGTAGTGCATTGAGCGCCCCACCCCAGGCGACCAGCTGATCGAGAATTGCGGGCAGGTCCTTGTCGCGCTGAGGCACGAGCTTGAAGGTCTTGAAATTCTCGAGATCAGTGAAAGGTACTCAAGCGACGCGGCTTCCTTTGCCTAGAAGCCTTATCGATCTTGGATTGCGAACGGGTCCTCGACGAGTGCGGCCCAAAAGTGCGCTAATCTGCCGATGAAATCTACCCGGCACCATTCGAAAATAGCGTTCAGTCGACGCAAGTTTGGTTATCCCAAGATAAGCAGAAAGGGCGGGTAGCATTCGTCTGAGATCTCTTCTCTGGTTGAGCCAGGCCGTCAAAGTATGGACCGCGAACGTGTGTCGAAAATCTTGAAGATGTGGTCGAATCTTTAGTCCATCCGCGCGGGAAACTCCTGCAATGCGCAGCAAGTTGTGATATGTCTTGCTGAGCGTAATGGCGTTCAGCGGCCTGCTCAATTTGTCGACAAAAAAGAATTCCGATTCCTTGTATGATTCCTGCAGGGCGTCTCGATAAACCCTGAGGATGTACTTTAGGCGACCTACGACGGGTATGGTTCTCTCTCTCGCCTCGGCAACCCGACACAACTTTATTGTCCCTTTTGCGAGATCGACATCCTTCGTCTTTAACCGAAGAGCCTCGCCAACACATGCGCCCGTTCCGTAAAGAAAAAACAAGAACGCCCGGAGCGTACCTCCGTCGATGACGCAATTCAGATGCCTTTGGTTCGTCTCCACTGCGTCAATCAGCTTTCGGATTTGTTCGCGGGAATAGACGTGCGGCGTTAACGGGTTTCGATGCTCAGACCGAGGCAGAGTCAAGGGGATTCCTTTAATTTCTCCGCGGGCCGCCCAGTGACGAAGAAACCGTTCAAGAGTGCCACGCCTGGAGCGCCAGATCGTCGCCCGTGTTTTTGGATCGAGGAGGTGTGACGAGACGTGCTGCTTGGTCAGACGGGTCAAACTGATGTCGCCGACGTGCTTCAAAAACTCAAATAAAATCTTTTCACCCGAATAAAATGTACGTCCACAAAAGCGTCTCCATTGCACGTATTTGCGGATCGCAGTTGAGAGTCTCATACGCGCTCGCATAGATCGACTGCTGCAACTCTTTTGAGTGCATTGAAATCGTGTTTGGCGTAGACCCCAACAGATAGACAGTCACGATGACCGAGGCAATCCGCTATCTCTTGCAAAGACATATCATTTTTCAACAGTTCAGTGGCGCAGGCGTGGCGAAGTGAGACCGGTCCCTTGCGGACACTCTGGATGCCTAGTCTCTTCATCCGATACGTGATGAGCAGAGAGACGGAACCGCAGCGCAGTGGTCCGTGCGGAGGACGAAGGCTGACGAGAAGGTTGTTACACGGAGAATTGGGCCTGCCTAATTCCAGATAGCGCTTAACGGCCAACTCAAACTGCGGGAAAATTGGAAAACGTTGTACAGTATAGTTCTTGGCACGACGAAGAGTGAATGTCTTGTTCTTCCAATCGATGTTTTTCATGAGGAGCCCCGTGGCCTCGCTGGTCCTCAAGCCATACATAGCAAATAACAGGAGCAATACCTTCACCCTTGTAGAGCCTGGAGTGTTTTGCTTTTCGGCTCGTATGAGGCGCTGAACATCGACCCACGAGGGGCCAGCCGGAAACGATTGATGTCGGAGAATCGAGGGACCTCTTATTGCTTCGGGGATGATCCCACAGCACCAGCGTTGCATCTTGGCGTACCGAAGAAGGATACGAAGTGTGGATGCCGTCTGCCGCATCGTCCATGGTTTCCACTTCTTGGACTGCCTCGCCATGTAACGATCGACATCGAGTAAGGTTAGCGCAGAGAGTTTCTTGTGCCGAGTTTCAAACCAGCTGAAGAAATGCGCAGCATGCCATCCATAACTCTCAACCGTACCTGGGCTCAAGCCTCTCTGTTGAACTAAGAAGCGGTCGAATTTCTTTAGCTGATCCGCGAATGGCTGAGGAGGTATTGGGGGATCAACGAGATAGCCGTGAAATTTGAGAAACCTTCGCGCAAGTCCAGTAAATCCATAGATTGCGGATCGGGAAACTGAACGCACTCTCTCTGGATCGCGATCTCTCAACCACGATCGTCCCGCGCGCAGAATTGCAGCGGAAGTAATTGGACGAAGATGAGTAAGATTTAGATAACGAACTACATAAACCAGCTTGCCCGCCGACTGCAGCAGTGCGTTGCGCGAAGCCCCCTTTGCTTGAAGGTCCTGGAGAAATTGTTCTCTTTCGAGTCGCAACGGCGCTGAGCGATGCCTCAGTACTGCGAGTTGTAGAGCAAACAGGGACGTGAACACGGGCCGCCCCCAAGGCAACCGTCTTCAAATACAGACGAGAATCATCCCCTAGATCGTATGAGCAAGAATGAAAAGACTGCATATTTCTTGTGAATTTCCGGGTGAACCTTCGACCGAAGCAGTTCTGTCTAGGAAAGACGCCGGTCAGCTTCGACCTAGTGGGGGAGGGTAGTCCCAAGACCTTGTCTCTAATACCGGACGCTGTGGCACTTGAGCAGCATTGCAGACTTCAGATTCCTAGAATCATTACCTAACCGAGATTTACGGCGTATGGTTTCCTGCTTCTGAAGAATTTGTGAGAGGTTGGTATGACCGTCAAACAGCTAATCCGAGAACTTCGACATCCACCTTCAAACCGCATTGCCTCCGTGCGAATTGAGTTCGCAGACGGTTCCATTTATGCGATTTCAGTAGGCATGCGTCAGTTTGCGGCTCTCGACCGAAGGGCCAAAAAGATAGAGCGCACAGCGACAGCACGGCCGAGGCGCTGTCCCCCTGCACTGACGGCGTAAGCCCGACCCCTGTGCGACCGTCCTGTGCTAGGATGCGCACTACACAACCTTGCCTTGTGTCAGACCAATTTCTTTCATCGGCTTTCACTTTTCACTAGAGGGTCTATGTCCAACGTTTTTTCAAACTCTTCCAGTTCATGGTTTAAGGGCCATCTACCATGGCGCCCGAAGAATTCCGCTCGAGTGTAGGCGAACGTCCGCTTCGGTTCTTCGACATGTTTATGCTCATGGCCCCGGAGGAGTACCCCGCTGCCGTAGAGAGTAGCCAGGATGGCCTGACGGTCTAATCGCTTGACGAGCTCACACAGTTCGACCAGGGCGTCCGGAACGATTTTGAGAACAGCATCCCGATAGCGTTGGACTAAGAGTTGATTCTCTTGCTGAGAGAGAATGCGGGTTACCGTCTCTCGATCAAGTCCCAACTCCCTGCTGATTGCGCTTCGCTTCTTCCCAATGAAGGACAACCCAACAACTAAGGCTTGTTTCGAAGGAGGAGTGTTCAGAGGTCTTTTCGAGGTTCCCCACTTCTCACGCCTACGCTTCGGTTTTGCTGTGTTTTGCTGTGCGCTCATTCTCAGCTCCGGGAGTTCCGGCGAGGTGGAAGCCTTGAATAGAGCGGCATTTTAGCACACAGAGTACTAAATTCACGTTCCTTGAGAACAGCAACTCGCTGGCACGCTCTTTGGCTTGCCTGGGAAGGATGCGCCAAATCTTCCAGATGCTACTTGATCCTCGCCGCGACCCTTACCGCAGCGGCGATGTGCGCCGACAACGCGTTGGCCGCTCAATCTCAAAGGTTCCGTGGCACTGAACTGGTCGATTATTTTGCCACTTTCCTACCTCCTAGAATCGTGTTTCGATCGTCCGCCAGCAAATGCACATGGGGAAAGGACTTGTCTGTCACGCGGAGGACGAAGAATAGCGAATGAGAAGGGAATTGACGGAATTTTGAGTACGTTGCGGTCCCCCGCAACCAATTCGGTCGTTAAGCTGACTGAATTCACGGCTTTTTCAATCAATGTCCCGTAAACTGCGCCGCTTCGATGTTTTCAGGCATCTCCGCATGGGCGTACACCAGCTTACCGTTTTCAGCAAGCGCCCTAAGATATGGTCCGCCTACCCATGGAGCTTGGTCTGTCATCCTGTTGCCCCAAAGATTCTAATGGGCCATCGCTGGTACGAAGAAATACACGATGATGAAAACCGCTAACGCCCCGGTAGCGCCTATCGCCACCTTTTTTGCTATACCTAATTTGACATTCAGCATTCCGGGCAAGAACGAACAGAAGCCGCCTGCAGCCAACGCCAGAACTACTGAAAAAACCTGTGCTTGTGAGTGAGTGGGATTTGGAATGACGACGATCAGAGTGAGAATGACACCAATCAAGACCAGCCCTGAAGCAAACACTAGGATTGAGTTCAGGCGTTGTGCCTCATCCACGCGGGTTCCTCCGTCTCCGTTCAGCTTTTTTTTGTCAGGAGATTTAACGTTTTGCTCAATTCTTGCATCTATCGCGGCCCGGTCGTGAATGTCTCCGACCTCCACATTGAGATTGCCAGCGTCCACGGACTTGACGTCTAGTTTCATTTTCGAATCATCAAAGCCTTCACCGAACTTGATTTTTGTCATGTCGTCTCACTCATCTAGCGAATAGGATGAAACGGGTGCGGTTCGACATAGCGTCTGGGTTCAGTAATGTCTCTTCCTGGATGGACACCCGGAAGTTCGCCAGGTCTTGAGCCTTGCTCGTATGTGCTACGTGGCAAATCTTCGAGTTGGTGTTGAAGACGCCATACAGGGTCTTGTGTTTTCTTAATCGCTTCCACTATTTCAGTGTCAGTCCAGGTACGATCACCTAGTTCAGAGTCTTTCTTGCCCAGGTCAACTATTTTTACGTTTGCAGTACTCTGGTCGAAGCGGTAAGGTCCAGAGAAGTTCAAGATTTTGCCTACAACATAAACTCTCCGAATCACGCCCCGGGTTTCATCAGGAGGCCCACGCGGAGAACTACTAACAAGATTAAATTTTGCTTCCCTAAGTTCCCCGTAGCTCGCAACGAGGCTTGTGTACAACAAATCCTGATGAATTAAATCCCCGGTTTCTATGTCCACATTCCCGTAGAAGATGTATGGGGTTAGTTCAACTGCGCTACGGACCTCCCGTGGTAGTGTGAGTTTAAGATGCCTTCCTACGCGGCTCTGAAATACGTCCATCGGCGACTGTTCACCTGGCCAATCATCAAGACCCGGGAAAAGAGGTTTTCTTGCCTTAGTTCTACGCGCTTCAATGATTTGGGCCAAATCCTCTGCCGGAATTTCCTTGATGCTCTGCACTGTTCGAATTTCAAGCCTGTCGAGCGTAAAAACAATTGCGAAAAGTTCCTTGGTCTTGTCGCGACTAAGAAAAGCGGCGTAGCGCGGCGGATGGACTGGTTTTCCAGAGTTGAACATCTGGACTGCTGGAGTGGGTGGACCTGCCGGAACAACCGCAGTAGGACTAGTTGACGACAGGTAGTCCTGATATGTTGGGGAATCTAGAACATGGGCGATGCCAACTAAAATTAAAAGAAAAAACAGCGACACCCACCATGGGATTGGCTGTTGCTTTGCATCTGGAAGACCGGGCGCAGTTTGCTTGCCGCCAACCGGAGTGATTTTGATTTTGCCTGGTGCGGGGCGTTTGTGATCAGACACGCAACCCTCGTGGGACCTTGTCGCGAAAGTAGACTGAGCATATTCAATAAAGTGGTAATAATCAACCAGCTCAAATACAACAAGAGGTATGGTTTGGGTCGCGATTAGAAAGAAGCCATCCCATCCGTTTTTTTGAATTTCCCAAAAGGAGAACTTAAGAGCCGCGCACAACTCTCACCCCTATTTCCTGCCCGTCGTGGTCGACTGCTCCTTGCTCCCGCCGCGCTTCCGCGCCAATAGACCTTTGCATCCGTGGCCACGGTAAGCGCGTCAGTCCAAGCAGTAACTTCAGGACGCAGCGATTTCAATTAGTTCCTTGCGCTGCGCTGAAGCCAACCCGCTGCGCATCACAGCTAGCGTCACAATCGGATCAACAGATGAAACCGGCGATTCGCGTCCGACCCAGGGGTCACCACCGAAGTATCGCCGAAAAATCCTTTCAGAAGTGCGGGTTGCCAAAACCTGCGTGGTTAGTGTCGGGTTGGGGCCACCAATTCCATTAGCCAGCGCCGAGTTGTCCGCAACGAAGAGTCCTCTTACCCATCGCGACTCACAATGCGCGTCGAGGACTGAGTCTGTCTCGCTTGTTCCCATGCGCATGGTGGTGTGGCTGTGAATTACAAACGGCGGTTTGTTGATGCGATGAATCTTGCTGGCGCCGAGAGATTGCAGGAGCTTCACCGCTTGCTGGGCGAGGAATTCGCGATTTCGGACAGTTCGCGCGGAACGCTGCCGTTGATGAATTTCGATACGTGGAACAGGACCGTGTTCGTCGGGCGGGATCGCAGAGGAAAGCGAAACCCGATTCTGCGATTCGACATCATCATCCGTGAACACATCCACGTTCAGCAAGCGATCGACGTTCGCCATTGCGTCTTTGAGATCTATGCCGATCAGACGGCCCACGGTGTCTGCACCGTAACCGCCACCTGGCAGTCCATTGTCGTAATAGCCGGGAACTCCGGCATCGCTGAACCCCGAAAGGCCCGCGCGCAGTCCCGGCGTCTCGCCGACGACTTCGAGCATTCCCGCGCCCGGATAATCAATTCGGCCACCCGAGCCGTTGCCTTTCGTGGAGCCGGTGTAGAAAGGCATCACGCCGGTGACGGCATCGACAAAATGATCGGTCAAGCCACGGCCGACCCAATCATTGGGATTCGGAAGACCACTGTTCAACCACAGGCGCGGCGTTTCAACCGTACCCGCAGAGAGAACGATCACGCGCGCCTCTTCGGTGACAATTTGTCCTGAGGCACCGACTCGCCACGTTACAGACCGCGCGCGCAATTGGTTGTCGACCGCGATCGCGGTGGCAAATGCATCTGCGACTAGAGTGACTGGACGTCCGCCGCGGCTCCACCGGTCGGCTGTCAGAGCCATGGGAACGTAACTGACGGAAGTGGATCGTTTGGCTTTGAGATTGATCGGTGCGCCGATCGGCTCGACGCAGCCTTGCGAACAGTGGCCGCAAAACGTGCAGCCTCCGGCGAGCGGGAAACGCAATCGCGTGGGATCGGAAGACAAACCGGCCGAACCCTCAGGCTGCAACACTGCGTTTTCCTGTGGCCGGAAAGCCGTGCGCGTTATGTCTTTCGACGTCTGCAGCGGCAGACCGAGGTTTTGCGCGCCACGGAAAAAAATCACTTCTTTCGTGCCCATTGGCGCCGTTTGAACGGGAAGAGTGTGCTCCACCCACTCGTAGTACGGAATCAATTCGCGATAAGTAAGAGGAAAAAGATGCAGGGAATCATAGGCGGCTGCATCGCGTCCCGCATAGCCAAGAAACGCACCCGGCATCGCGCGGGGCGAGTTTCCTTGGTAGTGATTTGTGGTTCCACCGACACCGGCGAGCTGAACAAAGAGAGTGCTTTGAGGAATTTCGCGAACCCATTCGGGTTTGGATCGGTCCGCAGGGCCGAAGCGGAAATACCCGTTGAATGGATGATTGGCATCGCTCTCGTAGTGCGTCCAGTCTTTTTCCGGATTCGCAAATCGCGCGCCGGCTTCCAGCAGCAGAACGTCGAGACCTCGTGCGCACAATTCTTTGGCGACGACCGCTCCTCCACCGCCCGCTCCGACGACAATGACGTCACGCATGATTAGTTCTCCCCTTGTGCGTTCGAATCGCTAGCGCTTTGCCGGTTGCGGAAATATCCGCGGAACTCCGCGCGTCCGTCGGCAACGCCCGAGTAGTTTGAAATATCCCACCCCACGGGCTGGGTGTTGATGGTGCGGGTCGCTGGATCGAACGTCCCCGCGTCAGAAAAACAAAGGAATGCGACGATTGCGGGAAGGATTCCGGAGAGCGGCTTTAGCGCGTCGGTGCCGTCCATGATTTGCAGCACCGCAACTTTCTCCGGATAAAGCAGGTTCGAAAACGGTGCAGGAAAATTGCCTGACCGATTCGGATGCACGACTTCCGCGAGTTGATTGAGGAGCCCCGCAACGACCGCCGAAAATTGCGGGGCGTAGGGCACGGATTCGTCGACGGTGGCGATCAAAAGATCTGCGACGCCGGCCGCGAGTCCTCCTGGTTCAGAAGGGCTGACGCCTTGCGCGACCGAATACGGATCGGGGCCGGGCACTATGAACGCGAGCAAACCGTTGTAGGTGTCGGTAACTAGATCCGGCGTTGAAGATTGTGCGCGAGCCATCCAGCTTGCAAACGACGATGACGTCGCCACGGCCGCGGCAGCCGCCCCCAGCATTCCAAATCGCAAGAATTTTCTTCGGTGCAACGACGAGCGCGTTTCGTCAGCAGATCCGTCCAACCGTTGAATCACAGGCGGGATATCAAGCGAGGAATGTTTCATTCTGGTGATCCCTTCACAAAGTTCACCGATTTCTTCGCGGAGATTGCGCGCAAATCCCACATCTCTCAAGGGCTGCCTGGTTATCTATGGATGAGCGAGCAAGCTCGCGAACACAAAGGAGTTAGCTTGTAGTGAGGGGCGGAATGTCCCATAATTTCTGCCCACCGGAGTACCAAAGTGCCCCCACCGTCATCCGCCAAACTGCGTTTCGGGCCTTACGAGCTGGATCCACTTGCTCTTGAGCTTCGGAAACTCGACCGCCGAATCCGCATTCGGCCGCAGGCCTGCAAAATTCTCGCATTTCTAATAAGTCGCCGAGGTGAAGTCGTAACGCGCGAAGAACTGCGGCGTCACTTATGGAGCGATGAAACGTTTGTCGATTTCGAGCACAGTCTGAATTTTTGTATTCGCCAGATCAGGTCCGCTTTGGGCGAGAGCGCAGACGCGCCCAACTACATTGAAACGTTGCCGCGCGTTGGCTATCGGTTTCTCGCATCGTCGAAGCCCACTGTGCACTCGATCGCCGTCCTTCCCTTTCTGAACTCAGGCAGCGAGCCGGACATCGAGTATCTGAGCGATGGCATAACCGAGAACATCATTCGCCAGGTTGCCCTCATTCCAGGCATTCAGGTCATGGCGAGGAGCACGGTATTTCGCTTCAAGAAAAAAGACAGCAACCCACTCGAAGTGGGACGCAAACTTGGCGTTGGTGCCGTGGTCACCGGGACCGTGGTTGAACGGCACGGCCAGGTCGATGTTGCCGTTGAGTTGGTAGAAGTAGAGACCGGGGCACAATTGTGGGGCGCTCGGTACCAACGCCCATCAGACGAAATGGTTTTGATTCAAGGCGAAATTCCGACGGAAATCTCGAAAAAGTTGCACTTCAGCCTAAACCGCGTAGAACAGAAACGCGTCGCCGGCACCTGGACGGATAACGCCGAGGCATATCGGTCGTATTTGAGAGGCCGCCACTTTTGGAACAAACGGCAGTTCGAACCGGCGGTCCAACAGTTCCGACTTGCGCTCGACCAGGATCCACTTTTCGCTTTGGCTTACGCCGGTCTCGCCGACTGCTTCGGGAGCATGGGCTTTTACGGCTATCTTCCTCCGAGCGATAGCTGGCCAAAAGCGAAAGCGGCGGCACTCAAAGGATTAGAAATTGACGCGGAAGTCAGCGAAGCGCACGCCTCAATCGGGTTTACGAAGCTTTTCTATGATTGGGACCTGATTGACAGCCGCGAATCCTGCCGCCATGCGCTGGAACTTAGTCCGAATAACCACATCGCTTATCAATACCTCAGCTGCTGCCTAATCGCCGCGCGGGAACACGCCGGAGCCATCGAACTGATGGAGCGCGCGAGGGAGATTGATCCGCTCTCCGCCTGGTCACAAACGGCAGTCGCTTTTGCCTACTATTTCTCCGGCCATTTTGTGCGGTCTGTCGAAGAATCGCGGAAGGCGCTGGAGCTCGATCCCGGACT
>Ga0137360_10002015_pt1 | contig 12097 bp, 10 predicted proteins | sample Mad1_60_16metaG_FD_104924 | JGI IMG/M metagenome (GOLD analysis project Ga0137360, IMG submission 104924) | Vadose zone soil microbial communities from Angelo Coast Range Reserve, California, USA - Mad1_60_16 metaG | ecosystem: Environmental > Terrestrial > Soil > Vadose zone | place: USA... | reverse complement strand
TTTCATACAGTTGCGTCCCGTCGTAGGAGAGTTCGTAGGTCCGGCTTATCTTCCGTCCGCTGGGGCTTTTCTCATCCGTCACCAACCGGTTGCCATCCCAATGTGCCGCAATCTCCTGGGTGCTGCTGTCCTTCGTCTTTTGCAGCTTGCGCCCATCCGTGAAAAAGGCGCTCTTGCGCTCCTGGTCGTCGAACATATCGACCTCGACGTCCTTCTTCGCCTCAGCAACGGTCAGCGAGCGTGAGGGGTTCATGGATTCCTGCATTCGCTCGCGGTCTTGATCGCTTTCGTTCCCGCCTCCGCCGCGCCGTCCGCCGTACGGACCTCCTCCCATTCCTGGGACGCCCATGCGTACTCCGCCGCCGCCGCCCCTTCCGCCGCCCGCGCCACGTGCATCCTGCATTTTCTTTCGCGGGTCATCACTTTCGTCGCGATTGAGTTTCCAGGCTCCCAGGATCGAAGTGCGCGGCTTCACTGGCGCGCTCTGCACCTGCGGCCGCACATCCGGCGACGTCGGCGGCTGCGGTGTCGCCGCCGGCAATGGACCCGCCGGTGCCTGCGCTCTCGCGCCTGTCGGCCAGGCCGCCAAGAGAATTCCCACGCTGCCCGTCACGATGCAAATTCTTACAAGTCTTGATTTCATGGCACTCATCTCTTGCACACAGTTTCCCGTGCACAGCTCTCGCTGTACATTCCCGTATTCGGAGCCGGAAGTTCCCCGTGGGCTGGAACCGGCTGAATCACCACTCAAAGCGCAGTGATCCCCACATCATTAGAGGCAGTCAGGGCGTTAAGGTTGCCATGGGACTGCGGAGGTCTTGCCGCTTGAGCGATCGCAACCAGTCTCTCAATTTCGCGCGCGAAGGACGCCTTCTCCCGCGATCATTTCAACCACGAAGTAATCGCCGTAGCCCGAGGCAGCAGCGCCAGCGCCCCCAGTTCCCGAAATTTTGCCGCCCGCTGGCGGTATCCGTAAATTCCCGCCGGCAAAATCGCAATAAACCGCACCCTCGCCGCCCGCGCCGCCAGCCCATCATCCACATTGTCGCCCACGTATAGCGCGGTCCCCGGATCGCGTCCGCCCAAAATCTTCAGCAATCCATCCGGATGGGGCTTCTTTCGAGCAACATCGTCCATCGTCACCACGGTGCGAAATTGTCGTGTTCCGGCCCAGCGTTCAAACGTGTACGCAAATTCCTGCCGCGTCCGCCCCGTGAAAAGGTCAAGTTCAAATCGCGTCGCCCACTGCTCCACTTGCTTCGGCGTCACCAGCATCTTCTCTCGCCGCACATTTCCCGGCCGCCCGTCGCAACCCCAATAAAACTGCTGAAAGGCGTCGCGCGCCTCCTCGTACGACGTCGGCCGCCCCAGCGCCGTCGCCCAGTTGGAAACCATGCTCCAGTCGTCGTTGTTTCCCGATTTGTTCTTCCATTTGTAAAGCTCCGCCCACGTTACTCGCTTCCCGGTTAAGGATCGCATCGTTTCCAGCGCCGAGCGCAAGAAACTCTCGCGCACATCCACCAAAACGCCGTCCACATCGAAAATCAGAATCTCGGGAATAGGCTCAAGTCGCTTGGGTCTGCGCAAAGTGGGCAAAGTTCCTCGCTGAATATTGTAGGCGCCAGGCTTCAGCCCGGCCAGCACAGTCTCGCTGTCGGCCACGTCGGGCTCCATTGTCTTTGCACAATTTGGGGGTCGGAGCTTCAGCTCCGAAATTACACTGGTCGCAGCAATGCGCTTTAGCGCCTGAGGAAACGTCGTACCGCTTATTTGGCAAATCGCGTCGCGGCTCACACCAAACCAACAAGGAGGGCACGGACCTGCAACGTTTGAGATGCAGCTCTATTTCTTTGCCGGCGCCGCGGCGATCTGTTCGATCACCAGCGCATGCGATCCCCCGCGGTCATACAACTTGCCCTTCACCGTCACGCGCCCGCCCGCATACTCCAGCAGGCGCGCGTTCTGGCCGGTAGCCGGCGTAGTATCCGCGATCGGCCAATAAATCGATCCATCGTCGCTCAAAATCACGAGTTGCGAACCCGCGTTCGCGCACTTCAGCGCGCACTCGCGGCTGATCGGCTTCTCCAGACTCTTGGTGAACGCGCAAGCCGAATCCAGCACATATCCCTCCACCGAAACGCTCTTCTGCTGCCCGTGCAGCATCAGCGCCGACGCGCAAAGAGAAATCGCTGCTACCCCGGCTCCCAGCATACCTTTCGCGATAGTTTTCATCTCTCCTCCTTGCCGCGCGCATCCTAGCACGTAGCCGCTATCGCAACCAGTCTCTTTCGGCGGCACCAGTTCCGAATACGCCGTCACGCGGGGGCAATCGCGAGCACGAGCAATGGCCAGAAATTAGATTTGCGCACTGCTTGTCTGAATTCGTGCTGGAGGGTCATCGCGGCCACTCACGTCACGAGAGGTTGTACTAAGGAGCGGTTGCGGGTCAGGCGCGCGAAGGACTATTCATATCTCAACGCAACCATCGGATCAACACGCATTGCGCGGCGAGCCGGAACGTAGCAAGCGGCGAGCGCCACAAGCGCCAGCAATATCGCGACGGCAATCATCGTCAGCGGATCGTTGGCGTGCACGTCATAGAGCAGCGAGGTCAGATAGCGCGTTACGCCCAGCGCCGCACCGATGCCCACGCCGGCTCCAACAATCGCCAGCACAACTCCCTGCTGCAAGACCAGCTTCAGAACGCTTCCCGGTTGCGCGCCGAGGGCCAAGCGAATTCCGATTTCACGTGTTCGCCTTGACACTTCATAGGACAGCAGTCCGTACAATCCCACGCACGCCAGCACCAGCGCCAGCAAACCAAAGAAGCCGGATAGCCGCGCGACCAGCCGCTCCTGAAACAGCAACCGGTCGATTTGCTGCGATTCCGTTTTCACGTCAAAGAGCGGCAAATTGGTGTTTACTTGCGCCACGACTTCGCGTATTGCGGGAAGAATAGCCTGCGGATCTGCCGCCGTGCGCAATTCAAAGGACGCTCCACCGAAGTTCTGTGGCGTGTACATCATGGCGTGAATCTCCCGCCGAAGGCTGTTGTACTTCGCGTCGCGCACGACGCCGATGATTTCGTAGCCGGGATTCGCCGGGCCGTTCGTGTCTCCTGCCGATTGGCCGAATTGTTTCCCGAGCGGATTCTCCTTGCTGAGGTATTTCTCGACGAATGCCTGATTCACGATCACCGGAGTTGGCGCCAAAGTTGGAGTCGCTCCGTCGTTCGACGCGGACAGCTTGAAATCGGAAGCGCTGAATCCGCGGCCGGTGAGAAACGGAATGTGCAGCGTCTCGAAGAAATTTGGGCCGACGCCAAGCATGTCCGCTTCGGATTCTTGATCCTGCGGCGTGCCCGGCCAGTGGAAGTTGGTGATCATCAGCCCGTTACTTAACAGCGGCATCATCGAGTAGCTCGCGGACTTCACGCCTGGCGTTTCGGAGAGGCGCCCCTGCAAGTCGCGGTAGAAGCTGTCGACCTGCGGGCCTTTGTAGCCGACCAGCGTCGGGTCGATTCCGAAAATCAAGATATTGTGCGAATCGAATCCAACGTCGATGCTGCGCAGGTTCGCCAGCGTGCGCACCAGAAGTCCGGCGCCCACGAGCACAACAATCGCCAGCGCGACTTGCGCCACCACGAGCGCATTGCCGATGCAGAACCATTTTCCGCCGACATGCCCTGAACTCGCGAAGCTTCTCTCGCCTTCCTTGAGCGCCGGCGTCAAATCGAAGCGCGCGCTGCGAAAAGTCGGTGCGATGCCGAACAGAATTCCGGTGAGCAGCGAAACCGCGACGGTGAATCCGAGGACGCGCAGGTCGACACCCGTCGCGAATCCCAGAGGACGCGTCTGATTGCTCGAAACAAAGGAAATGATCGCGTGTGCTCCCCAGTAGGCGAAAAGAATCCCTAGCGCGCCTCCGAGCACCGAGAGCATCACGCTTTCCGTCAAGAGCTGGCGCACAACGCGTGCGCGGCCCGCACCCAGCGCCAGTCGCACCGCCATTTCCTTCTGCCGCGTCGCAGCCCGCGCGAGCATTAGCCCCGCGACGTTGGCGCACGCAATCAGCAGAATGATTCCGACAGCGAGCATCAGGACGTAGAGGGGATTGGAATACTGGCTGCGCGCTCCGATCAGACCGCTTTGCGCCGGCACAAGCGTCACTTGCGGATTGTCGGCGGTCGTCGACAACGTCTTTGGTTCGCTAGCCATTTCGGATCCGCGCGGGCCACCCGCCGGAGCTGCTCCTTGCGGCGCAGGAATGATGACCGGCTTATTGCCCGCGGATTGCGGCGGCATCGCCCCGCTAGCGGCTTCCCTCTGACCTTGCGCCGGGTTCGTGGTCGGAGTCCGCTGCGGCGGCGCGGGCATGCTTGCCGGACCATTGCCGCCAGCCGGTGGTGGCACTCCACCGTAAACTATTTGGCCGCGAACCGCGCCACTCCGGCCCGGCCCGCCCCGTCTCGACGCAGGCGGTACCGCCACGTCGCCCCCATGGAAAAGCGGGACGGATCCGTGAAGCATTTCATTGCGGAAGAGGCCGCTCGCCGCCGCTTGCGCCTGCGTGAGCTGTGTTTCGGGTTTAAGCCGAGCGACAATCGTGAGCCACCAGTAACTGACGTCACCCTGCCGGGTTTCCCAGCGCATGGGATCGGTAATGCTTTGCGCATCGGAGAGCGGCAGCCAAACGTCGTAATCGCTGCCTGGCGTGATTCCGGTGAATCGCTGTTCGGCTACGCCGATAATCGTGAATGGGACACTGTTGAGTTCAATCGTGCGGCCGACTAAGTCGCGAGAGCCGCCGAACGCGCTCTGCCAGTAGCCATGGTTCAACACGGCGACGGGCGCTGCCGACGGTGTGTCATCGGATGCTTCAAACAGCCGGCCTGCAGCGGCTTTGAGACCCATCGTACGGAAGAAGTCCCCCGAAACGAGCTGGCCGTTAATAACGGTCGCGGGGCCGTTCCCTGTCACGTTCAACCTGCCAGAGTTGGCAAACGCCGCTGTCGCCGAAAAGACATTTGCTTGCGCTATTTCGCGAAACATTGGCTCGGAGAACGAGCACCCTGACGGATTGCGTGCGGCGAAGCTTAAATCGGTTGGACAGTCGCCCGAAGACATGTAGCCGTGAATGTTCGGCGCGTTGCGCGCGCCCCACTTAAGCACGACCAACTGCGAAGGATTCTCGACCGGCAGCGACCGCAGCATTACCGCGTCGATCAAGCTGAAAATAGCTGTGTTTGCGCCAATGCCCAATGCCAGCGTGAGAATGGCCACCGCCGCAAAGCCGGGAGATTTGCGGAGCATGCGCAACCCGAACTGAATATCCTGCAGCAGCTGCTCCAGCCAAACGAAGCTCCACACCTCCCGCGTCTCTTCCTTTACTCGCGTCACGTTGCCGAACTTGCGCACCGCCGCATAACGCGCTTCCTTTGGCGACATGCCGCGGTCGATATTGTCCTGCGTCTCCCGCTCGATGTGGTCGCGAATGTCCTGGTCAAGCTCTTCCAACATACGCTTGCGGCGACTCATGATTTGCCCTCCCGCTCCGCTGGCCTGAGAATCCGCGCGATCGCTCCCGCCAGCTTGTCCCATTTTCCGGTCTCGACCGCCAGCTGCCGTCGGCCCTTGGCTGTCAACCGGTAGAACTTTGCCCGGCGATTGTTCTCAGAAATCCCCTCTTCGACCGCAATCCATCCTCGCTTGATCAGCCTGTGCAGCCCCGGATACAACGACCCCTGCTCCACTTGCAACACATCGTCGGAGTTGAACTCAATGGCCTTGGCGATGGCGTGGCCGTGCGCAGGCCCCAGCAGCAGCGTGCGCAGAATCAGCAGGTCCAAGGTGCCCTGCAGCAGCTCGATGCGTTCTTTCGCCTCTTTAGTAGACATTCTAGGTGACCTTACCGCGCTCCCGGTAGAATGTCAAGGTGAGCCAGCTTTACTTCGCGAACGCCTCTGCAGAGGTGCAGAAAGTAGAAATTGGCGTGTAGACTCCGGAGATCCCGAAAACAACGAGGAGGTACTGTGGCACCGGCAACAAACAAAGGAATCATCGACAAACCAAGCAATCACTCGGTCCACCAAACCGTGGAAAAGCTCAAGAATATTCTGCAAGCCAAAGGAGTCGCTCTCTTTGCGCTGGTCGACCATAGCGGAGAAGCCGAGAACGTGGGAATGAAAATGCGCCCCACCAAACTGCTGATCTTCGGCAACCCCAAAGCTGGTACTCCGCTGATGCTGTCGGCGCCCAGTATCGCCATCGATCTTCCTCTTAAGATTTTGATCTGGGAAGATGCCCAGGGAAAGGTGTGGGTTTCTTACAACAGCCCATCGTATCTGCAAGAGCGGCACGGACTGCCCCCGGCACTGCTGCAAAACATTGCAGTCGTCGAAACATTGGCCGCCGAAGCTGGGGAGTAGCTGCGGACACAGCTTGGGTTGCGCGATCCCACTACGCTCTTTCAGCCTTTCTGCGGTCTCACGTAGTTCACGATATTGGCGGGCGCTGGAATCTTCCGCTTGCTCCGTGGATCATCCAGTGGCGCTTGCGGCATCCTTCTCAGGGGTAACACTCCCGTCCACGCCGACGTGTCGTAATCCTGATTCTCATCATCCACTGCAAATCCCGTGCGCATCTTCGCCGAAGCTTCCACCAGCGGCACGGCCAGCACCATCGTCGCCTTCAATTCGTTCTCGTTTGGAGGCCGCACCTGCGCCCACCGCCCGCGGATCACGTATTCGACAAAATCCCGCATCGCCGTCAATTTCGCCGCCGGTTCCGCGATCACCTCGGCCTTGCCCATCACCACCACCGACCGGTAATTCAACGAATGCCCGATCGCCGAAGGCGCAAACACGATCCCGTCCAGCAGCGTCACGCTCAGGCAGAACGGCTCGCCGGTCGCCAGCGTCTTCATCAACCGGCTCGCCGGTGACCCGTGCAGATACAGCTTGTCGCCCACGCGTACGTAATTCGTCGGCACCACAAACGGCATGCCGTCCGCAATAAATCCCACCTGGCAAACAAACGCCTCGTCTAGAATCCGGTAGATGGTTTCCCGGTCGTAACGCGCCCGGTCCGCCTTCCGCCGCACCTTCGTTCTATCCGTAACAGTAAATTCGCCCATCCTCGCAGCCTAGCCCTCGCCCACACCTACTCGCAAGCCCCAATCTGGCCGTCAATTCTTCGCTTGATATTTGGTTGGTTCTGCCGCTTAACGTAAGCCGACTTGGAAAACACCGGGGTCGCCAAGGGGCCCACCAGTCAGACGAATTGACGGGCCAAAGGAATCGTGTACGCTGGTGTGCCGTTACCATCGGCGGTTCGCACATGGCCAATTCAAAGCCAATCATTCCGCGCGATACGTTTCGCTTTTTTTGCGATCTCTCCCGCAACAACCGCACGGAGTGGATGCAGGCGAATCGCGAACGCTACCAGGAGTGTGTTGTGCAGCCGTTGCGGCGCCTTTGCGAGGAACTGGCGCCCGCAGTTCTGCGACTTGATCCGCGATTTGAAACCAGCGGCCGTACGGGCGCGAATTTGTCACGCATCAATCGCGATATCCGCTTTGCCAAGGACAAAACTCCGTATCGCGCGCAGATGTACGTGAAATTCAGCGCGCCGTTCGGCGGCGAAGGCGAGACCGGCCAGTTGTACACGGGTGTTTCGGCGAGGACGGTTACGGCAGGTTTCCGCATTTATTCCGGATCGAAACGGAAAGAGTCCGCGCTCGCGCAGATTGCGGCTCCGCGCCTGGAGGCCAATCGGCGCTGGCTAGCGCAGCAGAAAAAGCGCCTGAGCCGGCGCTACGAAAGCTACTGGTATTCCGTGGAAAAAGGGGCATGGACGAAGCATGCGGGCTGGCCTGAAGCGGAGAACTGGAAGAAGTTGCAAGGTTGGATCGTCCGGCGGGAGCTGGGCGTGGCGGTCGCGACGCGCGGTTCATTCTGCAAAGACCTGACGCGAGTCTTCCGCGACTTGCACCCGTTGCTGCGGTTTACGTCTTGCATGAGTGGGGAAGAAAAGAGTTTCACCACAGAGGGCGCAGAGATGAAGAGGAGAGCGGAATGAAAGCAAAAGCCGGCTTGGTCGCGCTCGTTGTGTCCTGCTTGTTTCCGCTCGCACAGGCTCAAGAAAAGACTCCGACAAAGGATTGGCCTATAACTGCGCCGAATGCTGTCGGCCTGGATTCCAACGCGCTGGCTGCGCTGGATGCGGATATCGCGGCTGGGAAATACGGCCTGGTGGACAGCATCTTGATTATTCGCGACGGAAAACAGGCGCTGGCGCGCTCTTACGCTCATGACTACGGCAAGATTTATGGCGAACTCGCCAAACACGAAGGGCCGCTGAACCACGATGTGAACGGCCCGTACAATTACTTCAGCGCGGAATTCCATCCTTACTACCAACACAGCGATTTGCACACCATGCAGTCCGTCTCGAAGACGGTCACTTCCACAACCATCGGGATCGCCATGAGCCGGAAGGAGTTTCCCGCTGATCTGGACGCGCCGATTCTGAAATATTTCGACGAGTACAAGATCGCAAACCTGGATGAACGCAAGCGCCGCATCACTTTGCGTGATTTGCTGACTATGACTGCTGGATTGGAGTGGAACGAAGATTTGCCGTACAACGATCCCAAGAATTCCGCGGACGTGATGGAAGCGACGGACGATTGGGTGCAATACGTAATCAACCAATCGATGGCCGCGGAGCCCGGCAAAGTCTTCGTGTACAGCAGCGGCGTCACGCAGCTCCTATCGCATATCTTCAAGAAGACGACGGGCAAGAACGTGGACGAATACGCCGCTCAATATCTTTTCCAGCCGCTGGGGATTCGCTACCACTGGAAACACTCGCCAACGGGGCTGCCGGACACGGAAGGCGGCCTTTACATTTCGTCCGCGAGCTTAGCCAAGGTTGGCTTTCTGTATCTGAAAAACGGTAGGTGGGAGGGAATGAAGATTGTTCCCGGAGAGTGGGTGAAGGCCTCGGTTGCCTCCGCGATGAACGTGGAAGACGAGGGGCGGCACTGGGGATACGGTTTTCAGTGGTGGCTGCAGCCGTACGGCAAGTTGCCGGAGAAATTCGCATGGGCCGCGCGCGGCTTCGGCGGCCAAGAACTACGGGTAGTGCCGGAGTACAACCTCGTCGTGGTGCTCACAGGTTGGGAGATCCTGCCGTCGCCGAATGAGCCAAGACACGACGAGCTCGAGCGGGTGATCGCGGCCGTGAAAAAGACAACACCGTAGCGGGCGCCCGCAAACTCGTAGGCATTGCGCTGTGTTTTGTCGCTAATCCACCGTACTCGATAGCGAATGAAGCGTCTAAACGGAATTGACGCTTGAGCGTCGCTGACCTACGATGCGCGCGTCGCAATTGTTCGCGATTTTATGGCGGCTCTGGAGTCGGGCATGAAACGACTTGGACGGATTTTGATTTGGGTGGCGCTGGCTCTCTTGGGAGCAGGCGCGCTCGCCAAGATCGCGATGGACCGCGGCGAGTCGCTCAACGCAATTTGGTTTGTGATCGCTGCGGCGTGCTGCTACCTGGTGGCTTACCGGCTGTATTCCGCGTTTCTCGCTGCGCGGCTGCTTGCGCTAGATGATACTCGCGCGACGCCTTCGGAGCGCCACGACGACGGCCGCGATTTTGTGCCGACAAGCAAATGGGTTTTGTTTGGGCACCATTTCGCGGCCATTGCGGGCCCGGGCCCGCTTGTGGGCCCGACGCTGGCGGCGCAATTTGGGTATTTGCCGGGGACCCTGTGGCTGATTGCCGGCGCGGCATTTGCGGGGTGCGTGCAGGATTTCATTATTTTGTTCTGCTCGATACGGCGCGACGGCAAATCGATCGGGCAAATGGCGCGGGAGGAAGTGAGTAAGCGCGGCGGATTCATCGCGCAACTGGCGGTCCTGGCGATTATGGTGATTTTGCTGGGAGTGGTCGCGCTGGTGGTGGTCAACGCGTTGAAATCGTCACCGTGGGCGACCTTTACACTGGCCATGACCATTCCCATTGCACTGCTGGTGGGTGTGTATTTGCGTTTTGTCCGGCCGGGACGCGTGCTGGAAGGCTCGCTGATTGGAGTTGGCCTGATTTTGTTTGTGGTCGTTGCGGGACAGTGGGTGGCTGATTCTCCATCCTGGGCGCGCGTCTTCACGCTGGGCGGCGTTCCTCTGGCGTTTGCGATTATTGTCTACGCATTCGCTGCGTCCGCGCTCCCGGTTTGGTTGCTGCTTGCCCCGCGCGATTATTTGAGCGCGTTCATCAAGGCCGGAGCGATTTTCGCGCTCGCGGCGGGGATTTTGTTTGTGCGCCCGCACGTGCTGATGCCTCCGTTGACGCGGTTTATCGATGGAAGCGGCCCCGTGTTCGCCGGGAAGATTTTCCCGTTTTGCTTCATCACCATCGCTTGCGGAGCGATCAGCGGATTCCATTCGCTGATTTCCTCGGGGACAACGCCGAAAATGATCCTGCGCGAAAGCCACGCGAGATTTATCGGATATGGCGCGATGCTGCTGGAATCCTTCGTCGGCGTGATGGCCATGGTGGCGGCGTGCGCGATGACGCCGGGCGTGTATTTTGCCATTAACAGTCCGCCCAGCATCGTGGGCGCAACGCCCGATGCCGCTGCTGCGACGATCAGCGGCTGGGGCTTTCCGCTGACCGCGCAAACAATGGCCGGACTCGCGCATGCTGTCGGCGAGCTGACCCTTTGGAACCGCGCGGGGGGAGCGCCGTCCCTTGCGGTGGGCATGGCGCAGATTTTCTCAAACACGATTGGCGGCGAGCGCCTGCTGAGCATCTGGTATCACTTTGCGATCATGTTCGAGGCGCTGTTTATTTTGACGGTACTGGATGCTGGGACGCGCGTCGGCCGCTTCATGGTGCAGGAATTGGGCGGGCGCGTGTGGAAACCGTTTGGGCGCACGGGATGGATGCCGAGCATTCTCGTTTCGAGCGCGACCATTGTAGGAATGTGGGGATACTTTTTGTATCAGGGAGTGATCGATCCGCTGGGGGGCATCAATTCGTTATGGCCCTTGTTCGGCATCTCGAATCAGTTGCTGGCGGCCGTGGCGCTGGTAGTGGCCACCACGATTTTGCTGAAGATGGGACGCACGCGGTGGATCTGGGTGACGCTGCTGCCCATGATGTGGTTGGTGATCATTACGACGACGGCCAGCTATCAGAAGATTTTCGATGCAAACCCGCGCATCGGCTTCTTGGCATACGCGAACGTCCTGATTGCGCAAATTGCGGCAGGAACGGTTCCGGCCCCCAAGCTGGTGGACACTCAGCGCCTGATTTTCAATCAGCGGCTGGACGCCGCGGTGACCGCGGTCCTTGCGCTGATGGTGGTCGTGCTCATAGCGGAGGCGCTGGTGCAGTGGTATGCGATTCTGAGCAGCCGGCGCGCGCCGGTGCTGCATGAATCGCCCTACGTGCCAACGCAATGGGCCGCAGGCTATTCCGGCGTTGCGCAGGGAGACGACTAATGCGAGGCGCGGCAAGAAACGTTAGGCGCTTCGCGCGGCGCCTTTGGCGCGGCGTGCGTGAATGGTGTGGCGATACGGCCTATGAGCGCTACCTGCAGTCTTCCGGGGCCCACAGCGATGGGGGCCCGCGGCTGAGTGCGCAGGAGTTTTACGTGCAACAACTCAATCGCCGATACTCGCGGCCGAACCGCTGCTGCTGAATCTTTGACCTTCAACTTCACCTGTACCTTTGGCCGGTAACTCTTGGCCGGCCCTTAGAATTACTTAACAACGCTGCCGTTCCGCCGGTGCTACGCTCACTTTTTAAGGAGCGAACATGCGAAGAGTCTCTATATTTGCGGTGCTTCTGCTGATGACAAACCTTCCGTCGTCGCGGCTTGCAGCGGCTGTACCGGATGCGCCGGATTCTGCGACACCCGCGCCCGAGGCTCCGGCAGCTCCCGCAAAGGGATCGTCTGAGGGCCGCATTCCGATCGGCGTAGGCGTTAAGGTGTCCACACTCGGAATCGGCGGGGAAGCCGCCATCGCGGTATCTCATCGCTCCAACGTCCGCTTTGGGTTCAACGCTTTCAGTTACGGCCA
>Ga0137360_10002000_pt1 | contig 12117 bp, 8 predicted proteins | sample Mad1_60_16metaG_FD_104924 | JGI IMG/M metagenome (GOLD analysis project Ga0137360, IMG submission 104924) | Vadose zone soil microbial communities from Angelo Coast Range Reserve, California, USA - Mad1_60_16 metaG | ecosystem: Environmental > Terrestrial > Soil > Vadose zone | place: USA... | reverse complement strand
AGATAGTGAGCGCTTGCAGCGTGCCAATTGGTTTTGCTTCTTGCTTCGCACGTCGCTCGCGTTCCAGTTCGGCTTGCACCGAATCTTTTTCCTCGCTCGTTAGAAATCCCGCTTCGCTCGGCCCGCTCGGCAGAATAAAATAGGTCACGATTCCAAAAATAATTGCGGGCGCGCCTTCTACCACCAGCAGCCAACGCCAGCTCGGCCAGTGCATCCAGTGAACGTGATCCAGAATCCATCCAGAAAGCGGCGCGCCAATCATGTTGCTCGCCGGCAATCCCGTCAGGAAGAGCGCAATGCACTGCGCCTGTTCGCGTTGCCGGAACCAGTACGTCAGATACAACGCCACGCCGGGAAAATATCCGCCCTCCGCCAATCCTAGCGCAAACCGCAGCACATACAATTGCTGCACTGAGTGCACCAGCCCCATCATCAGCGCCAGTGTTCCCCACAAAATTAAAATAACCGTGATCCAAATCCTCGCGCCGAACCGGTGCAGCATCAGATTGCTTGGAATTCCTGAGAGAACATAGCCAAAGAAGAAAACGCCCGCGACCCACCCGAACTGTTCGCTCGAAATCGCCAGATCCTTGTTCATCGTCAGCGCGGCGATGCTGATGTTCGAGCGGTCGATGAATGAAATCACATAGAGAAAAAACAGGAAGGGAATTAACCGCCACTGGAGCTTCCGGATCAGTTTTGCTTCGAAGGAATTTGTCTCGTTCGCATCCGTCGGCATTCTTGTCCTAGCGCAATCCGTCTCTGCACTTGGCCGCAATCAATGTGATGTCATCCTGCTGCTCCTGCGGACTGAACTGTTGCACCTCGCGCACCACCGCTCCCAGCATCTCTCGCACGGGCAGCTCCCGATGTCGTTGCAACGCAGCGATCAATCGTTCCTCGCCGAATTGTTCTTCGTTTTCATGGAACGACTCCGTCACGCCATCCGTATATAAGACCAGCGAATCTCCGGAAGAAAGCTGCCGCTCGTCCACCGTACAATCCCAGTCCGCAAAGAGCCCTAATACCATGCACGTCGCTTCCAGCTTTTCCACGCTTCCGTCGCGTCGCAACAGCAGCCCCGGCAAATGTCCGCAATTCACGTAACGCAGTTTTTGCCGCCGTTCGTCGTACTCGCCAAAAAACAACGTCGCATAAGCTCCGTCCGCAGTGTTTTCAAAAAACAATCGATTCACCGACCGCAAGAACGCCTCCGGCTGGTCCAGCGCAATCGCGCATTGGCTCCGCAAATTCGCCTGCAAGTTCGCCATCAACAATGCGCCGGCAATCCCTTTCCCCGCGATGTCGCTCAGCACTAGGCCCAGCCGCTCTTGCCCTAAATCCAGAAAGTCGTAATAATCTCCGCCCACTTGCCGCGCCTGCATGCAAATTCCCGCGTACTCCAGCGTCGCCATCGGCGGCAGACTTTGAGGAAAGAGTCTCGCCTGTACTTCCCGCGCAATCTCCAGTTCGCGCGCCGCGCGTCGCTCCGCCTCCTGTCGTTGTTCCAAGGCGCGGCGTTCCCCTTCCATCGCGTGTGTCACTTCGTCGTAACTCGCCAGCACAAAGGAATTCCCGTCCACGTCACGAAAATGCGCCACCGCGCTGCCCCATACCGGCGCTTCCGTGCCAAGCAATAGCGATTGCTTTGCAGCCGTGGCCAGTGTTTGCGGATCGTACTTAATCCTTCTCAGCCGCGGCGCAGACGAAAATCGCACGCCCTTCTTCGACCACTCCTGGAATCGCGCCGCAACATCGTCTGTCAAAAACACGATCTGCGTCGCTCGTCCAATCAGCTTCGCTTCCTGCGATTTAGCTTTCGGCTTTACCAGCGCCAGCACGGCCGACCCATCGGGCGGCGCTACGGCCACCAACCGCTCGCCTGATTGTAGCTTCGCGTCAAATGCCACCCGAAATCCCAGCTGCTCCGTATAAAATTTCAGACTCCGGTCCTGGTCCCGTACATACACATTCACGCAATGCAGCCCAACGTGAGGAAGCCGTGCGTCCACTCGGCTTCCCAAAGCACCTAAACTTGTGACACTCACCCCGGTTCCCATCGCCGAGATTATATTGCCAAACCTTGTGTGGTGCCTCGGGTTCCTGCTTCCATCAATTAGAGGCCAAATAGGCAACCCGGCCCATCGGGCAGGAGAATGCCCGCGAGCCGGTTTTTATTCACCACTGGTCGTCGTGTTACAGCGATCTCAGGAAATCCAGAATCGCCTGCTTGTCCGTCGCAGATAGCCCTCGGAACCGTTCAACCGTCGTGTTTGCTTCCGACGGCCCGTAGCAAGGTGTACGCGAATCCTCGCACTCCTGCCCCCGCGAATGATGCGCTTCAATCGCCTTCATCAGGTCATCCGTCCTGCCGTCGTGCAGGAAGAACCGCCGTTGCCCCACGCCCCACAGCGGCGTCGAGCGGAACATGTCTCCCGTCGCGGCTCCCTGCGTGATGTCGTCTGCCAGCCCTTTGCCCATGTGATGAATCAGCAGGTCCGAAAAGGGATGGACCGTCAGGCCTTGCAGCGCGGTCGTCTCGCTTTGTTCCGGTGTAATCATAGTCGGTGTGTGGCACGCAAAACAGCCGATTCCAGGATTCTCCGGCCCCGTCCCAAACAGCTGCTGGCCGCGTGTTGCACTCGGCGTGAAGGTTGCCGGCTGTGGCGCGTCCAGGAATCTCATGAAGATTGCGAACATCTGCCAATCCGGCAAAATGTGGAACGGATTGAAGAAGCTCTGGTTTCGTACGTCCGTCGGATCCGCGCGGAAAATGTCATTTGGCTCGCTGACATTCTGATGGCATTCCGGCGTCTCGTCCGTGGATTGCGGGAACAAATCGTTCGTCACGCCCATCTCCACGTTGTACGCCTCACCCGAAAAAATCATGATGGACTTGTTCTGCGCCTTCCAGCCAAATCGTGTAATCGTCCCGTCGTTTCCACTGCGATTCGGCACTCCCACGATTCCCAGATCCTGCCGCGCCGATGCCGTCGCGTCGTGCCGCGCCATGATTTCACGATCTTGAATGCCGTCCAGAATTCCCAGTCCAAAAAGTTGCAGCGGAATCCGGAATCTCGCATTGCCTCGCCGGTACTCTTTCTCAAAGTCCGTGTACGGTAGCGCTTGCGCCGAGCAGGCATGTGCCTGCCCATCTGAGAAAATGTCCGAGCGGCCCACCACTGTGAAAAGCTGGTGTACGCCGCCATCTGGCGAACCATCCGGTTTTTTCGCGAAGCGTACTTCGCGTATTGGCCCAAATTGTTGAATGAACGATGGCACTGGATTCGTCGCGCCCTTCCGCCGCGGAATCAAATCGAACATCGGGTTTTCCGGAGCGCGGTACTGACTCGGTGGATCCTGCGGATTCGGCACTAGGAATCCGCCCGATCCCCCTACCGCCGGTTGGTTGTGGCATACGCTGCACTGATCACCGTTAAATCGAATCCCCAGCCCGGAAGAATTCGTCTTCGTCACCAAATTCGCTTGTGACTCTTCAACATGCGATCCCAGCGTCATGTCGCTGCAGTCGTCGCACACGCCTTCCAGTTGCACCATTCGTTGGAATCCTTCCTTAAACATCGCCTTCTCAATGTCGGTCAACCCATTTAGCTGGCCGCCCGCTCCGGGCGACCCCGGTCGTACTCCGGGATCTTTTTGAGCCGCACAAAGTCCTCCGCTCAAAAGCAACGCCAAGCCCATCCACAAAACACGTATCCAAGAATTTCTTCTGCCACCCGATCTCATTCGTCCACCCCAATCTTTCAGGCTCTTCGTTCTCCTCGGTACAAACCACACCCTTGAGCGTGTGGTTCAGGCATGTTACCTCGCCCGGCGGGCACGCCTTTGCCGCAAGCTCGCGAAAGGACTTGGGAGAGATTTCTGATCCGTACCGAGGACTTTGCGCAGCCTACGCAATCTGCGGAGCGCTATACAATGGAGGGCCCATACTTATTTCATTCCCTTGGTCTTCCCTTGTAAAACGCTGCAGATAAATAGCTTGCAAGGAAATAGTTCGAACGAAGCCGCTTCTTTGGAGCAGACACCGATTTTTGGGGTTTGGAGAGTCCTCGGCTCCCGATATACAATCAGTGGAAACGCGTTCTCGAACCTACCCATGCCAGGCAATTTGCAACCCAATGGTTTGTTCCGCTTCGGCCCGTTCCTCACGGACGCTCCAGCCGGCCAACTACGCAAAGGCGCGTCCAAAATTCGCCTTGCCGGACAGCCGCTCGAAATCCTCGTCATGCTCCTCGAGCGCCCCGGCCAAGTAGTCACCAGGGAAGAGATTCAGCAACGCCTCTGGCCGCGGGAAACGTTCGTCGATTTCGAAAACAGCCTCAACAAAGCCATCAACAAACTCCGCCAGGCGCTCTCCGATTCCGCCGAAAAGCCTGTCTACATCGAAACACTTCCACGGCGCGGCTACCGCTTCGTCGGCACCGTTCTTCCTCCAGCCTTAGAAGTTACCGAGACGCTGCCGACCGAGTCTGCACACATTGTGGCGCCGCCTCCGCCTCCCTCGACCGCCGCGCCACAGCCATCCCGCCGCATTTCCCTCTGGCGCATCGCGTCACTCTCTTTCTTTCTTCCTCTCGTCTTTCTCGTTTGGCTCGCGTTCCGCCCAATTCCCGATCCTCGCGTTGTCAGGGTCGCACCTCTCACGACCTCGTCTCGCGCCGACCTCTACGGTGGACTGCACACCGACGGTGTCCGCCTTTTCTTTCTACTTCGTCGCGGCCACAAATGGGATCTTTCGCAAATGCCAGTCTCCGGCGGTGAACCTCAGCCGATCTCGATTCCATTTCCCAACGCCCGAATTCTCAGCGTTTCCCCGGACGGTTCCCAATTTGCCCTCGGTCCCTTCGATTCTCGTAAGCCTGCGCTACCTGTCTGGATCATGTCTGCCGTCGGTGGTACTCCCCAGCGCGTGAGCGACATCGTCGTGAATGACGCTACCTTCACCCACGACGGCGCCAAAATCACCTATTCCACTCCGGAAGGAATTTTCAACATCGACGTGGACGGCACAAAGATTCGCAAGATTCTCGACCTCCCCGGTTCGAAATGGGGTTTGGCATGGTCCCCTGATGGCTCGCGTCTCCGTTTCCATTGGGCGAATCTTCCGGCAGCACCTTCTCATATCTGGGAAGTTCGTTCCGACGGTTCAAGCCTCCATCAGTTCCTTCCAAACTGGACCGGAGCGGATGGCCTTTGCTGCGGTCGTTGGACCGCCGACGGGAAGTATTACGTTTTTCTTGCTTCTTCTGAGAAATCTCCAAGCGCCGTTTGGGCTCTTCGCGAATCTTTCGGTTGGTTTCGCCGCTCGCAGACTCCGACTTTGCTTGCCACTGGTCCTTTGTCTGCTTCCGTGTTGTTGCCTTCTGCCGACGACAAGCGAATCTTTATTCTCGGCAACAATGCCCGAAGCGAATTCGTCCGCATCGATCCCCAAACTCGCGAGTTACACGGTCTTCTCGGAGGCCAGCCTGCCGCTTGGGTTGCCTTTGCGGCAACGGGGGATTGGGTTGCTTTTCGTGGCTCCAGTAACGCTCTCTGGCGCGCAAAGCTTGACGGTTCGGCCCCGCTGACGCTCGTCTCCGGCAAGTATGATCCCGGTCTCCCCGCCATTCGTGCCGACGGCAAGCTGATCGCGTTTCGCGGTCAACCACCCGGCGTTGCCTCCAGCCGTATTTACACCGTCAGTTATGACGGCGGCGAGCCCACCGAGATCGCATCCAATTCGTTTCCTTTGACCTCCCCCGCGTGGTCCCCCGACGGCACCAAGCTCAGCTATGCCGTCGATGCCGACGAAGATCCCACCTCTGGCATCTATATCTTCGATCTCTCTTCGAAAACCACTCAAAAAATCCCCGGCTCCGAAAAATATTGGAAACACCACTGGTCCCCGGACGGCAGGTTTGTCGCCTGCGATTCCGACCGGAACGACATAGTTGCCCTCTTCGAATTCGCCACAAAAAAATGGACAACTGTCGCCCACGGCAAAGTGATCGGTCCGGCTTTGTGGTCCGATGACTCTCGCTTTCTTTTCTTCCAGGATATTCTCGAGCCAGGCGAGCCAGTTCACCGCCTCAGGCTTTCCGATCTTTCAACCACTACGGCTTTCGACTGCAACCCTCTTCTCGAGGGCGGCGTTCAGCGTTGCGGCTTCGAGGGCCTCGCTCCCGACGGCTCCTTCGTCTTGCAACTCAGCCGCGGCGACCACGACGTCTACGCCATCGATGTCGACTTGCCTTAACTCCAACCGCTCGCAACGCAGATGTTCCCCGTCAACTAGACTTCCCCTGCCGAATTTGCGAGCATTAAAGCCTGCTGGTCTGATTACCCATACATGAGCTCGATTCCCAATAGCCCTGCTGCCCAGGGTGGGCGCGGCAACGCAGTTCCGCGCGTCATAGTCGCCACAACCGCTCTTCTCACCTTCATTTCTTTCTGGAAGGCCGCAGCGATCGTTCTCAATGACCTCGCTTCCTCCGCCTATTACGCCGGCGGCGAAGCAGAGGGCTTCATCGGCAAGACTGCTCCCTGGTTCATTCTCGCCATCATGCTTTTCTCGTACGCGGTCAGCCTCGTTTACGTGGAAAGCTGCAGCATGTTCGTCCGCGGCGGCGTTTACCGCGCTGTTAAGCAATCCCTCGGGGGCGGCCTCGCAAAATTCAGCGTCTCCACGTTGATGTTTGACTACATCCTGACCGGCCCGATTAGTGGTGTTTCCGCCGGCCAGTATCTCGGCGGTCTCCTAAGCGAGCTTTTTCAATATTTGCATTTAAGCGGTCCGCTCTCCCCCGCAAACATTAGCGCGATCGCCGCGGGATTTGCCATCGTCGCCACTGTTTATTTCTGGTGGGAGAACACCAAAGGAGTCCAGGAGTCCAGCGAAAAAGCTCTCCACATCATGAAATTGGTCACCGTCATGGTGATCATTCTGATCGTTTGGTGCGTGTACACCATTCTCGTTCGACATTCTCCGCTGCCGCCGTTGCCTCATCCGCGCAATCTCCGCCTCACACCGAACGCTCTTGGCTGGCTCGCTCATAGTTCCTTGCCGCAAATGTTCGGAGTCATCGCCATTTTCATCGCGCTGGGTCACTCCGTCCTGGCCATGACCGGCGAAGAATCCCTCGCACAGGTCTATCGCGAAATCGAGCATCCCAAGCTCCCTAATTTGAAAAAAGCGGGCTTGGTCATTTTTATCTATAGTTTGCTGTTCACCTCACTCGTTTCCTTTTTCGCCGTCATGATCATTCCCGATGGCGAACGCCAGTATTACTTGCAGAATCTGATTGGCGGCTTGGCCATGAACCTTCAAGGCCCGCACATTGCCCGCCTCATCTTTCATGGATTTGTCGTCGTCGTTGGAACTCTCATTCTCGCCGGCGCCGTTAACACCGCCATCCTGGGCTCGAATGGTGTTCTCAACCGTGTCTCGGAAGATGGCGTGCTCAGCTCCTGGTTCCGCCAGCCACATCCGCGTTTCGGCACCAGCTATCGCATCATCAACATCGTTGTCGCGCTGCAGATCGTCACCATTCTCCTGAGCCGCGGTGATGTCACGTTCCTTGCAAACCTCTATGCGTTTGGTGTCATCTGGAGTTTCGCGATGAACGGCCTCGCCGTTTTCGTTCTTCGTTATACCAAGCCGGGCAAGCGCGAATTCCAGGTCCCGCTCAATTTCACTATCCTCGGCACGCAGTTTCCCGTCGGCCTCGGCCTCATCACACTTATCCTTTTCTTCATTGCTTTCGTTAACTTGTTCACCAAGCCCATCGCCACTGTGGCCGGCGGCGCATTTTCCATTCTCTTGTTTATCGTCTTTACGATTTCCGAGCGCAGTTCCCGTCAAGCAGGCGTCGCCCACGTCGAAATGGATCAGTTCAACCTCGACTTGGAAGGCGAGCTCACGCCGGAAACCGTCGGCGCAAAGGCCGGCAACGTCCTCGTCCCCATCAGCAATCACTTCAACTTGTACCATCTTGCTAACGTACTGGACCGTATCAAGCCCGGCCGCCGCGATGTCATCGTCCTCCACGTGCGCATTTTGCGGCGCGCCGCCTCGGGCGAACAGGAACTCGATGCCGATCAACTTTTCGGCAGCATCGAGCAGCATCTTTTTTCGCAGGCCCTCAGCATGGCTGAAAAACGCGGCAAATCCATCCGCCTCGCCGTCGTCGCCGCAAACGACCTCTGGGACGGTATTTTGCGCGCCGGCCAAAGCCTTCAATCGTCCACCATTGTTGTGGGCTCTTCCGGCAAATGGCAGAGCGAAGAGCAAGCCCGCCAGATCGGCGAGGCCTGGGAGCGCCTCGGCGATCCCAAGCCGCAATTCAATCTCGAAATCCATCTCCCGACTGGCGACAAAGTTTTTAAAGTCCTCGGTCCCCACGCGCCCAATCTCACCGCCAACGAAGTCAACCTTCTCCATCGTCTCTGGCTGCGCTTCAGCGATCTAGTCCAACCAGAAGAACTCCATCATCACGATGTCGTCCACTTCGCGCTGGAAGAATTGCGGAACGAGGTCGACGCCGGCAAAGAAGTAGAAGTGCTCAATCGCCTTCGCGCCCACCTAGCCGCCAACCGCAATAAAAAAACGCCGCCGCCCAACTAATTCGCCAGGCGGCGCTTTTTGATTTTCTTTGTAACGCCGGCGTCTCGCCGGCGCTCTTTTCTTGGTTTTTCTCAAGCGCACGATTTCAGCGCTATTCACGCTCGTTGTAGCGGCCGCCTTCCGAGGCGGGCGCTTTTACGGCGTAGTGACCAACCTCAATCGCTCGTTTTCCGATTCGGCCGTAGGGGCACGATATATCGTGCCCGTGCTTGGCAAGATCTCGTGTGCTTGACTTTCTTTTCTCCGCGCTTTTACTTTCTTGCTTCATTACGTCATTGCTTCTTAAATCTGCGACGTGCAATGTCCGCATCGCTTCGCCGCCAACGGAATCGCCATCGCGCATTGCGGACAATCCTTCGTCGTCGCCGCAGCCGCCGTAGCCGGTTTCACCGCCCATCGATTCACCATTCTTACCACCATAAAAATTGCAAACGCCACGATCACAAAATTGATAATTGTATTGATAAAGTTGCCGTAGTTCAGCGTCGGCGCCCCCGCCGCTTTCGCCGCCGCCAGCGTTTCGTACGTTTTGTCGCTCAGATTAATGAACTTAGTCGAAAAATCCACGTGGCCAAGCAGCCGGCCCAGCGGCGGCATCAGAACGTCATCCACCAGCGACGCCACGATCTTTCCAAACGCGGCGCCAATGATTACGCCGACTGCCAAATCCAGAACATTGCCCCTCATTGCAAATTCTTTGAATTCCTTCAGCATGGTGCCTCTCTCGTCTTGCGGCTTGGGCTGTGGCGCGCCTCTCTAATTTCGCCGCGAGACTAACACAACGGCCACCAGTCCGCGCAACACGAACAGCCCGCCCACCGCCGCGAACATCGGCGTCACCAATTCAAACGGCACTCGCATCAGCACCAGCATCAATCCGCCGCCCACCAACAACGAAATTCCGCCCACGCCATCCACCCAATACGTCCGCAACCCCTTCGCTCGTAAAAAAGTAAACGCGCCCCACACCATCAACAACACGCCGACCGTCAGCCACGAACGTGCGTGCCGGTCCGGGATCTTGTGGCTCACCAACGCCAGCCACAAAATAAATCCCCCCAGCATCGCCACAATCACTTCAATCAGTAGCCGTAATGGAACCTGCATCTGTGTAGTGGCCGATCTTTAGAGCGGAGATTTTTCTCGCTGGGCCGTTGCCCTACGCCACCCGCTCAATCTTCAATTTGTTGATCGTCACCGCGCTGCGCGGCCGGTCGCTCGAATCCCTCGCCAACTTCGATATCTTGTCCGCCACATCCTGGCCTTCCACCACTTCGCCAAAAATCGTGTGCCGGTTATCCAGCCATGGCGTCGCCGCCACCGTAATAAAAAATTGGCTTCCGTTCGTTCCCGGTCCGGAATTCGCCATGGAAAGTTTTCCCTTCGTCGAATGTTTCAGCGACGAATGAAACTCGTCCGCGAACTTGTATCCCGGTCCGCCCATTCCCGTCCCTTGCGGGCATCCGCCTTGAATCATGAAGTCCGGAATCACGCGGTGAAAAACCAGCCCGTCATAGAACGGCCGCTTTTCCTTCGCGCCCGTCCGCTCGTTCGTAAATTCTTTCGTTCCTTCAGCCAATCCAACAAAATTCGCCACCGTATTCGGCGCTTCCTTCTCCAGCAACCGAATCACGATATTTCCCTGCGAAGTCTCAAAAATCGCGTAAGTTCCCGCTGCCCGTCCCATCGTTTCTCCTTTTTCCAAACGCGCTTTCATCCTACACGACTCGCCCCACCGCTGTCACAGCGTGCCGGTGCTGTCGCAAACTCGCCGGTGTCGATTGATCCTTCCGCGTCTCTCTCAACTTTATTAACTTTCCAGAAGTTTCGTCATATGATTAAGTCGTATTCCGGGCGTTCCCTCTCCGTTCGCCCGTTTTGAGCCCCGAGGGCGCTTCGTGTCGCGCGCGCCTTTCTCTCGCACAGCAGTTTTGATTTCACGGACTGGATTCTCCGGAAAGGTGCGCACAGTGTCCGCTTCGTCCGTTGCCGTTCCCGCTCCTTCTCCCCAATCCGCTCCGCGGTTGGCCAGACTTGCCTTGTTTGCGCTTTGTTTCGCGGCTCTTCTCCTCTGGTTCTTCTCTCGCTTCCTCTTTTCCTCCAACTTTCTTCCCCATTGGTACTGTTACGTCGGCAATACGCGCCTCGTCTGGACCAACGTTCTTACCGATCTCGCCATCGGTGTCTCGTATGTCGTCATTTCCTGCACGCTCGCCCTTCTTGTTCGCCGCGCTGGCCCGGCTCTTCCTTACCACGGTTTTTTCTGGGCCTTTGGCCTTTTTATTGTTAGTTGCGGCGCCACTCACTTCATGGAAGTCGTCACCATCTGGATGCCGATCTACTGGCTCGCCGCTCTCGTCAAGCTTGTTACCGCCCTTGCCTCTGCCGGCACCGCTGTCGTTCTCGTCATCGCCGCTCCAGAAATTCTTGCCTTCGTTCATACCGCTCGCGAATCCGCTGCGCGCGCCGGCAACGAAAAATTCCGTGCCCTCGTGGACGCAGCGCCCCTGGCTGTCTACAGTGCCGACTTGCAAGGCATCATCACTTCCTGGAATTCCGGCGCCGAAAAAATCTTCGGCTTTACGGCAAATCAGGCCATCGGCAGCCCCAATCCCACGGTTCCCGCGGATCTCGCTTCCGAACATCGTTCGCTACTGGACCAGGTCCGCGCCGGAGAAGTCATTCGCGGCTTTGAAACCATTCGTCAGTGCGCCGATTCCTCGCGCATTCCCATCAATGCCTATGCCGCGCCCCTTTACGATGCGAATGGCTCCATCGCCGGCGTGATGTCTGTCATCGAAGACATTAGCGAAGCAAAGCGTCTCGCTTCCCAGATTCGTCAGTCGCAAAAGTTGGAGGTCCTTGGTCGTCTCGCCGGTGGTGTGGCTCATGACTTTAACAACATGCTGATGGTCCTCGATGGTTCCACGGAACTTCTTGAGCGCTCCCTTCCCGCCGAATCGTCTGCTCGCATCTATCTCAATCAGATCCAGCGAACCTCAGCCAAGGCTGCCGCCATCACCAAACAGCTTCTTGCTTTCAGCCGCAATCAAGTCGTCGCGTTTCACTCCATGGATTTGCACGACGCTCTCGCCGAAACGGAATTCATGTTGCCCCGCTTGCTCGGCTCGGACATTGAACTGTCTTTTGACCACGCCGCGAAGCATTCCTGGATTCACTCCGATTCCGCTCAAATCGAACAGATTCTCGCCAATCTTGCCATCAACGCCCGCGACGCCATGCCCAGTGGCGGACACCTCTCTATCTCCACGCGCAATGAATCCCTTGTTCTCTCGTCGGAAAATGGTTTGCCTGTTCCTCCGAGCTGGGTTGTGCTGGTGGTCGCGGACACCGGCTCTGGTATGGACGAAAAGACACGCGCGCAAATCTTCGAGCCCTTCTTCACTACCAAGCCACTTGGCAAAGGCACTGGTCTCGGCCTTGCCACCGTTTATGGCATCGTCAATCAGTCCGGTGGGCGCATTGAAGTT
>Ga0137360_10001999_pt1 | contig 12120 bp, 8 predicted proteins | sample Mad1_60_16metaG_FD_104924 | JGI IMG/M metagenome (GOLD analysis project Ga0137360, IMG submission 104924) | Vadose zone soil microbial communities from Angelo Coast Range Reserve, California, USA - Mad1_60_16 metaG | ecosystem: Environmental > Terrestrial > Soil > Vadose zone | place: USA... | reverse complement strand
TATGATGATCGTAGCGGGTTATCAAACCGCCATAAGATCCTGCATAAACAATTTGCGAGTCTTTCGGCGAAGGAGCAATCCAGCCTGACTCGCCGCCGCCCACGTCGTACCAGTCCTGACGCGTGATGCCGGAATCGACTGTGCGGCTGGCGATGCGCACAGTTGAGTTGTCCTGCTGCGCGCCGTAGATGTTATAGGGAAAATCGTTGTCGAGCGCGACCCGATAGAACTGCGCGGTCGGCTGGTCCTGTTCGGTCCAACTCTTGCCGCCATTGAACGAAACATTCGCGCCGCCGTCGTTGCTGTTGATCATGCGATTGGGATCGTCGGGAGCGATCCAGAGATCGTGATTATCGCCGTGAGGCACCGGCATCGAAGTAAAGGTTTTGCCTGCGTCGTTTGATTTATAGAAACCGGTGTTCAAAACGTAAACCGTGTCGGCACTTTTCGGATCGGCATAGATGCGCGAGTAGTACCAGGCGCGTTGGCGCAGTCTTCTTTCCTCGTTAACTTTCGTCCAGGTCTTGCCTCCATTTTCAGAACGAAACACACCGCCGTCTTCTGCTTCCACAATGGCCCACAGCCGATCGGGAGTTGCCGGTGAGGCGGTAATGCCGACTATTCCGATCGTGCCTTTCGGCAATCCCGGATTGCGCGTGATTTCAGTCCAGGTGTCGCCTCCATCGGTTGACTTGAAAATCCCGCTGCCCGCGCCGCCGCTCTCAAGCGTCCAGGGCTTGCGATAAACTTCCCAGAAGGCTGCGTAAAGAATGTTTGCGTTCGTCGGATCGAGAATTAGATCGCAGGCGCCAGCTTTGTCGCTACGGTACAAAACCTTCTGCCACGTCTTGCCGCCATCCTTTGAACGAAAGACTCCACGCTGTTCGTTGGGAGCCCAGACGTGACCCTGCGCCGCAACATAAACGATGTCGGGGTTTTTTGGATTCACGCGGACGCGTGAAATCTGGCGCGTATCTTCCAAGCCGACGCGTTTCCAGGTTTTGCCCGCGTCGGTGGATTTGTAAACGCCATCGCCGTGCGACACGTTGCCGCGAATCGGCGACTCGCCCATGCCGACGTAAATCGTGTTTGGATCAGAATCCGACAAACCAATCGCGCCGACTGAGCCAGTGCCAAAAACCGATTTATCCGTCATCGGTTCCCAGTTGATGCCACCGTCAGTCGTCTTCCAAACACCGCCGCCGGTGCCGCCGAAGTAATAAACGAGTGGTTGCGACGCGACGCCGCTGACCGCCGTCACACGCCCGCCACGGAATGGACCAACCAAACGCCATTGCAAAGCCTTTAGCGGATCATTATCAGGCGTCGCTGCGGGTGAAGGTTGCTGCGCATTGACGTTGATTGAAACAGAAATTGAAAACAATGCGATGAAGACAGCCAAAGAGACCTTAAGCATGGAAATGAAGTCAGTACCGCCCGCATTCCCTCTCCCTTTGGGAGAGGGCAGGGAGAGGGTGCGAAGCATAGCGGGTGGGTGAACAGCTAGCCTTCGGAAGCAACTCACGCTTCGGCGCGCTGCGAGCGAAATCGGCGGCATGCGTTGACTCCTTGAAGTAGACTCTTGATGGCTTAGAGCGGAGCGGGATAATACCACCAAACACGTACCCGCGCCGCAGATGCGCGGTATGATGCGTAGTTCGATGGCTTTGGTTCACGAAGGTTGACGCAATGACTCCTTCTGGAAATATCAGTCCTCTTCTAGATCGCCTACTGGATGTGGCCAAGAAGACGACTGACCCGCTCATATTTCAATGGGAAACCAGAAAGGATATCGCGAAAACTCTAATCTCTCTGTCCTCTGCCCCATTGGCGTTTACGATAACTTTTTCATCATCGCTGATCTCAAAGGCATCATCGTTTTGGCGATATGCCATTTTGGTTTGCTGGTTGTCTCATGAAATTGGGTAAGTTGAGATGAATGTTTAGTATGAAGAATATTGTTCGGTTCTTCCTCCAACAGTTCGCCGTTGGCCTTCTGCTATTCCAAACTCCTTTGTGCGGCAGCACGCAGGAAACCAAGACGCCTCCCGTCTCCGCCGACTTGCAGTTTGCTTCGGGTCAAAGTGCTCGGCGAATCCGTTTTGAGTTGGTCGGTAATCACATCTACCTTCGGGGTAGCGTTAATAACTCTGAACCGCTTTGGTTCTTATTAGACACTGGTGCAGCGGGGTCATACTTGGATGCGCAACATGCGAAGGCTCTTGGACTTGGCGTTCAGGGTGAATCCAAAACAGTCCTAATCAGCTTTCCTGGAGTGCGGCTGCGCAACCAAGCTTTTTCGATCCAGCCATTAGGTTTCTGGATTTATGACGGTCACGCCGTTGACGGCATGCTTGGTTATGATTTTATCAGCCGCTTTGTTGTTCAAATAGACTATGCAAGCAGAACCATAAATCTCTTCGAGCCTCAGGGCTATAAATATTTCGGTTCCGGAGAGGTTATCCCGCTCATCATGTTGGAAGATGATTCCGGCGGCAGAGTTCCTTTAGTGCGCGCCAGGATTATGCAGCTTGGCCGCGACCCAATCGAGGGAAAGTTCATCGCTGATACCGGGGTTCGCGGCGCCTTGAGTTTCAACTCGCCTTTCGTGGAGGCAAATAAGCTGTTGCAGTCTACCCAAAAGACAATTCAAGCGCCTCTCGGCGGCGGCTCGATGGTCCGAGAATCGAAGCAACCCGTTGGCCGCATGCCAAACTTACAGTTGGGAAGATTCACGTTTAAGAACCCGGTCGCTATTTTCTTTCTTGATAAAAAAGGGGTTCTCGCTAGTCCTGAATTTGACGGCGTAATCGGCGGCGAAATCCTACGCCGGTTTAAAGTGGTGTTTGACTATTCGCGCCAGCAAATGATTCTGGAACCTAATCGTCACTTTTCCGAACCTGACGAATACGATATGAGTGGACTGCTTTTGATTGCGGAAGGAGAAGACTTCAAGATTCTTAAGGTGAGGCACCTGGTCGAAGACTCACCAGCAACCGGGGCCGGACTCCGTGAAGGAGATGTTATCTCCGCTGTTAACGGGACGCTTGCCTCCAAGCTCAGCCTGGAACGGGTGCGAACAATGTTTAACCAGGAAGGGCAAAGTTATCTGTTGAGCGTCAAGCGAGGCGACGAGAGGATGCAGATTAGAATCAGATTGAGAAGACTGATATAAACGCGCATCTAACCCCTCATTGCACCGGAGCGTGACGGCGTGCTTCTCAAACTGGCTTGTAAGATCGTTGCTGGAATGGTATTCGCCCGTGTCCGATGAATTCGATCGTTTGGCATCTTTCCACTCTTTGTAAGGCCAGAATTTTTGGGCAGGATTTCGAGACTGAAGATTTCCAAAGGAGACGGGAATGCTAGAGGTGATCTTAAAGCGGTTCGAAGCTCCCGATGAGACTCGTCGGTTTTGAAAAAGGAAAATTGGAGATTGTGCGCATTGGTGGGATGACCATTGGCAGGGCGAGCTATGAACCTGGCTGGAGAAACCGTTAGACGACAATGAGAGATTAATCGAAAAGGGCTTGGATGAAGAAAAGTAAAATCATCAGTTTAGCCATTAGCATAATGTTGGCTCTGGTAACAGCGAGTGGCAATTGGTTATCGGGTGAAACGGCCCAAAGGGAAATCACTATCGTGAGCAATATTCTTGGACCGGAGGGTCCACTGTATGTTGATGGCAATCTTTACTATGTGGCCTGGGTCTCAAGCACGTTGTCGAAGTGGGATGGCAGAACGACCACGGTGCTGAACCACACTCCCGGTTGCGGACACAACGGGTTGGCGCTCACGAAACAGAAGACTTTCCTGTTGGCGTGTGACGACGAACACGGCGCGATCCTTGAAGTTGACCTGGCGGGAAAAGAAACTGCGCCGCTGGGAGGTTGACTCGAACGGTCAGAAGCTGGACGGTGGCGTAAATGATATTGTCGTAACAGCTAACGGCGGCGCCTATGCGACGCTTTCTGGTCCCTTCGTCAATCCTCCAGTCGCAGATGTAAGGGGATGAAAGCGGGGCTGCATGTTGTCCGATAAGCTTCAGCTTGTCGCCGGCGAAGAACGACAAACTAAAGGAACCTCTGATCAAGCGGTCAACTCCTTGGAGTGCGCTGGCCTGGCAGCGCTTTGGTCCGACTGACCTATCAGGCGTCATGGTTGAATGCTTCTCGATAAAGCCGCCACCAGGCCGACGCAGGCCAAAGCGGCGCCGGGCCGCCGCACTCCAAGGAGTTGACGCTTCCACTTAATCAGAGCTTTCTAAAGTTTACCGAACAATTCATGTCGCCTCTTGCGGCTCATCGACCCCGAACGCAATCTGAAAAACATTCTCCGCAAAGACAAGACAACGGCGAGACAAACGACTGTTACCTTCAAGTGAAGGAGTTCAATAATGGACATCAAGAAAAGCGGCTCGCAGCCTTCCGGCAAGGGCCCTGCCGAGTATTTCACCGGCACTGTTCGCATTGACCCACTGAACCAAGCACCCGCTCCGGCACGCGTGCTCGCCGTCAGTGTCACTTTCGAGCCCGGCGCTCGGACCGCATGGCACACACATCCGCTGGGCCAAACCCTAATCGTCACGTCCGGGTGTGGATGGGTGCAAAGCGAGGGTGGTCCAAAAGAGGAGATTCGGCCGGGCGACGTGGTCTGGTGCCCGCCGGGTGAGAAGCATTGGCACGGAGCCACTTCAACTACAGCGATGACGCACATCGCCATTGTGGAACAGCTCGACGGCAAGGCCGTCGAATGGATGGAGCAGGTCAGCGACGAACAATATTTATGACAAGGTTTTTACGCCTTCAGCGTAATCAATGATCGCCCTACTTTGGGGAGACACAATGCAGAGGCGCAAACTTGGAAAAAGCAACTTGGAAGTGTCGGCCATCGGGCTGGGCTGCATGGGAATGAGCTTTTCCTACGGTCCGCCCAGAGACAAGCAGGAGATGATCTCTCTGCTTCACGTAGCTGTGGATCGAGGCGTCACGTTCTTCGACACCGCTGAAGTCTACGGTCCGTTCATGAACGAAGAACTTGTCGGCGAGGCCCTCGCTCTACGTTGGCTTATCTATCCAAATGCTTCGACAGGATCGACTTCTAACCCCTAACGCATTTGGCATTTAGTTGCGCGCCCTCTTCAACCGTCAAGGTCGGCGCTATCACTTTCCCAGTCACACTCGCAGTACGACCGAGTACCAGCTCCTTGGTGGCGTGGATCTCTCCTTCCACCGTTCCATTTATCTTCGCCACCGCAACTTCGATTTTCGCGTGGGTGATTTTCGCACCATCCGTCACGACGAGCATGCCATCTGGAGAACTAACGCTTCCGGAAAAATGCCCATCAATGCGCAAGATCGATTTGAAACGTACTTCGCCGGTAAATTGTGTAACGTCGCCTATAAACCCGAGCCAATTGTCTTTGGGAATATTCACGCGCCTGGTGCTTTCCTGGCGTCTCGCAACTGCCGGAGAACTCATTGGGGGACCTCCTTCTATTCTTTTGTAACGTTTATGATTGAAGTGGCGCTAAGGATAGGTGCCGCGTCACCTGCTGCCGCTGCGCGTCTGGAAAAGGAAAATCCTTAATCAATGAACTATAGCACTGCCGTTAGAAGTTAGATGTTACGATTAGATTGCCGTTGCGAGGCATTGCACGGTACAAATATGTGCATTCAAGTCCAAGGAGCAACGTTTTGAGAAATCGTCTTCGCTCCAGAGGAGCGAGATGTTTATAGCCACCAGCTGCCTAAACAACCTCGCTCCGTTAAGAGCGAAACATATCCTGGCGGGCCACGTAAAACGTTCCGCTCCTAACGGAGCGGCTGGGGCGCATAGAGCTCCATCAGGCTATAAACATCTCGCCCTTACAGGGCGAAGCATCAATGCGCAATCTGTTGCACTTCCAAATTGATTCCACGAAAGACGAATTTGAACGGAATTCATTTACTATGCGCCTTATGAAAAGCTGCTGCATCCTATTCGCGATCGCTATTATCGCGTCTCCAGTTTTCGCTCAACAAACAATTCCCGACAATTACGTTTCAGCCATGCAGTGGCGTTGCATCGGTCCGCATCGAGGCGGCCGAGTGGTGGCAGTATCAGGGGTGCGCGGCCAGCCAAACACGTTCTACTTCGGAGCTGTCGGCGGCGGTGTTTGGAAGACCACGGATGCCGGTCAGACCTGGACACCAATTTTCGATAATCAACCAGTCGCCTCGATTGGCGCACTCGCTGTTTCAACTTCTGATCCGGATGTCATTTACGTTGGCAGCGGAGAAGCCGACATGCGTTCGGACATTTCGCTTGGCAATGGCGTTTACAAATCTGCAGACGCGGGCCAAACGTGGAGCTACCTTGGTCTTCATGACACCCGCCAAATCGGCCGCATTCTGATCGATCCAAAGAATCCGAACGTTGTGCTCGTAGCAGCGCTGGGCCATGGTTTTGGTCCAAACACTGAGCGCGGCGTTTTCCGTTCAACTAACGGCGGGAAAAGTTGGACCAAAGTTCTTTACAAAGATGAAAACACCGGTGCGATCGATCTTGCTTTCGATCCCGATAACTCACGCACAGTTTATGCAAGTCTTTGGAACGTTCGTCGCGTAGCGTGGAATGCGTATCCACCGGTTACTGGCCCGGGCGGCGGGCTCTACAAATCAACCGATGGCGGGGAGAGCTGGAAACAAATCACCGGTGATCGCTTTCCGACAGGCAAAGTCGGACGCATCGGTATCGATGTGCCGGCGGGACAACATGGCAAACGCATCTACGCACTCGTCGACGCTGGAGACGAAAGTGGTCTCTACGTTTCCGACGACGCCGGACAAAGTTGGACGCGGGTCAGCGTTGAGCCGCGCATTCTCAGCCGCGGCTGGTACTTCGGTGAAGTGCGCAGCGATCCCAGGAACGCTGATGTCGTTTACGTTTCCAATGTTTCAATTTACCAGTCACTTGACGGCGGCAAGACATTCAAGGCGATTCGTGGCGCGCCGGGTGGTGACGATTACCATTCGCTTTGGATCGATCCGGAAAATCCGCAGCGCATGATTTCCGGAGTCGACCAGGGAACTCTCGTCACCGTTAATGGCGGTCAAACATGGAGCAGTTGGTACAACCAGCCGACGGCGCAGTTCTATCACGTTGCGGTTGATAACCAATTCCCTTATTGGGTCTACGGTGCGCAACAGGACAGCGGCACAGCGGCCGTCGTCAGCCGCAGCGACTATGGCCTGATTACATTTCGCGACTGGCATCCCATCGGCGCGGGCGAAAGCGGTTACATTCTTCCCGATCCGGTGAACCCGCAAATTGTTTATGGTGGCAGCACCGGCGGCGAGCTCTACCGTTTCGATACGCGGACTGGACAGGTGCAAGATGTCTCGCCGACGGCGGCGGAGATCGGCCTCAAGGTGACGCATCGATATCCATGGACCACGCCCCTGGCCTTTTCCTTTCAAGCACCGCACGCGCTGTATCAATCATCCCAGTTTCTTTTTCGCACAGCCGATGGCGGACACAGTTGGAGAGTAATCAGTCCTGACCTGACTTTGCGGCCCGGAGAAAAAGAAGCAGATGCAAAGGGTGTCATTTACACAATCGCCCCTTCACCCGTTGCGGCGGGGACAATCTGGATCGGAACTGACAACGGCCTGGTCCAGTTAACGCGAGACGAAGGCAAGACCTGGAACGAAGTGTCACCCAAAGGACTCGCGCCCTGGAGCATGATCAGTTTAATTGACGCTTCGCCTCACGACGCTGCGACTGCGTATGCAGCAATCGATCGGCATCAAATGGATGACATCAAGCCATACATCTATCGCACTCGTGATCTCGGTAAGACGTGGACAAAAACTACCAACGGAATTCCTGACAACACTTATGTTCACGCCGTGCGCGAAGATCCGGTGCGTAAAGGCTTGCTTTTTGCGGGTACTGAAACAGGAGTCTTCGTTTCTTTCAATGACGGCGACAATTGGCAACCGCTGCAAATGAATCTTCCTGCCGTGCCTGTGCGCGACCTGGTAATCAAGGATAACGATCTGGTAATCGCGACACATGGCCGGTCTTTTTGGATACTCGATGACATTTCGCCGTTGCGAGAACTTAACGCCTCGATGTCTGCTGAAGTCGCACATCTGTTTCGACCGGCAACCGCGATTCGCGTTAGAAAGAATGAAGGACACGACACGCCTTTGCCGCCGGAAACTCCTGCCGGAAAGAATCCGCCTGCCGGCGCAATCATTGACTACAGTTTGAAGTCTGTGCCGGCCGGCGAAGTGACGTTGGAAATTCTGGATGCGCGCGGTGCGTTAGTCAGAAAATACTCTACTAACGATCAGCAACGACGGCTTGACGAGTCGCAGTCGTTTCCCACTTATTGGTTTCGACCACCATTCCCGCTGTCTAAGAAAATTGGCATGAATCGTTTCGTCTGGGACCTGCGATACGAGCGCCCACACGCCTTGCGCTACGGCTATAGCATTGGCGCAGCGTTCGGTGAAGACGCGATTATGGTTCCCGAAGGGCCCCTGGTTTTGCCAGGCACCTACCAGGCGAAATTGACGGTTGGTGGGCGCAGTTACACGGCGCCGCTCGAAGTGAAGATGGATCCGCGCGTAAAGGTCACGCCGTTCGCGCTGAGTCAACAAGTCGCGCTTGAAAAGCAAATCGTTGACGCGATGAATCAAAGCTTTGCGGCCGTGCAGCAGATTAGCGCTCTGCGCGATCAGTTAAAAACGGTGCTGAGTCAAATCAAACCGGGAATGGCGGATGCAGCACTCGCTGAAGCAGCCAGCGCACTCGACAAGAAAGCGGCGGAGCTGATTGCCGTCGAAGAACAGTATCCGCCGGTGGGAATTATTTCAGCAGCATCGATCAACGGCGCGCTTGGCTCGCTATTGCGATTGGTCGAAGGCGCTGATGCTGCGCCAACCGTCCAGGCGAATGGAGCCTTTCTTATTTACAGGCGGCTGCTCGATCAGCAAATGACAAAATGGGGAGTGCTGAAAGCAATAGATCTTCCCGCGCTGAATGAGTTGTTGCGGCAGCGACAAACGCCGCCAATCAAAGTGGCGGGAATGAGTCTGCACCGCGTTGGTCTAACCTTATGCTCGTAAGTATCGCCTGGTGGGCCAAAGCGGCGCCAGGCCGCCGCCCTCCAAATTTAAAACAACTCTTCAAGCGCTTCTTCAACCGAACGCACGCCAACGGTTCTTATTCCCAGCATCCGTTCCAGGCCCGCCGTGTTTGACGATGGCATCACGATCGTTTTGAAGCCGAGCGCCTGCGCCTCGCGCGCGCGCACGACTGCCTGAGTCGTGCCGCGCACTTCTCCAGTCAAACCAACTTCACCAAACACCGCCGTGTGCGGATCGATGGGCGCGCTGCGAAAACTCGAGGTGATTGCCGCCACGACGCCGAGATCGACTGCCGGCTCGTCAACTTCCAAACCGCCGGCAATGTTTACAAAGACATCGTCGCCCAGCATCTGCAAGCCCACGCGTTTCTCAAGCATGGCCATTAACAAAGAAACCCGATTTTGATCGACGCCCTGCGTCATGCGCCGTCCGGTGCCGTATTTGGTTTCGGAAACGAGCGCCTGAATTTCTACTAACAGCGGTCGCGTTCCTTCCATGCAGGCGGTGACAACTGAGCCGGCAACGTTCTGCGGCCGCTCCTGCAAAAACATTTGCGAAGGATTCGCCACCGGAATAAGTCCGGCGCCAGTCATCTCAAACACACCAATTTCATTCGCTGCGCCAAAGCGATTCTTCACCGCGCGCACAATGCGATGGTTGTGGTGACGTTCGCCTTCAAAATAAAGCACCGTATCGACGACGTGTTCGAGCGCTTTCGGGCCGGCAATTGATCCGTCTTTGGTGATGTGGCCGATCAGGAAAACTGGAATGGTGCGCTTCTTCGCGAGCAGCAGAAACTGGTGCGCCGCTTCCCTCACCTGCGAAACCGATCCCGGCGCCGATTCAATCATTGCCGAGAAAACCGTCTGAATGGAATCGACAACGATGGCCGTTGGTTTCAGGCGTTCGACTTCATGAAAAATGTTTTCGAGATTCGTTTCCGGTAGCAGGTAAAGGTTAGTGGCTTTGATTCCCAATCGCTCGCCGCGCAGTTTTATTTGCCGTTCAGACTCTTCGCCGGAAACGTAAAGCACTGTGGCGCCATGGACGCTGAGTTGATCGGCAACCTGAAGCAACAATGTGCTTTTGCCGATGCCGGGATCGCCGCCGATTAGTACGAGCGTGCCGGGAACGATGCCGCCGCCCAAAACTCGATCAAACTCCGTTACGCCCGACGCGATGCGCACTTCGTCCTGCGACTCAATCTCAGAATAAGCAATAGCCTCGACTTCGCGAGTGTGAAAAGTGTTGCGCGCGCTTCCCTTTTGCGTGGCGCGGGCGCGCTCTTCGACGAGCGAGTTCCATTCACCACACTCGGGACATTTTCCCAGCCACTTACGCGACTGGTGGCCGCAGTTCTGGCAAACAAAAATTGTCCCGTTAGTCTTCAACACAACCTCGTCGTAATGCGCCGCGCCATAACTGGCACCGTGGGCGTCTCACCCACTTTCGTTGAATGCCACTTCGCTAGAATTTCCGGATTCAACCGAACCTTGAGTGAACGCGCCGCTTGAGGCGGGCGAGACGCCCGCGGTCCCAGTAGGAGCAGGCTCACAATAAGGCTTTCACATTTTCAACTGGCCGGCCAAGAACTGCGCGATTGCCGCGTTCGACGATTGGCCGCTGAATCAAATCCGGATGTTCGACCATCAGCGAAATGATCTCGGCATCGGTAAACTCATCTTTGCTCAAACCAAGTTCGCGATAAATTGATTCACTGGTGCGCAGCAGGGCGCGCGGTTTGATCTTCAGCTTGCGAATTAATTCCGTCAGCTTCTTCTTCGTCAAGAGTTGGTTGTAGTAATTAACTTTTTCAAAGTCGACGCCGCTCTCCCGGAGCAGCTTGTCCATTTCGCGGCACTTCGTTCAAGTGGGTTTTTCATAGATTGTAATCATAACTTTCGTCAGTCAGTTGTCAGTGGTTAGTTGTCAGTCGCTCGCAAGCGCCGGAAGAACATTTTTTTCAGCGGTTGAATCAACGCCCGGTGCAATCCTTCCCACTAACCACCAACAACTGACTACTGACACTTCTATGGAAATATTCCCCGCACCCTGGTTGCTTCTGCCACGCGATCGACCGCCAGAATGTATGCGCCGGTGCGCATGTCGGTGTCGTAACGTTGGGCCGTTTCGTAAACGGAGTTAAATGCGGTGCGCATCGTCTGTTCCAGAGTTTTATTGATCTGGTGTTCCGACCAGAAGAACGAGTATTGATCCTGCACCCATTCGTAGTAACTAACAGTCACACCGCCGGCGTTCGCAAGAATGTCTGGAACCAGAAACACACCCTCGTCTGCCAACACGCGATCCGAACCGGGTGTGGTTGGTCCATTGGCCAGCTCGGCAATGATTTTTGCTTTCACCGTGCCAACGTTTGCGAGCGTGATGGCATTCTCCAAAGCCGAAGGCAAAAGAATGTCGCAATCAACTCCAACGATATCTTCCGGCGACATGGATTTTGTTCCCGAAAGACCGGCCAGGGACTTAGTTTCCGCTTTATGGCGCAGCGCCGCTTGAATGTCGATGCCCGTATCGCTGTAGACTCCCGCTTTTGAATCGCAGGCAGCCACGACGCGCGCGCCATCGGCCGCCACTAATCGCGCGATATTCGCGCCGGCATTGCCAAAGCCATGCACCGCCACGCGCGCGCCCTTCAGATTAATTCCTTTCACACGACACGCCTCGCGCAACGCATACAAACAACCGCGCGCCGTCGCTTCCGCGCGTCCCTGCGAACCGCCAAGAGAAATCGGCTTGCCGGTTACTACGCCCAATTCCGTGTGCCCGCGGACCATCGAAATCGTATCCATGATCCAATCCATGGTTTGTTCGTCGGTGTAAACGTCGGGCGCGGGAATATCGCGATCCGGCCCAATGATCGGCGCAATTTCAAAAGCGTAGCGGCGCGTCAAGCGTTCCAGTTCATTTTTGGAAAGGCTCTTGGGATCGCAAATGACTCCGCCTTTGCCGCCGCCGTAAG
>Ga0137360_10001998_pt1 | contig 12122 bp, 4 predicted proteins | sample Mad1_60_16metaG_FD_104924 | JGI IMG/M metagenome (GOLD analysis project Ga0137360, IMG submission 104924) | Vadose zone soil microbial communities from Angelo Coast Range Reserve, California, USA - Mad1_60_16 metaG | ecosystem: Environmental > Terrestrial > Soil > Vadose zone | place: USA... | reverse complement strand
TGGCGGCTCCGTCCTTTCCAGCCACTTGAAACGCCATCTACCGCGCAGCGTCCGCAAATTCTTCGTCCCAAAGCCGACTCCGTCCCCACGCATGGCCAACTTGCCCAACCTCTATCTCTGGGCCTGGGAGCGCCCCGAAGATTTGCAATTTCTCGGCAACGGAAAAGTCGGCGTCGCGTTCCTCGCCAAGACGATCTCTTTAGCGCCGCCTCTGGCCGCCACACTGCCGAAATCCGGCACTGCGATGGACTCGCCTTTCACCAGCGTGCGCGTACAAGTTCGCCCACGGCTCCAGCCTCTTCGCATCAACCCTGGCGCTCCTCTCATGGCGGTAGTCCGCATCGAATCCGTCCGCGGCGCTTTCCCCGACTCCTACGCCAGGCAATCCGCCCCCGCTACGACACTTTCTCAACCGGACCTCTCTCTGTTCGCCGCCGAAATCGCGAATACCTCACAAATTACCGGCGTCACCGCGCTCCAAATCGATTTCGACGCCACCCTCAGCGAACACGCCCTGTATCGCGATTTGCTGATCGAGGTCCGCAAAAAGCTCCCTCCCAATTTTCCCCTCAGCATCACCGCGCTCGCGTCCTGGTGCATCGGCGACCGCTGGCTCGACCAGCTTCCTCTCGGCACCATCGACGAAGCCGTCCCCATGCTCTTTCGCATGGGTCAGGGCACTCTCGAAGTCACTCACTACGTCGCAAACGGCAACAATTTCACGGTCCCCGCCTGCACGACGAGCCTCGGCCTCTCCACCGACGAACCCTTCTCCCGCGACATCCTCTCCGGCAAATTGTCCGTCGGCGACGTTTCGCCGAAATCCCTCCGTGTATACATCTTCTCGTCACATGTGTGGACCGAAGATACGGCGACTCCAGCACTCAAGGAGTTGGCGCGATGATTAAATTTCATTTGCGCGCTGGCGTCGCAATTTCCCTTGTCTGTGTGCTGCTGGTCCCGAACCAACTCGCCCTCGCGCATACCGGCTACGCACCGATTCCCATTTTTACTTTCACCACACATCCTGACTTTCCGATGGAAGACTTCGTCGCTGGACGCCTGGGCATCCTTCTTCAAAGTTACAACCCGCGTTTCTTATTCGCGGCATACCGCAATCTGACCGGAGCGAAATTCACTTCCGCCGAAGCCTTAGCGATGAAACGAAGCTGGGAACCGCTCCTGAATAACCGCTACAAGTCGAGCATTGCCTACGACCGCTTTGAAACCAACTGGAGAGAAAAATGGTTTCGTATGCGCCTGCAACCAGGCAAGGATCCAGCGGCGCGGACACAGTTCGAGAGACAGATTTATGCGGAGTCGTACCTTCACAAGGACGGACATTACGTCTTCTTCGAAAACTGCGCGGACGACGCCTTCCGAAAAGCTCTTCTCACGCTTCGAAGGAGAGAAACGGCGTTTGGTAAGCACAGTCCACGCGTTCAAGCCTGGCTCACCGCGCAAGACGAGGTCTTTGAGAATTGTAGCGATGCGGGCCGGGCCTCCGGCACACATATCCCTGTTGCCGTGGCGGACCGCGAGCCTGCCCTCGTGCGTCAGGATCGCGCTTACCAAATCGCCGCCGCCCACTTCTATCGAGGAGACTTCGAAGATGCCGTCTCTCGCTTCAGCGTGATCGCACAGGACCCCATATCGCCGTGGCGCGGCATCGCGCCGTATCTCACAGGACGCGCACTCTTGCGCCAGGCTCAGTTCGACGCTCCGAAAGGCCGGCAATTTGACGCGACTGCGCTCGATGCTGCTGCGGCGGCGCTCCGGTCCGTAATCGCTGACAAGAGTCGGCGCGAGTGGCACGAACCTGCCGCCAATCTGCTTGCATTCATCGAAATCAGACTCGATCCACCCGCAGCCTGCTCGCAATTGGCCGAACGAATCGCGAGGCGCGGCAGCATCTCAGGTTCTGCCCAATCTCTGACGGACTACCTGTATTTGGTCAACGAAGGCCGGGAAGATTCGATGCTTCCCAACAAAGTATGTTCGCCGCACGATGACTTAACAGATTGGCTGCAGAGCTTCTCCGGCTCACTCTCAAACAGATTTCAGCACTCCTATTCAAAGTGGAAGGAAACCGGCTCGGCTCCTTGGTTACTCGCAGCCCTCGTAAACGCGTCGAAGAATTCGGCGCAGACCGAAGAGCTCTTGGCGGCTGCCAATAATGTCCCGCATGTATCCCCCGCATTCTGGAGTGCGCGCTTTTACCGCGAACGGGTGCTCGTTCAAAAGGGGCGCCTCGACATCGTGCGCCAGGAACTAGATCAGGATTTGCGCCACACAGAAGGTCTCGTCAATCCGCTTAACCAGTCTTCCAAGAACCTACTCCTTGCTCTCCGCGCACGAGCCTCTGCAAATCTCGAAGACTTTCTCCAATTCGCGATTCGCACACCGTCCGGTCTGGTTTACATGGACGAGTACAACACCAAACTCACGGACGACGACAAAGACCCTCGCGACGACTACATGCGCCAGCAATACGCTGCTCCACACTTCGACGATGATGCGGGCGCGGTTCTCAATAACTTTCTTTCCTTGTCGCAGCTTGCGGAAGTGTTACAAAACCCCACCTTGCCGGACGGCGCTCGCCGCGACGTCGCCCTCATAGCCTTTACCCGTGCCATCGTCACGGAAAATGCTTCGCTGGCGGAGAAGGTAGCGCAAGCCTCTATCCCAGTCGCGCCGGACGTAGCCGACGATCTGAACACCTTCTTGCGAGCGCCCACAAAACAACAAAAGGATTTCGCTGCAGTCTGGATCATTCTCCATCATCCGGAAATGCAGCCTGCGCTCGAAACGGGCACCTCTCGCGCAACCGCTGCCGGAAAAATCGACTCTTTCCAAAACAATTGGTGGGCTCACTTTAAGTTCGAAGCCGTGGCGGGAGGCGACGACCCTGACTATCTCTACTATCTCCAGTGGTGGAACCGCCTCCCGAGTCATCTAAAGCCAATCTTTCCGGAAGGCAAGATCCCTCCTCCGGCATTCGTCTCGGAAGCGGATTTGTCGGCCGCCCGAAATGATTGGAATAAATTGGAGCGCTTGCCGCTAGCCGGCGATTGGTTAGCCAGCCGAACGTTGCAATTCGCTCACTCTAATCCCAACGACCCGCGCATCCCCGAGGCTCTCCACCTGGCAGTTCGTGCTACGCGTTTCGGCGGTAGCGACGCACATACGCCGAACTATTCGAAGCAGGCATATCAATTGCTCCACAAAAAATATCCCAGCAACGAATGGACCAAGAAAACGCCGTACTGTTTCAAATAAGCCAGGCATCCGTTCGAAAGGCGAGCTTTCGAACCACCCTGTTTCAAATCAAGTAAACTTGACAAGTCAGGTATAATAAATGTTTAGCTGGAAGCGACTTGCTCGCGACCCGTGGGGCCCGGTGCAGCTCCGCCACTTTGTTCTTTGAAATCCTGTCTGCATTCCCAGAGCCGCGTTCGCTTTGCTAACCTGCTTGTCCCAGCAATTCGCGCCTGCACAAGCATTGAATCTAATCAACTTAAAGCCCTTTAGAATCAATACTTGCAAAACCCCCTCCCGTAAGTCCTTTATTCCTCATACTTGCGAAAAATCACGGGTGGGGGGCTAAGGCAGTCTTGCGGGTTCGGCCGGAATCAATAGGCCAAAGTCACAATAGAAATATTCCTGTGGAAACAGTACGCTAGCACTGACGGAATATGTAGTCACTCGCAAGTAGGTCTCACGATTTCACGCCGAGGGTACCCATGCCAGGTTGTTTCCCAGCCCGCACACGCACAATTCTCTTGCTTGCAGCCTTAGCTTTCTTCTTCAAACCCGAGGCGGTTCTTGCCCAGGAGCCGATTCCATTGGAACCGGATCGCCCCGGGACCAATCCAGCCGAAATGAGGAATGAACAATCGCCTGTGCATGTTTATGTGACCGTGAGGGAAGCCACCGGTCTGGCGTTGGACCACAGCGCAGACGTCATACTGAACTGCCCGCTGGCGGGGGTCACGCTGAGTGGCTCGACGAAGAACACTTCGCAAGTTCAGTTCATGCACATTCCAGCCGGCGATTGCAAAGTGGACGTGGCAGCCGAAGGCTTTAAGAAAGCAACCGAGCGAATCACCGTCAACGAAACGGTCGTCACTCGCATTCAATACGTTTTCGTATATCTCCGCCCGGAATCGGAAACGCAAGGAACCGCTGTTCGCCCCGTCGTTACTCCGGGTTTGCTCCAGGAGATGGACAAATCCGCGGAAGCAATCCGCAAGAGCAAGGTTGACGACGCGCGCAAACATTTGGACAAGGCGCTTCGCATCTCGCCCAACAATCCTGACGTTCTGTACCTGGACGGCCTTCTAGCGATGAATCAGAGTAACTACCCACGGCGAAACAGCAGTTTCAGCGAGCCGTTTCTCTCTATCCATCGCATGAGCGGTCGCTGTTGGCGCTCGGCGAAGTCGAAGTGAGGCTCAACGAAAACGGACGTGCCGCACAAACGATGGAAACACTTCTTCGCCAGGATTCTTCTTCTTGGCGCGCGCACCTGATCGCTGCCGCCGCTTACGCACAGATCCAGGACTATTCAAAAGCGCAACAGCACGCAGAACGCGCAATGAGCTTGAGCGGAGCCAACAGTGGCGCCGCCGAACTGCTTCTCGGCCAGATTCTCGCAGCCGAAGGAAATCGCGAGGGCGCTCGAAAGGAGTTGCAGGATCTTGTGGCCAACAAACCCAACGATCCAATTGCCGCTGCTGCCCGCCAGGCGCTCGCGGGCCTGGATAAGACCAGTGCTGCGCCGCAGCCGAGCCGCGTCGGCGCGGAAATGCTTCCTGCTTTTTCTGTGACTTCAATGCGCGTATGGGCGCCTCCCGATGTAGACGCCGCGCCGCCCTCAGTCTCCACTGACGTCGCGTGCTCCGATACAGATGTCATTCAACAAGCGGGCTTGGCCGCAAGTCGTCAGTTTCAAAACCTCGAGCGTTTCGTGGCGACCGAGCACATCGAGCACGAAGAAATTGCGCCAGACGGACTATCGACACATCTTCGCACTCGCGATTTCAACTACATGGTTTTCGTTGAGCAGGACAAAAAGGATAAACAGCTATACCTGGACGAAAAGCGGGATGGCGGGACGGGGGTCGATGAGTTCCCCACGTCGTTGGCAACCGTCGGGCTGGTTGGTCTCGGCATCGACCTTTTCCAGCCCGGCTTTGCCAAAGCGCTTACGTTCAAGTGTGAAGGCCTGGGGCAGTGGCGGGGAAAAGCGGCTTGGGTTTTGCACTTCGCGCAAAAACCGGGAGAGCGGTCTTTTCTTCGCCTTTGGCAGACAAAGATTCGGACGGTGGAAGTTCCACTCAAAGGCCGCGTATGGATATCCGCGAACAGTTTCGATGTGCTGCACGTTGAAACCGATCTGCGTGACCCAATGAAGGAATTGGAATTGGCGCGGGATCACATTTCGATCGATTACGGTCCAGTGGAATTCAAGAAATCCAAAACCGAGCTGTGGCTCCCGTGGACAGCGGAAATATTTCTCGACCTGCACGGCCACCACTACCATCACCGCCACACATTGTCGAACTACGCACTCTTTGACGTGGCGACGGACAACAAGATTAGCGCACCCAAGAATGTGCCGGTTGAAAATGACGACAAGCCTCAAACGGATCCAAACCAGAAGCCGCAGTAAATCCGCCGCTTGTTTTAGCGTGAACAGCTAGCCCGAAACCGAAGAGCGCTCCGGCGTCATGCCGAAGCGCTCTTCCCGCAAATAAAACTGAGAAAACGAATTACGGCTTGGTTGGCGTCGTTGTCGGAGCTGGCTTTGCCGCTGCAGGCTTTGCCGGTGTAGCCGACGCCTTCACGGGATAGGCCTGGTCGAACAAACGGATAATGTCCTGCGTTACGTCCGCTTGATTCGACGCATAGATAATCACTTGGGCTTGGGAGGAAGTATCGAAGATGGCGCTATAGCCGTTTTCACGGGCATAGCGATCCAGGACGTCCAGCATCTTGCGGCCGATGCGTTCGCGCACATCGCCGAGCGCTGCCTGCACGTCTTCGTTGTATTCCTCCTGTTTGCGCTGCGCCTGCTTAGCGAGTCCCTCGCCTTGCCGCGTTAAACGAGCTTGTTCTTCCTGGCTCAACGTGTTTTGCCCAGCCTGGAGCCGCTTGCGCAAATCCTCAATCTGTTTATTCAATGTCTCCAATTCGGTCTGGCGAGCCGCAAACTGCGATTGCAGCTCCGCGGACGCTTGCTCGCCTTCCGCCGTGCTGGCAATCGCGGCCTGAACATTTAGCACGCCAACTTTTGCCGCTGCGGGAGCCGCCCCTGCTGGTGCGGCCTGCGCATTGGACGCGACCGCGCCGATCAGCGCGGCGGCGGCCAACGCCGTCATACGAAACATCTTGTTCACAGTAGTCTCCTTGTTTTGGTTGGACGCAGCGCGTCCACCTCGGGCCAAATCACGTTGGCCAAACTCGTAATCCGCTCCCTACGGGGTTTCGCGGGGGTTTACAAACGAGAGAGTATAGCTGAGCCCCTCCGCCCGCCGCAATGGGTATAAGCCGAGGACTGCCAACAGCGTCGCGGAACACACTGTAAAGTCCGATGCCGAGCGTCCGAGGTAACGTTGTGTCCGGCCTCCGACGCTATCCCTCGCGCAGCTCAGTTCGGCACCGGGAACAGCAGTACTCGGTTGTGCGCCTGATCCACGATTACCGCCATGTTCAGGAACTGATCGATCGCAACCTGGTTTGTCTGTAGCTGGTTGATAGTCGAGCCCAATGGAGGCGGCCCAGGCAAACCGAAAGAACGCCGCGTCTTGAACGGACTCGAGAGTGTATCGACGATCGAAATCGTGTTGTTCAGCGTGTTGACAGTGATGATTCCGCCGGTTTGCGGATTCAGCGCCAGCGAAGTCGGATTGATGCCGACGCGTACGCTGGAGGAAGCACCTGTGTCGGGATTGAACGAACTCACGAGATTACCTCCGCTCGAAACGGCGTAGAAGAGCGTGGGAGAGACGGATGGATCGAAAACAACGCCGGTAGGAGTCAACGTCACCTGGCCGACCGCTGCCGTTGTGCTTTTCGCAGGCGACGTGGAGCCAATGTCCACCGAATCCAGCACGCCGCGCGGGAAAGAACTGGTCAGGGCGAGTGCGGTGACAACGGCCAGGCCGTTGTTGTTCGTACCGCGATCCGGATCGACGGCGATAGCAATCGGGGCCGTGTCCACGCCGATCGAAACAGCAGTCAACGTTGTTGGGGGCGTGGTCGCAGGAGTCGTAATCGGCGGAAAGAGCAAGCCGAGATTAATTTCCGAGACGGTGTTCTGCTGCGTGTTCGCGACGAGCGCGGCGCCGGTGCCTTCGTTGATAGCAACGCCGATCGGTCCGCCACCCGTTGTGACGTCGGGAACCGCCTGCTTCTTATTTACGATGTCCAAAATCGAGGCGGTGCCGGCGCCGTTGTTGGCAACGACCGCGAGGCCAAACCGCGGACTGACGGCGACGCCCGAGGGGCTGCTGCCAGTGGCAAGGTTGAAGAAAGTTCCGAAATTTGTGTTATTCACAAACTTATCGAACTGGCCGGTGGGCAGGAACGTCGGAAGTTGCGGCGCAATATCGATCACGGAGACGTTGTTGCATCCGCTGTTGCTGACAATGGCCTGCGGAGCAAAATCGCCGAGTCCTAGTTGATCGGCGATAGCCACCGACGCAGGATTTGCGGCGGGGTTCCCGCTAGTGTCTTTGCAAACTACAGAGAGGTCGACAACTTTCACGACAAAGAAGTCGGAGGCGTTTGAAGTCGCGCCACCGCTCACAACATCAAGAGCGTAGTGATGGGGAACCGCAAGGAATGAAGCGGGAATCGTGACGTCGATTTCACGGTCGTTGACAACAGTGGGACTTGGGACTGCGGTGCCATCCAACCGAACGGTTGTACCGCTGCCCGTAAACCCGGAACCGAAAATTCTCACGCCAGCAAGAGCGGTAGTAGAAGTTTGAGTTCCTTGCGGGAAGTTCGCGCCGAGAATTCCACCTTGAGTAAACGGATCGCTCGGAGCAGCGCTCGGCGCGATCACTTCGGTGATGTGTACCGCCTTGAGCACAGTCGGCGACGTGGGACCGAGGCCGACGAGCGTCACCGTTCCTGTGCTGGAATTCACGACGAGCCCTTGATTCGTCGCGGCATCCACAGCGAGGCCTCCGTTGAGAGTGATGTCAGCGGAATAGCCGGTGGTTGTCGCGGGTACCGTACTTGTCTGCACGGGACTTGGTCCCGGCGAAAGTTGTAGCCATGCATAACGCTGCTGCGTAACCGGGTTGGAAACGGAAAGCTGATTTTGTGGCCCGTTGTAAGAAACGAGCAAATTCGCGAACGGCTGAAAAGCGACGCTGGTTGTGCCGAGAAGTTCCGGCGCACCTGCACAACTCGTCGTGTAGAAAGTGCAACCGCCCGTACTCGTAGCCCGGAAAGTGACAGAAGAGAAGTTCTGGTCAAGCGAGTTGAGCATGTTGATCTGCGGGCCGTTCTGTCCGGTGGCGTTGGCATCCGCAGCGGCAACAAGACCCGTGATCGGATTGACGGCAACGCCTTGCGTGGTTTGAGAAAGGCCGCCGATGGAAATATTCGGCTGGGCGAAATAGACGAAACTGGTCCCATCGATCCCAACGGCGGTGTCGTTCACCGTCGACGCCAGTGCATAGGTAAAAGTAGTGCTGTTGATGACACTCTGGACGCCAAATGCGCCATTGAACTTCGCGCCATTCGCGCCGTCGGGCACACCTTCGATTAGGACCGTGCCGGGTGTTACGGGGTTTATCCCGTGATCTTTGACCGTAACGACTGTGACCAACCCGGAGGTAAGCGAGACGTTCTTGATTCCTTGCCGATCCGATTGATGGAGCACGTCGATGCCAGTGGTGGCGCCGAGACCGCCGGGACTCACGACGGCGGTGTGGCTGTGCGGAATCATCGCGATTTGCGGATAGAGACCAGTGGTCAACGTTACTTGCCCGGAGACGCACGGTGACGTCGTTGGGTTCGGGGGGGTTGGCGGCGGTGGCGTGATAGTGAGGCAGTCCGTCGCTCCGGTGTTCAAGTCGAGAAGAAACCCAACTCGCGCGGTCGTCGGGTTTGCCGAAGAAGAGTACGCGATTACGGCGTGATTCGTATCGGAATCCACTCCAACGGAATACGGAAACGGCGTTGGAGGCGGCGTGGTCTGGCCGGGTAGCGGTGGCTGGGGCGGAATGTAACCGGCCAGCGAAATCGTTGTGATCGGCGCGATCGGAGTCACAGAGCTGCTGTTCAGCGGCGGAAGCGGAAAGACGGACACGGACTGGTCTTTGAAACTGACGACGGCGACCTGATGCAGAGTGTGATTGATGGAAACGGATGTCGGGACGTTTACGGTGGCGGTGAAGCCCATGGGCGTGAGTGTTCCGACGCTACCGCTTCCGCCGATCTGGAAGAAGTCGACGCGATTTTGGCCGGTGATTGCGACCGCGGCAATTCCACGCTCCTGGTCGACATCGATGGCACTTGCTTGTGTCAAAGGATGGCCATCAACACCGTTGGCAACGGAAACTCCAATCGCAGGAGAAACCGTTTGGTAGTCGGGGAAGATCGAAAAATTTGTTACGGCCGGGTTGTTGTCGGCCGGCAACGGAGGAAAACTGCGGTTTACGGCGAGTTGGTACAGGCCGGGCTGTGCGGAGTTCGCGCCGGAGGAGGGTACCAAGAGATTGACTTGCCGGGCGGTGGCAGCGGAGACAGGAACGGTGTTGCCGAGGAACGTGTACTGCACGAAGCTGCTCGACGGACCGAAGTACCCGCCGTTGAGCAATACATCCAACGGGTTCGTTTGAGAGTTTTGAACATACGAGTCCGGCAAGGAAGCGACCGACGAGGCGCGAGCCGGAACGACACTGAACTTGAACGGCCCGGTCCCCGCTGTGACGGTCTGGGTCGGGTCGGACACAGTCACGGTGTAAGTGTCGGCGGCTTGCAGGTCGCTGGCAGCGAGCCTGATCCGCACGCCGGTGGATGCGGGCGCCGTCGTGGTAGTCGTCGGGATGGGAAACAAAATTTTTAGTTTCGGATTGCCAAAATTAAAAGTCTGCGTTCCGGCGGTGGTATTCGTGAAGGTAACCTGCGAGGCGGACGTAACACCCGGCGCGAAAATGTACAAATCGTACGAGGCGACGCCCTGCGGCATGATTGTGGGCGAAATTCCGTTGAAAGTGATGGGGCCGGCGGTGGCTATTGTGATGGTACCGATAGCGAACCGGGTCGGATCGGCCTTCGAAGTAGCGACGAGAGTCGCCGTCGCAGTTGTCGGCACAGTCGGCGGAGCCGTGTAAAGGCCGTTTGCGTCGATCGAACCGCACGCTGGGCTGCAGGTTGCCAGCTGCGGGTAGTTTATGCCTTTAGTGAGGTCGATCATGCCTTGGGAGACAAGCCATGTCACGCCCTGCGATTGCAGATCGTTCGTAAGCGTCGCCGAGAATTGGAATTTGGAACTTGTCGGGACCGTCGCCGTCGCGGGTGACAATCCGACGAAAATGCCGGAGTCAACCTGAATGACGGAAGTGTCCGTCTTTTTCGTATCGGCGGCGGAAGTCGCCGTGACGGTGACCTCGAGGATGCAAGTCTGCTGAGTGCCGGAAGTGCAGTTTGATCCCGTGATTTTTGTCGGATCGGGAATCTTTTGCGGAGCTGTAAAAATCACGGTGGTGTTGGTAGAGTTCGCGGGAATGTTACCGGAGTCCGCGCTGCAGGGTGTTGCCGTTCCCGTTGTCTGTTTTCCGGTGCTGTCGAAAGTCGAAGTGGCGTAAGTGCAGGTCCAGGTGACGTTCGTATTCGTATTGCCGGTAACGGTTGCAGTGAGCGTCAGTGATTGCGTGACGATAACCGTGAGAGGCGCAGTCGTTGTGCCCTTTGGTGATATGGCAACAACTACCACGTTGCCGACGCCGCTACTGCCGCCGCAGCCGGACTGCATGAGAGCGCCAAGGATTGCCGCAGTTAGAAATAGCTTTAGAGTTGCAAACTTCGTGCTCACAAGTTCCCCCACAAGTTCAGTTAGAGCGACCGAGCCGCTCCCGTTTTTCCAGTTTTTCAAACCCAAGTCGCCCTCACTCTAAAAAGTGCGGCTGACGGTGAACCGGAACGTCGTCGCCGGTTCGAAATAGTTCAAGCGGCCCGGATTATTGAGCACGCTGCGCAGTTGAGTCTTCACATCGAGCCATTGATCGGGCAGGAGCGTCCTCGGGTAAAAACCAAGATCGATTGTACTGGGACAGGCGACTAACCGATCGGTCACCGACGCCGGCTCGCAGATCTGGCTCGGTTCGATAAACGGATTCTGCGCAACAAGCTGTTCCCTCAAACGATGAACGTTGTACGCATAGTAGATCCGGAAAGGAGCCTGCACGATTGGCAATTGAATGACGAATTCGACGCCGGCCGAACCACGCAACCGGAAATTCGTTCCGGAGGCGATGGGTAACCGCGTGCTTACGTTCGCGGTTGGGAACAGACAAGCCAAGCTTTGAGAACCCGGCGGGCAGGCAGAGTCCAACGCGGCGGGATTGAGTTTCAATCCATTGCGGTTCGCGATGCCGCTCGTGCCGCCGTCGAAGAAGAAGGCGGTCTGGAAGTACTGCTTCACAATTGGGATGCGGTACTCGACGTTTCCAAACGCCTGCGCGTCACCGCCCGGAAGCGTCGCGGTATAGATGAGCGATGGAATAGTGAACGAACCCGCGCTGGTAGCGACCGGTATAGAAGTTGCGGTTGGGATAAAGGTGACAGGCGAAATGGAACGAATGTCGTAACCGCGGATGTCGTCTTCACCGCCCATATAGAAACGGCTATAAGGCGGAATTTCCTTGCCGCCGAAGCCTGTGGTGTACGCGACGCGGGCGCGATAGCCCAGAACATTTCTGCGTTTATTGATCGGCCGGAATTGCTTGAATTCGGCGACGTTTGTGATCGTATTGACGTTGCCGCCGAGCGGGCCGCCCGTGAACGCCATCGTATAAAGGTAGCTCTTGCCCGTTGTCGGATTCACCGGGTTGTCGACCGAATTGAAGGTGATGGTCGGCGTGATGGTGCTGGAGACG
>Ga0137360_10001990_pt1 | contig 12132 bp, 9 predicted proteins | sample Mad1_60_16metaG_FD_104924 | JGI IMG/M metagenome (GOLD analysis project Ga0137360, IMG submission 104924) | Vadose zone soil microbial communities from Angelo Coast Range Reserve, California, USA - Mad1_60_16 metaG | ecosystem: Environmental > Terrestrial > Soil > Vadose zone | place: USA... | reverse complement strand
GTGCATCACCTCTTCGTCGAACCCTACGCTTATATTCGTAAAGATGCGCTGGTGGTCGGCGGCGGCAACAGCGCGGCCGAAGCCGCTTTGTTTTTATCAGAAGAAGGCGCGCGCACCACGCTCGCGATTTGGCGCGAAGACTGGGAGAACCGCGATCCCAAAGCCGGCGCAATGAAACATTGGGTGCGCTCGCCGCTCGAAAAAGAAGTTCAAGCAGGACGCCTGCGCGTCGTTCTCTACAAGAAAGTCTTGCGCATCACCAAAGCCGACGTGACTCTAACGACGGAAGAAGGCGAGACGCTGACTATTACCAACGATGTCGTGTTTGTGCTGATTGGCAGTGATGCTGATCTGACTCTGTTGAAAAAGCTCGGCGTGACGACTGAAGCTGGCAAGCTGACTGAGATACCTCTCTATGATCCGGAAACTTTTGAAACCAATGTGCCTGGCGTTTACGTGGTCGGGCATTTCACACACGCGCGCCATATCAAGGCGGCCATCGACGTGCCGCGTCGCATCGTACCGCTGATTGCACAAAGCTTGCGCGCTGGCGCAACCAAGTGAAGAAATCAGTTCTGGTTATCGGCGCCGGCGCGGCCGGTCTCGCCGCCGCGCGCGATCTCGCCGCTGCCGGCATAACGGTTACAGTTCTCGAGGCGCGCGATCGTATCGGCGGTCGCGTCCACACCATCCACGACGACTCATTAAATCTCCCAATCGAGCTTGGCGCTGAGTTTGTTCACGGCAAACATCCCGCACTCTTCAGACTTCTCGAGTCCTCACACACCGCATTCTCCGACGTAACTGAGCGGCACTGGTATTTCGAGAACGGCGTGATCAGCCGTTCACACGATTTCTGGAACAAGCTGACCGCACTGTTTGATCTGATGAGCAAAGAAAAGCCTGATCAGACTTTTGCGATGTTTTTGGACTCACTTCCAAACGATCCGGAAATACTGCGCGCCAAAGCAGCCGCCACGCGTTACGTCCAAGGGTTTCACGCAGCAGATATCAAGCGCGCCGGCGTTCACGGTTTGATTGCGGCAAATGAAGCGGAAGACGAGGTTGGCGGTTATCATTCGTTTCGAGTGGTGACTGGTTATGAATCGTTGCTGCAAAGACTGAATGAAAAGGCAAAACAGTACGGAGCCGTCGTCAAGCTCAATTCGGTGGTCAGTGAAATTCATTGGAGGACAAAAAACGTCGAGGCAATTTGTCTTTCGGGACAGCGCTTCGCCGCGTCTCGCGCCGTAATTACATTGCCGCTGGGCGTGTTGCAGGAAAAATCGAGAGCGCTCGGAGCCGTGCGATTTGTCCCTGTATTGCCTGAAGAAAAGCAAAAGGCTATTCAAGATATTCCGATGGGCCACGTCGTGCGCATAGTGCTTGTGTTTCGCGAACGGTTTTGGGAAGGATTGGATATTCCCGGCATCGGCGGGCAAGAGGATTTGTCGCAGCTTGGGTTTATTCATAATCCGGAGGCAGCGATTCCCACCTGGTGGAGTTTGCTGCCCGTGCATGCGCCGGTGCTGGTCGGTTGGGCCGGCGGAACAGGCGCCGCGAAATTCGCCGGCTTGTCTGAAGCAGAATGTATTTCCGAAGCCCTGGGCTCGCTGAAAAAGATTTTCGGCATCTCAGAAGCGAGCCTGCGAAAATTGTTATTGCGTTCGTACCTGCACAACTGGAACGCGGATCCATTTGCGCGCGGCGCATACGCTTATCTTCCGGTCAATGGACTCGCCGCCCAACAAACGCTCGCCAGCTCAGTAAAGGACACTCTTTTCTTTGCAGGCGAAGCCACCAGCGTGGGCCACATCGGCACTGTTCACGGTGCTATCGATAGCGGCCGGCGCGCCGCGAAAGAAATTCTGGCCACTTTGTGACGCGGTTCCTTGTTCACATCTCTAACAACCACCTCATGTCCTTTAGTACTAATTGGTGACGTGATCGTACGGGATCGTACAGGCGCATTCGCGCAAGCCCTACATCGACACAGTCTCTCCTTTGCAATAACGCTCTAATCCTGTGGTGATTTTGTGTTTTTGGTGGTTGCGCGCAAGTCCCCTCGTAATTAACCGCTTTTTATAAGTTAGAAGGCTTTCCATCACAAGAATCGGCATGCTGCTTGCCGTCTTTTTCTCAAAAGGCGCTGAAATCCGCGTGAACGGAAATAAGTTTTCCGAAGGAGGCTTTATGAGTTCGATAAAAGTTTGGCCACACATGACGATGGTGGCCATCATCTGTGCTTTGGTTGCGGGCTTAGGCGTGGCGTTCTATCTGAAACATGAGCAGACGGTTTCAGCCGAAGCGCTGCCGAATGCCGCGCGCATTCAACGTGTCGATGGAGAGGTCGCACTCAACAACGGTCTGTATGACAACGGAGCGAACACTCAGTGGGTAACAGCCACCGCTAACACTCCGTTCTCGGTCGGCGATCGCATCTACACGCGCGACAATTCGCGCGCCTCGCTGGCGTTTACCGGACGCAACTTCGCGAGGCTTAATCCAAACACTTCGCTTGATGTGATCTCGCTTGCCGATCGCCGGACGCAGCTTGCGTTGCGCGCTGGCTCGGCAATCTTCGATATTGGATATCTTGAGCCCAACGAATTATTTGAAGTGGCAACGCCCTACGGCGCTGTCGACTTCGATCAACCGGGGCTTTACAACGTCGGTCTGGGTAACGGCAATGCGGTTGTTTCGGTATTGAGCGGGCTGGCTCAAGTAGTTGGACTCGGCGGCAGCGGACAAATCAGTAAGGGTGAAATGTTTACGCTCGCCGGTCAAACAGCTGCGCAGGTTTTGTTATCGCGGCTCGACGGCAGAAACGCCGGTTACCTGGTGAATGATTACTACACTTACCAGTATCCGAATATCTACGACGGGCGCTACAGCAACTACGATGCTTATCTGAACGATCCCTACTATTACGATCCTGCCCGTCGTTACAACAGTTATCAGTACGTGTCGAATACGATTCCTGGCTTCTACGATCTGGATTACTACGGCAACTGGCAAGATGTCAGCGGCTATGGCTACGGTTGGAGTCCACGCGTCGATGCGGGCTGGGCGCCTTATCAGCAGGGATATTGGGTAAACGATTATCCGTATGGAATGACCTGGGTTTCAACTGAGCCATGGGGCTTCGCGCCTTATCACTACGGGCGTTGGGCCAATGTCAACAATCAGTGGTTCTGGATTCCCGACACAGTAAACACCACGCCGCTCTATGCTCCCGCGCTGGTAGCATTTGTGCCGGTCGATGCGGATGACATTGGCTGGGTGCCACTCGGACCAGGCGATCCGTATGCGCCACGTTATTACGATGCCAATTGGCAGCCGTATTACCTGACGCAGACCAACGTGGTGACGACACGATTGGTAAATCTAAACGTCCCGGGCGCGGTGGCTGTTGTTCCGCTTCAGAATATTACGCAGGTAATTGATCCGAGAAGCATCAACCGTGCTAATCCGCAGATACTGGCGCAGGTGCGTCCGGTGCTGGATCCATTGACGCTGACTCCGCTGCGAAACGCAGTCGTGCATTCGGCTTGGGGGCGCGGCAAAATCGATCTACCGCCGGGCATCGCGAAAAAACTCGAGACGCCGGTTATAAGCAGCTCTATTCCAAATGCGCCGCCATTTAGAAAAGATCTGGCTAAGGCGTTGCGAGTGGAAGCTGTGCCTGAAAGAGCGAAAGGAACAAAATTCCAGATAAGAGATGAGCGTGGAAACGGTACAAGAGCAGAGAGCCAGATGGGCCAGACTGCTAATCCTGACGTCGATCAAGCGCGCAAACAGAAGATAGACCAGCTGGCGCCTGCGGCCGCAAAGGGTAATCGAGATGCGCGGCGACAGGTGCAGGAGCTACAACAGCAACAGCGCCAGGCAGACGTGACTCGAAAACAAACTGAGCGCGCTGCGGCGCAACAACAGCGGCAACAGCAAGTCGAACAACAACGCGTGCAGCGTAGCGCTATTCCGCAAGCTCGCGGAGAAGCAGTAGGACACCGCGAGCGGCCACAGCCGCAGCCGCAAGTGATGCAGCCGCGTGGGCGGCAAGACATTCCGCGTGCTCGCGAGCCGCAGGCACGGCCGCAGGCAGCACCCAGGCCGCAAGTTATTCAGTCGCAACCGCGCGGGCGTCAGGATGTTCAGCGAGCACGAGAGCCGCAAGGTCGAGTGGACGTGCCGCGTGCGCAACCACAACCACGCGCAGCACAGCCGCAAACACAGCCGCAAGCACGACCTGGAAAGCCCAGTCATCCGGAGGGACCACCAACCCGGCAGGGCCAACCGCAGAGCGATAACGGTGGCGGCGGTGGCAAAGGCAAAGCCCGTAAACCGTAACTAAGAACGCTAACTAAAGAAGGCAGAAGGCAGTAAGCAAAAGGCAGAGATTAAAAAGTCTCTGCCTTTGCTTTCTGCCTTCTGCCTTCTGCCTTCTGCTTTCCCCTACCGCCGCCCTTCGTTCTGCCTTTCAATCATCCACTGCGGGTAAAGCGCGCGCGGTGCAGTGGTAGCCGAAAGCGTTTCGATCTCGGCAGCGCTCAACTCCAGCGCCGCAGCTTTCAAATTATCTTCCAACTGCGTCAGCTTGTTCGCGCCGATGATCACTGAAGTGACGCCGGGTTGGGCCAATAACCACGCCAGCGCCACCTGCGCCACTGTCACATTCTTTTCGTTTGCGATGCGCCCGAGCGCCTCGATCGCATCGAAGCCACGCTCTTCATCAATCGGCGGAAATTGAAAACCGGTGCGGCGCGCGCCTTCCGGATTAGGATTGTCGCGCCGGTACTTGCCGGAAAGAAATCCGCCCGAGAGCGGCGACCATGGCAAGACGCCGATATTCTCTTCACGACAAAGCGGCAACAGCTCGTGTTCGAGATCGCGACCGACCAGAGAGTAGTAAGCCTGCAACGACACAAAGCCCGCCCAATCATGCGATTCAGAAAGACAAAGCGCCTTCATTAATTGCCGCGCCGCCCAATTTGAGCAGCCGATGTAGCGCACTTTTCCCTGCCGGACCAGATCGTCAAGCGCGCGCAGCGCCTCTTCAACCGGCGTCAGCACATCCCAACCATGCACCTGATAGAGATCGATGTAATCGGTTTGCAGCCGCCGCAAACTGCTTTCAACTGAACTGAAGATATGCTGCCGCGACAGCCCCACATTGTTGACGTCGCCGGTTCCCGCGGTCGCGGCTTCGCTCATGGCGCTGCGAACTTTCGTAGCGATAATTACTCGGTCGCGTGCTGGGCCCGTATCTTTGAGCGACTGCCCGAGCACAGTCTCTGATTCCCCGTAAGAATAAACGTCAGCAGTATCGAAAAAGTTTATGCCTGCTGCGAGCGCGCGCGCCACCATTTCATTCGCGCTCGCTTGATTGACGACAGCGATGTTGAAGAAATTCTCTCCGAACGTCATCGTGCCCAGGCACAGTTCGGAAACCTTCAGACCAGTACGACCTAGTGTTTTGTAGTTCATGTCTTCATCGTAAAGCGTAAAACGTAAATCGTACAACGCGTAGGACAGACTTTCCAGTCTGTCCCTTTTGTTTATTTGCCATTGTATTCTTATCTTTTATTTGGACTGCGGCGGCTTGACGCCGCTTTTGCTTACCAAGGGATTTCGTAAAGGAAGATTCGCGACTCCTTCGCATCACTAAAGCGGAGTCAAGCCGCCGCAGTCCAAAACTTCACTCCGACGCTGCCCGTTCTGAATGCGTGTTAGTTGTGTGCTTCTCTTTCAAACGTTAAAAAGAAAATGCCGCAACTTTCATCGCGGCACCTTCGTTGATTAGTCGGCTTAGTTTTAGAAACAGATATTAGTAATGCACACCAAATATCTGCCCTAAAATCTGCGCGGCGTTATTGCTTCTCCGGTAATTGCGGTTTCTTGAGTACTGCCGGTAACCAGCGTCATAGCCCTGCACAAATCCCTGCCGATAGGCCTGGGTCGACGCGTTCTGATAGTAACGCGATCGTTCCGGACTGTAGTTCTTGTTACTTCGTCCATCGCTGGCACCGGTGTTTAGACCCTGCTGGTAACCGCGGTTAAGTTCCTGGTTGTTGTAACCGCCATTTCCATAGTATGGATCATTTCCATACCCACCATTTCCATACCCACCATTTCCATAGCCACCATTTCCATAGGAGCCATCATTCCGGTAACCACCGTTGTTACCGTAAGCGCCGGCGTATTGCCGATAGCCCTGGTTATAGCCGCGCGTAAACCCGTCGCGGAAAGCCTGCGATGGGGCGTTCTGGTAATAGTGTGAACGCTGTGGACTGTAACTTTGCCGCCGTTGGGCATCGCTGGCGCCCGTGTTCACACCATACTGAAATCCCTGCTGTACTTGTTGATTGTTGTAGCCACCATAACTTCTGTTCGACCACTGCGCATTCGCCGCTGTGCTGGTCGAGGCTACTATTCCGAATACAAATGCGAGCGCCATAAGCGCACTGCCAAACGTCTTTTTCATATTTCTCCTCTCCGTTTTGGAGAAGAAATTTGCAACCCTTGTGCCGCTTGTCTTCTTTGAAGAGTGCGGCGATTATTTTCGAAAATTCCGCATTTTTCGCTGAAAGGCAGTACCCATTTCGTGCAGGCAATGTTCGAGATCCGGTACGCGCATGTAGGACAGACTTTCCAGTCTCTCCCTTTTTCTTTTTGGACTGCGGCGGCTCGCCGCCGCTTTTCTAATCGCGCGCGCCGCGCCGAGTCAAAACCATTTACCATTTACGATTTACTATTTACCGCTTTTGGCGATTCACGATTTACGGCTCCTAATTGTTACTATTCCCGCGTGACCACTCCTGCAAATCCCCCTTCAACCGCTCCTGCAAATTCCCGATCAAGATGGACCAGCGGGTCTGCAATCGTTTTATATCTCGCCGGCGGCAAACTATTGTTTCATCTGCTGACCGCTGGTCGTTATGGAATCTTTCGCGATGAACTCTATTACCTTGCCTGTTCCGAACATCTGGCCTGGGGCTATGTGGATCAACCGCCGCTCATCGCTTTGGTTGCCTGGTTCTCCCGCCATGTTTTTGGCAGTTCACTACTGGGCTTGCGTTTGCTGCCGGCAATTGCCGGCGCGGCGTTGGTTTGGTTGACTGGCAGGCTCGCGCGCGAAATGGGCGGCGCCCGCTTTGCGCAAGCGTTGGCCGCTCTTGTCGTCTTCGCCGTTCCCATCTTTCTCGTATTTCATCACTGGCTGACAATGAACGCGTTCGAGCCGCTCATTTGGATGGCCGCAGCGTGGTGCGTGGTCCGCGCTATCAACACCGGCGACGCAAAGTACTGGTTGTGGTTTGGCGTGCTCATTGGCCTGGGGCTGCAGACAAAATACACCGTTATCTTTTTCGCGTTCGGTATCGTGGTGGGTTTGCTCTTAACTTCGCACCGCCGTTTCTTAAAGAGCAAGTGGATCTGGTTGGGCGCCATTGCGGCTCTGCTGATCTTTCTTCCAAACCTGCTCTGGCTGGTGAAGCACGACTTCCCTTTTCTCCAGTTGATGCACAACATTCGCCAGAGTGGGCGCGACGTTGCGCGTGGTCCAATCGCCTTCGTCGCAGATCAGGCGATGATCATGAATCCGATTCTCGCGCCGCTGTGGGTCGCTGGTTTGCTCTGGCTGTTCTTTGGAAAGCAGAGTCTGCGCGAGGAAGAACCTAGACATGCAAACGGTTTCGGAAAAAACGAAGAAACTGTAACTTGGCGACTGCCCCTGCCGTCTGCCGCTGGCTCTCACTATCGCATCTTTGGCTGGACCTACGTGGTAATGCTCGTCACTTTCATCGTTCTCAAAGGTAAGAACTATTACCTCGCGCCCGCGTATCCTATGCTTTTTGCCGCCGGTGCGATTGCATTCGAACGACTAACAAGCTACGTCCAACGTCCAACGTCCAATGTCCAAGGTCAACTAAATACTGGGACCGCGGGCGTCCAAAGCCCAACGTCCAATGTCCAAGGTCAACCAAATACTGGGACCGCGGGCGTCTCGCCCGCCGATCGTAGCTTCAGCTCAACGGTGAGCGAAGAGACGTACTCTACAAAGCTAAAGGTAAGGAAGGGTGGCTTGCCCCCGCTCTTCTCGATGCGTATCCACTTTCCCTTCGCTGTTCGCGCAATCTACGTCGCACTAATCATCATCATCAGCGCCGCCCTCGCGCCTCTCTCCGCGCCGATTCTTTCGCCGGAAACTTACATTCGCTATCAAAAGAGGCTTGGCCTTGAACCACCACGAGCGGAGAACCAGCCCACCGGCCCACTGCCGCAATTCTTCGCTGACGAGTTTGGTTGGGAGGACATGGTCCGTGAAGTTGCCAAAGTATATAACGCTCTGCCACCTGATGAACGCGCACAGACCGCCATCTTCTGTAACAGCTATGGCCAGGCAGGCGCGCTTGATTTCTTTGGTCCAAAGTATGGACTGCCAAAAGCAATCAGCAATCACCAGAACTATTGGTACTGGGGCCCGCGCGATTACACCGGCGCAACCGTGATCGTATTAGGCAGCGACGGCAAAGGCGACCGCGAACACTTCAAGACCGTCGAAGTCGCCGGCCACACCTATCATCCCTATTCGCGACTTGATGAGCACTTCCCGATACGTCTCTGTCGCGGCCTTAACCAGGACCTGCACACCATCTGGCCCAGCATCAAGAAATGGGACTAAGTAGGACAGACTTTCCAGTCTGTCCCTTTTATGTTTTGGACTCCGGCGGCTTGACGCCGCTTTTCTTGATCTCGCGCAGCGTGTCGAGTCCAAACGATTCACGATTTACCGCCCTCCCGTTTGACTTCCGCCCTCCCGTGCTATAGAAGTGCGGCCACAAACGCCGCTTTCGTTCTCCCAATTAACCTTCCCAACCCAATTAAAGGAGTCTCCTAAAATGAAACGAATACTAGCAGTGTCACTGCTAATGATTGCCGCTGCCACCATTGCCTTCGGCCAATGTAGCGATGCTGATAAGCAAAAGCTTGAAGCTTTCGACCGCGCCTGGGGTGATGCGGGCGTGCGTGGTGATCGTGCCGCACTGCAAACAATATATGCCGACAATTACATGGGCTTAGGTTCAGCCGGCATGGCCGACAAAACTCAAACGCTCAACGACACCATGAAACAGTTCGAAATCGACAAGGCCAACCCGCAAAACGCTGCGAAAGTTACCCACGATTACTACATGATTACCTGCTCGCCCACCTCGGCGACTATTACGCATCGGAATGTAATCACAGAAAACGAGGGCGGCAAGCAGCACACTGTCTACACTCGCAGCGTTCATGTTTTGGAACGACGCGGTGATAGTTGGCAGGTTGTGAGCAATGCCGGACATCCGTTGAATGATGCGGCCACGCTGTATTACCTCGAACGCGAGTGGAACGACGCCGCGAAGCGCAACGATATGACCTGGACCGAGCGCAACTACGCTGAGGATGCTTCTGACATAAGCAGCCGCACCGGCGTGCAGCACACCAAAGCAGAAGAAATTGCCTCGATGAAAGACAATAAGACTGTGCTTGATACGCTCGAGCTTTCGGAATTAAACGCGCGGGTCGACGGAAACGCAGCGGTTGTTACCGGCATCAATCACGTACGAGGAAAAGATGAAAAGGGAGTTGCGTTTGACCGTCGCACTCGTTTCACCGACACCTTCATCAAACGCGACGGACGCTGGCTGGTCTGGGCGACGCAGGGAACTTTAATTCAGTAACCACAAACAGCCCAGCACAACAACTACAACGCCGGCCGCCATTGGTCGGCGTTTTGTTTTTCGATGGCGGAAGTGGATTGGAAGGTGGGTCGGCAAATACGGAACCGGAAGCCGACCGGGGAGCGCCGCAGCCCGCGTGGGGTGGTGGTAGCGACCGGGTCATACTCAACTTGGGAATTAGTCGTTGGTATTTGTTGTCTGCCGGCGCTGACTAGTGAAACATCCTCAGTTTCGCAACGACCCGGTCGCTACCGCTCCCGGTTCTGACTTCGTGTTACTTGTGCACGGTCGATTTCAAAATGAGTTTTTTTGAAATTGTCGCGCATAGCGTTTTAACCGATGCTTTGCTGCAGTCGGGCGCGGCCCGCCGAGACAAAACCATTTACCATTTACGATTCACCATTTACCGCGCTTTTGTCGATTTACGATTCACGATTTACGGTTCTTCTGAGTCCAACAATTCCCGCAACCACCCCGGCAAACTCAACCAGCGCGAACAGACCGCCGACACTTGAAACACTTGCGCCCACGATCTCATCGCATGATGGCCCACAGTGCTGACATTGTCCGCACCTGCCAATACGAAATGATAGTAACCACCGAACACCAGCGCCCCCAGCATTGAGAGAAAAAGAATCAGGTAACCCATGCCGCGCGCGTTTCCAAATCAATTACCCGGTCGCGCGCAGCGCGTCGAGTCGAAACTATTTACGATTTACGATTCACGATTTACGGTTTTTCCCGATGTGCGCCGCCGAATGCGCCACCGTCACAATCGCATGCAACACGATTATTGCGATACTCAATAGTCTCAGCGAATCCTCCGTCGTTCGCCTGAATGATTCAGATTCCCTCATAATAATTCCATTAGAAATGGGAACGAGGATTTCGTCCATAGGATAAGAGATGAGAAATGGAGGAAGCCACCATCACAACGAGACAATGGCGATACTTAATCGTCTTAGGCTTCGCCCTGACGGCGCGCCATGGCTTGTAAGTCACAGCCAAGTTTCGCCGCTTAGCTCATTTCTTTGTCACTTTGGTGTGAAGGAGTTTTCCGATTTGGTTGGCGAGTTTGGGGTCGAGGTTATTCTTTGCCGCAAGTTGCAATGAATGAAGGCCGAGTAGTTTGTAAACCTCCAAAGCTTCCGCGAGTTGTTTTGTTGACAACGCTTTTAGATGGCGCTTGACGGTTGCCAGGTCGCCGCGCGCAAACGTTCCAGTTAGCGCTCTTTCCGGCGAAGTGCGCGTCAGATTGTTAACTGTGCTTTGGACCAATGGCGCTAAAACATTCCGCGCTTCTTTGCGCTTGAGGCCGCAGTAAACCAACATTTCAGTTGCGAGATCAAACAGCGCGACCATGTGCGGCGAGGCCATGACAGCCGCCGGGTGATAAAGGGCTTTGCTTTCGGGTTTGATAGTGAACGCAGTCCCGTTCAAATCCCGCACAATTATCTTTGCGAATCGCATCGCAACGCCATCGCCTTCGACACAATAAAAGGCGCCGCGCAATGCGCCGGCGCCAGCGCGGGCCGCGCTGATGGAAACAAGCGGATGCATTGAACCGGTGTGGAAGCCGGCCTTGGCGAGCGGCGACAAAACCGCGGAGGAAAGCGCGCCGCTGGTGTGCAGAAACGTGGCGCGATGACGCGTGCTGCGTCGAAGCTTTGCAAAGTTTCGTGCGATGTCCGCAATGACGTCATCGGGAGTGGTTATCAGAACGAGGTCGCTCGGTGGTAGTTGTTCGAGTTGATCGGCGCCCAAGGCAAGAGTTTGTGAAGGCAAATCGGAAAGCGCGATCGCTTTGCGAGCGTGTGACTGGCGGCGGGCCGCGAGCGCGCGAATTGGATAACCCCTCGTCGCAAGGGCCAACGCCAAAGCGGTGCCCAGACGGCCGGCGCCGATGATTGAGATTGTGGGTTTGGGTTTTTGGGAACTGGGTTTCGTCATCTGCCGCAGGTTGATCGGATATCGTAGATTGATAAACAGGATCAAGAATACTTACGGGTCATCGCAGTCTGCCGCCCGCTTGCGGGCTGGGGGATAACTCCTTGCGATGACCCAGGGTTCGCTTCGCTCCACCCTGGGCTTTATGCTTCCGCCTGCTCCGCAGGCTCAGTGACGCCTAATCTCCTCAACGCATTACTCCGAATCGACCACCCTCCCGCTACGGCGTGGTGGTACTGACCTCGTATCAGCAAATCTCTAGGTTTTTAGGCTTTTCCGCGCGCAGGCATTATAATGGCCGCGTTCCCGCTTATGCCAAAGCCAGCCTCTTGAACCGGGGAGATTAAGAATTGACATGCAAAGGAATGCCTGTCCTCCGGCCGAAGCGATTCGAAGTGTTCCCCAAATTGCCGGTAAACCATTTAGCGGCAAACCAGGCGCAACCATGCAGCCAGAGTCGGGC
>Ga0137360_10001978_pt1 | contig 12173 bp, 14 predicted proteins | sample Mad1_60_16metaG_FD_104924 | JGI IMG/M metagenome (GOLD analysis project Ga0137360, IMG submission 104924) | Vadose zone soil microbial communities from Angelo Coast Range Reserve, California, USA - Mad1_60_16 metaG | ecosystem: Environmental > Terrestrial > Soil > Vadose zone | place: USA... | reverse complement strand
CAGGCAAATCAACCGAGCGCTCGCCGAACTGGCGGAGCTCGTGCACGCGGACCGCGCATATCTCGTGGTGTCTGGTGAGCCGAACCAGCTAAATATGTGGTGCCGGGAGGGGATAACATTTCCGCCGAGCTGGCCGGATCGGGCGCCAACAATGGTAGCCCGGCTCGACCCGACCGGGGAGGGCATCGTTCACATCCCCAGCGTGGGCCGGCTGCCACCCGGTTCGGACAAGGACGCCCTTGTCGCTGCCGGCCTGCACGGCTGGGCGTGTGTCTCGAACATGGGCAAAGGCGGCGTCAGCGCCGTACTCGGCTTTGACGCGCTCCAGCCGGGCGTCATCACCGAAGCGACCGAACTCGGCTTATTGCGCATGGCTCTCGACGCCGTCGGCAACGCCGTGCGGCGGGAACACCTCGAGCAGGAACGTTCCCGTTTAGAGAGAAGCCTGCAGCAGGCCCGCCGTATGGAGACGATCGGTGCTCTCGCCAGCGGTATCGCGCACAACTTCAACAATATCGTCGGGGCAATCCTCGGCTATACGGAAATGGCGGAAGCACAGCTGGCGGCCGACAGCCGGCCGGCGCACAACCTTGGCGAGATCCGCCGTGCCGGAGAGCGCGCGCGCGATCTTGTTGATCGGATCCTCGCTTTCGGCCGGCCCAGGGATGTGCAGCGCAGGCCGGTAAGCATGAAGGGATTGATCGCCGAGACGAGCTCCCTGCTTCATGCTTCGCTGCCTTCGGGGATCGAACTGGTGATATGCGAAGTGCCGGACGCAGCCGTCATATCCGGTCAGCCCGGACAGCTGCAGCAGGTGATTCTCAATCTTTGCAGCAACGCTGCCCAGGCGATGGATCAGATGGGATCCGTCGAAATCGAGACGGAGGTGCACGACATCACGGGAGCGCGATTGCTTACCCATGGTGAGCTCATGCCTGGCCGCTATGTGCGTATCGCGGTAAACGACACCGGGCGGGGTATGGACAAGGTCACCGTCGAGCGCATCTTCGAACCGTTTTTTACCACGCGCCTAGCCGGTAGTGGCTTGGGGCTCGCGACTGTGCGCGAGATCGTCCGCGAGCATCGCGGCGCAATGAACGTATGGAGCGCGCCGGGTGTCGGCAGTCGTTTCGAGGTCTGGCTTCGGTGCGTCGCCGCAGCCGCGCCGGCACCGCGCGAAGACCTGCATTTTCTCCCGCTCGGGCGGGGCCAGACCGTACTGGTGCTCGACGACGGAGGCGAGCGGCTTCTCGCCGACGAGGAAATGCTCGCGGCACTCGGCTATGAGCCAGTCGGCTTCACGTGCGTCGGCGACGCGCTGGCAGCCTGTCGAGCGACGCCGAAACGGTTTGACGCGGCTGTAGTGGGCCATCTCTTGTCTGCCGCCTCAGCACTCGATCTGGCCGTTGCACTGCACGAGATCGTGCCCGATATGCCGATCCTGCTGGCTGCCGCCTCGGCCGACGAGCGCGGCGCCGAAGCGTTGGTGGCCGCCGGCATTTCCGAGATTGTGCACCGGCCCCTCATCTCCGCCGAGCTCGCGTCAGCCTTGGCGCGTTGTCTGACTATTTCGGAAGTTTCGGTTGCGAACTACGGTCGTAGCGCCATTTCCCGATACTGAAATCGCCCTGTAGCGCAGCCGGTCCATCCTCCTCGTACCGACAAACGAGGAGGTTCCCATGAGACTACAGATCGCTCGGGCCGGCCGCGCTGGGACAGGCGGAGCAACCCGCAGGATTATTGGGCGCGGCGTTTTGGCGGCTGTCGGGGCCGGTTTCTTTGCAATCTCCACCGGCACGTTTGGCGCCGATCTGGGGAGTGGCTATTCCACCGCAATCGCCGTCCCACCGCCAGCCGCACCGGCCGGCCGCTGAACAATACCTGCTCACCCGATTATCCCTCGAGACACCAAGCCAGAGCTCTCCGCACAGCGCGCCCGGATCGTCGACCAGCTCTACGAGGAGATCATGCGTCGGAGCTCGCCAGGGTGCGCCTCGGCGACGAGTAATGCCTCAATGGCAGGGGCATGTTGAGCATGATCGTGAAGATCGAACTGCCCTCGCAGATGGGTGCATCAGCGCGATGCCGGCACCGAGCGACCCGTGAGTGTAGTCCGTACATTACGGGCGTAACGCATTTCTCTCCGACTGAAACTCTATCGTAGCCAGCGTAAGCCATCTATCCCCTCCGAACTCAGTAGGAGTGTAGCTCATGAGTGGTCTCTTGGGTCAACGTGCGGTAGTCGTTGGAGCGGGAATCGGCGGGTTGTCGATGGCCGGCGCTTTGGCAAAATACTTCGAGCGGGTCGAGATCTTCGAACGCGACCGCCTGACGGTATCCGCCGCTTCGCGGTCCGGCACTCCCCAGGATCGACACCCGCATGGTCTGCTCGCCGGCGGGCTTCGAGCCCTCGGTGAGATTTTCCCGGGCTTCGAGAGTGATCTTGCCAGAGCCGGCGCCGTCCCCGTGAGCGTCGCACAAGACGTGCGATACGAGCGGCCGGATGTTGGCGCACTGCCGCGTCGTGATTTCGGCATCTCGCTGCTCTGTGCGTCCCGGCCGCTGATCGAGCTGGTGCTGCGACGTCGGGCCGAGGCGATCTCGAGCATCGCGCTGCGTCCGGAGTGCCGAGTTACGGGGATCGTCCCGCTGGCGTGTGACGCCGGTGTGCGCGGTATCCGGTTTGATGCCGGATCAGGACGCTCGGAGACGCTGGAGACCGATCTGGTGGTGGACGCGTCCGGCCGCGGCGCGCTGACCTTGTCCTTGTTCGACGCGCTCGGCTGGGACCGGCCGGCGTCGACCGAGGTCGGCGTTGACCTCAGCTACGCGACCGCCGTGGTAGAGATACCCCCCAATGCGCCATCCGACTGGAAGCTCGTCTTGACGCAGCCTGATCCACCCGCCCTGGCGCTGCACGCGGTGTTGGTGCCGACGGAAGACGACCGCTGGATAATCGCGATCGCCGACCATGGCGCAGCGGCGCGGCTCGAGACCTGGGACGCGTTCCTCGAGGCGTCCCGCGCACTGATCACACCAACGGTATACAACGCCCTGCGCTTTGCCCGGCCGCCCTATGGTATCCGGCACTACCGCTTTCCCGTGAGCACGTGGAAGCATTTCGAACGGTTGCCGCGCTTGCCTCGCGGCGTGCTGCCGGTCGCTGATGCGCTCTGTCGGTTCAACCCAATCCATGGCCAGGGCATGTCGTCCGCCGCCAAGCAGGCTCGCGTGCTGCAGGATGTGCTGGGCCGAGCGGCTGCGGAGCCGGATCCGATCGCCGCAGTGCAGGCGGCGTTCATGGCAGAGGTCGCCTCGGTGCTCGAGACGCCCTGGAGCATGTCGACGAGCGCCGACCTTGCGTTCCCGGGGACGCGTGGCGACCGGCCTGAGAATTTCGCGGAAGCTCAACAGTTCGAAGCCGACCTTTTCCGCGCCGCTGTCGCCGACCCGGTCGTCCACCGCGCCCTCATGGAAGTCGGCCAGCTCTTGCAACCTCACGCTAGGCTGCAGCAACCGGACATTCTGCGACGGATCGAGATGGCTTCCACCAAAGCAGCCGCCTGAACGCCCCGGCAATGGGGCAAACCGGAGGACAACATGGACGCGAGACTCTCACCACTGCAACCCACGACCGTCGAACTCCAACAGCGGTTCGCGATCAACAAGATTCATGCCGCAGGTGTAGCAACCGCAGATGATTCTCCCATTCTGCATGCTGCGATCGGGCTTGCCGAACAAATCCGGGCGGCGAGCGACGAGATCGAGCGCGGTCGTCGACTCCCGCCGGGCATTGCTGCGGCAATGAAGGATGCCGGCGTGTTCGGTATGGCGATGCCGCGCGTCTGGGGCGGTCCGGAACTGGACCCGTCGACGCAGTTCCGCGTGATCGAGGCGCTGGCTATGGCCGAGGGTTCGGTCGGATGGTGCGCGATGATCGGCTGCGACGGCGGCTATGTCACGGCCTTCCTCGATCAGGACGTCGCCCGCACGATGTATCCCGACCCTATGGTAGCCACCGGTGCCGCTGCTACGACAACAGGGCGGGCGTTGCGGGTGCCGGGAGGCTACCGCGTCAGCGGGCGCTTTCCGTTTGTCAGCGGGTGCCATCACTGCGAATGGGTTTGGTTGGGCTGCATCGTTGTCGAAAATGACGTCCCATGTGTCGATGGCAACGGCGTGCCCGAGACCCGGCAGTGTCTTCTGCGGCTGTCACAATGCGAAATACTGGACACGTGGCACACGACCGGGCTCCGCGGTACCGGCAGCAACGACGTCGTCGTACACGACGAGTTTGTCGAGGAAGAGCGCTCGTTCAGCTTCCAAGACCCGGAGCTGATCAAGCGGTCCGGGCCACTTTACGCATTCCCGTTCATGTTCATGGCGAAGGGTTCTGCACCGGCACTGGGTATCGCTCGTCACGCGATCGACGTGGTGATCGAGAGTGCGGCGGGCAAACCAGCACGGCGCTACACGGTCGGCGAGGGCATTGAAGCCCCAAAAGTGCTCCGCGACGATGTCTACGTGCAGGAGGCCGTGGGGCGCGCAGAGACGCTGCTCGCTGCAGCCCGCGCGTATTTTTTCGACCTTATGGGCGATCTGTGGACGACGCTCCTCGACGGGCGGCAGCCTTCCGAGAGGCAGCTTGCACTATTCACCAGCGCCTATCCGCACATCGTCGGCGTCTGCGTCGATGCAGTGCAGCTCGTCTACAAGGCGGCAGGCGGCTCGGCGGTTTATCAGAAGGGACCACTCGATCGCTGTCTGCGCGACGTTCTGACAATGAATCAGCACGTAGTCGGGACGCTGCGAACCTACGAGATGGCCGGTCGCTTGCTGCTCGGTCTCAAGCCGCTCCGCTGGCTCTTTTAAACATCATTCCGTCACCCGCTGCGTCAAACAACAAGCCTGCGTGTTTTGAAGCTGCCCGCGACACATTTATCGGAGCTGAATATGTCCCTTACCAATTCGCCGAGCGTAGAGACCTACAAAGGGTATGCGGAAGCCCTCAACGCGCTCGACATCGACCGAACCCGCACCTACCTGCACGATGACCTCACGTACCAAGGCCCCGTCGGTGAAATCCAGGGCGCCGACGCATACTTGAAGCAAGTCAGCGCTGTCGGTCTGCACCAGGAAGTCCGCAAGATCTTCGTCGACGGCGACGACGTCTGCGTACTTGCAGATCTCTCCATCGCCAAAGTCCCAGGCGTAAGACTCTTCGGCTGCGGATGGTTTCAAGTCAAAGAAGGCAAGATCGTCTCGATCCGCACTATCTTTGACCCTCGACCGCTGGCACGGGCCAAAGCAGGAGCATAGCTCATCGCATCCGGCACCGCGTTCAGCGACAGTAGCGGTAATCCCCCACCCTGAAGCCTCAGCACTTCATTACCAACCGGAATATCGCCATGGATATGAAGCCACCGAGCGTCGCGACCATTGCCGGCGACACCGCAATCGACCAGGCCATCGCCACACTGGTTCTGGCCTTTTCCGCCGATCCGGTAGCGCGCTGGATGTATGATGGCCCGCATCAATATCTATCGCACATTCCTCGACTATTCCGAGCCCTCGGAACGAATTCGTTTGATGCAGGAGCAGCGCAGCGCACCAATGACGGCTTTGGGGTCGCGCTCTGGCTGCCACCGGGTGTTCACGGCGATAATGCGCCGCTAGAGGTGGTTATTGCAGGAAGCATCGTCGGGGAGAAGCAAGCCGAAGTCGCCGCGGTTTTCGAGCGAACGGAACATTATCGGCCAACCGAGCCCCATTGGTATCTGTCGCTGATCGGGGTCGACGCTTTGCATCGGAACAAGGGTGCGGCGGGTCACTACTACAGCACCGCCTTCGCCAATGCGACCGGGAGCACCTCCCGGCATACCTTTGGTCATCGAACCCGTTGAATACCTCTCTTTACGAGAGGCATGGCTTTGAGATCGCGGGCACGATCCAAGTGGGTTCGTCGCCTTCCATCTTTCCCCTGCTGCGCCATGCAAGCTGAAGAATCGGCACAGGGCGCCCCGCGCCAGACACGATGCGCTCCCCGCCGTCGTATGAACCGTTCAACTCAAGGAGTGACAATCATGACTCACAGAGGGTTTTCCCATATTGGCCTCTCGACCCTCGACCTCGACAAGACCCGCGAGTTTTACGAGGGCGTTCTCGGCTTCAAGCCGGTCGTCGCCGACACGATAAAGATCAAAGAGGGCGGGCATCTTCGACACATCTTTTTCGACGTCGGGCGCGATCAGCTTATCGCTTTTCTGGAACCGAATGGTGTTCCAGACGTGCCGGCACAATACGATGCGGGCATTAACCGTGGCCTCGGCGTTCCCGCCGGCTTCTATCATTTTGCTTTCGAGGCCGGCTCAACGCTGGCACTGGCCGAGAAGCGCGACGAGCTGCGCGCCAAGGGCGTAGTGACGACCGACATCGTCGATCATGGATGGGCTCAGTCGATCTATTTCAAAGACCCCAACGGCCTGTCGCTTGAGTATTGCTGCGTGGTGCGCAATTTGACCGAAGATGATGCGACGATGCAGGAGCGCTTCACGATCCCCCGCGGCGCGCTTGAACTCGACAATACGCTCAGCGCCAGAGTGCCCGCGGTCCGATCAACCGGCGGCAAGCGCAAGACGTAACAACCGCGTGCCGGCAACGCGGGTGCGGCGCGCAACGTAGCAGGGCCGAGCCGGCTCGTCCCGTCCCGGCCCATGCTCGCCGCTCATACCCGAGGATCGCCGGTGGCTCGGCGCCGGAGACCCCGGCTTCTCATTCGTCATCCTCGACCATCGCGGAAAGGCATTTCCGATGACTAACCTCACGCCCTATCAGCAGAAGATGTTGGCGACCTGGCAGCAGCACACCTACGCCGAGTTCGTGCTCAAAGATGCCGATGCGGCCCTCGCGACAATGACCGAGCATCCGAATGTGTTCATCGTTCCGTCCGGGATAGGGCGAGGAGGTCGAGCGGCCGTGCATGAGTTCTACGCCAATAAATTCCTGCCGAACATTTCGCCGGATTTGGAAATCACCTCGTTGTCGCAGACCTTCGGGGATGATCGCATCGTCGAAGAGATGGTGATGCGCTTTACGCACACGGTCGATATGGACTGGATGTTGTCGGGCTTGCCAGCGACGGGTCGGCGAGCCGAGTTCGCTTTAGTAGGCGTCATCCGGTTTCAAGCCGGCAAAAGTGGCCCACGAGCATCTCAATTGGGATCAGGCCACGGTGCTCTCTCAGTTGGGCGTTCTGGAACATCCAGCGACGGCGGCCGGAGTGGGAAGTGCGGCGCAACTGCTGAAACTTCGGTAACTGCAACAGGCGGCGCGAATCTCCGCAACGGGCCTGGATCACCACCGGAGGAGGCCGAGCCGTTTCGCCATCACCCACAGCGGCTCGGGCCTGCGGTCTGCGGCTCCCGGGCACGCTCGTTGTAATACTGGTAGATGCCGCCCGGCTCGCGGCTGGCCTGCTTGAGCCAGTCGAGTCGCTGGCGGTCGAGTCGACCTGGCCGTCGTGCTTGCCGTTGGGGAACACCGTCAGTTCGTGCAGGTATTCAGCGCGCCAGCCGGCCTCCTTGGGGAGGTGGACAAAGCCGTTCTCAATCGAAGACAGGGCCTTTCGCATCAGGACCGGGCGGTCCATTGCGACCAACACGCCGGAGCCCAGGACATCGCACAACATCAGCAATGTCGAGATGCTGACAGAGGGTGGCGGTGTCTGCGAGTTGCGCTTCGACTGGGTAACCTTCAACTATCGGTACAAGCTGTGGACACCTATTTCGGCACCTCCTTCTACACCCTCGACATCGCGGCTGCACAGCCTCTGATCGAGCGGAAGAACGTCATCCCGAAGAACGATTAGATCCACCATGTGGTGGACATCTACCACATCTGAGCCAACATTCCACTGGCCCGTAGAGCAACTGCCCGGCGGTGTGTCGAGGCCGGCGTTAATCTTTGCGTTTCAAACGTAACCGCATTCCCCGAACCCGAAATCGTCGTGTAATTTTCAGTGTCCAAATTCCCATTGTGTCGCGTCGTGCTGCGCGCCCCGGACGCCGCCGCCACAGTATGTGAAATCCGGCGCCATCGTTAACGGGAGGGAGGCCCTTGACATGTCCGATCCGATTTGGATTTCGGCAGCAAACGCCCATCACCCCGAATCCGTTCTGAACAAAATTCGAGCAGAATTTAGTGTGGAAGCGATCAGCCGATCAACCCATTTCTGCACCCTAGAACAACGGTCAAAACGCTACCCATCGTCACTGCAAACGACATTCGGCCTGGCGCTCGCTGCGCCGCTCCGCGAAACAATCGGGCCGTCCTGGCCGTAGCGGTTTATCTCACTATCACGAAGAGAATCACAATGGACACAATAGAACGTCTTTACGCGCCGGTTGCGGAGCGCGCAAGCCGGGATCCGGCCATCGGCGCACCCGACTATAAGGACAGCGCGATTGCGTTGCGCCCGACGGCCGCTGGCGGCTCGTTCTCCTGGGCAATGCATTTCCTGCCGGTCCAGCGTCGCCAGGCCCTGTGCGCGCTTTACGCCTTTTGCCGCGAAGTCGACGGCATCGCGGATGGCGAGGCATCGCACGCGTTGAAGCAGACCCTGTTAGCGAACTGGCGCGGTGAAATCGCTCATCTCTATGGCGGTCGGCCGCGGAACGCTGTGACCCTCGGTCTGAGCAAAGCCGTACATCTTCACGGTCTGCAGTGTCACGATTTCCTCGCCATCATCGATGGCGCGGAAATGAAGGTGCAGACCGACATCCGGGCGCCCAGCCTCGCGCAGCTGGATCGCTATTGCGAGCGCGTGGCGGTCGCCGTCGGCCGACTGTCGGTGCGCATCCTCGGTGAGGAAACGGCGGCGGGCGAGCGTGTCGCGGCGGAGCTCGGCCGTGCGTTGCAGCTCACCAATATACTTCGCGATCTCGCCGAGGATGCGAAGCGGCACCGACTATACCTGCCTCGCGAGCTACTGCACGCGCACGGCATATTCGCGACGACGCCGAGTTGGGTGCTGGCACAGCCGGCGCTTCCCGAAGTGTGCCGCGATCTCGCCATGCTCGCCGAACGCCATTACGCGGCTGCGGCTGAGGCAATTGCCGCTTGCCCTCGCTCGACGATGCGCCCAGCGGCCGTGACGCTCGGAATCAATCGCGCCGTTCTTCACGAGCTTCTCGCGCGCGGCTGGCAGCAGCTCGACAACCCAGTACGAATCCCTTTCTGGGGCAGACTGGCTCTCCTGCTTCGTCACGGGCTGACGGGCCGTTGAAGACTGCTGTCTCAACGGAGACCACATCGGCGCGAGGCGCAAGCGACAACCAGCCATGAAGCTCGATCGGCAAGCGGTATCGCCCCTGCTGAGGTCGACAAATCGGAGAAAGTCGATGCAGTATCAAAGCCCGTTTGAGAATTGGTACACCTACAGTACCGTGCACAAGCCGTTGCCGGATTTTACATGCGAAACCGGTCTCGTGCTTTTCCCACCCGAACTCGTGCCGGGTGTCGGCCATCCACTGGTCGACAAGTTGGGAAATCACGCAACGCGACGTCTGATGATGCGCAAACTGGAGAGCTACAACGCCTTTACCGAGAAACTCGAATACAAAGCCGTAATGGCGGGCTTCCATCAAGATCGCTCAGGATCCGCAAGCTTTTGGCTTGAGCGAACAGGCGGGGCGCGAGGCGCGGCTTATTGTGACTGACGAAAGTCACCACGCTTACGTCGCCATCGAACTGATCAAGCGGATCCCTGGATTTTCAGAGCTGCCACCGCTCGTCCCGTCGCAGCCGCCGTTTTTGAGAGGGTTGGAGGAGTTGGAGAAAAGTCTTCCGACCGAGTTCGCCGATGACCTTCTGATCGCGTTCGTCGCGATCTCAGAGACGCTCATTACCTCAATCTTGCGCGGGATCCCGCGTGACCCACGTGTCGGGAGTGCCGTCCGCAATACGGTCCGCGACCATTGCATCGACGAGGCCCGACATCATTCCTATTTCGTCTATGTTGTTCACCAGCACTGGGCCTCCAGCGCGCCTGATCGGCGGGAGATACTCGCATCTCTCTATCCGAAGCTGATACGGTTGTTTCTGGATCCGAATATCGATCTGTGCCGGGCTTGGCTCCTGGAAGCTGGGCTCGACCCGCACGATGCGGAAGTCGTTCTGCGAGACTACTATTCGCCAGAACGGGTAGCGGCCGGCATTCGCGCTGACTCTTTCCCGACCCTCAAACTCATGGAGCGGGTCGGTGTGCTGGATCATCCGACCGCGCGTCCCGCATTCGTGGAACAGAAGCTCATCGATTAGCTGGGTGGTGCGGCACAGGCGGCTCGGCTTATTTCAGCCGCCTGATGCTTCTGGAATGACGGCCACAGATGTGGCGACAGAAGGAGCTCAAGCATGATGCGCATGGCGGTTCTGCAGCATGTCGAATTCGAAGGGCCGGCGGCTGTCGCCGATTGGGCGGCAGCACGCGGGTTTCCTCTCCGCGTATTCCACCTGTATCGAGATACCACGCTCCCGTCGCTTTCCGATTTCGACATGCTGACGGTCATGGGCGGCCCGATGAGTGCGAATGACGAAGCTCGGCTCGGCTGGCTTGGTCCAGAGATCGCGTTGGTTCGCGAGGCCATCGCCGCGGACAAGACCGTGCTCGGAATTTGCCTCGGTGCCCAAATCATAGCCAAGGCTTTGGGCGCGCGGGTCTATCCGGGAAGCGCCAAGGAAATAGGCTGGTTTCCCGTCCAGCGGCCGGCCGGCTCACATCCTTTCTTCGATGGCTTACCCGATTGCTTTACGCCATTTCACTGGCATGGCGAGACATTCGATCTGCCTCACGAGGCAACGCTGCTCGCCAACAGCAAAATTACGCAGACTCAGGCGTTTGCAATAGGTCAGCACGTTCTTGGACTGCAGTTTCACATGGAGGCGACCGAGGAAAGTGTGCGAGCGCTCCTCAAAGGTGCTGCCCACGAAATCGGTCATGGCGTTTTAGAGCAGCAGCCCGCCACGATCCTCAACGGCCTTAGCCAATGCGCAAGCCTTCGCCCCTTGCTTGACACGGTGCTCGACCGCTTGACCGGTTTGCGGGCAGAGGCAATAAAGGCGCACCTTGTGAATGAGTAATGATGAATCTGCCTTGACCCTGTCCGCAACGGCCGGAAAGCCGACAGTGCGCGACGGACTTGGAGGCCTCGACATTCCTCGGCTATATGATCGTGTTGCCGCCGGGTCACCAGCGGAGGAGGCGCAGCCGCTTCGCCATCACCGATAATGGCTCGGGCCGGGTGTCTGCGGCGCCCGGGCGAGCTCCTTGTAATACTGGTAGATGCTGCGGGGCTCGCGGCCGGCCTGCTTGAGTCAGTCGAGCCAGCTGGGAGGTCAATCGACCCGGTCGTCGTGCTTGCCGTTGGGGAACACCGGCAGCTCGTGCAGGTATTTGGGAAGCCAGCCGGGCTTCCTTGGGCAGGTGAAGAAAGCCGTTCTCGATCATCGCCGTCTGCGCATGCATCCGCATGACCTTGTCGGATTGTGGCTGGTAGCGGGTGACGGCGTGCAGGCCCAGCTCGACCAGTTCCTGGATCAGCTGGGTGCCCGAGGTCGTTGAGGGTGTGGTCGAACCAGTCGTTCGCCGCCTGGCGCTGAGTCTGCGACAGCGCCTCCTCCGGCTTTAAGGGGTCACGGTGTGCGCGGCTCGAGTTCGCGGAACGATTCCGCCGCGAAGCTCGCGATATCGCCGCGCAACAGTACCGCGCACCCGCCCGCGTGATATCGGAGCATGTACTGGTCTACAGCGAGCCTCGGACTCCCGAAAGTGACCATTACGGTCTTCTGAAACGATCACCGCAATATGAACCCGGGCTCAAAGTCGTCGTCGTCGGGAGCGAGCCCGGGGTTGCAGGATCCTTGTTGTCTCGGGCGATCTGCTCATGCCGTTGCCAAGCGCCGGCATGGCCGACAATGCGAGATGAACTGCGATGCGCTTCGTTCCCAGGATTGGGTAAGCGCAAACGCGCGGCAGGCCTCGCGCGAAATCGTCAGTGCCTTGAGGCAGATTTGAGATCCTCGCCGAGCACGCCGACCGGATTGCCGCCAATCACGTCCTGTGGTCCTGGGACGGGGTACGCAGCAACCGGAACGCCGCAGGCCAGCGCTTCGAGCTG
>Ga0137360_10001972_pt1 | contig 12191 bp, 10 predicted proteins | sample Mad1_60_16metaG_FD_104924 | JGI IMG/M metagenome (GOLD analysis project Ga0137360, IMG submission 104924) | Vadose zone soil microbial communities from Angelo Coast Range Reserve, California, USA - Mad1_60_16 metaG | ecosystem: Environmental > Terrestrial > Soil > Vadose zone | place: USA... | reverse complement strand
TGCACAACATCCGCGTCCACCTGAATCTCGCGGAGAGTCTCCCTGTAACGTTCGCTGATCCGCACCAGCTCCAACAGGTTTTCTTGAATATGGTAAACAACGCGGTTGACGCCATCCTGGAACATTCCACTGATGGCGACCTGTGGGTACGCACCGGCATCAATGGGGATCGTCTGTGCGTGGAATTCACCGACAGCGGACCCGGCGTGAAAGATGCTTCCCGGGTGTTCGATCCCTTCTACACCACGAAGCCGGTCGGCAAGGGAACTGGTCTGGGCTTAAGCATATGTTATGGAATCATCACGGAACACGGCGGAACCATTCGCGTAAGTAACGTCCCGGCGCGCGGAGCGTCGTTTCTCATCGAGTTGCCTCAACAAGCGGTCCCCTCTTCTGCCATCTCCACGTCCGATCGAAAGGCCACCGCAGGAAGAAATGGACGGATCCTCCTGGTGGATCGCGACGACTCCGTGCTGGAAGCGGTCGGTACCATCTTGCGTTCCCGCGATCATCAAGTCAACTCGGCGAGAGACCTGCGTGGAGCGCAAATCCTTCTTGAAAAAGAGAGCTTCGACCTGATCGTCGCGGATCTGCATGTTTCCGATGGGGCAAATGGGGGGGACTTCGGCGAATGGCTGGTCCAGCACATGCCTGCTCTCAGCAACAAATTAATCTGGATGTGTGCCGTCGCACCCACGGAAGACACAGGCGAGGACATTGCCGGAAAAGGCCGTCACATTCTACAAAAGCCTTTCAAGGCGACCGATCTATTGGCGGCGGTGGACGAGCTGCTGCTAAACAGCGCTCATGCCGCGGCGATTCATCGATGAAGCCAGCTCTGCCGCAAGGGCGGCGCGTTCCCCGAGCTCTTTGAGCGCCGCTTCCATTCGAACGCTTAATCCGCTGACCAACTCACTCAGTCCGTCCAATTGCGGCAACGGGGCGAAGCCCACCGTCAGCTTCCATCGAATCATCTGGTATTGCCACGCAAACTTTGCCGTGAGGCGCAGCCTCTCAAATTCATGCGCGGCGGCTACATCCGGAGATAGCACAGCGATCACCCTCGCCATTCTCAAAAGGCCCTGGAAATCCCCCCGCAGCGCAGCCAGGTAGGCGAGGGCAATTCCCCGGCGGTCCCGCCGGACTCGCCGCTGCGCGCCGCGAGAAGCTCTCTTCGAAAGAAAGTCGTAATCTGTCTTCGCCAATGCCTGGCGGATTTGCGGCAAGTAGTCAACATGGCGTTGGCCTTGTTCCAGCGCCTGCGGATCGCTCTTGAGATTTCTTGCGTCCCGGGGCTTCCTTAACGCCCACCCAAGCGCGAGGAGAAGGACGGCAACGAAACCAAAGAACAGAATTAGCGCCAGATTCAATTTCGTGTAGCCTCCGTCTTCCAGAATTGGGCAAGCTGTTCATTGAGCAAGCGCAAACGCAGATTGAATTGCGGCGCAAGCATTTGGTAGACCCCAGCAGGCAGGAGAGTTTTCGGAGTTCCCTCGGTTTGCGGTCTGCGAAGGGTCCAGGTCCACAGGAGGATGCTTGCGAGAAACGCCACCATGCCTAGAAAATTCCAGAGAGGAACATAGCTATCCAGGAAGCGTTCAAGTACCGTGTTGTTCAGCACGCTGAAACACGAATAAAGGCAAAACCCTATTGCCAGCGAGCGATCCTCGCGTTTGGCTTCCACGTCGTAATAACGAAGAAAAACAAATACGGCAACGATCACGGCGGCGATTGCCAGCTCCAGGGCCCGAGCGGCTTTTGGGAGCACGAATCGCAAATCGTGTTTTGCCGCTAGGCCGGCATACAACAGCACAAGAGACGCGGACCCAAGCAGAATGCGCCACGCAAGTGCCCAGACGCCGCGGTAGTGGGAAAGGAGATGCTTGCAGACCTCCATCACAGCCACTCCACGGGCGCAAATCACCAGTGCCTGCATCGTCCATGAGATGCGCCAGGAAGCACTAGAGAAAAACCCCAGTCGGCTGTAGACGAGGAATGCCAAAATGCCGAGAACCAGATTCAGAAGCACATAAAGAGAAAATGCCGGATACGCGCGGTAGTTCTTGCGGACCGCAAGCAGGACCAGAAGCAAAACTCCTGCCACAATGTTCACCGCCCACATTATCTGCTGCGCTTGTGATAGATCTCTCAACACGCTTGCATCTTAACACATGCATACTTGTCAATTGAATAGGAGGAATGGCCTCCCGCCATAGTTCAGGAGTACTGGGCTGAATCCCATGATTCAGCCCGTTCTCACAATTAGAGGATTCTCAGGCCACAGCTAGCGGCTGGTTCAGTGAAGGTGGTCCTGGCGGAAGTGGCCAGCCATCGGCTACGAGCGTTGCATTCGAAGTTGGTGGCCCCGGTGGCAGCGGCCAGCCATCAGCGCTCAATGTGCGATCGATTGCGGCCGGTTTACCGGCTGAAAGGTTGACGGACCGCACAACAGGCAGTACCATCAATACGGCCAAAGCACAACCTGCCACGACCATTACTGTTTTTTTCAAGGTTGTATCCCTCCTGATGTACAGGGTGAGGAGGGGCACTTTTGGCGAAGGTCTTTTTTGTAAGATGTTCCGATTGCGGAACACGGGCGGGCATGAGAACGCTTACTCAGTTCCAGCAAAACCGTAAAGTCATTCAGGACTTCACGCTGACAACGCTTGCGGGCATTCCCGGGCAATTTGCCCGGCTAACCTACATCGCTTCCTTGCGGGATCTTTCCAGCGGCCGGTATGAACATGCCGGACTTGCCGCGCTCTATCCAGACGCGTCTATCCAACAAGCGTTGCAGCTTTGCCATGAACAGATTTTCGAACGCATATTGGAGGAGCCGCTCTCCAGCCAGGAGCAGGATCTACGGGCTTGCCTCGCGGCCATGGATGGTGGGATGTCTGTAGCGGTTTCTCACTGGCGCCGCAACGAAGCTTACCGCGTCCTTGTGCCGGAACAAGCGCCGGATTATCTAAAGGATCTTTTCTGCTCAAATCTCCGCGCTATTCTGGAGATTCTCGACGAGGAACGCTCTCCGGCCCGTTCAAGCGCGTAACCACGCCCGTCACGCGTCCCACAATCTCTGCCTCATCCGGCACGCGCCACGTTTCCGGCAAACAATGCGACAGCGGATGCGGTTGCATCACCAGCCGCGAGCCTTCCTGGTGGAACCAACCGCAGCGGTATCCATCCCGCACCTCGACAAAGTACATCGGCCGGTCATGCTCCGTGGTCCAATGGCCATCATCAATTTTGTTTACCGAGCCATCCACCAGCACGATGCTCCCGGGACGCAGCAACGGCATCATTCGCCGGTCCGACGTGCCGATGTATCCATAGAAGTAATGGCTATGGCCGTTCGTGAGTACGCCTTCAAAGTTTCCCCATTTTTCCACCATTCGCGACAGAAATTCGGTTCGCTGCGGATCGAACGCCGGGTCAAATTTCATCGGTATCCGTAGCGAAGTGGGCGCGGCCATCAAATGCGTCTGCGGCACTGCGAACGCCGCGCCATCATGAAAACACTCTTCGATTGGCACGTCGTACCAGCGGAAAATTTCCACGGGGTTCAGCCGGTAAATGGCCGCCAGCGTATACAATTTATGCAGACCCGGTACGACACCGCGATTTTCAATATCCGCCAGCCTGCTGATGTGCACGATGAAGTCGCGACGGCCTCGGCGTGCGGCCAGTTCGTAACTGGCGCGCTCCACATCTCGATAGGTTAGTCCGAGTCGCTCGCGGGCCTGCCGCAGACGAAAACCGGGAAGCATCAATCCCTCGGGGGCTGAGTGAATCCCTGTAAGCAGAGTACAACAGAATTACCACACTGTTAAGTTTTCGGAACAAACCGGCAGATGTTTCAATTTGGAACTGCTCCACTTCCTAGCAGGAATTGACTCGGTTCGGGAGACTTATTCCTATTGCACCCACGCCAGCCCGTCAGGCTGCCTTCCCGTGGACATGTATGCGGTGACTTCCAGATTCTTCAAGTCTATGACAGCAACTTTGTCCTTCGCGCTGACGGCTACGTATGCGCGTGAACCATCGGGAACAATCAAGATTCCCGCCGCCCCGCCTCCAAGATCGAGTGTCTTCAGCTCTTTCCGAGTAGCTGAGTCCAGAACCACAAGATTGGCGCCCGCTCCTGCACCGAGGCCCGATGCCAGCACGCGCTTGCCATCCGGCGTGAACTTCAATCGGTTGGCGCCCCTTAGCGAGATGGGCAGAGTTTGCGTCACCCGTTTGCTGGCCACATCGATGATAGTAACGGTAGCGTCCTGTGCGTTGGCCGCCCAAATCTCTTTGCCGCCGGGCGACACATCAAAACCCTCCGCCCCGTGCCCGGCTGCGACGTTGGTTACACGCCATGTCTTGCGCGGAGGACCCGTTGGCAAAGAAACCTGCTCGATGATGCTGATTGTTCCGGAGCTAACATTTGAAGTCACAATCTGGTCGAGACTTTCGTTGACCGCGACCATGTGCGTTCTGTCCTGCCCCGTGCCGAGAACCAAATCTACGCTTTGTGTGGCGGGGTCGTAGCGCCCAACCGCTTTGTTCGTCTCCGCTGTGAAATATAGCTTGCCGCCCGCGAACGCCAATCCATGCGCGGAGCGCAGCGCCCCGAGATTGATCGGCAGCAACGCTTTCCGCGCAGCCAGATCGATTACCGAGAGGGTGTTCAGCGTGCTGTCGGAACCGCCGTAGTTCGAAATGTAGGCAAGCTTGCCATCCGGCGATGCCACGATCTCATGCGGATCCGGGCCCGCGGGAACGCGCGCCACGATCTGCAAGTTCGCCGGATCAACAATCGCTAGCATATTGTCGCTTTTCTCCAACACCAGCAATGCCGGAGAAGGCGTTTGCGCCACCGCAAGGTTTCTCGCTCCCGACAATAACGTGAGCGCGGCCGCGCCCCAAATCGAGATTCGTCTTTTATTCATGCATCGCATGGTCCTTTTTCCTTCCGTCCAGCAAGACTCTCGCCGCAAATTCTACACCACGTCTCTCCAAGCCGTATCGCCGGCCCTTCATGCCCTGGGTAGTGTCGGGATACCAGTGGGCCCAAAGCCGGCCCCACAGACGGTACCTTCCCGATTCTGCTATCCTGAAAAAGATATGGCCTTTCACTGGAAACGCGTTTGTTTCGGGCTGCGCGCTCTCTTCTTGACCGTTGCCTTGCTCCTTGGTGGTGTCGCCATCCGTGCACAGGAAGCTTCCGTGACTCCGCCTCCTACGGATTCCAAGCCCGCCGGGGACGCCGATTTCATGGCTGCCGCCGACGAAGTTCTCGGCCAGATGAGCCAGATCACCGGCCTGAAACTCGTCACCCCGCTGAAAAAGTCGCTGCGTTCCCGCGAAGAAATCCGAGCTTACGTCATCAAGCAGATGAACGAAGAGAAGAATGCCGCCGAACGCTACGCTGACCAGCGCAGCGCCGAAGCCTTTGGCCTTCTTCCGAAGGGCTTCGACCTGGATTCCTTCATGGTGAATGTGCTCACCGAGCAGGTTGAAGGGCTTTACGATCCCAAGACCCGTGAATTCTATATCGCGGACTGGAGCCCGCTGGCCGACCAGCGCATGGTCATGGCTCATGAATTGACGCACGCCCTCGAAGACCAGCATTTCCAGATCGAGGCGTGGCTAAAAGCAGCCCGGCCCAATGAAGATGCCGAGCTGGCGCGCGACGCTGTGCTCGAAGGCAGCGCCATGGCTGCCATGGTTGATTACTTGATGCTTGGGACCGGACGCTCCCTCAAGGACCTGCCGGACTTTGACCCGTCCATGCTGATCGGCGATTTGGGCAGCACTCCTACGCTGGAAAAAGCTCCGCCTTTCCTCAAAGACGCGCTAATCTTTCCCTATATTGGCGGGCTGAATTTTTCAGCCGCCGTCATGAGAAACGTTGGATGGCTTGCTCTGCCGGCGGTGTTTGAGAAGCCGCCTGTTTCCACGCAGCAGATTCTCCATCCGGCGCTCTACCGGTCCGGCAAAACGCCCACGGCTATCGCACTCCCACAGCTTGAGAAATTGCTCAGCAGCAACTGGTCGAAGCTCGACGAAAACGTCATGGGCGAGTTCGGCTGGAAGGAAGTCCTGAAGCAATTCCTCGACAGCGACCGCGCGAAGAATTTGGCGGCGGCTTGGGACGGCGACCGCTACGCCGTCTTCGAGCACAAACAAACAAAGAAGCTCATTCTGGTAACGCGTCTGCATCTCGACAGCGAAGTACACGCGGCACGATTCTTCGGCCAGTATTCGGAAGCGCTCGAGAAAAAATACGCGGAACGCTCGAACTTGCTGCGCCGCCCGAACTTTTTCTCGTTTGATACTCCCGATGGTGGCGTGTTCCTGGATTGCCTGGGACTTGAATGCGTCACTCTCGAAGGCACCACGCGCGACAAATTCGATGCTTTTACCAAAGCCCTGGACTGGCCTTTGGCGCCCCAGCCGCCGGAAAAGCCCGGGTCCGTTCCTGCCAAGACCGCGATGACGCCGGCATCCGGAGAAAACATCGCCGCTGCGAGTTCCGGTCTAAATTAACATTTTCCTTTATACCCTGACGTTCTTACTCCGCGCGCTGGACCGCAAGAAGCGTCAAATCGTCCGGTTGCTTCACGCCCTCCGCAAAGCTCTGCAGGTCTTCCAGGCATTTGGAGATCAGCCCCGCAGGCTCTATCCCTGTGTGCCGCGCGGCCAGCGTCCGGATCCGGTGGAGGCCATACTCTGCGCCTGCGCGATTCCGTGCTTCCGTCAATCCGTCGGTATATAGGAATAGCGTGTCACCGTGAGCCAATGTAAGCCGATGGACAGGGAACCGCGTGTTGCAGAACATTCCCAAAGGCACTCCCGTGGAATCCTTTGGCGTTGCTCCATCACCTTGGATGTGAAGCACGGGAAGGTGGCCCGCGCTGACAAACTCTACCGAACCATCATGGGCGGCCCGTCCCACGACCAGAGTCGCAAATTGCCCAGCGAGCGTGCTCTCGCAGAAAATGCGATTGGCGTCTTCTACCATGCGATCGAGCTGCAAACCGGCTTCGGCGAGACTGCGAAACGTGGCATGAAGGTGGCTCATGAGCATCGATGCGGCAACACCCTTGCCGGAAACATCACCTAGCATAAAGAGCAGCCACGGTCGGTTTCGAAAAGATCGCAATAATCGCCGCTCACCATGCCCGCGGGTTGATAGTGGTAGCGCACGTCCCAGCCGACTGGTGCCAGGCCCGGTTTCGGCAAAAGAGCGCGTTGGATGCTCGCGGCCATGGAGAGATCATTCTCCAAGGCGCGCTGTTCAGCGCTCGTAAGATGGTCCAAACAGAACCGCACCAAGGGATCGGCCAGCAGGCGCTCAGCTTCAATGGTGTCGTGGCACGTCTCGCAGAGGCCGAATGTTCCTTGGTCGATACGGCTCAGCGCGGTGTCCACAGCCGTCAACAATTCTGAAAGCGAAGCGTCAGCGGCGGGCGAATGCAAAGCCTCGTGAAGGCGCGTGCGGCGTTGTTCCAGTTCGGTGCGCAAATATCTTTGCTCGGCAATGATCACAGTGTCCCCTGCCATAGGTTGCTGTTTTGCGGCTGAACTTTCCATCCGATTTCCTCCTTTGAATTGAGGAACAGGAGAACCGCTTCGACGCCGGGCGCAAGGCTCCCCGCTTACGATCCGCCGCTAGAACGTGAAAGAGCAAGCGGTTTTGCCAAGCCGCCGGCAATCTCCATTTGATGCTGCAGGCGTGCCAGGCGGTGCAGGAATTTTTGTTCCAGCCGCGCACATCGCGCGGCGAGATGGGGATCGCGTGAAACGCTGTGCTGCCGCCGGAGTCTCGCCAGCGCCAATTGCGCAAATTCCATCGCGCGACAACCGTCTTTGGCGTACCGTTCGTAGTAAATCGCCAATTGTTCGCAGGCTTGAATGCCGTCGTGCGCATCGGTGACGACTTCCAGCCAAATCTCTGCCGCGCGCGCGTGCTCGCCGCGCCGCTTGGCCATCTGCGCCAGCTCGCGGCGTGCCTTCGGGCGGAATTCCGCCGGCAGTCCAATTTCCAGGGCTTGCGCGCACGCGGAGTGCGCGCGATCGCTCTCTCCGCGGCGCTGGAGGAATCGGGATAGCCCGAAAAGATCGAGGCTCTCGATTTCCGTCGCGGTGTCGTCCTGCTCGGATAGCAGCGTGTTGATTTTGCCGAAAAGAGCCGCCAGGCCCCGCAAATCCATCTGATTATGGCGCACTACCGCCGCAAGAGGCTCGACGGGCCCACCGCGCAGGTAATCAAAATAAAATTGAGGTATGAGTGCGGAAGAAACGTCGTTGTCACGTTGCCAGCCCAGGCGCGGAGCGTCGAGAACTTGGCGTTCGAGTTCCACCAGCCGCACCGAACCAAGCCGCAGCTTCCATAACGCGCGCGCGGGATGCAGCAAATCCAGATGCGCCGCCAGCTTCGGTACGGCTATGGACCGCGTCATCGTGAAACGGTTTTCGAGTAGCGGCCAGTCAAATGATTTTCCATTGAACGTAACGAGAACCGGCCGTTCCGCTAAGCGCTGAGATAATTCCTGCAGCAGAGAATGTTCTTCGGCAAAGTCGCGCATAAACAATTGCTCGGCCTGCAATCCGCCAGCATCCCACCATGCGAGACCGATCAGAAATGCGTATGTGCCGGTGCCTCCCGCGAGGCCCGTGGTTTCCGTATCCAGGAAAAGCCATTTTTCCGGATCTTCGAGCGCGGCGCGCATTTTGCGCGAAACGGATACATCCCGCGTGCGTGAAAGCAATTCGAGCGTCATGGAAGATGGATTCGCGAATTCCGGCGTCGAGAACCAATTTCGAATCGCCAGGTGTTCGCCGAAATGATTCGTAGCCACGCCCGCGCCGAGAAGCCGGCCGAGCGCGTCTTCTTCGCCGGGCATTCGAATCGCCGCGGGCCGCGCCGGCATGGGCCGCGCAGGCTTCAGCGCAGCGAGCCTGGCGAATTTGTCCGCAGCGGCAGCCATCTATCCGCACAACCCGTCGAGAATGGCGAGGGCGGCTTCTTTTGCGCGCGGCGCGAGATCGCCAGCAGGACCAACGCAGGAAGGGCAGCCTTGTTCGCAGGGGCACGCGGCGATCAGTTCGCGCGTTTTTTGCACCAGGACGGCGTGCGTTCGAAACAGCGGCTCGGAAAAGCCGATGCCACCGGGATAAGCGTCGTACAGGTACAAGTTTGGTTCGAAGAATTCGCTGGCATTCGTGGAAACGGCGTCCTGCAGGCGAGTTGGGGAGAAACCTGTTTCGAACGCGCGCGTCCTCGAATGCCACGAAGTGAGTTCATCTCCCTCACGCAGGACGACATCGTTCGAATCTGGCGAACCGGCAGAGGGCGGGCGCTCGCCGATAGCCGTGCCGAGGTCGCGGCGGTCGCACATAAGCAGAAGCGTGGCGACGGACTCGAGCGCATACAGCAGCCCGAACATTCCGCTTTGCCGTTCGCTCACGGTGAAGGGAAGCGATTCGAGCAGTGGGCGTTCCAGCGTAATCCAGTAAGCGGTCGTGTGCATTTCGTTTTCAGGGAGTTCAAGCTTCCCATCGCCGATATTTTCGTGGGTGAAGAATTTGATTTTCTTGAAGCCCACAACTTGGGAACGCACCAGAACATCGCCGTGAGAATGCTCGGACGCCTCCTTGCCGGGGCACTGTTCAGTCGCGGCGATTTCAAGGACGCGGACTTGCGTGTAGCGCACGGCGTCGGTGTAATAGTCGGCGTCGACGCGCTTCACGTAAGCTTTGCGTTCCTTGAAATCAAAGTGCTCGACGTGGTGCTGCTGGCCGCCATGAATGTAGATTGCTTTTTCGTGCAGGAAAACAAGTGCACTGGGAAAATCGACTTCGCCGATGACGGTCGGCGCGCCGGTGACATCGATGATTACGAAATTGTCGCTGGAGACCGAGCGCAGGCTGATGGTGTCAGCCGGATAGGCTTCCTGCGTCCAGTGATAATTTTCTCCGGCAAGATGAAGAAATCCGGCCTCCGCGAGCCGCGCGCACAAGTCCCGAAGATCGACATCGCCGAATTTGTCGTTCGGAGATATTGGCAATTCGAACGCGGCGCATTTCAGGTGGTTGATGAGAATTTCCAAATTGTCCGGCTGGATGAAAGCGCGCTCCGGAGTGTTACCGAAAAAATAATCCGGATGGCGCACTATGAATTGATCGAGCGGCGACGAGGAAGCTACCAGCACCGCGCAAGAGCTTCCGTTACGGCGTCCAGCGCGGCCGGCCCGCTGCCAGGTGGCGGCGATCGTGCCGGGATATCCGGCCATGACCACGGTGTCGAGCGAACCGACATCGATGCCGAGCTCGAGAGCGCTGGTGGAAACGACGCCGCGAATTTTTCCGTCGCGGAGGCCGCGCTCGATTTCGCGGCGCTCGTTCGGCAAGTAGCCGCCGCGATAGCCGCGAATCGTTTCGGATTTTCCCGGAAGCTGCGGATTCGTTTGCTGCAAATAGGTTAGAAGGATTTCTGTTTGCAGGCGCGAATTGGAGAAAACGATGGTTTGCAAATCGTGTTTCAGAAATTCCTGCGCGACGCGCGAGGATTCATTGATATAGCTGCGGCGAATGCCCAACGCGCGATTTACGACGGGCGGGTTGTAAAAGACAAAAGTTTTTTCGGCGGCGGGAGCGCCGTTGGAATTGAGAACTTCGATTTCCGTTTCGAGAAGGCGTGAAGCGAGATCGCCGGGATTAGCAATGGTCGCGGAGCAACAAATAAATTGCGGATCGCGGCCGTAGAAGTGCGCGATGCGGCGGAGGCGGCGCAGCACATTGCACAAGTGGCTGCCGAAGACGCCTCGGTAAGTGTGCAATTCATCGAGAACAATGTAGCGAAGATTTTCGAACAGGCGCGTCCAGCGCGTGTGATGCGGCAAGATTCCCGTGTGCAGCATGTCCGGATTCGTCAGGACGATGTGGCCTTTTTCGCGAATGGACCGGCGGGCGTCGGCGGGCGTATCGCCGTCGTAAGTGAAAACGCCGAAGCGATTTTCCAGGCGCTGGTTGAGGTCGTGAAGCTCGGCAAGCTGGTCTTGCGCGAGAGCTTTTGTCGGGAAGAGATACAGCGCGCGAGAGTCGGAATTTTCAAGCGTCGCGTTCAAAACCGGTAAGTTGTAGCAGAGCGTTTTTCCGGAAGCGGTGGGAGTGACGATGACGACATTTTTTCCGTCGTGAACACCTTCGGCTGCCTCGGCCTGATGAGTGTAAAGCCGGCGAATGCCTTTGGCGCCGTAGGCGGCAACGAGATCGGCGTTCACCCACGCGGGAAAATCCGCCCACTGAGCTTCGCGAGCCGGAAAATGGCGGACGGCTGTGAGCGTTTCGCCGTTGTGGTCGCGGGCGGCGAAGGCGTCCAGCACTTCATGGACGCGAGTGACGGCGGCCGACGTTTCAACCCTGCGAACTGCCAACGATTCCGGCATGAAAAGCCCTTTCTGTAATTCGCCTTTTATTCGCCAACGCTAGCATGGGGCCGGGCACCGCGCAAGAGCAAATCAGGTCTGGGTTCGCAGGCGGAGGATGAGGAAGGCGCCTGCGAAGAAGAGGATGGCGGAGGCCGTGAAGGCGGTCTGGACGTTGAAGGCGCTCCACAGGAAGCCGACGAGAAGGCTGGAGAGGAAATCGCCGACGGCATTGACGGCGGCGAGGGTGCCAAAGGCCATGCCGTGCTGCTCCTTGGGGACAATTTCGGCTGTGAGGGAATCTTCGAGGGCTTCTTCGGTGCCGATATAGAGACCCGCAAGAATGAAAATCACCGCAAGCAGTGAAAGGGAATTTGTTCCGGTGCAAAGAAGAATCGCAGTGACTCCCGCAAGGGCGTAGCCGGCAGCGAGCACCGCTTGGCGATGCGGGACCTGATCGCTAAGCCAGCCGCTCGCGTAGGCCGAGCCGGCGTAGAAGATGTTGTGAAGAGTGTAAAGACCGACGGCGAGGCTGGCGGCGCGCCCCACTCCATGGACCGGCGTGAGCATTCGCGTGGCGTAGAGAATCAACAAGGAATGTGAGAAATCGCCTGCGCCAAAGACGCCTACGCCGAGAAGCAGACGCCGGAACGATGGCGGCAACGCTTTTAGGCCGAGCAGGAAAGAGCGCGAGGGCTTCGGCGCGACGGGGCGTTCGCGGACGAGCAGCCAGAAAGCCGCTACGGCGATCAACCCCGGCAAGAGCGT
>Ga0137360_10001970_pt1 | contig 12192 bp, 12 predicted proteins | sample Mad1_60_16metaG_FD_104924 | JGI IMG/M metagenome (GOLD analysis project Ga0137360, IMG submission 104924) | Vadose zone soil microbial communities from Angelo Coast Range Reserve, California, USA - Mad1_60_16 metaG | ecosystem: Environmental > Terrestrial > Soil > Vadose zone | place: USA... | reverse complement strand
TTGGACCGTGTGCGAGTCCCGCGTAATGCACGACCCTGCCTTCACAGAGGGCCGGGGGAAGAAATTTCTCTCGAACAAGCGCGTCAAAGAAAATGTTCATGCGGAAACCTACAGCGACCGGCAGTCGGAACGTTGACGTTATCTGGGTGGCGCTGCCAATTTGGAATGATGATCGGCGCCGCTACTACGATGTAGCCACAATTCATCGTTGCCCTCACCCGGATCGGTGATCAGAATCGCCCTAAATAGTAAATAGGTAACGGTGTTACTATAAATCTTAATATGGGATCTTGTCAATACTCGGCGCGACGCACATTCGCTTGCTGCCCAAGTCCCAAATTGCTGCGACGAAACGATAGTCGGCAAGATTGATTTTCGATATATCTTGAAACACAAAGACGGAGGACCGCAACGCAGCGACGGTCCGGAAACCGATACTCAAAACTCAGATTGGACGTCATTTGCTCGAAGGATTGTCGCCGCGAGCGGCCCAGCGCCCTTGGCCACGTCGACGCTAACAGCCTTTCCAGATAGCGTGCTGGCGGCGCTGGACTTCCGGCGCCGCTTTTGTGCGCGCGCTCGGCAGGGCGCACCTACTCGGATTTGAAAGTCCTCTACACAGCCGACATAGGCAAGTGTTAGCGGAAGGCAACGGTCACAAACTTGCGCAAATAGTCAAAGGGCTATCGGAAGCTCAGGGTCGCTCAGTCTCTCTTTTTCATGTTGTATTGTATGCCTATTCCCCACCAACGCGGCGCACCATACCCCGTCAGAGACGAGCCGGTCGTGCCGCTGAAGTCGAATCCAACCGTTTTGTAAATCTTGTCGGTGAAGTTATTTACGTATGCCGAAAATTCGACTCGATCCCGCGCGGTCGTATACGCCAGGCGTGCGTTTCCAACCGTGCACGCGGGAATCTTGCTGGAGGAGAAATCGCAAATACAGTAATACTGAGCACCCGAGTATTTGGCGTCGGCCCCGACCGCAAGTGTCCCTTGTGCCAACGGCCATTCGTATCGAACCAGCGCCGCGGCGGTCTCGGGGGGAGTTTTGACATTACGACGATCTGCGATTATTCCCAAGAAGTTGACGTCCTTAATTCTACTTAGTGTGCGCCGTGAAAAGGCGCGATTTCCCGGTGGGAGGTAGACCCACCCGGCAAACTGTCGCTCCGCCGGTAGTAATCGGAGCAGTCGTGGAGGTGACAAGACGGTGAGGCCATCTATTGCCGTCGATCGCGGATTCACGGCAGGCTGATCGACTGGCTGATTGCGGCGCGCGGTATCGCCGCTGTTAAGCCGTCAAATGGACAGCAGTGCCGCGATGAGTTGCGAAATCCACGACCTCGCGCGCCAAGATTGCGAGCTGCTCGTTCAGTTTTGGCGCTAAGCAGCGGCCGTCCGCATCGAAAATCTGCTCCAGTGTGTTAACGGGCACACCCAGTGGCGTCGGCCAGCCGCGCAGCGCATGAACGACGCTGCGCAGCGCTAAAAGTGTGGCGATCGCGCCCTGCCATCCCGCACCGGTTGCGATGAGCCCGATCGCCCGGCCTTGAAGGTAAGGCGAAGTGTCCTTGCTCAGATCCTCGACATAATCGATGGCATTCTTCACCAATCCCGATATGCCGCCGTGATAGCCCGGCGATCCCAAAATGACTCCGTCCGCGCGGCGCACTTCTTCAACGAAACGTTTGGCCGCCGCTGAGCGCTCCACTCTTTCCGGCGCATACATCGGAAGATCGAGTGCCTCCGCCCCCAACAGTACGGTTTCGGCGCCCAGGGCCTCGGCCGCCCGCAACGCGACCTTTAACGCTTTTTCGGTCGAGGAATTGGCCCGTGTGGTGCCGCCGATGCCCACAATATAGGGTCTTTTGACTACAGCCGTTGGATTGTTGAGCATCGATGTCACCTCTAACAGACGCTACAGAAATAATCGCTGCAAACTGTCCCGAGCGGATATAAAACGTCACGGCAGGCAAATGTTCAGCCGGCATTCCTTGCCGGTTTGGCCAATTCCCTGGCCGCCGCCGAAAATTGCGACGATTGCGATTGGCACGTCTTGCGCTGATTGCTCCCGCTTTTGAGCAGTCACGATGATTTCCTCCAAGCTGTCGGCGGGAAATGCGCTGGTTGTGACAATTGCCGTGAATGCGAAGGCTGGAGCGATGATGCGTGCCGTACAGCGTTTCATTTCTAGATTCCTCCCCCCAATGTAGAGACAGGTAACGTCGTTACTGTTTGTCCTTATAATTGACTAGCCGGGGTCTCGCAAGTGCAAATGGGCCGCACACATGTTTCGCCGCACTGCGATTGCGGCGCCGGGCCATAAAATATGTATGCCGCGATGTGAATGGGGAGAGAACTTCCGTTCGTCTACGGGGGAGAGGCTTCGGGTCCTCCGACCTGAAGCAGCCGGGGCTCAGGATTCCAGCTTAAAACTCGATTGACGGGGGACGCCCGACTGGACATTCGTCGAACGTTGAATGACACCCCACCGAACGTATATCTGTCTAGCGATCGCGCCGGAACTCGGCCGCCGATATACGACGCAGCTACAGACAGCTGTCAAGACGCGCCTTCGCTCCCGCGCTGCGGTACGTTGGGGGTGACAGGCGCTCGCTCGGGGTCATTGACAAGACACGCAGATTATAGATAACGTGGTTACTGTGTGCCCATTTCGTGACATTCCGTGCGCCGCAAAAAATTCGTTAAATGCGGACTGAGCCAACAACGCCAGCGACTCGTCGGCATGACCTTGTCTGAAATCCTAAAGGACGCGCAAGCCACGCGAACGGTGCAGACAGTCCGGGATTGGATCGTGCAACTACTATGGAGCCCATGTCATGCCCCCCAACCAACCTCTGAGAGCAATAAAGCGATCGAATAATGGCGGCAAATGACCCGAGAGTTTTGGCAGCGTCGATCGTCGCGCGAATCGAATCTCTTCCGTTCTCCACGTGGGATTTACGCATCGCCGCGTCGGTTGGCGCCGCCACTTTTTTTGACGCTTTTGATGCGCTAACTATCGCATTCATTCTGCCATCGATCATCCATGAATGGCATCTGTCGACGTTCAACGCGGCGGAGCTGGTCTCTGCCGGTTATGCCGGCCAGGCGGTCGGGGCCGTAATCGTCGCGGCGTTGGCCGAGCGCTACGGTCGCGTACCCGCTCTGGTGGCGGCTGTCGCGGCCCTGGGAATTTGTAGTTTGATTTGTGCATCAACTCATAATTTCGCGCAGCTGTTAGTAGCGCGCTTCGCTCAAGGGATCGGGCTTGGTGGTGAAGTCCCCGTGGCGGCGGCCTACCTCAGCGAAATGATTCGATTCGATCGTCGTGGCAAGATATTCATGTTCTATCAATCGACTTTCGGAATCGGGATCACAGCCGCCTCGATAGTCGGTTCGTTGATTGTTCCCCGTTTTGGGTGGCGAGCAATGTTCCTTATCGGATGTATTCCTACCGCCCTCGCGGTTGTGATTGCGCGGATCTGCCCGGAATCCCCACGATGGCTTGCTGACAAAGGGAATCTCCTCGAGGCAGATCGCGTGATGCAGAGGATCGAGAGTCAGGTGTTTAAAGGACGTCCCCGTCCGGTTAGTCCGATTCAGGTTTCGATCGACACGTCTTCGGCCGCCCGTAGAAAAGGTTGGGCCACGCTTTTCTCGGATGTGTATTTGGGTCGTACTGTCGCCGTCTGCTCGCTGTGGATCACAGCTTACGCGTGCACTTATGCGATCACGATCTGGGTTCCCACGCTTTTGACTCATGTATACGGCCTGGGTGTACAGAGCGCCCTCAAACTCAGCATAATTACGACTACAGCAGGGTCATTAGGCATAGGCGCGCTCGCGCTGGTCGTCGATCGAGTGAAGCGACGGGTGGTATTCTTCGGCGGATTTTCTGCAACCGTAGTGGTGTTGTTGACGCTTGCGGCGTTAGTCGAACCTAATGTAGCAACAACCATCGCAGGTGTGGCGCTGGCGATGTTTTTTCTCTTTATTCTCACGAGCGCGCTTTATCTCTACACACCTGAGCTCTACCCGACCCGTGTGCGAGCCCTAGGAACGGGCTTCGCATCGTTCTGTCTACGCGTCACAGCAATTGGAACGCCTTTCGGTATGGGCGTTCTGGTGCAGCACGGCCAACCATTCTTGATTTATTTCATATTGGGCTCCGTCGCCGGTGTCGGCGCCCTGGTCAGTCTCTTTTGGGTTGTCGACACTCGCGGACGAAGGCTTGAGGAAACATCGCGATGATCGCACCGCAGATGCTCCCTTCGGATCTGGTGGTGCCGACGAAACCTGGCTGGCGCATCGATATCGGCGATGCGGGCTCGGCCGCCTCGCCGAAGCCATGGCACTGCGCCTCATCAAGGCGCTCGGCATGCGTACGGCCGGTATCTCCGCGGGGTAAGTCGCTCGTCAGAATCAGTGCGCGCTGTGTTTTGTCACCGGTGGCTCCTCTTCCCGGGCAATTGCTCTCTGTCATTGGCCCCCTGGCCAATACAACGGTGCCGGCAATCGACACATTGGACGCGCTGGTCGAGGGGACTATCAGGAGTGCCCGGAATTTTTTGAATACGACTTCACCTCGCCGACTCTGAGGTGGAGACCGGCACCGGTGCGTGTCCTCAACGGTGCGCCGGCAGACGTGGATATGCCCGAAGGCGCTTACGCCAACCTCACCGATTTTCCCTTGCCGGTGTTGCGAGCGGCCAGCCGACCGCGAGCTGTCTGCAGATTTCCAGTAAACGCGGACCACGGGTCGCGAGCTCGGCGCAGGAAATTCTCGATGTAGGTGCTGCAATGCTGACAACGCCGACGCATCGCCTGACTTCGCGCAGGTGCGTGAATAGCGGAGCAGCAATCGCGCCGACGCCGACTTCCGCCTCTTCGCAACTCATTGCGAATCCCTGCTTCCTCGCCTCGGCGATGCTTTCCAGGAAACTCTTCAGGTCGGTAATGGAATGAGGCGTGTGTCGCTCGAAAGGTCCGTTACCGAGACGCGCGGCGATTTCCTCATCGCTGAGGGACGACAGGAAGGCCTTTCCCGCCGCGTGAATATGATATACGAGCTCTGTCGACCAAGTAGGATCTATCCGCAGAAGACGCGCGGAACCCACAGCGGCATGAATCCATACCGGCTTGTCATTCTCGACAACGGCGAGGCGCACCAACTCACCGGTTTCCTCGGCCAGGGCTCTCAGTACCGGATAGCACAGATCGGTCAGCCGGGTCGCTGTCTGTTGCCGCAACGCGACGTTGCTGATGCGAAACGTCAGCTTGAAACTTTCGGTATCCTGGTCCTGGAACAAATATCCCATCCCCCGCAACGTATGCAGGATCCTGAATGCGATCGACCGATTTACGCCGAGCGCGCGGGCGATTGCCGACAGCGACAGGCCTTCGACTTTATCTCCCAGCATTTCGATCACTTCCATCGTTCGGCTGACTGTTACCAGCGCCTCCGGCTCGGGCGCCGCGATCGAACGACTGGATTGCTTCGCTCTGCGCGCGCGTTCTGGCTTCTGCGTCCTCGTGTCCCGCAATTTCGCGCTCCCTGCTTGCAGCCTTGGCATTGAAGGCCCCCCAATTAGCATACCAGTGGCTGACGGTAACCTCGTTTCAAAATACTGTCAAACCAGTTGTTCGGGGTCTGTTGATCTGGTGATTGACTCGCTCGTGTAGATCCAGTAAGGTAACATCGTTACCTATTACACAATTCCTCTCATGAAACTCGCACTCGTCAAACATAGAAACAAAGTTCGGCTCGCACTGCAGGAGAGTGATGGACTCTATTCCCCGGTGGCGTCGGACATGATCGGAACCACGCTAGATGTCGTCCGGGTTCTGCAGGACGAAAAAATCAAGTCGCAGCTGCGTGAGGCCAAGAAGGCTGGGCGCCTGGAGAGGTTGGCCGAGGACGCTGTGACCTTCCTTCCGCCTGTGCCCTCGCCTGCGAAAATCGTTTGCCTCGGGCTCAATTATCCGAGCCACGCGGCAGAAGCGTCGTTCACGCTGCCCCGATATCCGGTCTTCTTTGTACGTTTTGCATCCGGGCTGGTCGGTCATGGCGAGGCTCTCATCAGACCTGAGTGCTCGGTGCAGCTGGATTTCGAAGGAGAGCTCGTCGCCGTCATCGGCAAGAAGATCCGTAATGCGACGGTTGCCGACGCGCTCGACGCCGTGGTGGGCTATTCGATCTTCAACGATGGGACCATTCGTGACTATCAGCTCGAGAGGGGTCCGCAATGGACGTTGGGCAAGAATTTTGACGGTACCGGAGGCTTCGGCCCGGTCGTCGTCAGCGCGGACGAATTGCCAAAGGGCGGAGCAGGTCTGGTGATCACGACCAGGCTGAACGGCGACATCGTCCAGCGTGCATCCACCGCGGAGATGATCTTTCCAGTCCCGCATATTATCGCCGCGGCGACCGAAGCCTTCTCGCTCGAACCGGGCGATCTGCTGGTCACCGGGACGCCGTCCGGTGTGGGCGTCATGCGCAAGCCGCCTCTTTTCATGAAGGCAGGCGACTCTGTGGAAGTCAGCATAGAAGGGATCGGTGTGCTCAAGAATCACGTCGTCGATGCCGCAAGCGTGAGGGTGTCATGACCGACATTCCCGTAGAAGGCAACCGGGCACGGCTGCGTATCGCCGCGGACGTCGGAGGTACGTTCACGGACATCGCCACGTTCGACGCCGCAACGGGCGCGCTCGGCCTCGGCAAGACGCTGACGACGCCTACGCGGCTGGTCGAGGGAATCAGCCACGGCGTCGACAGGGCGGGCGGCACCTTCGCCGAAGCGGGCCTTTTCCTTCATGGGACGACCGTTGCAATCAATGCGCTGCTTGAAAGGAAGGGTGCCCGCACCGCGCTCCTGACCACCAAAGGCTTTCGCGACATCTACGAGATTGGCAGGATCAACCGCCCGGACTCCTACAATCTCTTCTTCAAAAAGCATCGCCCGCTGGTCGATCGCTCGCTGCCGAGCGATACGCTACCGGTAAGGTACTGTCGAAGGTGCTGCGCACCGGAGACGCCTACGTCATTCGCTCCGGTGGAGGGGGCGGATTTGGCAATCCTCTCGATCGAGACCCGTCGCTCGTTGCAAACGATGTGCGCCAGGGCTATATCAGCCGGCGTGCCGCCCACATGTGGTACGGCATCCTGTTCGACGCGGAAGGGGTGGACGTGGACGAGGAATGGCGCCATGGGCTGCATATCGCAAAGTTTGGCGAAGGTCAATCTCACGTTCCGTCGGGCGCGTAATGCAGTGACCGGCGGTGGGTAGGACTGCGTTGTGCGCGACCAAACTATGAAATACGACTATATCGTCGTCGGCGGAGGCAGCGCCGGCTGCGTCACCGCAGCGCGATTGGTCGCCGATTTCGGGGCGAATGTACTCCTTCTCGAATCAGGCTCGCGAGATTGGCACCCCCTCATCCATATGCCGACCGGGTTTGTGAAAATGCTTCTCGACCCCGACCGGTTCATGGTCGGCCACGAGTCGCTTCCGCAGTCTGCCCTCGGGGGTCGAACGGTCAACGTGCTGCAGGCCAACGTGCTGGGCGGCGGCAGTTCGGTCAACGCCATGACCTACACGCGCGGCACGCGCGGCGACTACGACCGCTGGGACAAGGCGATCGGTGACCTCGGCTGGGGATGGGCGGACATCCTGCCCCATTTCATCCGTCAGGAGGGAAATCAGCGCCTAGGCACTCCTCTGCACGGTGTCCACGGGCCACTCAAAGTATCGGATGCGCACCATCCACCCGCCGATATCTCGCGCGCGTTCCTGCTCGCCCTGCAGGAAATGGGCCTCCCGTTCACGCCCGATGTGAATTGCGGGGACGAACGCGGCGCGACCTATATCCAGTCAACGACCTTCCGGGGGCGGCGATGCAGTTCGGCGAAGGCATTCATCGAGCCTCTCGCGCACGACGAGCGTCTGACGGTCAAGTTTAACTCGCCCGCGTTGCGCATAGTCATCGAGGGCGGCCGCGCGATCGGTGTCGAGTACGCTGACGTCGGGCGTGGCAGAATCACGGCCTCTGCTCGTTGCGAGATCGTCCTGACCGCCGGCGCTTTCATTTCTCCGAAGCTGCTGATGTTGTCCGGAATCGGCCCTGCCCCGGAACTTCGCAAGCACGGCATCCGCGTGTTGGTCGATCTTCCGGGCGTGGGCCAGAACATGCAGGATCACAATGATGCGAGCCTCGTCGTTGAAACCAAAGGCAACCACGGCTATTCGGGCGAGGATCGCGGCCTGCGGATGCTCAGGAACGGGCTGCAATACCTGTTGTTCAATTCAGGTCCAGTGACTTCCACCGGTTCTGAGGTGACAGCCTTCCTCAATCCCCAGTCCCTCGGCAGCGATCCGACCATCCAATTCTATTGTGTGCCGAAGATCCTTCCGATACCGGGCGGCAGCGCGCCCCCACCCGGGGCAACGCTGCTCGCCAACCTCATCGCGCCGAAATCGCGCGGAAGCATGCGGCTACGCTCTGCCGATCCGCGAGACCGGCCGATCGTGGATCCTGGCTGGCTTACGCGCCAGGAGGACGTCAGTACGCTGATTGCCGGGGTCCGGTTCCTGCTCGAGCTCACGCGAACTTCGCCGTTCGCGGAAAAGGTAGCGCGTGTGGCCGCGCCCCATCCCGAGTGTCATACCGACGAGCAATTGGAACAATATATCCGTCGGGTTACCGGCACCAACTGGCACCCTGTCGGTAGCTGTCGGATGGGTACGGATGAGGATCCGACTGCGGTTCTGGACCCGGAACTTCGCGTACGGGGTGTCGAAGGACTTCGCGTCTTCGACGGTTCGATGATGCCCGGCATTATCAGCGCGAACACCAATGCGCCGATCATGGCGATCGCGGATCGCGGTGTTTCCCTCATGATGGGAACCTCCTCGCTGCGCAAACCAAAAAATGCGGTTTTGGGACTAACACCCGCCCCGAGTGTTGGCTGACGTCGTCCGCACGGCATCAAAGCAACCATCGGAGCGGCTAGTATGGGAGACGTGCTATGTCGGAATTCAGATACGAAGCGCCCTACTTGCTCATCAACGGCAAGAAATTGGGGTCTAGCGGGCGCATTGCCCGGCCGGTCAGGAATCCGGCGAATGGAAATGTAATCGCCGAACTGCCCTGCGCGACGCGTGCCGACCTTGATGTCGCGCTCGAATCGGCAGCCTCCGGTTTCCTGCGTTGGAAGGCTGTCTCACCGCTCGAGCGCGGGAAAATCCTGAGGAAGGCGGCTTCCCTGCTGCGCGAGCGCAGTGAATCCATCGCGCAGATCATGACTATGGAACAAGGCAAGCCTGGCGAGGAAGCCCGCTGGGAGCTCGCCTGGACCGCCGACGTCATCGATTGGCAGGCCGAGGAAGGACGGCGCACTTATGGCCGAGTGATACCCACATCAAGTGGTGGCGGACTTGGCATGGTCATCAAAGAGCCGGTCGGCCCCGTGGCGGCCTTTGCGCCATGGAACCTTCCGGCCTTCATACCCGGCCGCAAGATCGCAACTGCTCTGGCCGCCGGCTGCTCATGTGTCATCAAACCCGACGAGGAAGTGCCCTTGACGGCCTTAAGATTGGCTGATGCATTCCTCGATGCAGGAGTTCCCGCCGATACGCTGTCCGTCGTCTTCGGGGAACCCTCGGAGATATCGAGCCGCCTCATCGCGTCGCCCGTCATCCGGAAGGTGTCTTTCACCGGGTCGACCAAGGTCGGCAGGCAATTGGCCGCTTTGTCGGCCGTCGGCATCAAAAAGCTAACGATGGAACTCGGCGGGCATGCGCCGACCATCATCTTCGATGATGCCGATCTCGACCACGTCGTTGCTCAATCCACTGCTTATAAATTCATGAACGCCGGTCAGATTTGCTCTGCGCCGACTCGCTTCTATGTTCACGCCAGCGTACACGACCTTTTCGTCGACAAGATCACCCGAGCTGCGCGCAACTTGAAGGTGGGTGACGGCCGTGACCCGCAGACTCAGATGGGTCCCATGTCGAATCCACGTCGGATCGAGGCGATGGAGCGGCTCGTCGCCGATGCGGTAAAAGCGGGCGCGAGGCTTACTACCGGGGGAAACCGGATCGGCGACCGGGGTTACTACTGGCAGCCAACGGTTTTGGCCGACGTCCCGGAGTCGGCCGCCGTCATGAACGAGGAGCCCTTCGGACCCATCGTGGTAACCGCCCCTTTCGAAGACGAGGACGAAGTCCTAGCGCGATCCAACAGGTTGCCGCTCGGCCTAGCTGGCTACGTGTTCACGAACGTAGGAGACAAGGCGAGCCGCATTGCCAATTCACTCGAGGCCGGACTTGTCGGCATCAACAATTTCGGAGTCTTCATGCCCGAAGCTCCGTTCGGTGGCATTAAGGAGAGCGGCTACGGCAGCGAGGGCGGCACGGAAGGGATCGAGGCCTATCTCACAACCAAATTCATTCATCGGACGTGAACGCTAAAGCGTCTGGGACTGCGACCATGCCGGGCTTGGGGGGCCTCTTCGTGTCAAAACCAGTGTTTTCTCTGCGTCCAGCGCGGCTGTCAGGGACTGGCTCGGAATTGGAGTTCGTTAATATGAGCGTCCTCGTCCACGGAGCATTCGCAGACGGCTCAACCTGGTCAAAGGTCATTCCTTTGCTTCAATCCAAAGGCTTCCATGTGAGGTCCGTTGGAATCCCGTTAACCTCCTTCGCAGACGACGTGGCAGCGACAGGGCGTATCATCGCCGCCGAAGAAGGGCCGGTGCCCTCAATTGTGCTCTCTGGCTTCGAGACGACACCTATTTCACTTAAGGCGAGCATATATGAGAGATGAACATCTTTTGTCTATTCATGATCGGCTAATGATCTCAATCGACCTCTCGAATATTTCACTATCATAGTTGGTCAAGAGACCTATTTATGGACAGCGCGGCTATGTCTAATAAACGGTGCCCCTGGGTCAACGCGGATGGTCCGTTGCTGCTCGAATATCACGATCGCGAGTGGGGTGTCCCCGTTCATAGTGACCGCAAACACTTCGAGGTCCTCGTGCTCTCAGGGGCACAGACAGGATTGAACTGGTCGCTCGTGCTGAAAAAGCGGGAAGGTTATCGTCGTGCGTTCGACAAATTCGATCCCGAGAAAGTCGCGCGCTATTCCGAGAGAGAAATCCAGACACTTGTATCTGATCCAAAGATCATCCGCAATCGGATGAAGATCGAAGCCGCGGTGCGCAACGCACGCGCATTTCTCAAGGTCAAGGAGGAGTTCGGGGACTTTGACTCCTACTGTTGGCATTTCGTCGGCGGACGGCCCAAGCTCAACCGCTGGAAAGCTACGCGCCAGATTCCCGCGACTTCGCCCGAATCCGAGACATTCAGCAAGGATCTCAAGCACCGTGGATTCAGCTTCGTCGGCCCGACGGTCGCTTATGCGTACATGCAGGCGGTCGGAATGGTGAACGATCACCTCGTCGATTGTTACCGTTATCGGGAGATCCTGCAGGACACTACCAATGCGAGCTGAATTCAGAGCAATTGTTCAAAGCGAGTATGGTGCTCCGGAGAAAGTATTAAGAATAGCGAAGCGTCAATTCAAGAGCGAAGAGCTCGAAACTGACGATGTCCTGGTACGGGTCATCGCTCGGCCAGTCCATCCCGGTGATATCCAAATTCTTTCCGCTCTTCCTCAAGCAGGGCCGGTTGAGCCCATTCCGGAAGGAACTCTAAGAGTTCCTGGGTTTGAAGGCGTCGGGACGATCCTCCGGCTCGGAACAAACCCCGAGGTGGCGAAGACGTTTAGCGAAGGCCAGCGGGTCGCGTTCTTTCCGGCTATGGGCTCTTGGGCAGAATACGTGGTCGTTCGATACAACTCTCTCTTGCCGGTTCCGGACGAAATTCCCGATCAGGTTGCGGCGCAGATGCTCATAAATACGATCACCGCATCCGTACTCATCAAAGCTGGTCACAATTCACTCAAAGCTCCAATTACGCTTCCCGTTTACATCCTTCAGAATGCGGCAGCATCCGGCGTTGGGCGTTTGCTGACTCAAGTTGCTTTAGATCGCGGTGTCCGCCCCATTCGTCTAGTGAGATCGAATCAGTCTACTGAGAGGCTCCGATCAGCTCTTCCAGGCCCGCCGGTTGTGTCGACGAGCGATAGGAATTGGAAAAAAGAGGTTCGCAAAGCCCTGG
>Ga0137360_10001958_pt1 | contig 12235 bp, 13 predicted proteins | sample Mad1_60_16metaG_FD_104924 | JGI IMG/M metagenome (GOLD analysis project Ga0137360, IMG submission 104924) | Vadose zone soil microbial communities from Angelo Coast Range Reserve, California, USA - Mad1_60_16 metaG | ecosystem: Environmental > Terrestrial > Soil > Vadose zone | place: USA... | reverse complement strand
CGAGTGGCGCGTCACCTAGTACTCATCTGCGAACCCGGATTCCAACCGTTTTTGCGAGCCAAGACGGCTTTTTCGAGCAAATCCTTGTCCCCTTTGATGCGGATGACGTTATCGTCGACCTCGATCACGTCGATCAGCGATTGAAGATAGGCCTTCCGGAATGCCATGAAACCGTTGGTCAGGGTGTCCCGCATGTCGCGTCCGAATTCTTCGATCAATCCTGGATCGATCCTGATTTGAAGTCCCTCATGTGATTTTGCACGCTCCAGGGCTGATTGGCGCGTTCGCGATCAGCCTTGAGCATATTGAGGCGATCCTTGAGGACATCATCAACATCGGCGAGCCCCTCTTCGACAAGCCGATAGAGCCGCTTCAGCTTGTCGTCAGCTTCCGTGACTTCTCGCTGGAGCGCACTAATGCGGGCGTTGAGGCTCTCGGCTTTTTCCGCACGTCGAGAGGTAATTGAAGACAAAATCTCATTCAGACGATCAGGCTGGAACAACGTCTCCGCAAGATGCGTGTTCACCAACGTGTCGAGTCTGGCCATAGGAATGGATCGCCCCCTGCAGGCAATCTTACCCTTCCGCGCGGAGCTATTCTTGCGATCTCCTTGGAGCTTATTTGCTGAAGTTAGCTCAAACTTGCCGATGGATTGGAACGAGAACCCAATCCTTTCAACCAAACGAGCGAAGAGCTTAACGGACCCTAGTCCAGATATCGACCTTCAACGACTGCTCAAAAACGTATGACTCGTTCTCATCTCTGGTCGAGCTCACCTCGAAAGCGCGCCTAATCGCCTCCGATTTTTGTTCGACGATGGCGAGACGTGATCTGTCGGCGGCCGTCGTGCGCGAAATGAAGGCGTCAAAGTCGGGGAATGTTTCGGTGCGCGAAAATTCGATACTTTTCTCGCGGTGCAGGCCGGGCTTTTCGAAGCGGGTAATCGCCGCCTGGGCATCGAGGCGGACCGCGGTTTCGTCCTCGATCGACCTGAACGCCTCGAAGAAAGAGCCCTTCGGCAGCGGTTCGATCACGATCAGGCGGCCATCCTTCTTGAGCGTGCGCGCGGCTTCCGAAAGGGCTTGCTCCATCAGGGCGGATTCGACGTGATGCAGCGAATTCACGAAGATCGCGGCGTCGAACGCTCGGTCCGCGAACGGAAGCTGGCTGGCCGATCCCGTGCGGAAGTGTCCAAGCGGAGCCGCGCGCTTGGCGGCTTCGATCGAGGCCTCATCGACGTCGATGCCGGTGACAGCAGCACCTTCCGACGACAGCGTAGCCGCCAGTCCGCCGCTTCCGCATCCAACGTCGAGGATCAGTTTCCCTGCGATTGGGCTGAGGCAATCGCGAATGATCGATAGCGTGTCCAAGATGATCTGCCTGATGAATTCAAGATTGCGGGAAAGGGAGGTCGAGGCTCATCCCTTGACGCGCCGCATCGTCATCGCATGACGGAATCGCGAGGCGGGGTGGGTGTTGATCGCGACTTGCGCGATCTTGCCCGCGGCCAATTTGTAGGTGCGCTGCACTTCAAGCGTCGTGGCGCCCGGCTTGACCTTGAGGCCCCCGGCCAGCGCCGGCGAAATCAGGGCTGCTGCGATTTCCTGGTGAACCTCCACGATGCTCTGGCCGAAGAGGTCCTCGATCAGGTGGAAGATGGGTCCGGTATGGCGTTGCAAGAGCCGGCCGACGGCGGCGAACTCCCGGTTGATGTAGACTTCGGTGTAGCAAACCGGAAGCTTGCTGCCCTCGGTATGCCGGAAGCCGCGCACCAACAGCCAGTTCTCGCCGCTCGCGACGCCGATCCGGGCTGCGAGCTTATCGTCGACCTCGATCATTTCGATGGCGTCGATTGCGAAGCGTACGCCGGTTGCGAAGGCAACGAGGTCGTTGATCGACATCACCTCGTGAACGAAGGAATCGGCGGGACGCGGCGGAACGACGATCGTGCCGGCGCCTTGTCGCGAGGAAACGAGATTGTCCTCGCGCAGCCGTCGCAAGGCTTCCCGCACGGTGTAGCGGCTGACCGAGAACCGCTCGCACAGCTCCTCCTCGGTCGGAAGCTGGCTGCCGACGGGATGTACGCCGGTCACGATCTCGTCTTTGAGGGCGCGCACGACCTGGAGATAAAGCGGATCGTCGGACTTGACCGTGAGCGGCGCGCGCGTCTGCGGCCCGCCTTTCGGCGGTCCGGCTCGACGTGCCCTGGTTTCAGTCTTCGATCCCATGGCCTCTCTTGGCGATCAACGCGGTGCGCTCGAAACTCATGAACTGAGTGCCGTCTCCCTTCTTGCCGATGGTACGCACGGTGACAAGGCCTTGCCCCGGCCGCGAAGCCGATTCGCGCTTCGCCAGCACCTCCGATTCGGCATAGATCGTGTCGCCGACGAACACCGGCGCGGTCAGCTTGATATCGTTCCAGCCAAGATTGCCGATCGCCTTCTGGCTGATGTCGCTGACGCTCATCCCGACCACCATCGACAGCGTCAGGCAGCTATTGACGATCGGCTGCTTGAACTCCGACTTCGCCGCGTAGACCTTGTCGAAGTGCAGAGGATGGGTGTTCATCGTTAGTAACGTGAACCAGGTGTTGTCGCTTTCGGTGATGGTGCGGCCCGGCCGGTGTTCATAGACGTCGCCGACGGTGAAATCGTCGTAGTAGCGGCCGAAGCTTTCGCGGTAGCGCTGGGGTCCGATGGGTTCGTGGCTTTGCATGGCCTCACTCCGAAGTTGAAACGCGCTTGTCGAGGACGAACGCGGTGTGTTCGCCCAAACCGGGCTCCCGCAGCACCGGCTGCGCCGGCTCGTGCCGGAAGCGAATCGGAGGCCCGACATGATTGCGGCCGGTGTCGTCGCGGCGGATCATGCCGCGGGCAAGCAGGTTCGGATGCGCGAAAGCTTCAGGCAGCGTGTTGACGCATCCGTAACAGACGTCGAGCGTCGCCAGATAAGTCTGCCACTCCGCCAGCGGCTTCTTGCGGAATTCGCTCGTGAGGAAATCCATCACCGGCTGCTGATGCGGCCCGGGTCCGCGCAGGCACAATTCGGCGAACTCGGGATGGCCGAGGGCGCGCAGCAGATTATGGATGAACTTCGGCTCCTGTCCGGCGAGAACCAGGTGGCGCCCGTCCTGCGTTTCATAGGGACGATAGAACGCGGCACCTCCGGTGGTGCGTTCGTGAGCCGGGACCGGCTGGCGGTCTTCGGCGAAGGTCGGGCCCAGGATGTTGAGCATGCCGCCGACGGTGACGTCGTGCATGCTGATATCGATGTAGTCGCCGATGCCGGTCTGCTCGCGGCGCAGCAGCGCCATCAGCACGCCCGACAGGCCCTGCAGTCCGGCGAGCACGTCGGCCACGGGAATCCCGGGCATCGCCGGTTTGCCGTCGCTGCCAAGCGTCATGCTGAGCAGCCCGCTTTCGGCTTCCAGCGCCAGATCGTGCGCGGGGCGGCCGCGCCATTCGCTGTCCTGCCCGAATGCGCTGATCGAGCAATAGACGATGCGCGGATTGCGCGCGCGCACCGCCTCGTAGCCGACGCCAAGGCGATCGACCGCGCCCGGCCGAAAGGATTCGACGAAGACGTCAGCCGTCGCGCACAGCGACAGCAACGCCTCGCGCTGCGCGGGATCCTTGAGATCGAGCACCACGCTCTTTTTGCCGCGATTGAGATTGCGGAAGAACACCGTGCTCGGTCCGTCCGAAAGACCGATGTGACGGCCCGGATCGCCTTCGCCCAGCGGCTCGATCTTGATCACCTCGGCTCCGTGATCGGCCATTGCCAGCGTCAGATAAGGTCCCGGCAGGAATACCGAGAGATCGATGACGCGTATGCCCTCGAGCTTCATCGAGAACCAGTGCGCTCGGTGGCGCGCGCTTCTCCGACATAGGCCGCAGTGTCGGCACCGTAGGGCGAGCAGGCCGCCTGATCGAGCCGCTGACCGTCGATCTTGATCGGGTTGGCAAGCACGCGCATTGCCGGTTTGGCGGGATGCGAGATCGTATGAATCATGTCGGTGGTCTGCAGAAACGGACTGTCGAGCGCCTGCGCCAGATCGAGCACGGGGGCGACGGGCAGCACGCCGTTCAGCTTGCCGAGCCAATAAGCGTTGGACTGCCGCTTAAGTTCACTGTCGATGATTCCGGTGAGGACGTCGCGATTGGCCTGACGCGTGGCCTGGGTGGCAAACCGCGGATCGGAGGCGAGGTCGGTCCGGCCGATGGCGCTGATCAATTCGCACCAGAACTTGTCGGTCATGCACATGATGAACAGCCAGCCATCCGCGGTCGGAAAGGTCTGGACCGGAGATACCGAGTAGTGGGCGCTGCGCGGCTGCCGGGTCGAAACATGGCCCTCGTTGAGATACCAGGTGGCGACATAACCCAGTTGATGCAGCGCTACATCAAGCAGGCAGGTGTCGACGTCGCAGCCCTTGCCGGTCGCTCTCGCCTGGATGATGGCGGACAGCAGCCCGACCGCCGCGGTCAGTCCCGTGGTCTGGTCGATGATCGAGGGCGCACCGAGGCGGGAAGGCGGCCCATCGGGTTCGCCGGTCAGATGCATCAGCCCCGACTCGGCCTGCATCAGATAATCGTAGCCCGGCCACGACGCGCGCGGGTTGTCGCGGCCATAGGCCGACACATGCACGCAGACGAGAGCCGGGTTGACCTCTGCCATCGTCTTGTAATCGAGGCCCATCTTGCCGGGCAGGTCGCCGCGCAGATTGTTGACCAGCGCGTCGGCGCCGGCAGCGAGTTTGCGCAGCGCCGCCTTGCCTTCGTCGGTGCGCAAATCGACCGAGACGCTCTTTTTGTTGATGTTGAACGCCTGGAAATATTCGCTGTCGTTGCTCCCCAGCATATAGGGGCCGGTCTTGCGCGACGGGTCGCCACCAATCGCCGCGTTTTCGATCTTGATGACCTCGGCGCCGAGGTCGGCGAGCAGCATCGTGCCGTAGGGTGCTGCACCGAACTGCTCGACTGAAACGATGCGTACGCCCTTGAGTGGCTTCATGCCGCAGGATTCCTCTTGATCAACTGCTTGGAGATGATGATGCGCTGCATCTCGTTGGTGCCTTCGCCGATGCAGGTCAGCGGCGCGTCGCGGTACAGCCGCTCGATGTCGTATTCTTTCGAATAGCCGTAGGCGCCGTGGATGCGCATGCCTTCAATCGCGTTCTCGAGCGCGGCTTCGCTTGCGAAATATTTGGCCATGCCGGCTTCCATGTCGCAGCGCTCGCCCCGGTCGAACGCCTGCGCGGCGTCGAGCGTGAGCAGGCGCGCGGCGCGGGCGCGCGTCGCCATCTCGCCGAGCTTCAACTGAATCGCCTGATGCTCGCAGATCGGCTTGCCGAAGGTCTTGCGGACCTGGGCGTAGTCGGCGGCAAGCTTCAGCGCGCCCTCTGCGATGCCGACGCCGCGCGAAGCGACGTTGATGCGGCCGAGTTCAAGTCCGCCGGTGGCCTGGAAGAAACCCCGGCCCTCGACGCCGCCGATCAGATGATCGGCAGACAGGCGATAATCCTCGAACACCAGTTCGGCGGTATCGATCGACTTGTAACCGAGCTTGGGCAGCCTTCGGCCGACCGTGAAGCCCTCTTTCTTCGGTGCGATGAACAGGCTCATTCCGTTGTAGCGCGGCTGCGCGACCGGGTTGGTTTTCACCAGCATCGCGAAGCACGAACCTTCAGCGCCATTGGTGATCCAGGTTTTGGTGCCGTTGATGACGTAGTGATCGCCGTCGCGCTTGGCGGTCATGCGGATGCCCTGCAGATCGGTGCCGGCATCGGGCTCGGTTAACGCCAGGCCGCCGCGGATTTCGCCCATCGCGAGCTTGGGAAGCCATTGCGCTTTCTGCTGCGGGGTTCCGAATTTCTCGATCGCCAGCGCCAGTATCAGATGGGAGTTGATGATGCCGGTGATCGACATCCAGACCGACGAGATGCTCATCACGATCTTGGCGTAGGTCGTGGACGACAGGCCGAGCCCGCCATATTCGGGCGAAATCGTCGCGCCGAACAGGCCGAGCTCCTTCATCTGCTCGACGATCTGATGCGGATAGCGGTCCTCATGATCGTATTCGCGCACGATCGGCTTGAGCTCGCGGGCCACCCATCGCTCGATCGTGTTCAGGATTTGCGTGTCTTCGTCCGCGTCCGGCGGTGTGTTGCGCAGCACCTGGGTCATCGGCGAAATCCTCCAAAGTTGTACGGACAAGTTTTTCACTATTATCCGATGCATCTATAATGCGAGCCTTGACGGCAAGTAAAGTCCTCAGTAGTTGTCTGGACAAAATTGGATCCTGGTCTCCAGGGAGGAATCATGCCGGGCGCCCGTCCCAAGCGTTTCAAGCCGACCTGCATACTGCGTGCGGCGTCGTTGCAAGCAGCGGTCGTTTCATGCCCGTAGCGGAATTGCTGGTCGGCGGAATCCTGCTCGGCGGCGTCTACGCCCTGATGGCGTGCGGATTGAATCTGATCTTCGGCGTGATGCGGGTGATCAATTTCGCGCACGGCGACATCCTTGCCATCGCGGCACTTTCCACCGTGTCGATTGCCGTCGGTTTCAAATTGCCGTTCTGGGTGGCTGTTGTCGTCGTGCCGATCGGCTGCGCGGTCCTGGGCGCGCTGATCCACGTCGTGATCCTCCGGCGCATCGAGGGCGCGCCGATGATCATGTCGCTGCTCGCGACCTACGCGCTGTCGACAATCCTGGTGAACGCGGCGATCCTGATCTGGGGCGGCGGCTATAGCGGCTTGCCGGGCGTGCTCGGCGGCTCGGTGCGGCTTTTCGGCATCAACGTCTCGATCTCGCGGCTGGTGTCGTTTGCCTGCGCGCTCGGCGTCAGCCTGGCGGTGTGGTGGTTGCTCGAGCATACCCGGTTCGGGCGCGCGGTGCGGTCGGTATCGCAGGCCCCGGAGCTGGCGAGCATTTCCGGGATCGCGGTCGAGCGCGTGCGTCTTGCGGTCTTCTCGCTCGGGACGGCCATGGCCGGCCTGGCCGGCGTGCTTGTCGCGCCCGCCTTCGCCATCGACCCGCAGCTCGGCTCGCGGTTCATCATCAAGGCGTTCGCGGTCATCATCGTCGGTGGCATGGGCAGTTATCCCGGCGCCATTCTCGCCGCTTTGTTGCTCGGCGTGATCGAGGTTGTGGGCAGTTACCTCGCGGGCGCCGTGATCGGCTCGGCCTTCCTGTTCCTGTTGATGCTGGCTGTGCTGCTGATCCGTCCGCGCGGCCTGCTGGGCGCGGGTGTACGCCTATGAAAAAGATCAACCCGCTCGGCATCGCAGGCGTGGCCGGCATCGTCGCGCTCGTTCTGCCCTTTGTCGGATCGGACTATGCGGTCTCCTTTTCGATCCAGTTGCTGATCTTCCTGGTGCTGGCCTACTCCTGGAATCTGATTGGTGGCTATACCGGCTATACCCATTTCGGGCAGGTCAGCTTTTTCGGCATCGGTGCCTATGTCGGATCGCTGCTGATCTTTCACTGGGACGTCCCGTGGTATCTCGCCGCTATTGTCGCAGGCTTTGCCGGAGCTGCGTTCGCGATCCCGCTCGGCGGCGCCATGCTCCGTCTCAAGGGACCATTTTTCGCCATCGGCATGTTCGGATTGACCCGCGTGCTCGAGGCGTTTGCGCTCGGCTTCGATTCCATCACCCATGGCGGGACCGGCATCTACTTAAAGCCGGTCAGCGATCTTCGGCCGCTCTATTGCGTCGTGGCCGCGGTTGCCGCGGTCATGCTGTTATTGACCTGGAAGCTCGATAATTCCCGCCTCGGTCTCAAACTGCTCGCGATCCGCGAGGACGAGAACGCGGCGGAGTCGCTGGGGATCCCGACCACGCGGCTGAAGATCGGGGCTTTCGTCGCTTCTGCGATTGCGCCGGCGGTAATGGGATCGCTGTATGCGGTCTATCTCGGCTTCATCGATCCGCCGACCGCGTTCGCGCCCAATATCGAACTCACCACGATTGCGATGGTGCTGCTCGGGGGAATGGGAACCGTGCTCGGCCCGCTCTGCGGCGCCGTCGTGCTTTCCGTCGTCAACGAGGTGCTCTGGGCCAACTATCCGCAGATCTATCTCGCTTCCGTCGGCGTCATCATTCTCCTCGCCGTGCTGTTCATGCCGCGCGGCATCGTCAGCCTCGGCATGAAGAGCGGGTGGCTGGCGACGGGACGGCCCCTGTTCCGCCGGCTGGCCGCGCGCGCGGGGCAGACGTCATGAGCGACACCATCCTCGCGGTCGAGAATGTCTGCAAGCGCTTCGCCGGGCGTATCGCGCTGGACCAGGTCAGCATCGACGTTGCGCGGGGATCGATTACCGGCGTGATCGGACCCAACGGCTCGGGCAAATCGACGCTGTTCAACATCATCGCCGGCACGCTCCGCCCCGACGAAGGCAGCGTCCTGGTCGACGGGCGGAACATCACCTCCGCGACCGCGGCCGAGATTTGCGGACTCGGCGTCGCGCGCACGTTCCAGATCAGCCGCCTGTTCGCGGAAATGACCGTGCTGGAGAATCTGGTCGCGGTTGCCCGCGGCATCGATGATCGTGCGGTAATCGCGCTGGCGCTGGAATTGCTCGACTTCCTCGAAATATCAGGCATCGCCGACCGCTGGGGTTCCGAGCTTTCCTACGGGCAGCGCAAACTGGTCGAGATCGCCCGCGCCCTGATGCTGCAGCCAAGAATCATGCTGCTCGACGAGCCGTTCGCCGGCATCAACCCGCGCCTGCAGAACCGCATTGTCGAGCATCTGAGGACGCTCTGCGCCAAGGGAATCACCGTTTTCTTCATCGATCACGAGATGCGCATCGTCCTGAAGGAGTGCGATCTCGTCTATGTGCTCGCCGAGGGCCGGCTGATCGCGCGCGGCGACACGCAGACGGTCCGCAACGACGCCAAGGTTCTGCAAGCCTATTTCTGAACGAAGACCGCTGACGGTCCGCAAGGGAGGTGCAACATGATAAAAAAATTCGTCCTGGCCGCAGCGACGGCCGCAGCCGCGCTGGTGCTGTCGATCGCCGCGAACGCCGCCGATCCCGTGCGGATCGGCGTCGCACTCTCGCAGACCGGCAACCTCGCCGACTCGGCGGGGCCCTATTTCAAAGGGCTCGACCTCTGGCGCGAACAGGCCAACGCGCGCGGCGGATTGGCCGGCCGTCCCATCGAGTTCGTGGTGTATGACGACCGTTCCGATCCCGCCACCGCGGCCCGGCTTTACGAGCGGCTGATCACCAACGACAAGGTCGATTTCGTGATCTCCTCGCTCGGCTCGGCCACCGCCGCCACCGGATCGGCGGTCGCGGAAAAGCACAAGACCCTGATGATCAATGGTGGTGGCGCCGCCGAAGCCATCCAGCAGCGCGGCTTCAAATACGTGTTCCAGACCGCCGCTCGCATTTCGTCCTATGCCGACGGCATCATCCCCCTGATCGAGAAATACAAGGTCAAGTCGATCGCTCTGGTCTCGCGCGATTACGCAGCGGCGCGCGACATCAGCAAGGCGATCAAGGACTCGCTTGCCGGGCATGATGTGAAGGTGGTGATGGACGAGTATTTCCCGGCCGGCACGGCGGACTTTTCCTCGCAGATCGCCAAGGGTCAGCAGTTGCAGCCAGATTTGTGGATCGGATTGCTCTATCCCAGCGAGGCCATCGAAACCGTTCGCCAGTTTCACTCGATGAACTACATGCCGAAACTGTTCATCGCCAACGGCGTCTCGCAGGACGACTTCATTACGTCGGCCGGCAAGGACGCCGAATACGCGCTCGGCATGTCCCTGTACGAACCCTCGCTGCCCAGCGAAGGCAACAAGGATTTCGCCAAGACCTATCGCGAGAAATACAGTTCCGATCCCGGCTATTACGCGGCCTTCGGCTTCGTCGCCGGCACCGTGCTCGAGGCCGCGGTGAAGAAAGCCGGATCGGTCGATACCGAAAAGGTCCGCGAGGTCTTGACCACGCTCAAGATGGGGAGCGTCATGGGCAAGCATGAGGTCGATCCCGCGACCTACATGCAGATCGGCGTTCGCGGGCTGGTCGTTCAGGTCCAGAACGGCAAGCGCGAGGTGGTCTGGCCGGAAGAATACAAGACCGTCGAGCCGAAGCTGCCGATCCCGGCATGGGACAAGCGTTGAGGCTGTCATGACCAGCGACATTCCGCCGCTAGAGCTTCGCGAGATAACCTCAGGCTATGGCGATGTCGCGGTCATCCGCCATGCCAGCATGGTGTTTCCCAAAGGCATCATCACCACCATTGTCGGCTCCAACGGGGCCGGCAAGTCGACGGTGGTCAAGGTCGCGGCCGGGTTGCTGCGCGCCTGGAAGGGCAACATCCTGGTGCGCGGCACCGACATCACGCGCGAACCGGCCGACCGGCGGGTTCGTCGCGGCATCGCCTACGTCCCGCAGGGCCGCATCGTCGTGCCTGAAATGACGGTGCGCGACAATCTCATGATCGGCGCGCATATCCTGGGCGGCAATCGCGCCGCGATCGACGCGGCGACCGAGCGCGTCATGCAATTGTTTCCGGCATTGAAGCCGCGCATGAAGCAGCAGGCCGATACCATGAGCGGCGGCGAGCAGCAGATGCTTGCGATCGGACGGGCGCTGATGACCAGTCCGGAAATCATCATGCTGGACGAGCCTTCGCTCGGGCTGTCGCCGAAGTTCGTCGATATCGTGTTCGAGAAGCTATTGTCGCTGCGCGGCGAAGGCATGACGGTGGTGATGGTCGAACAGAAGGCTTCGCGCGCGCTCGGCATCTCCGACCGCGGCTATGTGATGCATCTGGGACAGGTCGCCTGCGAGGGCGCTGCCTCCGATCTGCTCGCGAATGACGACGTCAAACGGCTGTTTCTCGGCGAGATCCCGGAAAGCATGAAAGCGTTGAGCCTGACCGATGCATGAACGATCCTACCCGACCGCCTTCGAGGCGGCATCCACCGTCGACGAAGCGATCCTGACGCGCAAATCGGTGCGGGCGTTTCTGCCGACGCCGGTCGAACGTTCGACCGTCGAGGAGTTGCTCGCGCTGGCGAGCCGCAGTGCAAGCGGCAGCAACATCCAGCCCTGGCGGGTCAGGGTCGTCGCCGGCGAGGCCAGGGATCGGCTGGTAAAGGCAATCTTCGATGCCGCCGCGCGCGACGGTCTCGACGCCTACAAGCGCGAATGGAATTATTATCCCGTGCGCTGGCGCGAGCCGTTCCTTGGCCGGCGCCGCAAGATCGGATGGGACATGTACGGCCTGCTCGGTGTCCCCAAGGGTGACTTCGAGGGCACCCAGCGAGCTCGGCTGCGCAACTTCGAATTCTTCGGCGCTCCCGTCGGCATGATCTTCACGCTCGACGAGAATCTGGAAATTGGAAGCTGGCTCGATCTCGGAATCTATCTCGGCGCCGTCATGATCGCGGCGCGTGGACGGGGACTGCACACCTGTCCGCAGGCGGCGTTTGCCGACTTTCACGAGATCATTCGGCCGCAGCTCAACATTCCCGACAATGAGATCATCATCTGCGGCATGGCGCTGGGCCATATCGATCCCGATGCGCCGGTCAACGCATTGACCACCGAGCGCGCGCCGATCTCCGATTTCGCGACCTTCGAGGATCTGTGAGGCGATGGCGCTCAGCCTTCCCAAGAAGATCACCGTCGCCGAGGTCGGTCCGCGCGACGGCCTGCAGAGCTTTCCGCGCTGGATCGATACCGGCACCAAGGTCGCGATGATCGACCGTCTGTCCGATCTGGGGTTGCCGGTCATCGAGGTATCAAGCTTCGCGCATCCGAAGGTCGTCCCGCATCTGCGCGACGCGGAGGAAGTTTTTGAGCGGATCAAACGCCGGCCGGGGACGGTCTATCGCGCGCTGGTCCCAAATGCCCGCGGCGCCCAGCGCGGCGCAAAGGCTCGCGTCGACGAGATGCTCGGCCTGCTCACGATCAGCGCGACCTATACCCGCAAGAACCAGAACATGACGACCGACGAGGCAATCGGGCAGAATCTCGAATCGTTTCGGATCGCGGAAGCGAGCCACATTCCGTTCGTGATGGCGCTCGGGATGGCATTCTGGTGCGCGTATGAGGGGTTGATTCCGGAAGCTGATGTCATCGCGGTGGTGCGGCGTCTGCATCAAGGCGGGGTTCGCCGGTTCTATCTTGCAGGCTCCTTGGGGATGGAAGATCCCGCTCACGTCAACCGCCTGTTCTCGCGTCTTAAGGAACTGTTTCCGGATACGGCCTT
>Ga0137360_10001957_pt1 | contig 12236 bp, 13 predicted proteins | sample Mad1_60_16metaG_FD_104924 | JGI IMG/M metagenome (GOLD analysis project Ga0137360, IMG submission 104924) | Vadose zone soil microbial communities from Angelo Coast Range Reserve, California, USA - Mad1_60_16 metaG | ecosystem: Environmental > Terrestrial > Soil > Vadose zone | place: USA... | reverse complement strand
TGTTTGAAGGCCACCTGCCCTACCTCAACCAACTCGTGCAATCGGCAGCGGATTGCCGCCTGTGGGCGGTGCTCGATCTCGCCATGCTGGCGGAGACCGACTCGGCGGCCGTGCAATTCCTTGCTCGCGGCGAGCACCGTGAGTTCGGCATCGCTTCCTGCCCGTCCTTCGTGCGCGACCGGATCGCGCACGAAAGAATTGGCGACGCAGCCTGAGGCTGCGGGACCGGCCACCCAATCAACGGGACACGCCTATCGATCCAGATACTCCGTCGGAGTTGACTGCCTAGTCGCACGTTCGACTCATCCCATCGCGAAGGAATTGTTCCAAGCAACATTCGGTCGGCATAGGTCCGTGCTTGGTATTCTGGAAAGTTCTGATGTGAGTGCTGGGAGAGGGTCTGTGCCAAGTGAAAGAGCCACACGTGAACGACCCCGGCGCCCGCGGCATCCCTGGTTAAGCCGAAACAGCGCGTATATGCGAAATCGAGAGAAACGGCCTGACCCTCAAGCTGATTTGGGAGGTTGAGGGAAGCGAAATCTGGGCGCGTATCGATCGGAAACCAAAAGGATTGGCGAGATTTAAGGTTCGGGAAGACCAGTCCGGCGGAATCGAGCGTTTCAACCATGACCACGCCGCCGCTGGCATAACCAACACATTGGTTGCTCTCGTTGAACCCATGGGTCCCGAATACTCTCCGTCTTGAGCTACTCTGCCAGTTCCCGGATGCGCTGGCGGGGTGATATTCGTCGCGCAGGGATACGTTCTGGGAGAACCTGTGAGCCAGGCGGTCGGAGCTGTTTCAGAGCAGAGACCTCGGACTGGGCGCGCCATTGTCTGGGCCGGGTTCGTGTGCGGCGTGCTGGATATTACCGCCGCCCTCGTCGTGTATGGCTTCTTTGGACTTCGACCCACTCGGCTCTTGCAGGGGATCGCCGCCGGACTGCTGGGACCACGAGCCTTCGAAGGCGGACTGGCAACTGCGTTGTTCGGGCTGCTGTGTCATTTCGTCATCGCGTATTCAGCGGCCGCTGTCTTCGCGGTGGCGACTCGCCGGCTCGAATTCCTCGGTCAGCACGCCGTTTTCTCCGGAGTTTTGTACGGTGTAGCGGTGTATTTCTTCATGAACCGCATCGTGGTGCCTTTGTCGGCGGCCAGAAAATACCCATTTTCTTTCCAGATGATGGTGATCGGCGTGGTCATCCACATCTTCTGCGTCGGGCTTCCCATCGCGCTCATCGTGCGGCGGGTCGCATCCCGCGCTACTTCACGGTGATCAATGCCAGCCCGTACGACGGCAGGGTGAGCGTCAACTCGCCATTTGTGAGACTGCGCGGCTCCTGGGGCGCCAAGTCAGCGGCTTTTCGCAATTTGAGGATCTGGGTCTGCGTCGGATATCGTGGTGAACCCATTGCCTCGTATGTCGGGAGAATGTCTCCGTGCCGGGGATCAACCATCGACACCTGCGCTTGCGTGGTTGTGGCGCCCTTAAACCGGAGAGTGACTGTTATCAACGCACCTTCTTTTTCGGGAGGGGCATAGTTCCACACTGCCACCACGATTGAGCCGTCGCTCCTGCGGGTGGCCAGGGCGTGGTCGGACTTGACCTCAATGCGCGAGTCCCCAAGTTCGTGCAGCAGCTTGAACGCGTTGAAAGCTGGCTTCGGAATTCCGCCGGCTGCAATCAAGCCAAAGCCGCCATAGAACGGTGTCTTGACGACTCCTTGCTCTTCGAAGACGTCGGAGAATGTCCAGTAGGACATCACGTCCACCAGGCCGTCACATTGCCGAATCGTGTCGGCGAGCCAGGGCCCCATGTAGGCCGTATCGGTCACCAGCGGTTCGTTCATGTAACTCGCGTTGAACTCGCTCCAGATCAGGGGAAGCTTTGGCATGGACGAAGACTGGATCTGGTCATGCACCTTCCTGATCGCGCGGCAGACCATCTGATTGCGGGGAATCACTTCGTGCGTGCCGAAGATGTCCTCTGCCTTGTCGTTGCCATAAACGTGCGACGACACAAAATCCACCGGCACCTGGTTGTCTGCGCAATGTTTGATGAATGCATCGGCCCAGGCCGCTTGCGCGGTGGCGGGGCCGCCGACTCGCAGACGCGCGTTCACCGCTTTGAGGGCTCGCGCGGTGTGATCGTAAAGCTCCCAGTAGGTCGCCTGTTTAGGTTCGCCTCCCCAGAAATCGAGGTTGGGCTCGTTCCACACCTCGAAATACCACTGGCTGACTTCGTCGATCCCGTAGCGCTCGATCAGATGCTTGGCGAACTCGGTGATGAGAGCGTCCCACTTCGCGTAATCCTTGGGCGGCGCGATGTTCTGCTTGTACCAGAAGGCGTGGAGCATATCCTTGGACGCCAATTTCTTGGGCATGAAGCTCAGTTCGACGAAGGGCCGTACCCCGTTGGCGAGCAATCCGTCGTAGCTTTGATCGAGGTAGGAGAAGTTGAAGACGGGTTGCCCATGGTCGTCCTCGTCGTAAATGCCGACTTCGTCGTGAAAGATGGCGTGAAAGCGAACGTAGCGAAAGTCGGTGATCTGCTTTACTTCGCGCATATCCCGCCGATAGCTGTCACGAAGGCTCAGGATCGCGCGGCCGGAGCCGAACATCTGCTCCCAGAAATGCGGGAAGGCATGTGCGGGAGCTGACGGATCGACGACGATGGTATCTCCCCCCTGGGCGGCAGATAGCATCGAAAGCATCAGCAGCAGCTCGGCCAAAATAAAGATCCGGAGACCCTGGTTCTTCATGAACCGGCGGCGATGCTGAGCGGATGGGATCAATCGGGTTAGGTTTGCTTTCATGGCTGCCGAAAATTGTAACAGTCCAATTTCCCGCAGGCATGAGCCGAACACCGGATTCGATTAGGGGCTTGCGTGCGCAGGCACCCAGGAAGCGTATCAGGCCCTGCCGTACAGTCGAGCAATCGGCTGTGCCGCCGAATTAGCGAATTTGTAGTTTCAGTGTCGATCTCATACGGCTGGATGTGTAAAATCAACCGCGGCTTGGTCTGCACGCCAACGTGCTGAATATCTGGCGAGGTGGTACGCAGAGCACCCCCAGCACCCAATCGGAGGCATCGGACATGGATCGACGCACGTTCCTGGGCACAATCTCGGCAGCAACCATTCTGGGGCGGAGTCTCGCCTGGGCCGTCGAAGAACACCGCATCAAGACGGTTGGAATTCAGCTTTACACGGTGCGGGATGTGCTCAAGCAGGACTTCGATGGCACGCTGGCCAAAATCGCCGCCATCGGATATCGCGAATTGGAGCTGGGCGATTTTGTCGATAAACCACCCAAAGTCGTGCGGGACGCGTTGATTCGGCACGGCCTGGTCGCGCCCTCGACCCACGTCCCTTTTTCGAGCTTGGGTGACCAGTGGTCGAAGGTGATTGAAGACAGCAAAATCATCGGGCACACCTACATCGTCAATCCTTGGATCGGCGACGATCTTCTCGCTCGAGCTGATGGATGGCAGCGCGCAGCCGAGACTTTCAATCGAGCCGGCGAGATCAGTCACAAGACCGGCATACAGTTTGCCTATCACAATCATTGGGTCGAATTTATCCCCACCGCCAGCGGAGAGCTTCCCTACGACATCCTGCTAAAAGAGTGCGATCCAAATCTGGTGAAGATGGAAATGGACCTGTGCTGGATCACCGTCGGCGGCCAGGATCCAGTCAAGTATTTCGCCCAGTATCCCGGTCGCTTTCCCATGGTGCACGTGAAAGATCTCAAGAAAGTTCCCGATCTTGCCACCGTCAAGGGGGGAAGGTTTGCCGGCGCGAGCATGACTGACCTCACTGAAGTAGGTAGCGGGATCATCGATTGGAAACGCATCTTTGCGCATTCGGAACAAGCTGGCATCCAGCATTACTTCGTCGAGCATGACAATCCAAAGATGCCGCTCGAGAGCGCCCGGATCAGCTACGAGTATCTCCAGCGGCTTCGCTTTTAGCGACGAATCCGGGACTCCCGTACTTCCGTGCTGCTGTCCTCTGCACACTCCTTGTCCTGACCGCTTTTCCGATCGCACTTGCCGCTCAGGAGACGCCGGGGGGCAAGCTGGCTCTAGGCGTGCGTGCGACGGCCTCTAGCGCGTCTGAAGGCACCAAGCCCGAGAATCTGACCGACGGCGATATCGCGAACACGCAGTGGACCGCGAAGGAGGGGACCGACCCGGCGGAAACTTGGAACTGAGCTGGCCGAGCCCCGTGCAGTTTCAGGAAGAGGTGATTCGGCAAGCGGGAGACCCAAAGCTCTCTCACCTGAAACTCGAGACGCGCGATCCGAGCGGGCATTGGCGCCTGCTCGAGTCCATTGGCGATTCCGAGCCCCTGCTGCCCTGAACAATCCTCGCGCAGTTCGCCGGCCAAAGTGCTTGCGACTGCGGATGCCCAGGGCAGCCCTCAATTGCGGTACAGGAAGGAAATCACCATGGTCGCGTCTCCGATATACTTACAATTCGTGGTTTTACGGGGGACGACCAAGGATGCCCGCCTGCCGGCGCGCTCGGCGACGTCCGTGCTCTCCGACTCGAACGGTATTGGAATCAGGTTCAATTTCTGTGAGGCGTAATTGATCAATTGGTCGGAACAGGTCGTCCTGGTTACGGGCGGAACGGGTTCATTCGGCAAGAAATTCGTCGAGATCATGCTGCAGGAATACCACCCGAAAAAGCTCGTGGTATTCAGCCGCGACGAACTGAAGCAGCATGACATGCGCGTCTCCGGCCTCGATCATCCCAGCCTGCGTTATTTCATCGGGGACGTTCGGGATCCGGCACGTCTGGAGCGGGCTTGCGCGGGAGTCTCGGTCATCGTGCACGCCGCGGCCCTGAAACAGGTGCCCACGTGCGAGGACAACCCTTTCGAGGCGATCCAGACCAACATCATGGGCGGCCGCAACGTCATCGACGCGGCCTTCAACCAGGGCGTCGAGCGGGTCCTCGCCTTGAGCACCGACAAGGCCGTGAATCCCATCAACTTGTATGGTGCCACCAAGCTCTGTGCGGAGAAGATGTTCGTTCAGGCCAATGCCCACGCCGGGACCAAGAACACGCGCTTTAGCTGCGCCCGTTATGGCAATGTCGTGGGGAGCCGGGGCGGCGTGATCCCCGTGTTTCTCGAGCAGCGCAAACGCGGCAAGATCACCATTACCGATCCCCGCATGACCCGTTTCTGGATCACGCTTGAAAGCGGCGTGAAATTTGTGATCCGCTGCCTGGAAGAGATGCACGGCGGCGAGATCTTTGTGCCCAAGATCCCCAGCATGAGGATGATGGACCTGGCGGAATGCATTGCTCCGGGTTGCGAGATCGAGACCATCGGAATCCGGCCAGGCGAAAAACTCCACGAAGCGCTGGTGTCGGAAGACGAGGCGCGCAACACCGTAGAGGTGAAAGACATGTATGTCATCCAGCCCTCACACCCCTGGTGGAAGGGGGAGTACTGGTTGAACGGAAGAGCGTTGCCGGAGGGCTTCCGCTACGCGAGCGATACCAACCCCGCGTGGCTCACAAACGAGCAACTCCAGGAGTTGCTCGCTTCGAGTGAGCCCGACGAATCTCCAGTCCCCGCATAGCCGCACGAAGGAGATGTGCGCGAACCCCACCAGGCCGGACGTGCTCGCAATCGATGGGGGAAGTCCCGTCCGCAACACACTACTACCGTACGGTCGCCAATCGATTGATGAGGACGACATCCAAGCCGTAGTTGATACCCTGCGCTCCGACTGGCTCACCACCGGTCCGAAGGTCGACGAATTCGAGCAAGCGTTCGCGCACCAGGTGAGCGCAAAGTACGCGGTTTCCTTCAGTTCCGGCACGGCGGCCTTGCACGGAGCGGCGTTTGCCGCTGGCCTAAAGCCCGGAGATGAGGCAATCACGTCACCGTTGACTTTCGCTGCGACTGCCAACTGCGTGCTCTATCAGGGCGCGCGACCGGTCTTTGCCGATGTCAGTTCTGACACGCTCAACATCGATCCGGAACGCGTGGCCGAGCGCATCACGCCCAAGACGCGCGCCATTCTGCCGGTCGCTTACGCCGGGCACCCCGCGGATCTGGATGCCATACTCGGGTTGGTGGAGAAGCATAACCTCACCGTTGTGGAAGATGCCTGTCATGCGCTGGGCGCCGAATACCGCGGGCGCCGCACCGGCAGCGTCGCGCATATGTCGGTTTTCAGTTTTCACCCGGTGAAGCACCTGACGACCGGCGAGGGCGGCATGGTGACGACCGATCGCGCGGATTTCGCTGAATTGCTGCGCAGGTTCCGAAACCACGGTATGTCGACAGATGCGCGCCAGCGGAATGCCTCGGGACAGTGGCGCCACGAGATGGTGCTCCTGGGGTTCAACTATCGCCTGACTGACGTCGCCTGTGCGCTCGGCCTTTCACAATTGAAGAAGCTGGAAGCTAATCTCGTTCGCCGCCGCGAGATTGCTGCGAGGTACACGGCAGCATTCCAGGATCTTCCAGGAGTCGTCCCTCCAAACGTGCGCCAGGATGTGAAATCTGCCTGGCATCTGTACCCGATCCGCGTGGATGCTGCCCAGCTAAGCGCGGATCGCGGCCAGCTGTTGCACGCACTGCGATCGGAAAATATTGGCGTGAACGTGCACTACCTCCCGGTGCACTTGCATCGCTACTACCGCGATCAGTTCGGATACCAGGGCGGGGAGTATCCCGTGGCGGAGCGCGCTTACGAACAGCTCATCAGTCTGCCGATGTTTTCGGGGATGAGCGAACAGGATGTGAAAGATGTGCTCGCAGCGGTGAGGAAAGTGACGACTCATTATTCGCACTAGTTTGGTATGCAGAACATGGATCTGGAGCCAGTTGAAATGAGCTGCAGCATCATGCAGAAGGGGCGACGCGAGGGATGGCGGTGTCAGGCAACCTGCTGATCCGGTGCGATGCCAGCATCGCCATCGGAACAGGACACGTGATGCGCTGCCTCGCCCTGGCGCAGAGGTGGAAAGATGCGGCCGGACACGCCATCTTTGCGATGGCCGAAACCACGCCCGCGGTTGAGGAGCGTGTACGCGCCGAGCGGTTGGACCTCGTGCGTCTGACTGAGTCCGCTGGCAGTGCCGAAGATGCCGACGGAACGGCCAGATGGGCGCGTCAAAATGCGGCGAACTGGGTGGCCGTGGACGGGTACGTTTTTGGCCCAGAGTATCAGGCTCACCTGAAACGAGCAGGCTTGCAGGTGTTGTTGGTGGACGATATCGCTCTGGCGGGGCGCTACTCGGCCGATCTGGTCTTGAATCAGAACCCCCATGCCTGCGAGGCGCTCTACCCGAATCGGGAGGCTTCGACCCGATTACTCCTGGGTCCGCGGTTTACCCTGCTGCGGCGGGAGTTCGGTGCCTGGGGTGGATGGAAACGGAAGATCCCCCCGGTCGCGCGGAAGGTGCTGGTCACGCTGGGAGGCAGCGATCCGGACAACATCACGGCGTGCGTTGCGGCGGCCATCATGTCCGAACCTGAGCTCGAGGGGATCGTGGTGGCGGGCGGCAGCAACCCGCACTTGCCGAAACTGCGCGAGTTGATGGAAGAGAATGGGCGAACGGTGCGTCTACTTGAGAACGTTGGCAACATGCCGGAACTCATGGCATGGGCCGATGTGGCGGTGTCAGGCGCGGGAACGACGACCTGGGAGATGTGTTTCATGGGATTGCCGGCTCTGCTGATCGTGTTAGCGGACAATCAGGAACCGGTTGCCCGGCACCTTGCTGAGCAAGGGATGGTCGTCAACCTGGGACGAGGAGCGACCGTAACTGGGAAGGCCATCGTGGATCGACTCCGGAGTGTGGTCTGTTCGCGTAACCTCAGACAAGCGATGGCAGAGCGCACCCGATCACTTGTCGATGGTGGCGGGGCTGAGCGTGTCGTTGCGGCATTAACGGAGGGCCGTGCCCAGAGGGCACTTTAAGCCCGCCCCGGACCGATGCGCCGATGAAAAACCGCGAAGCAGGAACCGAAGGGCACGCTCAGAGCGCCCTCTCCACCTTATCCCAGCTGAAAAACCGCCCAGCACGTTCTTCCGCAATTCGAAGTTGGTTCTGGTCCTGATTCAGGTCTCGAACAAACGCCCGGCTGCCCTCATCAAAGGCGCGCGCGAGGCTGTCAATCTCCACGAACAAAGGCGCCTGGGATGCGTTCAGTACAGGGTTCGCAGCCGCCTTTCCCCTGAAGCGATAGAAAACTTCGTGAGTGTTGCCCTCAAGCTTTGATTCTGCGGTTGAGGTGTGGAGTACCCCGCACCGTGACGCGTAGAGGTCCATGGCTGTCGGTTCGTTCTCGCTACCCGCGTTGAGCTTCGGCAACAGATAGCGCGAGCACCAATCCTCAAACGTGTTTTTTGACGCGTCCAGCGTCCCGGCTGGTGCAGCCAACCACCCAAGCGCGTCAATCCCTGAATACAGCAGGCTCAGTGCGGGTTCAGGAAGCCCTTCGTCCATGCACTCCCTGACCGCCACCATTCTCTGAATGAGCCAGGCAGCGACAGGACTACGTTCCATCCTGCTGGGAAATAAGAGTCGTATGCCCAAGGTGCTCATTTCATGCCCTCAGAGCTCGGATTTGGGAGCTCTCACGCGGATCTGACCTCCGATAGGGAGGCGGAGCGGTCAATGAAAACTGCGAATCGACGCGGCACTGCAAATTAGATGCGTGGGCGCGGCCCTCCCGGGTAAGAACCTGGATCGAGGCCATCGTTGCCTCCGTAGTTCAGTGGACGGAGCTGATCGTGCGCAAACCGAGACGGAGAAACGGAGTCATTCAAGGTAGTGTGGGCGCGGCCTACCCTTCAATACGGCAGATTTCCGACGCAGAAAAGGCGAAGCGGCCGTAGAATCTCCTCATGCCCAATCTCACCTCAATACTGAACCAGCTTCAGCAGGAACGCAACCGTCTGACGACTCAACTTGGCAGTCTCAACAGCGCGATTTCAGCACTAAACGGAGTAAGCGCCAACGCGGTCCCTCGCAAGGGAGGAATGTCCGCAGCCGGTCGGGCGCGGATCGCGGCGGCGCAGCGCGCTCGCTGGGCCAAAGTCAAGGGGCCGAAGGTTGAATCCACCCGCACTCGCAAGAAACGGACAATGTCGGCAGCTGCGATCGCTCGTATCCGGGCAGCCCAGAAGACACGCTGGGCAAAGTGGCGAAAGGCGCATAAGAAGCGCTGAGTGCCCAGGTTATGGATGTCGCAAGGACGCCGGCCTGAATCAGATTGGCTCACGGTCCGCGACGCCCTGTGGTGTCACAACACCCGTGATGGCCCGATGGGTTGAGCCAAGCGTCGCACGGGCACGACAGCCCGGTTCAGGACAGCAACCTTAGTAATCTATGTCCCGCCACTCCGGCGAGTGCAAGATTCCTATTCTGAGTCCCCCGTTTGAGCACCCGTGTCCAGGAAAGTGGCGCGCAGGACAAACGTCCGCACCCAGCAAGTTTGCGATATTTGTCGCGCACACGGATCATGCAAAACAAGCGACGCTCCGTGGCTCTGCATGTCTGCCGGGCGATCGTCGAGCAAAGCTCCACTGAGAGTGACCCGAATCAAGCCGCAACGATGCGGCCGACCAATGGAGAGTTCATGGCGACTATTGTCGCAGCGGGATCGGCACCGCCCGGTTGGAAAGAACAGACTCGTCGTGTTTGGTTGCTTGTGAGGCAAACAGCAACTTTGATAGGACCGAGTGCGAAATTTCTCAGCACCTGCGAGGCGCATACCTATGCATACTCGGTCGCGGCCAACGCAATCCTGGCCCTTGTACCATTCCTGGTACTGCTCATCACGATCGCTCACCTGACACAATCTCCGCCGGCCGAGCGAATGATTTATCAACTCGTGGCCGAGTATCTCCCGGCGGGTGCCGTGGAACTCAAAAGCGACCTCGTTCGTTTGACCTCGCACCACGGAGTGCAGGTGTTCTCGTTGATCATGCTGGCAGTATCTTCGAGCGGCGTGTTTCTGCCCTTTGAGGTCGCGCTGAACGGGGTTTGGGGGATCAAGAAGAACCGTAGCTACGTGGGTAACCAGATCGTGAGCCTCTTGCTAGTGGGCAGTTGCGCCGCACTTGCCTACGCCGGGGTGGTGTTCGCTGCGGCGTGCAAGGCCGCGCTTGCCGATCCGATCCACATCCTGTGGCTGAACGCGGGACTGAATTTCGTGGTCATGAAGGTCTTTGCCTTGCCGATGACCATCCTTAGCTTCTGGCTCGTGTTCTGGTGGGTGCCAAACGGCAAGGTGCCGGTCCTGCAGGTCTTCCCCGCGGCCTTCTACACCGGATTGCTGGCGGAGGTGTTCAAGCTGATATTCGGCTGGACCTTGCCGCTGCTCGATTTTCAGCGGGCGTACGGCACCGTCTTCTGGCTGCCCGTGACGCTGCTAGTGTGGACGTACGCGGGCGCAATGCTGCTTCTGTTTGGCGCCAGTCTTTCGGCTCGTGGCGTGATAAAGATGCCTCGAGTTCGATTGCGTCCCCCGTTGCCCGAACCGGACTGTCAATGAAGGCCGCTTTATCCCTAGCGGTCTAGCACAATCGCTTGTGTCCTCGCTTGGCCAGTCGAGAACGGGCGAGCGGAGTGAAAACCGAAGTAACAGCGCAAGAGGTTGAGGAGACGGAACCTAGCTGGTACATGTCCCAAAGTAACTTGCCAGAATAACAAGTTGGAACCTAGCATGTCGCCAGTCGCTCGACCTGGTGGCAGCCACAAGGCCGCCATCTGTGGGCCTCGCAGAACGGCGGCCCGGCCTTCCCCTCAAAAAAGTCCATTTTGCCTGCAATTTGCAGGCAAAACGGGCTTGTGCGCCAGAAAAGCTAACGCTAAGGCCGCCGTGGCTCGAGATCGAACGTGGCCGTAGCCAGCTTCCAAACGCGCCGCTTTTGAGAGCTCGGGGCCGAATGTCGGCCCGCGAAACGTCCTGCATTTCCTGCCCTGAAGGCCCAGCTGAGGAACTCGCTGATTGGTGCTCTGAGGACTATGGAACTCAATCCTGAGACTCAGCGAGGCTGGCGATGCCACGGTAAGGGATTTTGTCGCGGGGTTTGGCTACTGCGAGGTCTGAGAAGAGGGGATGACACGCGCCTGGGACGAGGTGAGCACCCCCAGCGCCACCTGGGCGTCAGAACTTTGCCGGGCTGCCGCCTTCTGCAGCCACTTCACGGCTTCATCTTCATCGACCGCGACGCCGTCACCCTCGCGATAGCGCAGCCCGAGATTGTATTCTGCCGCGGCGTTGCCCTCACCAGCCGCTCTTGCGACCCATTGGGCAGCGGTTGCACAGCGTTGTGGGACCCCACGTCCGATCTCGTAAGCCATTCCCAATTGGAATGCCGCAGAATCATCTCCATATTCCGCCCGGCGACGTAGTCCGGCCAGTTCGTAGCGGCTCAGTGTCCGTACAGCGGCCTCGGTCGCGCGGTCGGTGACATGCAGGTGGCTCACCGGTAGCGGAGCAGGCGTCCCGAACTGCTCGCCCCCGTGCGCTTCCCGAGCGTCCGACTTCGCGGCGCTGTGTGGACTGGTGTTCTCCCGCGCGGTGGTCCGCGAGCTGGACGGCGTGATTTGAGCGGGATTGTGCCGACCCGCCTTCAGCATAAAGAACGTGATGACGATGACGAGAACTCCCAGGACAGAAGCCGCTCTGAGGGGAGCCCGCAGACTTGGCCGAGACTGGAGAAGCACCTGAAGCAGCCGGGTACTGGCCTTCTTCAAAGCATGCTGGAACAGATCCCGCGCATGGCGGAGACCTTCCTGCAGGCGATGCGCGGTTTTGGTCGCCAGTGCTGGAGAATCAGAGGAGTTACGACCTGTCCGCCAAACCCGCTGCCCAGCTTGCCTGATGCGGTTCGGAAGCCCGAATAGTTTGAGTCTCAGCCACGTGGCGGTGCGCGTGGTGTAGGCGCTCACAAAAGCGAGTGTCTGCTCCAACTTCAGCCTGGCTACGGGCCAGAGGGTTGAAGCCTCGGTGAGCTTGCACTTCAACGCAGCCCACATTCCGATCCCGGCTACATATGTGTCCTCGAGAGGTCGGGCAGGCGCGGCTTGCTCGGGTTCTGCCTCGGTTCCAGCGATCACTTCCGTGGCGGGAGGTCTCACCCACGATTCGTGCGCCGCTTGCAGCGGAATCGTGTTCCTGCCTGCAGTTGGAAGGTCGTTCTCTGGTGCACGCTGTGAAGAATTGTGCCTCGAGGGGCGTTCGTTCTCG
>Ga0137360_10001955_pt1 | contig 12241 bp, 9 predicted proteins | sample Mad1_60_16metaG_FD_104924 | JGI IMG/M metagenome (GOLD analysis project Ga0137360, IMG submission 104924) | Vadose zone soil microbial communities from Angelo Coast Range Reserve, California, USA - Mad1_60_16 metaG | ecosystem: Environmental > Terrestrial > Soil > Vadose zone | place: USA... | reverse complement strand
CCGGCGACGTTGTCGAGAAAGTAGCGGTCATGGGTGATCGCGACGACCGTCCCCGGGTATTCCTTCAAGTAGCGCTCGAGCCACGCGACCGACTCGGCGTCGAGGTGATTGGTGGGCTCGTCGAGCAACAGCATGTCCGGGCGCGAGAGGAGGAGTCGGCAGAGCGCCACGCGCCGGCGCTCGCCGCCCGAGATCTTGGCGACCTCCATGTCGCCGGGCGGTACGCGGAGCGCGTCCATCGCGAGCTCGACGGTGCGGTCGAGATCCCAGGCATTCACGGCGTCGATCCGATCTTGCAACCGCGCCTGCTCATCGAGCAGCTTCTCCATCTCGTCGGCCTCGACCGGCTCACCCAGGCGGGCACTGACCTCCTCGAAGCGCGTCAGCAGGGCGCGGACCTCGGCGACGCCCTCCTCGACGTTGGCGCGGACGTCCTTCGCTGGGTCGAGCTGGGGCTCCTGCGGAAGGTATCCGATGCGTAGCCCGGCGGCGGGGAACGCGTCGCCGAGGAAGTCCTTGTCGACGCCGGCCATGATCCGGAGCAACGTGGACTTGCCCGCGCCGTTGGCGCCGAGCACACCGATCTTGGCCCCGTGGAAGAACGAGAGCCAGATGCCCCGGAGGATCTCCCGCTTGGGCGGGACGACCTTCCGAAGATCCTTTATGACAAACGCGTATTCCCCTGCCATTTTGTCGGGCGAGCGGGGCTTACGCCCCCCTCTCGACTCCCCCCGGTTGGGAGAAGCCCGCCTTCATGAGGCGACGGTGCTCCGGCATCATGCAGCGGTCCTGGACCACCCGGATCCCAGCCCGCGCGAGCTTCTCGGCAGCCGCGTCGTTCCGGATCCCGAGTTGGAACCAGACCGCCTTCGGTCGCCACGGCAACGTCAGGATCTCGTCGGCGTGGCCCGAAAGGTATTCGGGACGACGAAAGATCTCGACCACGTCAGCCGGCTCCGAGAGATCTTTCAATCCGGCCACCGTCGGCGCGTCATGGAGACGACGGCCGGCGAACTTCGGATTCACGGGCTGGACGCGGTAGCCGCGAGCTACGAGGTAGGCCGGCACGTAGTGCGCCGCCTCGGAAGGGTCAGCCTTGGCACCGAGCACCGCCACGATCCTGGCCTCGCGAAGGATCGCTGTGAGGCCTGCATCGTCGTCGACGAGATGGACACGCCAATCGCTCATGGTGAGGTCCACCTTCTCACGACGAGGCCAGCGCGGCAATGATCTCGGCGCCGAAGGTCTCGGCCCGCCAGCGGCGCACGCCGTCCAGCGAGGCAAGCGCATCAGGCTCGCGCGGCCCCGCGACGGCGACAATCGTGATCAGCCGGTTGGGCAGGAGCAGTCCCGGCTCGAGCCCGAACCGTGGCGCCGCCTCCTTCCGCCACTGCCGGAGCGACTCGATTCGGCGGGCGACGATCGCCGGAAGCCTGAGCCGTGGCTGGCGCTCGAGCGTCGGCAACGAATCCTCCGGCAAGGCCTGGGCACGGGCCGCGGCCGACAGGATCGCCTCGCCCCATCGGGCGATCACCTTGGGCGTGCAACCCGGGACCAGCGCGAGCTGCGTGACGTCGTCGGGCGGCGTCTGGGCCAGCCGCACGAGCGTCTCCTCGCCGAGGATCTTGAACGGCGGGCGATCGGTCTCGCGCGCGAGCTGCTCCCGGAGCTCGTACAGCTCCCGGAGGATCCCGAGGTTGCGCAGCGGCAGGTCGCGAGCGCCCTTGAGACCGGCGAAGGCGTTGGGGTCCTGAACCCGCTGGACGACGGGCTGGGCCGCGAGCGCAGCGCATTCCTCCTCGACCCAGGAGAGTCGGCCCATCCGCACCAGCTCCTCGGTGAGCCGGCGCTTGAGCGCGAAGAGATGAAGCACGTCGGCCTCGGCGTAGCGGCGCTGGGCCTCGGAGAGAGGGCGCCGCGACCAGTCGTCGCGCTGCTTCGAGGGTGGTAGCTCCACTTCGAGGTAGTTCTGAAGTAAGACGTCGAGGCCGAGGGCCGTGGCGCCGAGGAAGCGGGCGGCGATGGAGGTGTCGAAGAGCGACGCGAACCCGAATCCACGGCGCTTGAGCTGGACGAGGTCGTTGTCTCCGGCGTGGAGCACCGTCACGACGGACGGCGTGGTGAACACGGGGGCGAGCGGCGTGAGATCGCCGAGCGCCAGGGGATCGACGAGCCAGACGTCGCGGGACGACACGGCCAGCTGGATGAGCGACAGACGCTCCGGGTAGTGGTGCAGGCTGTCGCCTTCCGTGTCGAGCGCGATCTCGCCCGGCGCTCGAAGGCGCTGTGAGATCTCGGCGAGGTCGGCATCGGTCTCGACCCAGCGTGAAGCGATCGTGTCGATCGGCCCGAGTCCGCTCAGTCCTGAAGAGCTCCCCTCAGCGGAGGCCCCGCTTCGGCTCGCACTACCCATCGAGCATTGGCCCGAGCACGGTCCGAAGGTGCTCGGCACTGGCCGGAGCGCGCAGCGACGCGCGGACGCCGAGGGCTTCGGCCCTCATGAGGGTATCCGGGCCCATCGCGGGCGTCAACGCGACTGTCCGCGCTGCGAGACACGCCGTCTCGCGGCAGAGGCGCTCGGCGATCGGCAGCGTGGCCAGGACCACGTTGGCGCCTTCTCGCTCGACGGCCGCGGGCTCCGTGTCGGTTCGCGTCGCGATGACGCGCGCGCGCGGGAAGAGGCGACGCAGAGTTTCCGTGAGAGCGTCCCGCGTCGCCGTGTCGTCCTCGAGGACGAGGATCACCGGCATCGGCCCCAGTGTACCCGACCGGAATGCTCACCGCGCCGTGGTAGGATGCCCGAGCGACTTGCGGAGGGTCTCGATGGCGAAAGAAATCTCGATCGTCCACCACGCCGACCGGCGCACCGACGTGGTGATGCCCTACGCGCCGGGCATCGTCGTGAGTCGCGGGAGACTCGTGTTTCTCTCGGGCGTCACCGCGGCGGCCGTCTATCACGGCCACCCGCATCGCGAGGAAGAGTTCGACCTGCCCTCGACGATGCGTGAGCAGGCGGTCCTCGCGATGGAGAACCTCAAGAAGACGCTCGCGGCGGTCGGTTGTACGCTCGCCGACCTGGTCTCGGCGACGCGCTTCCTGACCGACGTCGCCGAGCAGGACGATCTCAACCGTGTCTGGGCCGCGTACCTCGGCGGTCACCTGCCGACGACGACCACGGTCGAGGTGTCCCGCCTCGCCACCCATCCGCGCTGCAAGCTCGAGATCAGCGCGATCGCCGTCGCCGACGAGGGAAACGGCTGATGGCGACGCTCGGCTTCGTCGGGCTCGGCACGATGGGAGGCCGCATGGCGAAGCGGCTGCTCGACGCGGGCCGTCGCGTCGTCGGCTACAACCGGACACCCGAGAAGGCACGGGTGCTTGTCGCCGCTGGCCTCACGCTCGAGAACTCGCCGCGCGCCGTCGCCGAGGCCTCGGACGCCGTCTTCAGCATGGTGACCGACAGCGCCGCGCTCCGCGCGATCGCCCTCGGCCCCGACGGCGTGATCGCAGGGCTCCGACGCGGCGTGGTCTGGGCCGAGATGAGCACGGTCGGGCCTGACGTCACGCGAGAGCTCGGCCGGGCGGTCGCCGCGCGGGGCGCCACGCTGATCGACGCGCCCGTCTCCGGCAGTCCCGTCACGCTGGAGGCGGGCCAGCTCTCGTTCATGGTCGGCGGCGATCCGGCGGGGCTCGAAAAAGTGCGCGAGCATCTCACGGCGATCGGGCCGACGATCACTCACGTGGGCGAGCTGGGGCTCGCGGTGACGATGAAGATCGCGACCAACCTGAATCTCGCCGTTCAGATGCTCGCGTTCAGCGAGGCGGTGGCACTCGCCGAGAAGTCCGGCATCGAGCGCGAGCGCGCCGTCGAGGTGCTGCTCAAGTCGGTCATCGCCTCGCCGATGCTCAAGTACCGCGGACCGTTCGTCCTGGGCATGCCGGCGGAGGCCTTGTTCAACGTGGACATGATCCAGAAGGACCTGGGCCTGGCGCTCGACACCGGACGCGCGCTCGGCGTTCCGCTTCCAACCGTCGCGCTCACCGACGAGCTCCTCACCGCGGCCCGAGGGCTCGACCTCGCCGACTACGACTTCGCGGTCGTCTTCGACGTGATCGCGCGCTTGAGCGGCCTGCGCCCCAGCGTCAAGAAGCCGCGGTGACCGCAGACGGGACAACGCAGCCGGTCGCGCGCGCCGGGACGCCGCGCAGCTATCGCAGCGTGAGCGTGGCGCGGCCGGTGGCGGTGTCGACGCTCAGGGTGAACGCGTCCAGCACGTCGCGGCCGAGGAGGCCATCGATCGGGGCCGCCGCCCCCTCCCCACCAAGAAGCGTCGCCGGCAGCGTGTAGACGATCACCGGGAGCGGCCCGATCCTCGCCCCGGCGACATCGAGGAGCGGCAGAGTCACGAGCGTCGCCGTCGCCGTCCCCGTGACCCCCACGACCTGGATCGACCGTCCGGCTTGCCCCGCGAACCCTGCGCGCTCGACGGCCGCGGGCGAGATCACCGTGCGATCGGCTCCGGTGTCCACGATCAACGTGAGCGGGGTGCCGTTGAGGCGGGCCTCGACGGTGATCGGCGCCCCCGGAGTGAGCCGGAGCGACACCGGCGCGTTCGTGTCGAGCGCCGGCGCCGGACGGGCTTGGGGCGCGCTCAGGAGCGTCACGCCGTCGCGAAACGCGAGGGGGATCGCGGAGAGATCGGCCGTGTAGTACACGGTCCCCTCGGCGTCGGTCCAGCGATAGAGCTGGGCGGTGGCGGGCGTCGCGAGGAGGCAGCCGGCCAGGACGATCAGCCCGAGGCGGGGGTGTCGCGTGGCTCCCACTACAAGATGACTTTCTTCGCCCGGAGCGCGTCGATCTCGTCGGCGGAGTAGCCCCACTCCGCGAGCACCTCGTCGGTGTGTTCGCTCTGGAGGGGCGCCGGCGTGCGGACGCCCGGGCGCATCCGCGAGTACTTCACCGGCGTGCCGATGACGGGGATCTCGCCGAGCTTGGGGTGCAGCACCCGCTCGATCATTTGGCGAGCCGCCGTCTGCGGATCGTTCATCACCTGGTCGACGGTATTGACGGGCGTCGCCGGCACTCCCGCGTCCTCGAGGAGCTTCAGCAACGGTTCGCGATCGTATTTCGCGATCGCGTCCGCCACGGCCGCCTCCAGCTCGACGCGGTGCCGCACGCGTCCGAGGTTCTTCGCGAAGCGCTCGTCGTTCCGCAGGGCGCCGAGGTCGAGCGCCACGACCAGCCGTTGCCAGAACCGGTCGTTGGCGCCGGCGATGAACACCCACTGGCCGTCCCGGCAGCGGAAGGTGCGGTACGGCGACAGGGACGGATGCGAAGAGCCGAGAGCTTTGGGCACGGCGCCGGTGAGCAGGAAACCCTCGGCGTGGTAGTTCAGCAGCGTCACGGCGGTTTCCAGGAGCGAGGCGTCCACCCGCTGGCCGAGGCCGGTCTTCGCCCGATGGAGAAGCGCGTTGGCGATGCCGAATGCGGAGAAGATTCCGGTCGTGAGATCGAGGAACGAGACGCCGGCGCGGACGGGTGGGCCGTCGGGCTCCCCGGTGATGGACATGATGCCGCTGAAGGCCTGCATGAGCGCCTCGTAGCCGGCACCGTCCTTCCGCGGGCCGGTCCGTCCGAACGCCGAGATCGAGCAATAGATCAGGCCCGGGTTGAGCGCGGACAGGACGTCGTAGCCGAGGCCGAAGCCTTCCATCGTGCCCGTCCGGAAATTCTCGATGAGCACGTCGGCGCGCTTCACGAGGTTTCGCAGCACCGCGGCCCCGTCCGGGGCCTTGAGATCGAGCGTGAGGTCACGCTTGTTGCGATTGATGACGAGGTACGCCGCCGACTCGCCCCCCTTGTGGGGTGGCCAGGTGCGCGACTCGTCACCGGAGCCGGTGTCCTCCACCTTGATGACGTCGGCGCCCATATCGGCGAGGAGCATGCCGCAGAAGGGCCCGGCGAGGACGCGGGAGAGGTCGATGACACGGACGCCGTCGAGCGAGAGGGCCGGGGTGACCATGTGCGCTACTATAACTCTATGTCTCGACTCCGCGAGGCGGTGACCCAGCGCATCCTCGTCCTGGACGGGGCCATGGGCACCATGATCCAGGCCGCGAACCTGGAACCCGAGGATTTCGGCGGCGCCCGCTACGAAGGGTGCAACGAGCACCTGAACCTCACCCGCCCCGACGTGATCCGGTCGATCCACGCCGCCTACTTCGAGGCCGGCGCCGATCTCGTCTCGACCAACACCTTCGGGTGCGCGCCGTACGTGCTCGCCGAGTACGGTCTCGCCGAGCGCGCGTACGAGATCACGCTCGCCGCCGGACGCCTCGCGCGCGAGGTCGCCGGGGCGCGCTTCGTCGTCGGCGCGATGGGGCCGTCGACGCGCTCCATCAGCGTCACACGCAACGTAACCTTCGACCAGGTCCGCGAGGCGTACGGGGTTCAGGCGGCGGCGCTCATCGCCGGCGGCGTGGACGCGCTCCTGCTCGAGACGGCCCAGGACACGCTCAACGTCAAGGCGGCGGCGCTCGGCGTCCGCGCGGCCATGCGCGAGGCCGGCGTCGAGTTGCCGCTCATGGTCAGCGGCACGATCGAGCCGATGGGCACGATGCTCGCGGGACAGGGCGTCGAGGCCCTGTCCGTGGCGCTCGAGCACCTCGACCTCTTTTCGATCGGCCTCAACTGCGCCACCGGCCCCGAGTTCATGACCGATCACTTGCGCTCGCTGGCGGCGATATCCACCCGCTTCGTGAGCGTGTACCCGAACGCGGGCCTTCCCGACGAGCGCGGCCAGTACGCGGAGACTCCGGCGAGTCTCGCCTTCAAGATGAAGCGGTTCGTGGACGAGGGCTGGGTCAACTTCGTCGGCGGTTGCTGCGGGACGACGCCGGCGCACATCCGAGCGCTGAAGGCGCTGGTGAGCGGCCGCCCACCCCGTGTCCCGGCGGCGCGGGAGCCGCAGGCCGTCAGCGGGATCGAGGTGTTCTACCCGGCCGATGACAACCGCCCCTTGTTCGTGGGGGAGCGCACGAACGTGATCGGCTCGCGGCGGTTCAAGGAGCTGATCGTCGCCGACCAGTTCGAGGAGGCCGCCGAAATCGGCCGCGCCCAGGTGCGGAACGGCGCTCAGATCCTGGACGTCTGCCTGGCCAATCCCGATCGCGACGAGAGCGGTGACACGGACCGGTTCATGACGCAGATCACCCGGAAGGTGAAGGTCCCGCTCATGATCGACTCGACGGACGCGCGGGTGCTCGAGGCCGCGCTCCGCCACTGTCAGGGCAAGTCCATCGTGAACTCGATCAATCTCGAGGACGGCGAGGAGCGGTTTGAGAAGGTGGTGCCGCTGCTCCGGACCTACGGCGGCGCCGTCGTCGTCGGCTGCATCGATGAGGACAAGCGCCAGGGTATGGCGGTCACGCGCCAGCGCAAGCTCGCCATCGCCGAGCGCAGCTACGATCTCCTCACCGGTAAGTACGGCGTGCCGGCGCGCGACCTGATCTTCGACGCGCTCGTCTTCCCGGTGGGAACCGGCGATGCCAACTACATCGGCTCGGCCGTCGAGACGATCGAGGGCATCCGCGCGATCAAGGCCCGATTCCCGGAATGCAAGACGATCCTCGGCATCTCGAACGTCTCGTTCGGCCTGCCGGCGGCGGGCCGCGAGGTCCTTAACTCGGTCTTCCTCTACCACTGCACCAAGGCGGGCCTCGACTACGCGATCGTGAACACCGAGCGCCTTGAGCGCTATCCCTCGATCCCCGAAGCGGAGCGGCGGCTCGCCGAGGACCTCATCTACTGGCGAGGCGGCGATCCGGTCGCCGCGTTCGCCGCCTACTTCCGCGAGAGGAAGAAGGCGCCGCCGCCGGCCACCGCGCTCTCGCTCGACGAGCGGCTCTCGCGCTACATCGTCGAGGGCAGCCGTGACGGCCTGATCGACGACCTGAACGCCAAGCTCCGGGAAGCGGCGCCGCTGGCGATCATCAACGGCCCGCTGATGCGGGGCATGGACGAGGTCGGACGGCTGTTCAACGACAACCAGCTCATCGTCGCCGAGGTCCTCCAGTCGGCGGAAGCGATGAAGACCGCCGTCGCGCACCTCGAGCCGTTCATGGAAAAGGCCGAGTCGGCGACGCGTGGCACGATCGTGCTGGCCACGGTCAAGGGCGACGTCCACGACATCGGCAAGAACCTGGTCGAGATCATCCTTTCGAACAACGGGTATCGCGTGATCAACCTGGGCATCAAGGTCCCGCCCGAGGAGCTGATCGCGGCATACCACACGCACAAGCCGGACGCGTTCGGCCTGTCCGGCCTCCTGGTGAAGTCCGCGCAGCAGATGGTGGTGACGGCTCAGGACCTCCGCGTCGCGGCCATCGAGATCCCGCTGTTCGTCGGCGGCGCAGCGCTCACCAAGAAGTTCGCCGCGACCCGGATCGCGGCCGAGTACGGCGGGCTCACGCTCTACGCGAAGGACGCGATGGAGGGACTCGACCTCGCCAACCAGCTCTTCTCCGCTCCGACCCGCGAGGCGCTCGTGGCGCGCATCCGCCGCGAGCAGGCGGCGCTCGCGGCGACCGCGTCCGCCATCCGCGAGACCGCGCCCGCGACGCCGGAGCTGGCGCCGCCGCGGCGGCTCGAGCGCGTGATGGTCCCCGCGCCGCCGGACCTCGAGCGACACGTCCTGCGCGACGTGCCCCTGATCCACCTCTACCCGTACCTGAACCTCCAGATGCTCTACGGCAAGCATCTCGGGATCCGGGGGCTCGTCGAGCGCCTGCTCGAGGCCGGTGACCCGAAGGTGCTCGAGGTCCACGAGATCGTCGAGGAACTGAAGCGTGACGCTGTCGGCCGCGGGCTGCTCCACGCCCACGGGGCTTACCGCTGGTATCGCGCTCGGGCCGCCGGCAACACGGTGGCGCTCTTCGACGCATCCGGCCGCGAGGCGGCGACCTTCGAGTTTCCGCGGCAGAAGGACGGCGAGCGGCTCTGCCTCGCCGACTACGTGAGGGACGACGCGGACGACTACATGGCGCTGTTCGCGGTGACCTGCGGCGCGGGGGTCAGAGAGCTCGCCTCAGCGTGGAAGGACCGGGGCGAATACGTGCGCTCCCACGCGCTCCAGGCGCTGGCGATCGAGTGTGCGGAGGCGTTCGCCGAGATGCTCCATTCGCGGCTCCGGACCCTGTGGGGATTTCCGGACCCGCCCGAGCTGCCGATCAGCGAGAAGCTGAAAGCGCACTACCAGGGGATCCGTGTGTCGTTCGGATATCCGGCCTGCCCGAACCTCGCCGATCAAGCCACCCTGTTCAGGCTGCTGGAGCCCGAGACCTTCGGTCTGAGCCTGACCGAGGGCTTCATGATGGATCCGGAGGCGTCGGTGTCCGCGCTCGTGTTCCATCATTCCGCTGCGAAGTACTTCAAGGCCGACTGAGGCTGCGCTCCGGAGACGCGACGAGCCCGAGCCGGGTATCGGCTCGGGCTCGTGCGAGGCAACGAGGAGTTGCGAACTAGAAGGTGATCTCGAGCCGCACCGTCGGGACGCCGAGTGACCGCTCGTTATCCCTCACCTTGATGAGCCCGCCCTGGTCGTTCAGGTAAAAGGCGTCCCGGTCGAGCCTCGGTTTACCGTTCCTGCCCGCCTCGTCGAGCGCGAAGGGCAGCCGGAACCTCCCGCTGAAGTTGAACGTCAGATCCGGTTGGCCGTCGCCGTTGGCGTCGATTGCGGCGACGCCGTTCCTGATACGCCCGAGCGGCGCCACGCCGGCGAGCGACTGCGAGAGATCGGCGTCGCCCTTGAAGGTCCCGGTCATGATCACGAACTCGGGCCCGTCAACCAGGTTGTCACCCTGGACCACCACCGCGAAGGTCCCGCTGAGGGTGCCGGTGCCGGTCACCAGGCTGAGATCGTCCGCCCCCGACGCGTTCAGCGCGCACCGCTTGGTGTCGGGGACGACCAGCGCCACCCACGACGGGCAGAGCGGGGTCCCGATCTTCGCCCAGCCGGAGAGCTGAGCGACGGCCGTCCGACGGCCTCCCGCAACCACGCTCGTCACGGCGTTGCCGGCCGCGTCCTTGAGGTACATGTCCTCGGTGACTTCGTAGAGGACCGCGTCTGCGTCCGACTCGTTCGCCGCCAGGGCCGGCGCCGGGCCGAACACCAGGGCCAACAGCAGGAACATCAGTCCCAGCAGACTCCACGTCACAGCGTTCTTCCAATAGATGCTGGTCATCGCAATCTCTCCTCGTCCCCTGTCTCGCGAATGGGATGCGTAACGGCGGCTCCGCATAGGACTAAGTGCAAGTGGGGTACCAGGAGATCTAGTCTGTAAGTACCTTATTTAATTTACTTCAGTCTAAAATGTTTCTGGAGTAATCATACGTAAGTGGCTGATTTAGTGTCGTTTCTAGTCCGGAAATGATGGCGAATCAGTATATGTAGATGTTTTCTAGGTAGTTATGGATCTTAGCGCGTGCTGGCCAGAAACTTGACGAGTCGAGCGCGATCTCACGCGTCGGAATCTTGCTCCGCAAGCGTGGCCCCCGGCCTGGCCGGAAGCTTGACGGTGAAGGTGGAGCCCTTGCCGAGCTCGCTCTTGACCTCGATCGTCCCGCCGTGGCTCTGCACGATCCCGAGACTCACCGACAACCCGAGCCCGGTACCGCTCACATCGGGCTTGGTTGTGAAGAAGGGCTCGAAAATACGATCGAGGTGCTCTGGTGCGATCCCGGTGCCCGTATCGATCACCTCGACCTGCACCATGTCCGCGCTGGCCGACGACCGGATGGTGAGAGAACCGCCGCTGTCCCTCATGACGTAGACCGCGTTGTTGATGAGGTTCAGGAACACCTGCTTGACCCTCGGCACGTCGACCTCCACGGGCGCCAGTCCCGGGGCGTAGTCCTCCGCGAGCCTGATCGCGTCCAGCGCGCCCTGGCGGCGTAGCATGCCGAGCGTCTGCTCGAGGACCACGTTGAGGTCCGTGATCTGCGGGATGAATTCGCGCTGCCGGCTGAAGTGCAGGAGGTCTCGCACGATGTCGCGGGCACGGCCCGCCTCCTCCTGGATGAGGTCGAGCTCCTCGCGCATCGGCTCACCCGGGGGGACCTGCTCGGCGAGGTACGAGGCGAAGCCGAGCACGCTCGTCAGCGGATTGTTGATCTCGTGGGCGATGTTGGCCGCCAGCTCGCCGATCGCGGCAAGCTTGGTGGATTGGATCAGCTGCGCCTGCGTCCGCTTGAGCTCGGCCATCTGGTGCTTCACGCCCTCGTACAACCGCGAGTTCTCGCTCGCCACCGCGGCCTGCAGCGCGATGCCCTCCGCCAGCCGTAGCTCGTCGGAGCTGAAGCGATGGTGCTCCTTGAGCCAGGCGATCGCAAAGCCCCCGATGCTCACGCCCTTCCAGCGCATCGGCTGGATGAGGACCGACTTGTGCGGCAGCAGCCTGGCGATTGGATGAGTGAAGCGCGGATCCTCCTGGCTGTGACTGGCGTACACTGGTCCCTCGACCCGCCGCCAATCGCTCACCCGGGGATCCAGCGATTTCAGGGTCGCGCTCTCGAGCGTCCCCAGCAGTTCCTTGGGCACGTGATAGCCGACGATCGGCACGAAGCGGCTCCCGTCCTCGCTCAGGAGCCAGGCCCCCCCGGTGTCGGCGCCGAGCGCGCGCACCATCGCCCGTGTCGTCCTTCTCAAGATCTCGGTCAGCTCGAGCGTCGAGCTGGCGTCCTGGCTCACGGCAAGGAGGGTCTCCGTGTGACGCAGGCGTTCCTGCGTCTGCTCGTACAGGCGCGCGTTCCGGATCGCCACCGACGCCGAGGTCGCGAGCGCCTCGCCCAGGGCCAGCTCCTCGGGCGTGAACGCGTGACGCTCCCGGTAGAGGATGGTCAAGACCCCGACGAGCTCGCTCTCGAGGAAGAGCGGCAGCCCGAGAAACGACACGAATCCTTCACTCGCGAGCCAGTCCCGGTGCTTGACGCCGGACTCGGTCAGGACGTCGCTGTAGGCCAGCGGCCTGCGGTGCTTGGCGATCCACCCGATGAGCCCCTCATCGTCGTCCTCGCCGTGCTCCGCCGTGTCCTTCACCGTCCGGGTCGGCCCGGCCTGGGCGCGCAGATGGAAGACGCCGGGCACGTCCTCGCTGATGAGGATCCGCGCCACGTCGGCGCCGAACCGGCGCCGCACGAGCTCGCTGAGCCGATGCAGCACCTCGGAGACCTGGAGCGTGCCGG
>Ga0137360_10001951_pt1 | contig 12256 bp, 9 predicted proteins | sample Mad1_60_16metaG_FD_104924 | JGI IMG/M metagenome (GOLD analysis project Ga0137360, IMG submission 104924) | Vadose zone soil microbial communities from Angelo Coast Range Reserve, California, USA - Mad1_60_16 metaG | ecosystem: Environmental > Terrestrial > Soil > Vadose zone | place: USA... | reverse complement strand
TGCGTGCGCTCGGCGAGAATCGATGATTCGGGATTAGAAATAGAGAGGGGGTGTTACGCTCTCCTCGCGCCAGCCCCTGGCACGGATCAGGCAGCGGCGGTAGCCTGTGTGAGTTCGAACGCACCCGGCTCGATCGACTCAGCGGAGCGCAAAACGATCTTGATCCCGAGCCTGCGCTCGAGCGTGCCGAGCGACTTCGAACCGACGTCATACAGGTAGCGCGCGACTTCGGGATTTACCTTTGCGACGAGCATGTCGGTCGCCTGCGGAAGGCGTCCGGCGGCGCGATGAATCCCGCGCAAAACATCGGCGGCCACGGCCGAGACGGATTTCACCACGCGGCACCCGTGGCATCGTGGACACGGCTCGGTCAGTAATTCCTCGAGGCTCTCGCGCGTGCGCTTGCGCGTCATCTGCACCAGCCCGAGTTCCGAAATCTTGAGCATCGAGCTACGGGCCTTATCGCGCTTGAGGGCTTGGGCGAGTACGTCGGTGACGCGTTTGCGGTCCGTCTCGCGCGCCATATCGATGAAGTCGACGATGATGATGCCGCCGATGTTGCGCAGGCGGAGCTGCCTCACCACCTCGTCGGCCGCTTCAAGGTTGGTTTTGAGCACGGTCTCGTCCTGGTTGCGCTTGCCGACGAAACGCCCGGTGTTGACGTCGATAGCAGTGAGGGCCTCGGCCTGATCGAAGACGAGATAGCCGCCCGATTTGAGCCCGACCTTGCGTTCGAGCGCCAGCTCGATCTGCGGCTCGATACGGAAATGGTCGAAGATCGGCTCGTCGGCTTCGTAGAGCACGGCACGCGAACGCAGCCGCGGCATGTAGGTCTGCACGAAGTCGACGATCCGTTCGTAGGTTTCGGCGTCGTCGCACCAGAGACGGTCGACCTCGCTCGAAAAGAGGTCGCGAACGGTGCGGAGGGCGATATCGAGATCGCTATAGAGCAACGACGCAGGCGGGCTGTTCTCGTTCAGCTTGACGATCGACGACCATAACTTGGTCAGGAACGAAACGTCGCGCTGGATCTCGCGCTTGCTCACGCCCTCACAGGCAGTGCGCACGATGAAGCCGCCTTGCGAAGGCCGGAGTTCGTTTACCGCCGCTCGCAGCCGCGCGCGCTCCTCGGCGCTCTCGATGCGCCGCGAGATACCAGTGTGGTTGCTGGTCGGCGTGTAGACGAGATGGCGGCCTGGAATCGAGATGAACGACGTCAGGCGCGCGCCCTTCGTCCCCATCGGTTCCTTGGCGATCTGGACGATAATTTCCTGATTGCGCTTGAGCTGCTGCTCGATCGGAATATGAGTCCTCTGCGGGCTACGCCGGCGCCGACCGTGTCCGCGTGTGCCCTGTGTCAAAGCCTGAAGCTGCGGACCGTCAGCGGGAGCCTCCGGCGAGACCGCCTCAGGGCCCTCATCAGGTGCCAAGTCGCCCTCTTTGATCGGCTCGGTCTCTGCCATCGGCTCGGTCTCGACGTCTTCTTCACCGATTACTTCGGCGATCGAGCCCAACGCCTCGACATCGTTGCGAAAGTCGGAAACGTGAAGGAACCCGGCCTTTTCGAGACCGATATCCACAAACGCCGCCTGCATCCCGGGCAGTACTCGCGTGACCTTACCCTTGTAGATATTGCCGACGAGACCGCGGCGTTGATCGCGCTCGAGATAGAATTCGGCGAGCGAACCGTCTTCCAGCAAAGCGACTCGCGCCTCAAGAGAGGAGACGTTTATAACAATCTCGCGCTTCACTGATACGCTGTTCCCCGCTGCCGGTAAGAGGCGCTAAGGGGCGAGGCTCATCGTCGGGGTCATGCGGCCAGGTAGATACGGCAGCGTGGATAATATGACGAGACGGCCCAAGTTGGTTCGCTCCCGGACGGTTAGAAAACGTACCCTAATGATCATACGGGGCAGCGTTGGCTTCCGCAAGGTTGTGTACTCGTTCAGTAAACAGGTGACACTTTTGAATTGGTAGAAGGCTGTGGATATTCCTAGGGCACTCCGCGCGTGCTCGACATTAAAACGATGTTTGAATCACGGCACGGTGCTCTTCCGCAGGGACAAGAAAGCCGCCCAGGTCGTATGGGCGTCGCGCGTGCGCCTAATCGGCGCGTTCCAGTTCGACTTCAAACCCCGCTTTGCGCGTTGCGCAGGATGCAGATTTTAACGCGGCGCCCGAAGGCCGTCTCGCGCACTCGCAGGGTCGCGGCGAGCAGTTCGGCCAACCGCTCGTCGGCGCAATTAAGGATCGCACACCCCTCCGGCCGCTCCAGCTCTTCGCCCCTCAGCACCCGCTCGACCACGCCCGTCAGGTCCAAATCTTCGAATCTGATTGCTTCCACTTCCTATCGTCACCATGCTCCAGGCGCGGTCCGAGATTCTGGTTCCCGCACTTCGCCGCGATACAGGCTCATCTCGGCCCCGAGCGAATTGAGCGATGCCACTGTATCATCGGGGTTCGACATTAGTAGTCCTGGATAGTCCCTCAATAGTCCTCGATAGTTGATTTAGCTTGGCAGCGCGCCCCGGCGCGGCAATTGTGCGCATTCGAGTGCGGCCATTCAACCCGATGTACTCGTTCAGTAAGTGGATGACAGTTTGGTTAGGGTTTTGATACGCGCCGGTACCTCCTTGACTCGGCTATACTGATGCCGCTACGAGTTTAATGATGTCCGCATCGGCAAATACGCTGGCGATGCAGCAGTTAGCGGGACCTGGGATTCTTAACAGCAAGGTTCTTATCCTCAACCGCTCCTACCTGCCGGTCCACGTAACGTCGGTAAAACGAGCGTTTGCCCTGCTATATCAGGGAGTTGCCCGGGCCGTCGACGAGCAGTACCGCACGTTTGATTTCGAAAGTTGGCGCGATCTCTCGATCGAGTTACATCACGAACGAGTGGGTGTGGTCGGAGGGGCGATTCGGGTACCGCGCGTTCTACTGCTTATCGCTTACGAGCGCGTCCCCAAGCGCCACGTGCGTTTTTCGCGCTTCAACATCTATGCGCGGGATAACAACACCTGCCAATACTGCGGCAAGCGATTGCCTCGCACGGAACTCAACCTCGACCACGTGATTCCGCGCTCGCGCGGCGGGCTTTCGACATGGGAGAACGTGGTGTGCTCCTGTCATAGCTGCAACCGGCGTAAAGGCGGACAGACGCCTGAGGAGGCCGGGATGGCGCTCGTGCACAAGCCGCAGCGTCCGCAATGGACTCCGTTCAGCAGCGAGATGTTCAGCCTGCGCCGGTACCGGGAGTGGATGCCCTTTCTCACGACAGTCGATACGGCATATTGGAACACGGAATTGCTACAGGACTGAACTGTGGCCTTGGGTTGCGACTTCGTACACAAAAAGACGGCGAAATTTAATGCCGGGCGAATCTCGCCTACAGGATGGGGTGATTCGGCCTCTGACGGCCGCGATTAGTAGTTGCAGCTATTGACCCGCCCATCGGGGCGTAGGCTATGCTGCAGGAGGTGGGGTGGTGGTGGAGGCGATGGTGGCATGCGTCTTAAAAGCCTTGACTTAGTCGGCTTCAAGTCCTTCTTCGAACCGACCGCGATTGGTTTCAGCCCGGGCATAACGGCCGTGGTCGGTCCCAATGGTTGTGGCAAATCCAACGTCGTAGACGCTATTCGTTGGGTGTTGGGCGAACAGGCTCCCACCCGCCTGCGCGGCAAGGCCACCGAAGACCTGATTTATGCCGGAAACGAGTCCAATCCTCCGGCTGGGATGGCTGAGGTTACCCTGCAGCTCGAGGCGGAGGAAAGCAGTAACCTGCCCGAGCCGTATACGGCGCTCAGCGAAGTCGCGGTGACACGCCGAGTCTATCGCTCGGGCGATTCAGAATATCTCATCAATAAGATTCCGTGCCGTCTCAAAGACATCACGGAATTCTTCATGGCGGCGCAAATCCATAGCCGCGGTTACGCACTCATCGAGCAGGGGCGAATCGAGGAAATCATTCAGGCCAAGCCTGCCGAACTTCGCGCGATGGTCGAGGAGGCGGCGGGGCTCTCACTTTTCAAGGGACGGCGCGAAATCAGCGAACGCAAGCTCGAGCGGGTGAAAGAAAATCTGGCACGCGTCGACGACGTGTTAAGCGAGATCGAGCGCCAGCTCAATTTTGCGCGGCGTCAAGCCAAGAAGGCTGAAGCTTACAAACTGATTCGAAGCGAACTGTCGGAACTGGAAAAGCTCTCGGCGGCGCGCCGGTTAGTCGAGCAACATTCAGAACTGATCGAGCAATCCGCGCGCGAGCTCGAACTCAGAGAAAAGGCCGAAGCCGCGCGCGCGAGTCTCGCCCTGCTCCAGGCCGAGGCGGAGCGGGCCGGCGCGGCGCTACAGGCTGAACGGGACGAACTCGCAGGAACGGGTCGCGAGCTCGAGAACTTGCGCACGGCGGCTGAGCAGCGCGCCCGCACGCGTTCTTTTCTCGAGCGGCGGTTAGTATCAATCAGAGAACTCGAGCCGAGACTCGAGCAGCAATTGAGCGAGCTTGACGACAAGGCAACCGCATCACGCGCCGCACGCGCCGAAGCCGGGGCCCGGCTTGCACGCGAGTCGGTCACGGATGGGGGCGCAAGCGAAGCAGCTTTTGATGCTCTGCGCGGGCAATACACCGGCGCCGAACATGCGCTCAAAAATTGCGAGGCTCGACTCGAGGAACTCAAAGACCTGCTCTCCGAGATAGTGCGCGAGGGCGCCGTGATTCGTGGCCGGCTCGCCGATCTGACCGGCGAACGCGCCGAGCTTGAGGAGAGACTGCGCGTGGCCACCGCCGAGCTTCCTGAAATCACCGCGTCGCTCGGTCAGTCGCAACAGGAGCTTTCGGCTGCTGCGGAAGCGCTCGATAGTGCGCGCGCCGAAGCCCAGCAGATTGAATCGCGACAGCGTGATTGCGCCGAAGGCGAAGTCGAAGCGCGTACGGCGCTCGAACATCATGCGGTGCGCGTAGGGGCGGCACGCGACACACTCGCCGCTACGAGCGCGTACGCCGAGCGCGTATTGCTGCCGAATGGGGCAGGTGAGCGGCTTCGTACCGTCCTGGAGTCATTTAATGGAGATCGTCCCGCGTCCGATCCGCGCCTTCTGCTCGACGTTGTCAGGGTGCCGGCTGCACTCGAGTCCGCGTTGCGCGCGGTACTAGGCGAACAGCTCGAGGCGGTTATCGTCGATTCACCGCACTTCGCGCTCCGCGCGATCGAGGTTCTCAAGGGAAATCAGGCCGGCCGCCTGAGCTTTATTCCGGACTCAGTGGCCGCAGGTGCAGCACATACGCCGGTCGAGGCGCCCGGGATTCTCGGCCGCCTGCTTGACATGATCGAGGTCGAGCCGAGCTATGTTCAACTCGCGGAGGCACTGCTCGGCCATGTGATGGTGGCCGAGGACTTGCGCGCCGCGCTGGCGGCGTCGAACCTCAACGGCTACGGCACAGTCTTCGTTACGCACGAAGGCGACCTCTTGTGGCCCGACCGTATCATAAGCGGTGGTAGCGGCGAGCACGGCGGCGACGGCGCCCATCACGATTTTCAAAACGGCACGCCTTCTGTCGAAGCCGCGAGGCTCGCCCTCACACAAGCCGAAGCCGAGCATGAAGCACTCGCGCTTCGCTTCGAGGAGGAGCGAGCGGCGCATCGGCGCGTCAACGAGGAACTCGAAGCGGCGCGGGGGTGTGCGGCAGAAGCCGAGCGCGCCGCTGCGGCAGCGCGGGCGGTCGTAGCGCGCGTCGAGCAGCGGCTCGCGCTGGCCGAAGCGGAACGCGCCAATGGCGAGCGTCGAATCGGCGAACTCAGCACACTCGTGAGCTCGTCCAATGTACGGCTTCAAGAGCTTGCGCGTTCCGAGCAAGACGCGCGGGCACGCATAACCGAAGCTGTCGGCAACGTCGAGGAACGCAAGACCGCAGTGCGGGATTTGGGTGCCCAGATGCTCGATATGGGCTCCCGGGTTGAGGCACGCAAGGCCGCGCTCGGTGCTCTCGAGCAGGAACATCGCCATCTGAGCCAATTCACCGCGGAACTCGAAGCGCAAATTGAGCAGCATCGCGCGCAGCTTGAACGTGCGCACTCCGAACGCATCGAATTTAACCGCGAACTGGAAAATCTTGCCGCACAGGACGAAGCCGCGTCCGCGCGCCATGGCGAGCTCGAAACCACGGTCCAAGAACTCCAGGCCCGATGCGTCGAACGCGAAGGCGAAGTTAATGCGGCGCGTGCCCGGCTCGAGCAGGCGCGCGAAACTCTTTCGTCGCTCGAGGGTGAAGCGGTTGACCGGGGATTCAAGCGCGAACGCGCCCACACCCTCATTGAAGAACTCGAACGCGGATTTCTCGAAAAGTTCCAAGCCGATTTCGCCTCGGTCAGGGGAGAACTCGAATCCGCGCTGGCCGGCCGCGATGGCGTTCGCGACGAGGAACGCCTCGCGGAGTTGCGCGCCAAGGCGGAGCGGATCGGCGAGGTGAATCTCGCGGCTGAGAGCGAGGTGAAGGACCTCGAGGAGCGCTCGAGTACGCTCAATGCAGAACGCGCCGACCTGAAGGCCGCGGTCGATGACCTTACGCATACGATCCACAAGCTAAATCGCGAGGCGCGCAAGCGCTTCGCCGAGACGTTCGAAGGCGCGGCCAGGAATTTTGCCGAACTGTTCCCCAAGCTTTTGCGCGGTGGCAAGGGCCGGCTCGAATTGACCGAAGCAAGCGACGTACTCGAAGCTGGCGTCAATATCCTCGTCCAGCCCGCTGGCAAGAAGGTCAAGGAAATTGGCCTGCTGTCGGGCGGTGAAAAAGCGTTGTGCGCGATGGCGCTGATTTTCTCCCTCTTCCTGTTGAATCCCAGCCCGTTCTGCGTGATGGACGAAGTCGACGCCCCGCTCGATGAGTTCAGCCTGGCGGCCTTCACCTCGCTGGTGAGCGAGCTCAAGCAGCGTTCGCAGTTCATCATCATCACGCACAATCAACGCACGATGCAGCGCGCGGACAACATCCACGGCGTAACGATGGAGCGTCCCGGGATTTCGCGCATCGTCTCACTAAAAATCCATCGAGCCGCCTGACGTTCGCGCCCTTCCAGCCGAACGCCGCAGCACGCGACAATACCGGCCGCCGCATCAAGCTCGAAAGACGCGCAGGTGCGGCTATAACAGACCGAATATCAAGTGAGATGCCCGAACTTGGGCATACCGCCATCGCCGGCGTTTCCGAATTTTGCGCTTGCTGTTATTCTGTCAGCTACTCGAGGCCGCTGGGCCAGTAAATTGGCTGCTATTGCGGTCGCTCGCATCCAGTTGTCGGGTAACTCAGGTAGTGAGGCTTAGGGCGCCGTGTCTACGCTCCAGCTAATGATGCTGACTGCAGTCCTGCTCCAGGCACCGTTGCTCGGTGTCGCTTTCCTGGTCGAATTCAGCCAGCGCAAGAAACGTTCTCAACGTGCGGCCGTCCGGCCGCCGTCGGCGCCACCAACGGCGACATCCACGGAACGGGGATCAACTGCTCCATCGTCGCAACCTCCGCCAGAAAAGCCTCGCGCTAAAGCCGCGGCGCCTGAAGAATACGCGGGAGTGCAGAAGGCCGAGCGCGAGGAGTCACCGCCGGTCGCGGAAGCACCACCAGTCGCAGTCAAGCCGGCACCGCCAGAAGAACTATCGGTGCCCGAAGCTGCTCCACATGCGACGGCGGAAACCACAACTTCTGCGCAACGCGAGGCGCAAGCCGCGGTAGCGGTTGAACCCGTTGTCGAAGAGCCCGAGCCTCGAGCGCCGATGGCGTTGCCGCCAAGGACGCCGGTACGAATCGGGCTCGGTCTTCGCAAAACCCGTGAAGGTTTTCTCGCACGTATTCGCGCCGCGGTAACCGGTACTGCGAAGCTCGACGAAATCTACGAAGGTCTCGAAGAGGCACTGATCAGCGCCGATGTCGGCGTGAATGCGAGTCTCAAACTGGTCGAAGCGATACGCGCGCGGCTTAAAAACGACGCGCGCGCGGAGGTTATCCGAGAAGCGCTGAAGGACGAGATCGAACGAATGCTGTCCGCAGCAGAGCGGCCGTTTGCAGACAGCGGTGATGCGCCCCTCGTCATCATACTCGCGGGTGTCAACGGCGTCGGTAAGACCACGACTGTCGCCAAGCTTGCGGCGTTGCTAAAAATGGAGCGCGGTTCGGTTGTGGTCGCGGCCAGCGACACCTTTCGCGCTGCTGCGATCGAGCAACTCGAGGTATGGTGCAATCGCGCCGGTGTCGACCTGATAAAACAGAATCAGGGCTCCGACCCCGCGGCGGTCGCGTTCGATGCAGTGAAGGCCGCCGTTGCGCGCAAGGCCAAGGTGGTGATTGTCGATACCGCTGGCCGGCTCCAGACCAAGGTCAACCTGATGGAAGAGCTGAAAAAGATCGCGCGCGTGGTTGGCCGCGAGTTGCCGGGAGCGCCGCACGAGACTTGGCTGGTGCTTGACGCGACAACCGGACAGAATGCCCTGAGCCAGGCCAAGTTGTTTGGCGACGCGGTTCCCCTTTCGGGCGTAGTGCTGGCGAAGCTCGACAGCACGGCGAAGGGCGGCGTGATAGTCGGTATCGCGGAGCAGCTCAAACTGCCCGTGCGCTACGTAGGGTTGGGTGAGGGGATCGAAGATTTGCGCCCCTTTGACCCGCACGAGTTTGTCGAGGCGCTCTTTTCGGAGACCGAGGGTGAGCGCGAAGTCGCCAGTGGCACTTATGCAGCTTGACAGTGTTCGTAATGAAAAATTAAAGTTAAAGGTGGATTTTTAGCAATTATGGCAATCGACGTCCTCACGGAGTTGGACGAGCGCATACAGGCTTCGGTCAATCGCATCCAGCAGTTGCAGCGTGAAAATGAGATGCTCGCGAGGCGGCTGGCCGAGAGCGAACAGCGTTTCAACGAAGCTACGGCACAGCTCAAGGAACATGAGACCGAGCGCAGCGAGATCAAAACGCGGATCGAGAAAATTCTCTCCCGTTTTGACGGTCTCGACCTCGGGTGATTTATGAAGGGCGTCAACGTCGAGATCATGGGGCAAAACCTGGTCGTCGCAAGTGATATCGGCGACGAATGGGCGAAAGCCCTGGCTGCGACAGTTGACGAAAAAATCAGGGACATCCGCGCCAGCGGCCAGACGGTCAATTCGGTCAACCTCGCTATCCTGGCGGCGCTCAATTTCGCCGACGAACTCGAACGTCTCCGCCGCGACCACGAAGCGATGCTGAACCGCATCGAGGAGCTTAATCGGCGTCTCTCCGAGGCAATTGGTGATGGTCGCGAATCCTAGCTGTCTGGCACGCGGGCGCGTTTATATATCTGATAGGATTGATGGAAGGTGGCGGGGACAGTGGGGCCAAAAGTAAGGCGCACAGCGGCGCTTGCGGATACAGGACCTGTGCAGGCTTTCTCATTTATGCATAGCGGCTTCAAGCCGCCCGGTCGTTTCGCGGCGGGGCGGTTTCCGCAAACTTTGAAAACGCGCTCGCGGATCCGAGGGGACGGTTAGTCGCCAAGCGAGACCCCGCACCCGCCATGGCAAATGCGTGGCGGATGAAAAGAAATATATCCGACAGATCTTGACGGAAAGTCGTGCCCGCCTGCTTTCGGAGCGCGCCGCCGCGTTTTCGATGCAGGTGCAGGAGCGGCTGCTCGAGTCCGATTTCTACCGCATCTCGCGATGCATCGTTCTCTACGCCGAAAAGGACAACGAAGTCGCGACTGAACAGATTTTCGCCGACGCACTGGCTTCAGGACGACGCACCCTCTTTCCCCGGGTGATTCCGGAATATCGTGGCCTCTCTTTGGTTCGTGTTTGCGGTCGTGACGAATTAAGGCCAGGGACTTTCGGCCTTCTCGAACCTACGGGGTCAGAGATTGTGCCGCCCACTAAACTCGGGCGCGCGCTTATCTGTGTCCCTGGGGTGGCTTTCAGCCTCGAGGGGCAGCGCCTCGGCCGCGGTGGCGGCTATTACGACCGTCTGCTGGCCGTAACCGATTCGCAGGCAGTAACCGCCGGTCTGGCCTATTCATTTCAGGTGCTCGACCGGCTCCCCGAGTCGCCGGATGATCGGCGGCTCCAACTAATCGTCACAGAGTCCGGCGTGTACGCGGCAGGCGCTTCGACGCGCCCGGCCGTCGGCGCGGATGGACCAAGGAGGTAAACCCAGGTGTTGGTGACAATCGTATGGCTGCTCCTGGGAGTTGTGATCACAGGCGCCGCCTTTATTGCGCGCGACCTGCTAACCCGTCAGCGAGAGGCCGGTAAGGGAGAGGCCGCGCAAGGCGAGGCCGAACGGATTCTCGCGGAAGCAAAAACCAAGAGCGAACTGCTGATCAAGGAGGCAGACGTAAAGGCAAAAGACCTGCTCGTCGGCGCTCGCGCCGATGCCGAGCGGGAACTAAGGGATCGCCGTCGCGAAATAACCGCGGTCGAGAGCAAACTCCAGGCGCGCGAAGAGACCTTTGAGAAACGGCTCGAAGCTTTCGAGCGGCGCGAGGCGGACCTCAACCGGCGCGACCAGAATCTGCGCACTCGCGAAAAGGCGCTCGCCGACAAGGAAGGCGAGCAGCAGGCGCTCATTGACGAGGCGCGTTCGCGGCTCGAAGCCGTCGCGGGACTCACGCGCGAAGAGGCCAAACGGACGCTGGTCGAAGAGATGGTGGGTCAGGCCCGCCACGAGGCTGCCCGGCATATCCGTATCGTCGAGGAAGAAGCGCGCGAGGAGGCCGACCGTCGTGCCAAGCGAATCATCTCGATCGCAATCGAGCGCCTGGCCGGCGAATTCGTGGCCGAACGGACCGTGTCGGTATTGGCATTGCCTAACGACGAGATGAAAGGCCGCATCATCGGCCGCGAAGGTCGCAATATCCGCGCGATCGAAGCCGCTACCGGCGTCGACATCATCATCGACGACACTCCCGAGGCCGTCGTCATTTCGTGCCATAACCCAATCCGGCGAGAGATCGCACGCGTCTCACTCGAACAGTTGATATCCGACGGCCGCATCCATCCCGGACGCATCGAAGAGGTTGTGCGCAAGGCGGAGCAGCAGGTCGAGGAATCGATCAAGGAGGCCGGCCAGCGCGCCCTCATCGAGGTCGGCGTCCATGGCGTTCACCCGGAACTCGCGAAGCTTCTGGGGATGCTCAAGTACCGCTACAGCTACGCGCAGAACGTGCTGATGCATTCAATCGAGGCGGCGTTCATATGCGGCGCGATGGCAGCGGAATTGGGACTCAACGAAAAGCAAGCGCGACGCGCCGCCCTCCTCCATGACATTGGCAAGGCGCTCACTCACGAAGTTGAAGGTTCCCACGCGCTGATCGGCGCGGAACTCGCGCGCAAGTACGGCGAATCCGCGAAGATCGTGAATGCGATCGCCGCGCATCACGAGGAGGTCAAGGCTGAGACCATCCTGGCGCCGCTGGTCGACGCCGCCGACGCACTTTCGGGGGCGCGCCCAGGCGCCCGCCGCGAAGTACTCGAAAGCTACGTCAAACGGCTGGAGGACCTCGAGACGATTGCGAAGTCGTTCAAGGGCGTCGACAAATGCTTCGCCGTACAGGCAGGACGCGAGATGCGCGTGATGGTGGAACCGAACCAAATCTCCGACGAAGATGCGTCGATGCTCGCGCGCGAGGTAGCGCGCAAGATCGAAGCCGACATGACCTACCCGGGCCAAATACGCGTCACCGTGATACGCGAGACACGTTCGACCGAAATTGCGAGATAACCGCCTGTGAAGAAGCGCCGCACCCTGATCGGTGCGGCGCTCCCGTTCGCGCACGTCTTGCTCGCACGTCTTGCTCGGCGGTCGAGCAATTCTTTGCGCCAGCCACGCATACAAGCTTTACGAAAGTACGGTTTGCGGGTTAAGATTCCAGCGTGCCGACTACGCGCGAAGTGCTCGAGACCACCATCTCGCTCGAAAAGAAGAGTATGGCGCTTTATGCGCGTTTCGCTAAGCTTTTCGTGGGCGATTCGGCCCTGCACGAGTTTTGGTTCGGGATGGCCCGCGATGAGGCGCGCCACGTCGGTGCGCTCGATCTCGTCTCGACTGTGCTCGACTTTGAGGGCGTCCTCGACAAGGCGAGCCCGATTCCACTATTGGCAGCGACTATCGAACGGCTGCGAAAGCTACTCGAGCACTATCTCGGCGAGCCGGATTCCGCCTTCGCGATCGAGCGGGCGCTCGCGATCGCGGTCGAAGTCGAGGAGACCGAACTCGAGGACATGGTTGGCGATCTCCTTAAGGCGCTCC
>Ga0137360_10001945_pt1 | contig 12271 bp, 9 predicted proteins | sample Mad1_60_16metaG_FD_104924 | JGI IMG/M metagenome (GOLD analysis project Ga0137360, IMG submission 104924) | Vadose zone soil microbial communities from Angelo Coast Range Reserve, California, USA - Mad1_60_16 metaG | ecosystem: Environmental > Terrestrial > Soil > Vadose zone | place: USA... | reverse complement strand
GGCTCCGCCGGGTCCACGCCGCCGCCTTCGGCCAGCATCCACCGCTCTACCGCGACCACACCACGAGGCAGTGGCGGGAGGTGGAGTGCCCGCGGCACGGGTTCTTCGGCCAGCGCCGCCTCAGCAGGTGCGGCGTCATCGCCGTGCCGCTTGCCGCCGGTTCGCACTGGCTGGCTCATTCCGACGGCATCACTGAGGCCCTCTGCTCTACCGGCGGCGAGCTCAAGCGCGAAGGCCTGCTCTCTCTGCTCCAATCCCAGGACTGGAGCGGCGCAGCCTGCCTCGACTCGCTCGTGAACGCCTGGCGCAAAACTCTCGCCGGTGGCGCACGGGATGACGCCACCCTCCTGCTTATGGAAGACCGCACACCACCACCGCCGCACGAGTTCGCCGCCATCTGCACCGCCGAGAGCATCCGCGAGGCCCGCAACTTCTTCGAGCAATGGGGCCGCTTCGCCGGCATCCCGCACGACACCCTGCTCAAGCTTCTCGTCGGCTGCGACGAAGTGCTCACCAACGTCATCAAGCATGCCTACGGACTGGACAAACCTCCCGGCCCGCTCTGGTGCGGCGCGGAGGTCGTGCCCGGCCTCATCCGCTTCACCATCCGCCACCACGGCACCGGCATCACGCAGGAACAGGCCGCCGCACAAGCCGACGCCCGCTCCCGCGAGGAAGGCGGCCTCGGCCTCGCGCTGGTGCGGCGCGTCTTCACGCACGTGCATTTCTCCATCAGCCCGGATCACCGTGCCGAGATCGTCCTGGAAAAAGAGCTATAGACTGGGACTGAGAGATGGGATCAAGTGCCAACCAACGGTCACGGGAATTGCGCGGGTTGGTTCTCGTCTGCAATGGAGTTTGGACTTAACGCCCGGCCTGCGGCCCACGCCCGTCGGTGAATACGACCAGCGGTTGGGCTGCGCGCGAGTTAGACAGATGAGCCCGCGACCCCAATAGCGGGCCCAGCGGTTCCCATTCTGAAAGTGGTTGTTGTGACTATCAGTTCTGACTAACGGGATTCTGCCTCGCTAGGATTCGAACCTAGACAGAGAGATTCAGAGTCTCTAGTGCTACCATTACACCACGAGGCAACGCAGGAGAAAATTAAAGACCGACAACCCCTACTGCAAGTGGAGTGCAGTCGCGTCGCGCGTGATTTAAGCGGCTGCGGTTTTCGCGCCGAGCAAGATCTCAGCGCCTTCTCGAGCAGCTTCGACTTCCAACGGCTTTCCGCTCTTTGCCACTAACGCGCGCGCGTGTCCCACCATTTTATCAATCATTTCGTCATCATGATTTGGATCGTGATGAAAAAGCACAAGCTTGCCCACGTTTGAGTCGAGCCCGAGGGAAACCACGCTGCTGAGTGAGCTGTGGCCCCAACCAATGTGCTTCGCGTATTCCTCGTCGGTGTATTGCGTGTCCATGATTGCCAGGTCGCAGCCCTGGAGAAACTCGACCATCTTCGCGCGCTCGGCTGTGGCAAAATCGCGCGCTTTTTCCTCGCTGATTCCATCGCGCGAAGCCAGGTGCAGCTTGAGCGCCTCGTAAGGCTCATTGTCGGGGAAGTAGGCGATCGACCCCGAGCTGGTGAATAAGCGGTAGCCTGCGCAAATCCCCGGGTGATTAGCAAACTTGGAACGGACCTCGACTTTCCCAACTTGAAAGTCCATTTCCCTTAGTTCCTCAATCGCGAGGTGACTCGGGAGTTCACGTAAGCTGACAGGAAAAAACGGCGTCTCCATTTGGCTGGCCAGGATCTTCGCCAGACCGGCGCGGGCTCCTTCGTAACCCAAAACGCGGATGAGATTTTTCTGATTGTAAGCGGGAGTAAAAAAAGGCAGTCCCTGGATATGATCCCAGTGAGTATGTGAGATCAAGAGAGTCAACTTCATCGAGCGAGGTCCGAATTCTTTGTCCAACGCAAGCCCGAGCAGGCGAATCCCGCTGCCGGCATCGAGAATGATCATCTCGCCGTCGGCGCGCACCTCCACACAACTGGTGTTCCCACCATAGCGGACCGTGCTCTTTCCAGGAACCGGAATTGAACCACGAACGCCCCAAAATCTTATTCGCGCAGGGACCGACTCACTTTCTGCCGCGCGTTTTGGTCTGGGACGCCGCGGGATCTCAGGCAGGAGTCGCTCGATCGTGTTTGAAAGCAGTTCCCAGGTAACCGGCTTAAGGAGATATTCGTCTGCGCCGGCTTGGAGGGCGCTGGTTCGATCGACCCCGTAGTCGCGACCTGAGACGACGATGATCTTCGTCGGTTGCAGTTGCTCGCGAATTGCTCGGCACACCTGAAAGCCATTCGATCTTGGCATTAGCAAATCGCACAGGATAAGCTCCGGCCTATCGCGCAGCGCCAGCTTCAGGCCGGCGTCACCGTCAGTCGCTTCCAGGACTTTCCAGTCTTCGCGTCTGAAAAGATCTGAGATTACCCGACGGTTTTCGGCGTCGTCTTCAATGATCAAGACGCGAGGCATTGTGGGGGGAGAAGACTGCTTGGTACCTTCGCTTAAAGCAAGCTTAAATCAAAAGCACCAGTTCCTTTTCCGACGAAGTCACGCAACTTTTGCTAAAAGAAAATCGGAATGATCAAGATCGCCAGAATATTGACCACTTTGATCATCGGATTGATTGCAGGCCCGGCCGTGTCCTTGTACGGATCGCCCACGGTGTCGCCGGTGACTGCTGCGGCGTGAGCAAAGGAACCTTTTCCGCCGAGATTTCCTTCCTCAATAAATTTCTTCGCGTTGTCCCATGCGGCGCCACCGGATGTCATTGCGATGGCGATGAATAATCCGGTCACGATTGTGCCAACAAGCACCCCGCCGAGCGCGACCGGGCCCAGCGGCTTAATGATAGCGACGACCACGACTGCAACCAACGGCAGCAGTGCAGGAACAATCATCTCCCGCAATGCGGCTTTCGTCACGATGTCCACGCAGGTCCCGTATTCGGGTCTCTCCTGCCCAGTCAGAATTCCCGGCTTGACTTGCAATTGACGGCGCACCTCGCGCACGACTGCGCCGGCTGCCTTGCCCACTGCATCCATGCTAAAGGCCGTGAAGACAAACGGCAGCAAGCCACCGATGAACAGACCAACGATCACTTTTGGATCTTGCAGCGAGAATTGGAAGAATTCGTCGGTCGCAAGTTTGAGCGAACTGGTGAGGTGCGCACGGAGCTCTTCCACGTACGATCCGAACAAAACCAGTGCGGCCAATCCGGCCGAAGCGATGGCATAACCTTTGGTGACAGCTTTCATGGTGTTGCCAACTGCGTCGAGTTCGTCTGTTACAGCGCGAATTTCCTTTGGCAAATGGGCCATCACCGCGATGCCGCCGGCGTTGTCTGTGATCGGGCCAAATGAATCGAGCGAGATAATGACGCCGGCCATGGACAACATCGACATCACAGCAATCGCAATTCCGTATAACCCTGCGAAATGAAACGTGACCAGGATCGCCAGCCCAATGAACAGCACCGGCAGCGCCGTGGCGTGTTGTCCCGCTGCCAACCCCGCGATGATGTTTGTGGCGTGCCCGGTCTCGGATGCATGGGCAATTTTTTGGACCGGTCGAAAGTGAGATGAAGTGTAGTAATTCGTGAGTGCGACAATGACTGGAGTCATTATAAGTCCAACCAGCGAAGCAAAATAGAGTTGAGCGGGGGACCGCAAGATACCGCCGATTGTTACTCCGCCGGCAAAAAGGCTGCGCGTGGCCGGCCAAAATAGAATTGCAGAGATCAGCGCATTGATCATCACAGCGCCCATCAACACGGTCGCTGGTTTACCGCGAGCCACATTCACAAACGCGATTCCACAGATTGCGCCCAGCACAGAAATTCCACCAAGCACGAATGGATAAACGATGGCCGCTGGGTTTCCGCCAAGTGTCAACAGCCCCGCCAGAATCGCGCCGACCAAACTGACTGCGTAAGTTTCGAAAACGTCCGCAGCCATGCCTGCGCAATCGCCTACATTGTCTCCGACGTTATCCGCGATCACCGCTGGGTTCCGCGGATCATCCTCCTCGAGGCCGCTCTCGATCTTGCCCACCAGATCGGCACCAACGTCTGCGGCTTTCGTGTAAATGCCGCCGCCCAATCGGGCGAAAACGCTAATGAGACTGCCGCCCAAGGCGAGTCCGACCAAACTTCGTATTGCAGCGTCACTTCCAATCAGCTTTGCAGCGATCATGTAAAAGATGGACACGGAAAGCAACGCCAGCCCAACCACGAGCAGACCGGTCACCGACCCGCCGTTGAATGCTATTCGCAGTGCATTGAGCTGCGCGATGCTGGCGGCCTGCGCTGTGCGGACATTTGCCAGCACGGCCACGCGCATCCCGATGAAGCCTGCTGCGAGCGAACAGAAGGCGCCGATTACAAATCCAATCGCTGTAGAGTGATCTTTGAAAATGAAGAGCAAAATGAAAATGACCACTGCGATCACGACGATCGTCTTGACTTGCCGATTCAAATACGCCCTGGCGCCTTCCTGTACGGCGGCCGCGATTTCTCGCATTCGCTCATTACCTGATGGCGCCCGAGTCACGGCCGCGATCAAAAAGAAGGCGAATGCAAGACCAATCGCGGCGCACACCATCGACAACGGCACACCGAAATTAAGAATACTTAAGGCCAGGAAATTCATGGTTGCGTCGCGGTGAAGCGCACGACTCTATGAAGAATTACCGCGCTGGCAAAGGCTATTTGCCGTCGTTGCGCGGGGCGAGTCGGTTGCGTCTGCCACGAGCTGAATTCGTCTGATTGGCGGATGCCAAAAAGATGGCCTCAGTTCATTTTTTTGCGCCCAATGCGCCTTGGTTAGATCGATTGCCGGGCCAATGGAAACGATGCGGGTCGGATTAGTTTCCGTGTGCATCATGTAGTGATGGCGTTTGATATATCGAAGTAATAAGGAGGATCGAGAATTATGGCCGACAAGCAGATTGTCACACCGAGCAAGGCACATCTGCGCGGCACGAGGTTTGTTTACATCTCGGCGTTATTTGCATCTTTGGGTGGCCTTCTATTCGGCTACGATACGGGCGTCATCTCGGGTGCGCTCATTTTTATCAAACGCGAATTTGGCCTGACGACGACGGCGGAAGAGATTGTCGTTAGCGGCGTTCTGTTTGGCGCGACCATTGGGGCGATCGTCGGTGGAAAAGCCGCTGATCTTTTTGGCAGGCGAAGAGTTTTGCTTGTGACGGCGGCAATTTTCGGTATTGGCGCCCTCGCCAGCGCGGCGGCGCCATCACCGCCCATCCTGATTGTCAGCCGCGTCATTCTGGGGTTGGCGATCGGTCTCGCCTCAACAAATGTTCCGGTTTATCTCTCCGAAGTTGCGCCTCCGCACGCGCGCGGCTGGATAGTATCGCTATTTCAACTCGCCGTTACGGTCGGCATTGTCGTTGCGTATCTGACCGATTACGCTTTCGCCGGCATTGAAGGTTGGAGATGGATGCTCGGCCTCGCAGTAGTTCCAGCAATAGTCTTTGGAGTTGGCATGTTTTTTCTTCCGGAAACTCCGCGCTGGCTCATTCGTGGAGGTCAACATGAAGTCGCGCATGGCGTGCTCGTGCGCATTCGCGGGTTGGCTGATGTCAAGGTCGAGATCGAAGAGATCAAGGCAAGCCTGGCGCAGCAAACTGAAAGTGGGCGCTGGGCCGATTTGTTTGGCCGCCGAGTGCGCCCCGCTCTTGTTGTTGGAATAGGTCTCGCCATCTTTCAACAAATTACCGGCATCAACACGGTGATTTATTATGCGCCAAAAATTCTTCAGGCCGCCGGATTCAATTCCGCTTCCGGCGCGATTCTCGCTACCGCAGGCGTCGGTGTCGTAAATGTCGGCTTGACCGTCGTCGCGATGTTTTTGGTTGACCGTGCCGGGCGCCGGCCGCTGTTGCTCGCCGGCATCACAGGAATGATCGTCACGCTTGGCGTGCTCGGCTTGAGTTTTCGGATTTCAAATCCATCCGGACAGCTCGCCTGGATTGCTGTGATTTGCCTGATGGGTTACGTCGCCTCATTTGCAATCAGCCTCGGGCCGATCTTCTGGCTCTTGATCGCCGAGATCTATCCCTTAAGAATTCGCGGTCTCGCCGAAGGCACAGCGGCCACATTCAACTGGGGCTCGAACCTAATCGTCTCGCTTACCTTTCTGACATTGGTCGAGAGACTCGGCGCGAGCTCAACGTTTCTGCTCTACGCATCTTTCTCGGTGATGTCTTGGCTCTTCGCCTATTATCTCGTTCCGGAAACGAAAGGGCGTACTCTGGAAGAGATCGAAGCATTCTGGAGAGCAAGGCATCGTGTTCGTCAAACGGCTAGCCCAATTTCCTAGCTCAATCGGTCGCGATTGTGCGGTTTCGTCAAATCAAGCACGGGGCCGAGGGGCACGATGCGAGTCGGATTAATTTGCGGGTGCGTCATGTAGTAATGGCGCTTGATGTGATCGAAGCTGACCGTGTCAGCGATACCAGGCTGCTGATATAAATCCATCAAATAGCCCTGCAAATTTGGGTAATCGACGATACGGCGCAGGTTGCACTTGAAATGGCCGTGATAGACGGAGTCGAACCGAATGAGCGTGCAAAAAAGTCGCCAGTCCGCCTCGACAATGCTATCCCGAAACAAATATCGACTTTTCGACAAACGCTCTTCGAGTTCGTCGAGCGCTTCAAAAACTCTGCAGCAGGCAATCTCGTAGGGGTGCTGGCGCGTGGCGAAACCAGCTCTGTAAACGCCGTTGTTTACATTATCGTGGAGAAAATTGGCGAGCTTCGCATGCTCGGCTTCGACGTTTTTCGGGAAAAAATCCAAATCCTTATGTGTAGCAAAATCGTTGAACACGTTGTTGAACATGCGACAGATGTCGTCCTCACAATTGTTCACGATCTTTTTCGTTTCCTTGTCCCAGAGCACCGGCACGGTGACGCGCTCATCGAAGTCTGGGTCGGTTACTTTGTAAGCTTCGCTCAAATATTGGAAGCCGTTGATCGGATCGGTTGATTCAAACGGCGCACCCGGGGGAATTTTGCCGGATGGATCTCGAAACGCCCAGCCTTTCTCATCCCGGATCGGATCCACGATGGTCATTCCAATCGCATGTTCGAGCCCTTTTAGTTTGCGAAAAATGATCGTGCGACTAGCCCAGGGGCACGCCAGTGAAACATAAAGATGATACCGACCTGCTGCAGCGGCATAAGGTGTCGATCCATCACTCGAGATCCATTCACGGAACCGATCTTCCTGTCGATGAAACTCGCCCGACTCGGTCTGCTCGGTTGGGAATTGCGCTTTCATTAACCACGAATGGACACGAATGAACACAAATTGATAGAACGACCATCCATCCGTGTCGATTCGCGTTAATTTGTGGTTGGATTATTTCCCTGGCTTAAAAAGCGCGGCATCGAGGATCGACCAGAGATGGATAATCCATCCCAGCAAGACAAACCAGAGGATCGCCGCCAGACAGAATTGGACGATCGCCATCAGCAATCGGCCTTGGAGTAATTGCCCCAAGCCGGGGATGAAGAAACTGCAGAGTGCAGCTAGAACATTGCCCGCAGAACCTTGACCCGCCATAGCTGTGATCTTATAAGCGCCTGCGAAATCGACAAGTCGATTTGGCGGCAAATCAGCTAAGTAGTTCGCTGCATAGCCAACTGCTCAAAAATATTGGCGATTGTTCGCGGTTGTGAGCAATGAGGACAATGTCCGGCTTCAATCTCAATCGTCTCCGTGCCGAGCACGGCACGGCTCATCTTTCTGCTCCATTCCGGCGACAGGGTGCGATCCTCGCTCGCAACAATGGATGCCGCTCGAACTGCAGGCCACGCTTCGAGTGGGATGGGCTGATCGACAAGATGGCGCGTGTCGAATGACTCGATGGTACCGAGTGCCCAAACCTTTGTTTCGTCGTCGCAATCATGCAACAAGAAATTTTCCGCCAACCGCTTTTGTTGTGGCGGATCGGCGAACCAGCGCACGCCCACTTCAATCCAGTCCGGCGAAAACATGGCCGCGTCCTCCGCGAATTGGTCGCGAACACTTTTTCCTGGCTCAGGAATGACGGCCGCCAGGAAGACGACCAGACCGCAGTCGCGCATTTGCGCAACCAAAGGGAGAAACACGCCGCTAAATGAATGGGCGACTACTACAGTGTCCGCTGTGGGTATCGATTGAGCAATCGCGCTGGCATACTCGCGAAGTCCCCAGTCGGGAGCGCGTTTGGGCAGATCCGGCGTTACAACGATATGCCCGCGTGCCGCAAGAACGCTGCCAACCCGTTCCCAACAGCTTTTGTTTTGAGTTGATCCGTGGACGAGTACGAAAGCTGACATTTTGCGGGCTACGTTACCTTATTTGATCGGGAGCTACGTCTGTGGCGAGTACTTTGATTGCCGCGCCGACTTGAAATCAGTCGCTGTCGCTATTTGCGAAAAACCCTGAATCGGTATCATGGGCGGCTCCCGCTCGCTCGTTGACAGCGAAAAATGCCAATGGTACCGTCGCGCAAATTTACGCGGAAGTCCGCAAAACGCGGGCGATTACGCAGCTCCATTATATAGAGACTTGCATATATCGTTGAATAGTCAGGTTCTGGTGCTCAACCGCCTCTGGCAGGCAGTGAACATCTGCTCTGCCCGTCGCGCGTTTGCGCTGGTGTATGCGGGTCACGCCCAGATTGTTTCGTCCGACGCGGCGAACAATTTCATGACGCACGATTTCGAAAGCTGGCGCGATCTATCGGCGAACGCACCGGACCACGAAGTGGTCACGACCATTTCGTTTAAGATTCGTATCCCGCGGGTGATTGTGCTGCTGGTGTTCGATCGGCTTCCAAAAAAAGAGGTAAAATTCACCCGGCACAACGTTTTCGAGCGCGACAAGAACACTTGCCAGTACTGCGGTGAGGTTTTCGATCGCAGCGAACTCAATCTGGATCATGTTGTGCCGCGCGATCGCGGAGGGACTACGACGTGGGAAAACGTTGTGTGCTCATGCATCGCCTGTAATACGCATAAAGGCAATCGGCTTCCGCGCGACGCGCACATGAGCTTGATCCGAAAACCCAAACGGCCGAAATGGCGGCCGTTCGTCCAGATTACCTTTTCTGCGCCGCAGCACGATCTCTGGAAACACTTTGTCGATCTCGCTTACTGGAACGTCGAGTTGAGCGACTAGTGCCGCTCAATTCGAACCGCGATTCGTTGAAGCGTTGAATCGTTAAGGCGCCGCCGCTGCTTCATCGCTTTAACTCTTTATCGCTTCAACGCATCCAAAATCGGCTGCGGATAAACGCCCAGCCAAATCGTGGAGATAATAAGTGCGCTGATTGCGAAACGCGACAACCCGTTGACCGAAATCTTGTCCGATTTTTCTGCGGACTGCCAGTACATCGCGCGAACGACTTTGAGGTAATAGTAGAAGCCGCAGCCAACGGTGATCACTCCAACAACGACCAGCGTGATCTGGCGCTGCAAGAGGGCTGCGTAAAAGATATAAAACTTGCCCCAAAATCCCACTGTAAACGGGACACCGGCTAGGGAGACCATCCCGATCAGCATCGCGAAGGCGAGAAAGGGCGAGCGCCTGGCGAGACCATCAAAATCGGAAATTTCTTCGCCGGTTTGCTGAGAAACGAGTATCAGGACTGCGAAACTGAGAAGCGTCATCAGCAAGTAAGCCACAAGGTAAAAACTGACCGCGCGCACATCGAAACAGACAACACCTATGAGCAGATAGCCGGCATGCGCGATGCTGGAATAGGCAAGTAGCCGTTTCAGGTTTGACTGCGGCAGCGCCGCGAGATTTCCATAAACCAATGTGAGCAGCGCTATCAGAATAACCAGCCGCTGCGTTTCCGGCAGCACGAGAAATGGCTGTAATACGCGCAGCAGCACGACAAAACCTGCCGCTTTTGAGCCAACGGAGAGATACGCAGTTACCGGCGTAGGTGCACCTTGATAGACGTCCGGGACCCAGATTTGAAATGGCACCGCAGCGATCTTGAAGCCGAGGGCGACCAGAACGAGCACCATGCCCAATAACGCCGCGGTATGATTTGTAGCCGGATTCGCCAGTGCATCGGCAATTCGCTGCAGATTTGTCTCGCCGGTCACGCCGAAGATCCAAGCGATTCCGTACACCAGAAATGCGGTAGAAAGCGCGCTGAGCACCAGATACTTCGTTCCCGCTTCCAGAGTGATCGGATTGCGCCGGGTAAAGCTGACCAAGACGTAAAACGATATCGTCACGAGCTCCAGAGAGACAAAGATGAAGACGAAATCGACTGCCGATACCAGGTACATCAGCCCGGCGCACGTGAAAATAGGGAGTGCAAAAAATTCGCCGAGACCTGACTGCGGCATCCCGCCGGGAAAGGAATTGCGAAGGACTGGCGCGTAATCCGTCATCATGATCAGCACGAAGATTGTGGTTACCAGTGCGAATTGCTTGAAAAAGATCGACAGGCGATCTGCGGTATAAAAACTCCAGAAACCGGTCGCTTGATTGGGCGAGGGAGACGGACTGACGAAAAAGCTGGCGAGAAGAACTATCGCCAGACCGGCAATTGCGGCGAAGGCGAAAATTCGCTTATCGATTTTCGTAGCAAACGTTTCGACCATAAGGATCAGCATCCCCAGCACGAGCACCGCAATTTCAAGTTCTGGCGCCGCGATCCTCATCATCTGTTTGCGGTGAGATAAGTACGGAACTTGGGCGCCAACATTTGGACGAAGGATCGCGGAAAGAATCCGTAGCAAAGGAGCGCGCCGACAAGCAGCGTCACCGGCACACGCAACCCCGCGCGAAGATCGACAAGTTGTTTCCACTGCTCGTTTATCGTGCCCATGAACGTTTTGCGATATGCTCGCAGCATGTAAACCGTCGAGATCACCACTCCCCAAAGCGCGAGCACCGTGGCGATTTGAAAAAGATGAAAGCGATCGATTACCCAGCCGTTCTTAAACGCGCCAAAGAAGATCATGATCTCGCCGGCGAAGTTCGCGAATCCGGGAAGTCCGATCGCAGCGAATACGCCAAATCCAAATGCGAGCCCAGCGAAGGGCATTACTCTCGCGAGCCCGCCAAGTTCATCGAAAACCAATGTCTCTGTTCGCTTGCGCAGTTCTCCAGCGATCGCAAACAACAGTGCGATCGATAGGCCGTGGGCGAACATCAAGACAGCCGCGCCGGTCACCCCGAGAATGCCGGCGCTGGCAATCCCGAGAAAGATGTAGCCCATGTGCATCACGCTTGAGTAACCGAGCATCCAATCGAGCCGCTTCTGGGCAATCGTCACAAGTCCGACGTAGATGATGTTTCCGAGCAGCAGGACCACGAGCAGAGTCGTCCAGTGTCGCGCGCCTTCAGGCAGCAGGGGAATAGCCAGGCGCAATAACCCGTACAGCCCAAATTTTTTTAAAACTCCGGCGTGCAACATTGCCGCCGGCGCCGGAGCCGACGCGTAAGCTTCCGGCGCCCATGTGTGAAACGGAAAGAGCGAAACGAGAATTCCAAAGCCGATGAGCAACAGCAGGTAGATGTGACGTTGTGCGTCCGCTGAGATTTGACCCAGGCCGGCGGCAGCCTGCAAGGCGCGAATGTCAAAACTGCGCGTACCGACCGGAACGCTTTGATAAAGCAGGATCAGACCAAGCAGCAAAATGAAACTGCCAATCGCGAGATAGATTGTAATTTTCCACGCGGCCGCGACTCGATTTCCGCTTCCCCAGATTCCAATCAATAAAAATGTGGGAATCAGCGCGAGCTCGTGAAAAGCATAAAAGAAAAATAGGTCGACTGATGCAAATGCGCCGATTGCGCCGCCGGAGATGAACAAAAGACAGCCATAAAATGCATTTTCATATTTTTCGATAGCCCCGGCGAACCAGACTGCAGCCACGGTAACAATGGTGGCAAGCAGCACCATTATCAGGCTCAAGCCGTCGACGCCCGTCGTGAAGCTAAGTCGCCACTCGGGAGATATGCTAAATGAGGTTACGTGTTGAAAGTCGTGTCCGCCGTCTCCAAAAGTCACAAGGAGAAACAGCGCCGCCGCAAACGTCAAAACCGACGCGGCTAATGCTGTCTTACGGGCAGGCGCGCCGACCATGATCGAAATGGCCGCAATGATCGGGCAGAAAATGACGAACAAGACCATTGATCTGATGACTAGGTTAAGGATTCATTTGCCCACGAAATACACGAAACGACACCAAATCTTCAGAGCTGGAGATCAACAGGT
>Ga0137360_10001930_pt1 | contig 12321 bp, 7 predicted proteins | sample Mad1_60_16metaG_FD_104924 | JGI IMG/M metagenome (GOLD analysis project Ga0137360, IMG submission 104924) | Vadose zone soil microbial communities from Angelo Coast Range Reserve, California, USA - Mad1_60_16 metaG | ecosystem: Environmental > Terrestrial > Soil > Vadose zone | place: USA... | reverse complement strand
GCCCTTTGTGTGGACCAAAAGCGCCGACGAAATCTTGGCCAGCATCGCCCGCTTCGCCCAGCGCACGGCAGATGCCCAGGCCGCACAACTTATGTCACGAACCACTGTTACAGGACACTAGCATCAGTCGTCCAAAAAAAAGGTTTGAGGGTCGAATGTTGAGGTGCACGTGCCAGAATCCAGCTATGCACAGGCATGCTGCAATTGGCCCAACCAAACCTCCAGCGAATAGACGTTCCGGCGACGCTCGCATCACCGTCGATAGCATCCCCTCGGCGAACTGTGCACCGGGTCCGAAATGTCCGTAAAACACCATGTCGCCTGCGAAGAATAGCAAAGCGCCAGCAATGCCGCTTACTCCTGCGAGTCGGCGAATTTGGTCTGACGATTCAGATCTCATCTCTGCCTCTACGATGTCAAATTTGGAGCCGCTCAGCGGCTGACCGGACGTTGGTCAATCCAAGAACTACCAGAAGCTTATACATATAGGCCTGAACGAGCTAATATTGATCCTGATGCGGTAGAGGTCCAACCGTTTACGATTTGATTCCGGTCCAGAAACGGGGTTGTGGGAAATGAAGCAATGCGCCCGGCGTCCGTCGGACGTGTAACGGTCGCAGAATCTCCCCAGCGCAACGATCTTACCCAGCTTTTGAGTTTTTGGTGCATCTTTGGAGCAGGCCAAGGAAGGCTCGGAACTCGTAAGCGCAACCGAAGCAACGACTTGGATTTGATTTGCGTCCACTTAGAAGGCAGACGCTCTATCCGACTGAGCTACGGGCGCACTGGCTATGTTGATTCTAAATCATTTATCGCGGGTGACGAAACCATTTTGGAGGGCTTGGACATCTGCCGTAAGGGCAGACGCTCTGTCCAACTGAGTTGAGGGCGCATCCTTGGCTAGTTATTTGATTCCGCTAAAGTTGCAAGACCAATTCGACAGGGGATTCTTCCAAAATCTTGGAGCAACGTGGAGCAATTGGGGGCCTTAACAAACCCCACCCAATTTACTGCGCTTCCGCAAGACGAAGGTCGGGTTCCAAATCCAAACGAGAATAAGTCTCCGCGAACGGTCCGCTTAGGCATCGGTATGGAAGTGCTGCTTGCTGGGCGCTGAAATGAGATCGTCCGTCGCACTGCTGGTTCCGTGTCCAATATAAATGTTGTACGACGCCCAAGATTGAGAACACGGATCCGCGAGTTGCGCTTCCATTGTTTGCTTTCGCGCCAGCTGAGGTCATAATGAAGGCCATTGGAGGTCGGTCCGCCCACCCATGGAATGTCCGGTCTGTGCGGCTGAGAACCCAGCCGCGGCATCGCAGTGTGGAGCATGTCATACGCCGCTTCCCCTTGAACCCTCACAGGAAACTCTGAATGAAGGGGGAGCGCCGGAGGCTTGGTCTGTGGCAGTTGCTCCGCAGCCGGGCGGCGGCTCAACGCCAAGCGATAATCTCGAAAAAGGAACGGTTTTAGCCGGCCGCTACGAGATTCTTCGGTTGCTTGGGCGTGGCGGCATGGGCGCGGTCTACAAGGCGCGCGACACGGAGCTTGACCGCACCGTTGCCCTCAAACTCATTCGCCCGGAACTCGCGAAAAACCCGGAGATGGTGCGGCGTTTCAAGCAGGAATTGATTCTCGCCCGGCAGGTCACTCACAAGAATGTCATCCGCATATTCGACCTCGGACAATCTGACGGGATCAAGTTCATCACCATGGATTTCGTCGAGGGACAAGACCTCCGGGCATTGTTGCTCGAAAAAGGCAAGTTTCCTCCCGAGCAAGCGGCTCGCGTCATGCTACAGATTTGCCGCGCCCTTGAAGCGGCGCACGCCGAAAGCGTGATTCACCGCGACCTGAAGCCGCAAAACATCATGTTGACACAGGACGGGCGCGTGTACGTGATGGACTTTGGCATAGCGCGGTCCGCGTATCTGCCCGGGATGACGCAGACGGGCGCGCTCATCGGCACCCCGGAATATATGTCTCCAGAGCAGGCGCGGGGCGAGAAACTTACCGAGCGCTCCGATCTTTTCTCCCTGGGAGTCATTTTTTACGAGCTGCTCACCGGTAAATCGCCCTATCCGGCTGACGCGCCGCTGGGAACGTTGTGGAAGCGCTTGCAGGAAAAAGCCAAGCCTCCCGCGGAAATCGATACCACGGTGCCTAAGCCCCTCAACGACATTGTCATGAGCGCGCTCGAGATCGAACCGGAGAAACGAATATCGAGTGCGCGGGAGATGGCCCAGCAATTGGAGATTTGGCTGGGACCGTCGGCGGGGAGCTCAACGATCTTTCTGCCGACGCCACGAACTCCTGCTTACTGGAAGTGGGCTTCGGCAGCCCTCGGGGTGCTGCTCGTGGGAGCGATAGCAGCATTTCGGTTGAGAGGTCCATCCAAACCTGCCCTCGCCCATGCCCCGATTTCCGTTCTGGTGGCAGACTTTGCCAACACCACTGGTGAGAGCGTCTTTGATGAGACTCTCGAGCCGCCTCTTGGGGTTGCGCTCGAAGATGCATCATTCATCAGCTCCTTCAACCGCGGTCAGGCCAGGAAAATTGGCGCGCAGGTCCAGCCGGGCTCAACCGCGCTGGAAGAAACACTTGCAAGGCTGGTGGGAAATCGCGAGGGCATCAACTACATCGTCGCCGGTCTCATCGCGAAGAAGGGCAGCGGCTATGAAATCCGGGCTAGGGCGCTGCAAACCTCCACCGGCAAGATTGTGATGGAAGCGGACGAAGAAGCCAGCGACAAGAAGGGCGTGCTCACTGCCGTAGACAAAATTGCCGCGCAGACCCGCCGGGCGCTCGGCGACACCACGCCGGAAGCTCAGCAGATTGCGGCCGCGGAAACCTACACGACTCAATCGTTAGAAGCCGCGCATGATTACGCCCTGGCGCAGAACCTCCAATGGCAGGGCAAGTGGGACGATGCTGTCCAGCACTATTTGCAGGCAGTGCAGTTTGATTCCAATTTCGGGCGAGCGTATGCCGGCCTTGCGGCGGTCAGCGCCAACATCGGGCGGCAGCGTGAGTCGCAGAAATACTATCAAGCGGCGATGGCGCACCTGGACCGAATGAGCGATCGTGAAAAATACCGGACGCGCGGCGGTTACTACCTGCTTATGCGTGAACCTCACAAAGCGGCCGAGGAATACCGCGCCTTGGTGAAGCAATTCCCTTCGGATTCCGCCGGCGCAGCCAACCTGGCGCTCGCTTACGAGCTAGGCCACGACCTTCCCCACGCGGTTGAGCAGGCGCGGCGCGCCGTAGAGATCTCGCCGCATAACGTGCCGCAACGAAACAATCTCGGGTTGTTCGCCACTTATGAGGGCGATTTTGAATCCGGGATCCGTGAACAGCAGGCCGTGCTCCAGATGAATCCTTCCTTCGTGCTTGGTTACGTGGGACTGGCCATGTCCCAATTGGAAAAGGGACAGGTGCAGGACGCGAAAAAAACGTACGAGGAGCTGGGAAAGAAGGATGCGCGAGGCGCTTCGATGGCCGCTGATGGCCTGGCTGACCTGGCCCTCTTTGAAAATCGCACAAAGGATGCGATGGCCATTTTGGACAACGGGATTGCTGAAGATGTGAAAGACAAAAATTTGGACGCCGCGGGGAACAAGCTCGCGATGCTGGGCCAGGTTCAGCTTGCCGCCGGTCATTCTGCTGCCGCGCAAGCTGCCGCGGAGAAGGCCGTGTCGAGCAGCCAAGACATAAGCGTGCTTTTTTGGGCGTCACGTGTGTACACCGCGCTTGGTGAGGATGGCAAATCCCTTGGCCTGGCCAAGCAACTCGCCAGCCAATTTCAGCCGGATCCCCAGGCTTATGCAAAATTGATCGAAGGCGAGGTCGCGCTCAAGAAAGGAAATACACGGGAGGCCATTGGCCTATTCCAGGATTCGCAGAAACTTGCCGATACTTGGATGGGCCATTTCGATTCTGGCATGGCCTACCTGGCGGCGGGGGCCTTCCCTGAAGCTGACTCGGAATTTGAGCTTTGTCTAAAGCGTCGGGGCGAAGCCGCCTCTGCCTTCTTGGATGAGCAGCCGACTTATCGCGTCTTCCCGCCGCTTTACTACTACTTGGGCCGCGCGCAGGAAGGCATGAAGACTCCCGCGGCGATCGACTCGTTCAAGAGTTTTGTGGCCATCCGCGAAAAAGGCGACTCCGATCCGCTGCTCTTGGATGCCCGCCGCCGCCTCGCCATTCACTGAGCCGAGGCTGCGCCTTTCCAGTTCTGGGTCTCTCGTTTGGCGAGAAACATTCGCGGGCTGTCGCCAGGTTTGCCGCAGCTCTACTTCAGAAAGATGGTCGTCGCCTTCTGGGGCGACCCGTCATTAAGCTGCAACACGATGGTATAGCAACCGCTGGTGACGCCGGTTGACGTGTCCCAGTTGAAGATGAATTGACTTGAACCAATTCGGAAAGTGCTCCCGCCTTTGGCGCCGCTCGTCGGCAAATAGAGAATGGTTGCTTGCCCGGTGGGTGCTCCCGAGCAGGTTGGATTCGAAATCGCCTCTAGAACAACCGTCGAATTCAGGTTGGTGATGGGATTACCTACGCCATCTTGTAAGGACCACTTGATCGGAATCCCGTGGCCCAGAGTGCCGGTGCCTGAGTTGCTAGGATTGAACAGCGTGCCAGCTGGCGCTAGTGGTGAGAAGAAGCCTGTGAACACGTAGGTGACCAATTCTTGCTGCGCCGAAGTTCCCCAGCTTGCTGAGAAACTGGCGTCTCCCGAATACGTCGCCGTCAGTGTTCTCGAACCAACGGTTGCGGATGTCAACGAGCAACTAGTCGCCGGAAGAGTTGCCACGCAACTGGCTCCCGCGCCGTCACTGACAGTCACTGTCCCGGTAAGCATCCCGCCGCCGGGGGCATTCGGCGTGATGCTGAAGCTGACTTTCACCGGCTGTCCCACAACGACCGGATTTGGCGAGACCGAAGTAATCGTGGTCGTGGTGCTCGCCTTGCTCACCAGTTGCGTCACTGCTCCAGAAGCACTACCCAAGGAGTTGCCGCCGCCTCCGTAGCTTGCGGTGATGGAATGGCTGCCCACTCCAAGCGTCCCAGTTGTGAAGGTGGCGCTGCCATTGCTCAGCGCCGCTGTGCCAACGACGGTTGCCCCATCGGTGAACGTAACCGTTCCACTTGGGATTCCTACGCCCGGCCCGACTGTGCCGACGCTCGCTGTTACCGTGACCAGCTGGCCGAAAACTGACAGATTAGTTAGGGAGGAAATTCCCGTTGCCGTGCCGGCTTTGTTCACGACCTGCGTCAGTGCCGTCGACATACTGGCGAGGAAGCTGCTGTCCCCTGAGTAGCTCACGGTGACGGAATGGCTGCCAACAGCAAGCGCCGAGCTGGTGAAGCTCGCTACGCCATTGTTCAGGTTTGCTGTGCCTAGCTCTGCCACGCCATCCGTGAATGTTAGAAGGCCCGTCGGTGTTCCCACACCGGGCGAGACGGCGCTGACAGCCACCGCGAACGTCACGGATTGCCCGAAGACCGAAGGATTCTGCGTTGAGAGAACCGTCGTGCTTGTCCCCGCCTGATGAATCGTCTCAGCAAATCCGACGGATGGACCGCTCGCCAGGAAATTCATATCGCCCCCGTAGCTCGCCGTGAAGGAGTGGTTTCCAACAGGCAGCGAGGAGATGGCAATGCTCGCGCTGCCATTGTTCAGAGGCGCGGTACCAAGGCTCTTCGCGTTGTCCAGAAAGGTCACGAGGCCGGTCGGAGTCCCCGCGCCGGGTGCAACGGCTGTTACGGCGGCGGTGAAAGTCAGCGGGTAGCCAAAAATCGCCGAACTGGCGGAGGAAGAAACCGTCGTAAGAGAGCCGGCTTGATTTACTGTTTGGATTAGAACGGCGGAAGCGTTGCCGGTAAAATTCAGGTCCCCTGCATAAGCAGCCGCGATGGAGTGGCTCCCCACGGCCAGCGCCGAAGTCACCAGAGTGGCCACCCCGTTGTTCAGTGTCGCAGTACCCAATGTCCCAGCCGCATCGGTGAACGTCACTGTCCCGGTGGGAAAGTTGGGGCCGGTTCCCACGGTCGCACTGATGGACACCTGCTGGCCAAAGACCGATGGACTTACCGATGAAGCCAGCGTCGTTGCGGTGTTCGCCTGCTGCACCACCAACGTCACAACTCTGTTGGTTCTAATTGTCGGCGAGCTCGAATCGGAAACCGACACCGTGAAAGTCAAAGTGCCGGCGGTTGCGGGCGTGCCCGTGATTGCCCCGGTCGCTGCATTAAGCGTCAGGCCGGCGGGGAGCGCAGGGACTGCCCACGTATAGGGCGGAACTGCTCCGATGGCCTGCAGCGTCGTTGCGTAGGCCGCATTTACGGCGCCCGCCGGAACCGTTGCCGAGGGGATAAAGAGCGCTATGACAAAACTCCGGGTGTCCGAATTGGTGTTCGCCTCATGGGCCGTGACCACGGGCGCGAGAAGTGTCGCGACGTTTTGCAGCGCAATCGGGTCGAGGTTTCCTCTCACGGTGACCAGCGCTGATTCGCCGGGCGCCAAAGTAACCGTGGCGTTGGGGATCGTGGGATCCGTGATTGCCGGGTCGGCCAAATTCGCGGTGGAGAAACCCTGCACCAGCGGGCTGTTTACGTTGACCATCGGGACGATTTGCGTTTGCAGCGCAAGCTGACAGTTCAAGTTGGTGGGCGTGTGGTACGTCTTGCTGACGATCAATTGAAGATTGGCGTTGGTGGGCGCGTTCCCAGCCAGTTTCACGGCGTAAGAACCTGTCGTGTTGCCTACGTTGGTCACCGTATAGGTGGCGTCGCTAACCGGCACATTGGAAATATTGGCGTTCGAGATGTTCGCATTGGAGATGTTGGCATTGGAAATTGTGGAGTTCGAAATATTGGCGTTGGAGATGTTCGCGCTGGCGATGTCGGGATTGGAGATATTGGCATTGGAGATGTTCGCGTTGACGCTGGGATTGGAGATATTCGCGTTGGAGATGTTGGCGTTGGAGATGTTCGCGTTGACGTTGGGATTCGAAATGTTGGCGTTGGAAATGTTGGCGTTGGAAATATTCGCGTTGACGTTGGGATTCGAAATGTTCGCATCATAAATCTCAGCGGTCGAAACATTGCCGGGCGTGTTCCCATCGGGGTTGACCAGCGCGGGCGACGTGGGATCCGGGTTCAGAAGCGCGAACCCAGTGAGCCCACCCGCCACCGGTGCCCCGCCGATGGCGCTGATTTCCATGACATTCAAAGTGATGCTCGCGGTCGGACTGCTCGACAAGACAAAAATCGGGCGAACCACCCCAGAGTTCGCCGCAGCGGTCACATCGAGCGTGGTTGTTGGCGAGTAAGGCGGGGGGGGAACCGGATTATTAGGTACAGGGAGGAACGAGGCCATTCCTCCGGCGGGTTGGTTGGCGATCGTCAGCCGGAAAAACCGGTCCTGGTCGGTAAAGTTCTGAACCAGACCGATGAAAGAGCGTTGCAGTGTGGTACTTAGGGGCTTCGAGTTCTGCGGAACGCTCACCACCAGGCCCTGCGTGATGCGGCTGCTATAAATATTCTGGTTCCGCATCCCTTCTTGCCCGGTTTGGCATGCCGGTGTGGCGGTACCGGGGCTGAAGATGCTGTTTCCTCCACCGCCCACGGGAGTGTAGTTTTCCCAGTTTCCATCCTTGGGCGGACGCACGTCCTGGTTGCTCGTCCACGTTGCGTAGACCACCGGCGTATTCGCCGCCGAAGTGTTGAAGGTCCAGGAGCCCCCAGGCATGCTTGGAGGCAGGAACGACAATCCCGCGATGTCGATGTAATCTCCCATGAACGGATCGTTGCCCTGTTCAAACAATGGCAAGTTTGGGGGATCAACCTGCAGTTGCTGGAGGAATCCGGGAAGATCGCCAGCGTCATTTCGCAGGCCAAAATTGTAACGAGAGACGCGTGCGGTGTGGAACGCAATGGGAGCCAGGCTGGTATCGGCTTGCGCAACAACTAGGTCAATCGTATGCCGTCTTTGCGTTAACCCGGAATCCGTCAGGAAGGGAGTAAAGACCTGCCCCACAGCACCAGGCAGTTCTCCCTCGAGGAACCGGTCCTCACCATAGAAATTGCCGCTTGCATCGGAGACGAACGGGTTATGCGGCAGAAAACGGCCGATGGTGTGATCCTCGCGAAAATCGTAGTAAAGCACGAACAGCTTTCCCGCGATAACCGTGATTTGTGGCATGAGCTGGTGGCCGCGGATAAGTGTGTCACCCAAACTGTCGAGGACCGGTTGGTTCCTCTCGCTCAGCGCCCCATTGTCCACGGCGAACGGCGCGGACCAATTCAGGCCGTCGGGCGACGTAGACATGGCGATTCGCGCGTCCGGCAGCCCCGCGGCGAGCCCCCTCTGCGACCACGCCAGATACACCGCCCCTCTGGGGTCCACTCCTAAGGTGGGATAAGCGCTCGTCCGGAACGACTCAGGTGTCGTGCCCTGATCGAAGAAGGAAGGAGCGTTGGGAGCGCTGGAATTGAAGGCTGACAAGTCCACAACGTCGAGGGATTTGCTAAACGTGCTTCCAGAGTCGGTGGACTTGACGCTCACGATAGCGTCGGGTTGGCTGCTGGTCACAAATCGCCGCCACGCCACGTAGATTGCGCCGGTGTGGGGATCTATCGACAGCGTGGTTCCCTGATTAATCGAATTGCTTTCGCTCAGTTTGACCGGCTGGCTCCAGGTTGCGCCGCAGTCTTGCGACCTCGAAAACATGATCTTCGTGCTGGTGTTACCCGTGAATCGGCTCCAAACGATATACATATTCCCGGCAGGAACCGTTTGGGTCACCGTTGTTGTTCCCTGCGGAACTTGCATGGTGCATGTGGCGGTTCCGCGAGGCGCGTCCGCCGCAATCCACGGCTTGTCCAGAAACTGTCCCGACGTACCAGAGTCAATCACCACCGTGTTTATGTATTGGATCGGATCCAGGCTTTGGCTGGCGTCGCCGTTTTCCTTATTGTTGAGGTCCATGAATCTGGTGATAAATATCTCGCCCAGATTGGTGCTTCGATTGAAGGCAATTCCGCTGTAATAAAAAAGACCATTGGTCCCCGAGCGCACTAGCGGGTCGGCAGCCGTCGAAAAGCCATGAAGTGGTGAGCTTAAACCCGTTGCCGATTGATCTTGAGGATAGCCGGGGAGAAGCGTGCTCCCCCAGGTCGCGCCACCGTCCAATGATTTAAACACCCCCAGCCAGGCATCCCCCCTTTCATCGGTCGCGTTAGGGTTGGGAATATCCACGGAGCGATAGTCGTTGGCGCCTGCCAGGAGGTGCCTTGGATTGCGCGTGGAAACGGCAAGTGCAGGTTCGTTTTGGCGTTGCAGGAACGGGTCGCCGCCGGGCCACTTCGTGCCCGAGACCATATTTACGTTATCCCCAGGCGTCTGTCCCATCGCTGGGAGCGCGGTAAGCAGGCCAGCTACTATAAGGCATAGGGAAATGAATAGGCGAAACGAGCGCACAATTGCCTCCTGGGACAAGGTATTGCATTCACCCGCAATTGCGGCTCATAGCGAAGGAGTTTTTGGGGGACTTAATACCGAAGAGTGAAAGAAAATATTCTCTTCGACCGGAAGCAAAAAAATCCCAAAGCCATTCATGAGCTGGGTTAGCAAGTTCAACTTGAGTGCAACGACACTACATCGAATATCCCCAGAGGTCAAGGACAGGACTAGTGAAACTTTGGCATGGTACTTGGCCTCACTGCTGAGGTCGGCCTTTCCGATCTCGAGTTGTTCTCAGGCTTCGGGGCGTGATTTGCCCTCATATTTCCGATCCTTCGTCAACACTCTAAAAAGAACAATCGCAGGGAAGCCTAAGCTTCGCCACCGCACCGGTTGCGCATTAATCCAAAATCCTTCCCGCGGCCCTCGTTTTGCTGCAAGAACGAGGTGGGGTTTCCACCGCGGGCGTTGCAAATTCCCACCAGTGATTGGCCGGAAAAGGGCTCGATCTTTGCAGGCGAGCACTACTCCAGCGCCGGATGAGGCACCTATCCATGCACGCCCAAGATTGGCGCGGTTTTAAGCTCTTGGAGCAACTTTGGAGCGGGCCAAGGATGGCTCGGCACTCGTAAGCGCAACCGTCGCAACGACTTAGATTGAGTTTGCATCCACTTAGAAGGCAGGTGCTCTATCCAACTGAGCTGCGGGCGCAAGCACATTGATTCTAAAACATTTGCGCCACGCAGGCACACATTTTAGATGCGTTAACCCTCTGCGTAAAGGGCAGACGCTCGGGTCTACTGAGCCAAAAGTGCACACCCTATGATCTGCCAATACCAAGAACACTTAGGCGAGATGGTCCTATAGCCGTTTCAACCGAACACAGCGATGAGACCGGGGCAGATGGGGAAGCCAGTGATGAGTCATTTTTTGATTGTGCAACCAAGGGAGCGTGTTGTTGGTCAACTTCCCACATGCGGACTTCCCATTACCAATCCGAATGCTTACAGCTGGCTGCTGCTGGTTCAGGTTTGCGGGGACCTAGTTCATTTGGTCAGAACGCCTGCCTGTCACGCAGGAGGTTGCGGATTCGAGTCCCGTCGTGCCCGCCAGTTTTCAGTTGCGAGGATTTCGGGGATGTCCGACCCGTGAGCGGAATCTGAGATCCGCTTTCACGCCTGTTCGACGAGTTCAGCTTGCCTAAACCGAGTCACTTACGAAACGCGCTGGAATACGGCTTGGACGACACCGCACCGTTCGTCGTCGAGATTTCGTCGAAAATTCCTCACCATCTCCGGAAAACCCGACCCCAGCACGAGATGCAGTCCCAGACGCGGCGTCTCTGCGATCCTGCTGCGGGTTACCATCGCATCGAGAAACCGCAATGCACCTTCTGTGACGTCGTTCCATAGGACGAGGGCAAACCCCGCATCCACAATCGTTTTCCGCATGGCTTCGCTCGACTGAAGATGACTGATCTCCGGCGTCCGGGCCCAGGGCACCGGAAATAGAATGGCCCCGGGCGTACGCTGGACGACATCGTGCAGCGCGAACCGCCCGCCGATCTTGAGAACCCGACGTATTCCTTCGTAAAGTTCCTTCTTCTGAACAATGTTCATCGACACGTGCTGGGTCCAAGCACCATGGAATGTTCCATCGGGAAAGAGCAACTCGCGGGCGTCGCCGCGACGGTATTCCACTCGATCTTCGAGCCCCATGCGTGCGGCGAGAATCGAAGCGACACGGCAATATTCTTTTGTAATGTCGATTCCGATTACGCGGCAGCCGTAATTGGCCGCAAGGTAACGCGAAGGGCCGCCCAACCCGGAACCAATGTCCAGAATGTAAGACCCGCGTGACGGCGAAAACAATCGCGCAAGGTCCTGCGTCGCCTCAAGGCCTCCTACGTGAAACTGGTCGACAGCCGCTACATCGCTCGGCGACAGGGTATGATCGTCCGCGACACCCGACAAACGCAGTTGCTCATCGATCCGGCGAGCGATCTCGCCGTCACCGCCATAGTGCCCCGTGATGTTGTCGCGCGTTGTCATCGAAATTTCTTCACCATCATTAATGCGTCATAGTCCTTGCCCTGAACCCGCAGTGCCCGCGGCATGACGCCATACGATTCGAATCCAAATTTCTGATAGAACCCTCGTCCCCGAGGATTATCAACTGCGACATACAATTCCACTTGATCCACCTTGAGACTGGCCGCCTCGAGAACATGCTTGAAGAGGATGTCGGCAAGCCCGGTCCCTCGTTGCTGCTCCGACGCATACATGTTCCAGATCATCCCGACGTGCCTCCGCTTTAGAGGCATCTGCTGGAGAAAGGTGGCGATCCCATACAACCTTCCGCTTACGAATCCTCCAAAAATTACCTCCCGCCGGAACCGCTCGGCGATCTGCTCGGAACTGCGAGCGGACTCTTCATCGCAGTCCGCGGCAAATGACTCAGGCGCTGATCGCAACGCCTCCAGAAAGAGGGCCTGGTACTCCGCGCCATTCCTGGCCTCTAGCTGTTTGATTTCTGTTCCGCTCATAACTTCAAAACCTCCTTAAACAACATTTCTAGATCCCGTGCAGGTTCGTCGACGACTCCCACCGCCAGCGAAATTCCGAGTCTGCCAGTGGCTTTATTCTGGCTGACGAAAAATGCATCACACGCTCACCGGTTATCGGCCCTAATCGGTCTGACCAAAAACAATAGATCTGTATGATTTGCGTCGGGCAAATGCGTCACGTACGTGCCGTTCCACCCCTCGCGGGTGAAACCCTGCAGATCACCTGAATGTAAAGTGACGACCATAATGTGGGCTCCCACGTGAAACTCCCCGCCGGACGCGCCCG
>Ga0137360_10001920_pt1 | contig 12349 bp, 10 predicted proteins | sample Mad1_60_16metaG_FD_104924 | JGI IMG/M metagenome (GOLD analysis project Ga0137360, IMG submission 104924) | Vadose zone soil microbial communities from Angelo Coast Range Reserve, California, USA - Mad1_60_16 metaG | ecosystem: Environmental > Terrestrial > Soil > Vadose zone | place: USA... | reverse complement strand
GCTTGCTGATGGAAGAGATGTGCCAGCATCGGATGGGCCTCTACAATCCGGGCGCTGGTGTTTTCGGGCGCACTCCGACACCGGTTATCTGGGCCGGTACCGAGGAACAGATTCAGAAGTACGCCGTCTCGACATTGAAGAACGCAACCTACACGTTCTTTGGGATTACAGAACCCTCGGGAGGTTCCGATCCGGCCGGCTCGATTCAGTGCCGCGCGGTGCGTGACGGCGACCATTACGTGCTCAACGGCACCAAGATCTTCACCTCGCACGCGCACGAGGCAGAATGGGGCGTCGTGTTCACACGGACCGACCCGGGCGCGGGCCGCGGCGGCATTACCGCTTTCATTATCGAAAAGGGGACGCCCGGCTTTACGCCACGGCCGTTCAAGGTGCTGCGCACCTCCGCCCTACCAAACGTGGTCCAATTTGAAGACTGCCGGATTCCGGTCGCACAGCGGCTCGGGCCCGAGGGTGGCGGTTTGAGTCTCTGCATGGATCTGCTTACCGGACTGCGTTTTCCGTATTCGGCGTGCAACGTTGGTATCGGCGTCGCGGCATTGCGGATGGCGATCGATCATGCGAAGCAGCGCAAGACCTTCGGCGAACTGCTCGCGCGACGGCAAGCAATCCAGTGGATGCTCGCGGACTCCGAAGTCGAGTTACGCGCCGCACGCTGGCTCATATGGGACGGTGCATGGAAATCGGACCGTAAGGAAGACGCGCGGATGGAAGCGTCGGTTGCGAAACTTTATTCCAGCGAAGTGTTGGGGCGCGTGGTCGACCGCGCCGTGCAGATCCACGGCGGCTACGGTGTGAGTAAGGAATTTCCGCTCGAGCGATGGTATCGCGAGGCGCGTATCCGGCGCATCGGCGAAGGACCATCCAAGGTGCACCGGATGGTGATTGCGCGCAATTTGTTGCGATGAGCGTCGCGATTCTCTGACGTGGGATGTGCTCACGCGCCACGCGAGATTCGGTTAAGGTGGTTAGTTTGGTGCTCGCGCACCGGTAGTGATTAGGATGCGGAGCGTTACTGACACAAGATGATGGAGACGAACGGGAATGAGCCTGCCGCTTGAGGGAATTCGAGTAATCGATCTCGGGCAGATTTTCGCGGCGCCCTATTGCACGCTGCAACTCGCGTACCTGGGTGCGGATATTATCAAAATAGAGCCGCCCGGGTCGGGTGAACATTTGCGCCGCCCCGACGCCTCGCCCGGCGGAGCGAACTATGCCTTCCTGATGCTGAATGCAAACAAGAAATCGGTGACGCTGAATTTAAAACACCAGCGCGGACGCGAAATCCTGCTGAAGCTGCTCGAAAACGCCGATATCCTGGTCGAGAACTACTCCGCCGGCGTGATGGAGTCGTTCGGACTCGGCTATGAATATCTTCATGAACGTTATCCGCGCCTTATCTACGCCTCGGGCAAGGGTTACGGGTCAGACGGACGATGGGCGAAGCTGGGCGCGATGGACAGTACCGTGCAGGCTGCCTCAGGATTTATCAGCGTGACCGGTTTACCCGAGGGGCGCGGCATGCGCACGCCCGCCACGTTTATCGACATGGGCACGGGGATACATTTGGCGAGCGCAATCCTTGCCGCGTTGATTCAGCGCGCGCAGACCGGACGCGGCCAGAAAGTTGAAGTATCGATGCTCGATATCAGTATCCCGTCGATGACTGGACTTATCGCGAATGAACTCGAGGGCAAGAGCTATAAGCGAATGGGTAATCGTCATCGCAATGCATGTCCTTCGAATGTGTATGCCGCCTCGGACGGCGATATTATGATCTTCTGTCTCACTGAGACGCACTGGCGGTCGGTTGCGCGGCTGATGGGGCGCGAAGATTTGATCGAGTCGCCCAGCTACAAAAACCACGCGACCCGGTTTGCGATTGCGGACGAGGTTGACGGACTGGTTTCCGAATGGACACGCGGGCGCCGGCGCGACGAGCTCGTCGACCTTCTGCTCGAGCATGGTGTGCCCTGTGCGCCTGTGCGGACGATTGCGGAAGTGGCCGCCGATCCGGAAATGCAGCGGCGTCAGATGCTAATCGACAGCGTATTTCCAACCCGAGGTCCAATTAAAGTAATCGGTTCGCCTCTCAAATTTTCCGATGCGGCTGGTGCCGCGCAGACTCCGCTACGGCCGCCCGTTCTCGGAGAGCACACGGCCGAAGTTCTGGCGACAGTCGGAATCGATTCGGCGGCGCTCAAGCAGCTTCGCAGCGAGGGCGTGGTCTGATCGCGTCGTACACACTAGGCGAAGCGAAGCGGAGCCGAGCTAAGGAGTCTGCGACGTGCGCAGCCGAGCGAAGCGAGGCAATCAAATACGCGCCGTCGCGAGTACGTCCACTGAGTATCGCTGTCACATCGTGTGTACCGTATGCCATTCGCCGAGGCTCTCTTGTCACCTCGGGACGCGGTGCCTGAATTAGCGAGTCGTGGCCTTATCAGAGTCGACCGCTTCGTCTAGTAACGGCCCAACGATCGCTATATGACAAGAGGATGCGTATTCATCGGGGGGTGGTGGCGACCCGCGAGTTGATAGAACTCGGGCCCGAGATCGCCGATCGGATGACGCTCGCGAGCGTACGGCGCATCGGTCGGGTGCTATGTGCTGACGCGCGGAGCGCAACGGGCGTGGGAAGCAATTAACGCGCAGCTTGACGGGTCTCATGGCGATCTCTTCTGGATCGCTGGTCCGGCCGGCAGCGGCAAGACTCATTTTCTGAATTACGTGTATACGCTCGCGGACCGCGCGGGCTCGCTCAGCGCGGAACCGGCGCGCAATCTCGCGTTTGCTCTGGAGATCGGAGGGCAGGTCAAGCCCGGCAACCTCGACCGCCATCTGCTCGAAATGATCGCGCGGGAACTGGTCGGTGACCGTCAGGGCGCGGCCCCGCCGCTATGGCGTCAGATGCGAGGCGGAGAAGCGCTCGGCGTTGCGCTCGACCAGGCACACCGCCAGGGGGTGAAGTCGATGACTGCGGTAATCGACTTCGGCGTGGCCGAAAGCGAGCCGGCGGTCGCACATCTCAAGACGCTCGCCGAACTTGCTCACAACGTGAAGCAACCGAAGCTGCTCGCGATTGTGGCGGGCCGCTCGCCAAAGTTTGCCTCGTCATTCCCGGTTGCGCCCGAGCCCGACGAGGAGATGCAGGTGGCGATCGGGCGCGCGCGAAAGATCGCCGACGCGGCGATCAAAGTGATCGACGATTTGTACCGTGGGATCGACACCCGAACGTACGATAGCCGGGCTATCTTCCCGTTTCATCCGGTGACGGTCGACACGCTCAACGGGCTTGCAAGCGCCGCCGGCTCCGTTGCGCTACGCGCTCGGCTCGTACGCGACGCGTTAGTGCAGTGGTACGAGGCAAAGTCGACGCATAGGCTGGTATATCCGGCCGACCTGATGCACTCGGACGAGGTGCGCCGGGTCGTCGAGACCCGGATTGGTGAAGCGGGGCGAGCGGCGCTCGAGATATCACATGCCGCGCTCGCGGCGGTGGATACGCCGCGTCGCGAAGTCGCCCGGGAGATCGTCGATACCTTGGCGCTTCGTCAGATTGGCGGCGATAGCCCCTGGCTCGAACTCGAGGAGCTGCGCTCGCGCATTCCCGCATTTGCCGAGGAACATGGGCACGGTGTCTTGCCGGTGCTTGCGGATCTGCTAGGCAGGATCGCGCCAAGAACCCGTGGCGTAATCGTGTTTGATCCACAATCGCAGAAGGCTTCCTTCGATCCGCGCGGAGCGGGCGCTCCCGAGGTGGCGGCCTTCAATGCTGCGCTTCCGCTCATAAGGCGCTTCGACTCGACACTTACGGCTGCGCAGGAAATGCCCGAACTGAAGGCCAAGCTTAAGCGTATTGGCGACGCGATGGCCAGTGCGCTTGAGGGAGCTTTTCGCAATCGGGAAACACTCGAAGCCGCCATGCAGGACGCAGGGCGAAGGCTCACGGACGATCAAGCAAAGACGATCGCGGAATTTATCACGCTTGCGGAGGCTGGGCCGCAAGCGTTGGTGCAGCGGGGTGCGGACGAGGATCGGCGCAAGATCGCGATACAGACGGTGGCGGCCTATGAATCGCTGGCCGCGCTTGCAGCCGCAGTCCCGAGGCTGCGCTCGATGCGTGAGTACCTGCAGGCGACGGGGCTTCAGTTGAGATACGAAGACGACCCAACGCGCGACCGCCAACTAGCCGCCCTTGAGACCGAATGCCAGGTCGTTGGAGCACTGATAGATCCGGCAGCATTAGCCGGAGCGTCACGCAACCTCGACGCACTGGAGGCGTCCTTCCAGAAATTTAAATGGACGTACGTGCAGTTCTACCGATCCGCACACGAGCAGTGGCGGATCGAAATGGGGCGCCTTGGGCCGATTGCCGAAGACGCGCACCGGTACACTGACGCTCTGCGCCGGCTCAATTCCATCGTGGCGCTCGGGCCGCCGGAAGGTGAGGACCTCGCGGAACAGATGGCAGCTATGGACAAGCGTTTGGTGCGATGCGACCTCGACGCCCCGCTTGCACCAGAGGTGACACCGCGATGTCCTCAATGCAGTTTCGTGCTGGGCACCCTTTCGCCGCGCGAGGATCTGAAGGACTTTTTCGAGCGGGCAAGGCGCGCGCTGCGCTCCAAGTTGGTGGCCCTATCCTTGAGCACGATTGCGCGCATCATCGAACAGCACGATCATAACCATCGACTCGAGGGTTTTCTCAAAATAACGCAGGCAGCGCAGACGGACGCGCTAACCCGTGTGCTGGATGATAAACTGACGCGTTACCTCGCGCAGTTGCTCGACGAGAATCTCGCAGCACCGGCACGTGACGCCGGCACCGGAGCACTGGTGCAGACATTGCACGATACGCGCTTCAAACGGCAGGGCGCGCCTTCGAGGAGAGCGTCGGGCAAAAGCTCTTCCGATTAGCGCTACTTTCGTTGCGCTTCGACGGTCGCGTGCTTGCGCGGCCGGCCGGCTGGAAATGCGCTCCCTCGATGAGACCACGGCCGAACGTTCATGCGGTCGAGCAGCCGGAAGTAGCGGTCGCGCATCGCCTCGAACGCCCAAAGCAGAGCCAGGCCCGATGCTATGCCCATCCCCGTAAACACCTCTTGGAGGAGGCTGGGTGTCCTGAGTTCATCGTACTCCGGACGAACTTCTTTTTTTTCTACATCGTCGGGCATCAGCCACCTACATTAAGGGCCAGTGTCAGCGGTTTCAAGCCCCCGCCCATATCTCGTTATTTCTCTGAAGAACACGGAGTCTTGCGAAGGCTCGCTTTAAGATGCTCTTCGCTTTTTTATATGAGCATCATTTTTTCTAATGCCTCCCCTGCGAGGGGGCCGCCGCGCCAAACGACCGGACCCCAGAAAAGAAAGTCTTCCTCCCCCTTTGAGACACGAAAATCGAGCCGGCCGTTCTCATCGAATGCTTCGATACCGTCCTTGCGCCTGCGCAGCCGCCGCACACGAGCCCGCGAACCAGGCGACAGATACGCCCGTCGGGCGAGACAGCGCAAGCAGAACAGGGCTTGCCCATTGATTCGGGCGGCCCTTCCTCGGCTAGCTTTACGGGGGAACTAGTTCACCCGTTTTTTCTGCACGGCCGCCACAATAATTTCTGCGTGTGGCATTTCGTCTATTTTGCGCACCTCACGGACTCCTTAGCTCCGCTTTCAGCCCCGCTCTGCGGAAGTCCCATGAAAAACGCCGCAAATAATCAACGAGAGGAAGGCGGTCGCCGGAGAAGCGAACTGGCGAAGATCCATCTCGCCAAAAAGCGGCTCGCGCTCGACGAGGAAACTTATCGCGCGACCATAGCGCGCGTCTGCGGCGGCAAAACTTCGGCCGGAGACCTCGACGAAGACGAGCGCGGCAAGCTGCTCGACGAATTCAAACGCTTCGGATTCATCGAGGGGGGTAGTTATACGACGAGCATTGCCGACTTCGATGACCGCGAGCCGCAGGCGCGGCTGATTCGTTGCTTATGGGCGGATTTGAAAACTATCGGAGCGCTTCGCGATTCATCGGAGCAGGCGTTAGCCGATTTCATCAGACGTGCAACGAAGGTGGATTCGATTCGATGGCTTACGGAGCAGCAGGCGAATGTGATGATCGAGAGTTTGAAGCAATGGAAGAGGCGGATCGGGTATCGGCAGAATTCGACGGGACGCTGAACGTGATTAGGAATTTGTCGATGTAACCGATGGCTTTCCCGCCCCGACGGGAGAGGCAAGGGCAGAGAGTGCTAGTGAGGCTTTAGCAGACCGAATATCAAGTGAAAAACTCGTGAGGCTTTAACGGACCGAATATCAAGTGAAAAAAAGTGAAACAAGGGAAAAAGGGAGAAATAGGTAATGGACATTACGAAGAGTAATCAAGGCGCTGATCCGGCCGGCGCGGAAGTGTTGGCGGAGTTTCGGTCAACCAGGACGCGGCGCGAGCGCTGTGACGCGAAGATGGCGCGGCTCGTCGAGCAGCCCTACGATTCGAGCCGCAAACCTGAGCGCGACGCGCGCCTGCGGCTCTGCCTGACGCTGATTAAGGAACCGCTCGAACGCGACGATTATGACCGCGTCGAGTCTGAAATCAACGCGGCGTATCGCGACCTGGCCCCGACGGTGAACGCGCTGCCCGCGCCCGATCCGATGGAGCGCATCGGGCCGGCGGCGATTCGGGCAGGATGGCACGGCGCGGAAATCGACGTGCTCAAAGGCTTCATTCGCCAGGGAAGAAAGATCGGCCGCGTCACATGGGAAAGCGTCGAGGTTGACGGCGCGATGATGACGCGCGAGAAGGTTCGCGACTTGACCCGGCCGGCGTGGACGCGGCAGCCGGGCGCGAATTTCGACGAAGCGAAGTGGCGCGAAAGCTGGCCGCCGATTCGTGAGGTCCGCGTTAACGAAAATGGCGATCCCGTTTTCGTTGAACAGGGCCGATGAGCGGCCGTGATGCGGATCGCGCGTGGGCCATCGCTGGAAATCTATAACGCGCCGGCGTTTCAATCGTCAAAAGACGGTTGTATTTGCAGGCTAATCGAGGCCGGTACACTAATCGGATATCGGTGCGCGTGCCATCCGGCGCGCGAAGGGAAGGGTCAAGCCTTGGCTAATCAACTGAGTAATTCGGAAAAGGCCGTCTGCGCGCGGATCGGGATAAATGAATCCGAGTATCTTGCGCAGAAGAGCGCGGCCGGGCCGCTGACCGTCCAGATAAATCCCGCCCTCAGAGATGAAAGGCGGGCCGGGCATCGGGCGGCGATGCAATCGCTGCCTGTGCCCGAACGCGAGATCGCCGTCGCAATGAACACTGACCCGCGCGATTACTCGGCGCGCCGCGGATCGCGGCGTCCCGTTCGCTGTGCGCACTTCGCAGACTTCTTAGTTGGCTCAGCCTTCGGCTCCGCCGGTGGCATGGCGGCGATGGGCCGCTTCGCATCGGGAATTGACGGACGGGCGATCATCGAAGAGGCACGCCTTGAACATCGGGACGCCATCGACGACGAAAGCACGAACACCGAGGACCTGGTGGCTGAGGCGCGCGAGGCGCTCGACGTTTTCGATGTCGCAGATGAGGAGGGCTGGCGGAAGCTCGCGTTCGCCGCGGCGTGCATCCAGGGCGCACTCGAACGCCACGCGCCTCCCTACGCGAATCGCGAACCGTACGGCGAGGCCGAAGCGGAGCGCCGCCGCCGCGCCGGGAAGTAGCTGAAATAGCGCACGCTCCTGGGGCCCGCGATTTTGCAAAGCCGCGAGGCGATCCTCGCGGCGCTCATGGGCATCAATCCACTCGGCACTGTATAAGCCCGTCTACTGGCCCTTTGCCGGGCGATTTTAACGGGCCATTTCCCCGCCCCTCGCAAGTCCGTTCCGACTTGATTTCGTCTTTTCTTCGTCTCATACCTACACTATTCAGTCCACGAGGCATCCGGCGTGGCATGCTATAAGGCTAGCAGACCAGGCGCTTGCCTAAATCCAAGATTACCCAAATCCACGATTACTCGAATCACTGTCTCCACCCACATCGATTAGCTTGACTGATGTGGGAGATAGTGGGATATTGTGGCACATCGGGGGAATTTAAGGTGTTCAGCGGTCGTTTCGACCATGCGATCGACGAAAAAGGCCGGGTAAGCATTCCCGCCCGCTTTCGCGAAATTATGCAGCGCGAAGGCCACGATCGTTTATATATCAGTAATTTTATCTTCCAGCGCGAGCGATGCCTCGACGTCTATACCCCAGCCGAATGGGAACGTGTCGTTGCGAAGCTTAACGAGAAGCGCGCCTTCGATCCCTCGGTTCAATTGTTCCAGGCCTTCTATATCGGGGGAGCGCATGAGGTAGTGGTCGACCGGCAAGGTAGAATCCTCATTCCACCGAACCTGCGCGAGTTTGCGCACCTCGACCGTGAGGTTACGTTTTCGGCGTTCACGAATCGTTTTCAGTTGTGGGACAAGGCGACGCTCGGGAAGATTCTCCGGACCGCCGAAGAGCATCTGATGCAGGATCCGGATTTTCTTACCAAGGTCGATGTTTAGTGCGATGCGCCTTGATGACGAAATGGATCTAAGCGGGGCGAGCCGCCAGCATGCGGCGGTGATGGTGGACGAGGTGGTGGGGCTCGCCCGCGCTTGTCATCCGCTCACGATTGTCGATGCGACGGTCGGCGCGGGCGGGCATGCGGCGGCTTTGCTCTCCGCAACCGACGCGCATGTGCTCGGGATCGATCGTGACGCCGGTGCGCTCGAAATTGCCGCGGCGCGACTCAGAGAGTTTGGACCGCGTGTGACGCTCAGGCAGGCGGACTTTGGCGAAATTGATAACGTGCTCGACCAATGCGCGATGCCGTGCGTGGGCGCGATAGTCGCGGATTTGGGGATGAGCAGTTTTGCACTTGGCGACCCGGCGCGCGGCTTCAGCTTCAGGCTCGACGGTCCGCTCGACATGCGGATGGATCGCCGGGAGCAGCTCAGAGCCTACGACATAGTCAACGAGGAGTCCGAAGAAGAACTCGGACGGATTATCCATACCTATGGTGAGGAGCGGGCCGCGCGTAGAATAGCGCGGGCAGTTACAGAGGCGCGCAGGCGCGGGCCAATTGAAACGACGGGCGAACTGCGTTCGCTCGTCGAGAACGCCTTGGGAGTACATCGGCGCGGCGCAATCCATCCGGCGACTCGCACGTTCCAGGCGCTCAGAATCGCGGTTAATCACGAACTCGAAAGCCTCGGAGGGCTGCTCAAGCGCGCACCGGCGCGGCTGGGTTCTGGCGGCCGCATGATCGTTCTCGCCTACCATTCGCTCGAGGATCGGATGGTCAAGGAGCGTTTCCGCGGATTGGTCCACGCGGGCGACTTCACCGCCCTTACCCGCAAGGTGCTCAAGCCATCGCCTGAGGAGATCGCCCACAACCCTCGAAGTCGAAGCGCACGGCTGCGCTGTATCGAGAGGAAACCAAAGTGAGCCGGCGCACAAGACCGAGCAGGCCGCCCTCGAAGATCGTGCCTGCGTTGCTCGGACTCGCGATCGTGATCGTGGGATTTGCAACCCTCATGATGCGGCTCGAGGTCACGCAGGAGGGCTACCGCCTTTCTGTATTGAAGCAGCAAGCGCACACACTCGAGGACGAGGATCGCCGGCTCGGGATCGAAGCTGCGGAGCTCGCCTCGCATCAGCGTCTTCGCACGCTCGCGGTCAAGTACGGACTCCAACGGCCGAAGCCCGGGCAGGTGGTGATGCTGCCGTGAACGACTGCTTCAAAAAACGCCGCGCGCGTATCGGCGCGCTGACATTCGGGCTCGCGGGGCTTTTCTTACTGGCCGCGATAAGGCTCGCGATGGTCGTGCTGGTCGACGGACCACGACTAAGTTCGCTCGCCCGCAGTGAGCATACGACCGCGATGGAACTGACCGCTGTACGCGGACCAATTGTCGATCGCAACGGCAAGCCGCTTGCGCTTTCCGCCGAGATGCGTTCGGTCTATGCGCGGCCGCGCCGTCTGCGGGAAAACAGCACAGTGGCGGAGCGCGCAAAACTCGCTGCCGCGCTGCGGATGGCGCCGGCGGACCTCGAGGCCGAGCTTCATCGCCCGGCGCCCTTCGTATGGCTCAAGCGCCATGTGGCGCCTGAAAACGCGCGCGCCGTTGAGGAGATGGGGCTCGAAGGCGTCGGCGACTTGAGCGAGTACAAACGCTTTTACCCGGAGAGCAACCTGGCTGCGTCGGTGGTGGGGTTGGCGGGGATGGATGGGCAGGGGCTCTCCGGGGTCGAATTGCAATACGACAAGCTAATCCGCGGCGAACCGGTGGAGCTTCGCTTCTACCATGATGCGCTCGGTAATCCGATCTTCGATTCGCCTCTGGCATTAAAAAATGCCGAACCCGGTGCGCGGCTCGAACTGACGATCGATTCGTCGATCCAGTCCATGGCCGAGAGTTATCTGGCTGCGCAGATAGAGAAAAGCGGGGCTAAGCGCGGGAGTGCCGTGGTGCTTGACCCGTTTACCGGTGAAGTGCTCGCGCTCGCTAACGACTATGCAGACCGTCGAGCCGATGACGGCCGGCTGCACAACGCCGCGGTGCAGGACGCATTCGAGCCCGGCTCCACGATGAAGGGAATCCTGGGCGCCGTCGCACTACAGGACCACGTCATCGACACGACTCGCGAGATTTATTGCGAGAATGGCCAATGGCGCGTGGGTGGACGCGCGATCCACGATGACAGTCCGCACCAATGGCTTAACCTCGGTGGTATTATCGAGGTCTCGTCGAATATCGGCGCTGCCAAGATCGCCCTTGCCCTCGGCGCGCAGCGCTTCTACCAAGGACTGGCCGCGTTCGGCCTAGGGCGCAAGAGCGGCGTCGATCTTCCGGGCGAGGCTGCCGGCCTGATTCGAGCGCCGTCCACGTGGCGCCAGATTGAGCTTGCCGACCACGGTTTCGGCCAAGGGGTGGCAGTTACGCCGATTCAGCTCGCGACCGCCTATGCAGCGATCGCCAACGGCGGCATCGTGATGCGACCGTTCGTGGTAAGGGCGGCTTACGATGCCGACGGCCGTGAGATTCTGCGTCATACTCCGCAGGCGCTTCGGCGCGCGGTCTCTCCCGACGCGGCACATACGATGAATCAATTGCTGCGCGGCGCGGTCGACGGACCTGAGGGTACCGGACGGCTCGCGCGCGTTGCCGATTTCACCGTGGCCGGCAAGACCGGCACCGCGCAGATGGTTAATCCTGCCACCGGCACGTACTACCAGAGCCGGCTCGTAGCGTCGTTCGTCGGATTCGTTCCCGCTGAAGACCCGCGGATGGTGATTCTCGTAGTGCTGTACGAGGTTCCGCATGGACATTTCGGCGGTCTTTTTGCCGCTCCGGTTTTCAGTGAGATCGCCGGGGATGCGCTCGCACACCTCGAGATTGTTCCACCGGCGCCATCGTATGAGACGGCAAGCCTGCTCCCCTTCGGCGTATCGGACAATTCGGACCAACACGACGAAGGGGCACCCGAGTCGAGATCGGATTCATCCGTCAATACGGGGTTTGCATCCGTGTCGGCCGCAAGCGGTATCGTTCCAGAGTTTCGCGGGCTCAGTCTTAGGGCGGCGCTCGACTTGGCGCGCAGCCGCCGAATCGATGTCGAGATCAGCGGGTCCGGCTACGTCGTCCGCCAGAAACCCGGACCTGGCGCAGTGCTCGCGCGTCCGCCGGCCGAGTTGACGCTCATGGAAAAGTCCGAGGCGCGGCCATTGCCTGCTCTGACGGGGTCGAGCTCGCATCAGCATCGGGACCACTTAAATCGCGTACGAGTAAATCGCGTACGAGCAGCACGATGAAACTCCGCGATTTGATAGCCGGCGCCGAAGTACAACGCGTCAACGGTGATGCCGATGTCGAGATCACTGGCCTGAGCAATGACTCCCGCCGCCTAAATCGCGGCGATCTCTTTTTTTCAACGGCGCGCGACCTTAACCAGAATCGCGCCAATGTCGATGAAGCATTAAACCGCGGAGCGCGTGCAGTGGTGGTGAAGGATGGGGATGGTGTGGCGGCGCGCCCCGCGGTGACCATAGTGGAATGCGGCCGGCCACGTCTTGTGATGGGCGTGGCCGCGTCGCATTTTTTCAATGCGCCCAGCCGTCAAATGGACCTGATCGGCGTGACCGGCACCAGCGGCAAGACCACAACAACGTATCTGCTCGCGTCAATCTTCGAAGCTGCCGGCATCCCATGCGGCATTATCGGTACGATCGGGACCTTCGTTGGCGGTCGCAAGCTATACAGCGGCCTCACGACGCCGGAGTCAATCGATTTCGAAGGTGCGTTGGCCGAGATGTTGCGGACG
>Ga0137360_10001917_pt1 | contig 12354 bp, 13 predicted proteins | sample Mad1_60_16metaG_FD_104924 | JGI IMG/M metagenome (GOLD analysis project Ga0137360, IMG submission 104924) | Vadose zone soil microbial communities from Angelo Coast Range Reserve, California, USA - Mad1_60_16 metaG | ecosystem: Environmental > Terrestrial > Soil > Vadose zone | place: USA... | reverse complement strand
TGAGGGTGGGGATGACGATACTGATCAGGAGGAGACCCGGGCCGTGTCGTTGAGGCTCCAGTCGTAGTCGAGATAGGAAAGCCCCGCGTCGGTGAGCGCGCGAATCCTGATCGCAACGTCCGAGGCGGCCGCCTCGAACGGCTCGGGGCGAAGATCCGGACACGACCGCGACGCGCAGACGATGGCGAAGTGCACCCGCGGCTCCTGGAAGGCCTTGCGCAGGATGCCGTGCTCGATCGCGTCGAGAGAATACGGCGTGCAGAGGGCCTCGGCGTAGGCGGGGTCGGCCTTCACGGCGCGGTAGTCCACGAGATTCAGCCTGATCCCGCCGCTCACTCCCGGGCGGACATGCGCCTTGAGCAGTCTCGTGTAGGCGTCGTCGGCGGCGGCCGCGGGGAGCGCCCCCGCGAGGAGGGCGATGATGAGGCCTGATTTCAGGAGCTCAACGGCGAGCCGGCTCCGTCGCGCGAGCCACCGCGGGATCAGCGAGACGAGCACGAGGAGCACGCCGGCCACGGCAAGATAGGCGAGGGTGCGCCGGACGTTGCCGCGACCATCGCTGAGCGCGCCGCCCGCGAAGGTGAAGGCGGCGGTGCCCGGAAGCATGCAGATCGCCGAGGTGATGACATAGGGCCAGAAGCCGATCCGCGTGATGCCATAGGCGTAGTTCTGGAGATTGAACGGGAAGACGGGGACGAGTCGCGTGAGCATGACGATGCGCCAGCCGTGCTCGGCGACCTGTCCGTCTACCTTGGCAATGCGCGGGCTCGCCCGCACCCACCGCTCGACCGTGCTCCGCACCGCATAGCGGGCGATCAGGAAGGCGAGCCCCGCCCCGACGGTGGCGGCGACCCAGACGTACACCGTGCCCCATATGGGACCGAAGACCACGCCGCCCAGCACGGTCATGGGCAGTCCGGGCACGAACAAGACCGCGGCGAGGACATAGCCGGCGATGAAGATGGCGGGGGCGAGCCCGCCATAGCTTTCTATCCATTGCTTGAGCCGGCCGAGGTTCTCGAGCTTGATCGCCTCACCCAGGCCGAGCGCCCGCGCGGCGACGATGCCCGCGGCGATCAGAGCGACCGCGAGCACGGGACGGAGCCAGCTCCGCTTCATCGCGTCCATCTGAGCCAGGCCGCGAAGAGGCGCTTCACGGTGGGGGTGAGCCGGGTACGGTTGTACATGTCGCCGACCTGCCGGATGGCTTCCGCCTGCGTGGGGTAAGGATGGATGACGGAGGCAAGGCGGCCCAGGCCGATGCCGGCGGTGAGGGCGAGGGTCAGCTCGCCAATCATCTCACCCGCGTGCCGGGCCACGATGGTGGCGCCGACGATTTTGTCCGTGCCCTTGCGCACGTGCACTTTGACGAAGCCTTGCTCTTCGCCGTCGACGACGGCGCGATCCACCTCGGAGAAGGGGCGCACGAAGGTGTCGACGGCGAGGCCACGCTCCTCGGCCTGGCGCTCATAGAGGCCGACGTGGGCGATCTCGGGATCCGTGTAGGTGCACCAGGGGATGGTCAGGGCGGAGAGCCGCTTGCGCCCGAGGAAGAGCGCGTTCTGGATCACCGTGCGCGCGGCGAAGTCGGCGGCATGGGTGAATTTCTCCGCCAGGCAGACGTCGCCCGCCGCATAGATCCGCGGATTGGTGGTCTGGAGGCGGTCGTTCACCTTGACGCCGGCGCGGCCGTCGTAAGCCACGTGGACGGCCTCGAGCCCGAGCCCCTCCACGTTGGGCACCCGTCCCGCGCCCACGAGAATCTCGTCCACGGTGACGCGCACCGGCCCGCCCGGAGCCTCGGCGTGGAGCACCTTGCCGCCGCCCGCGCGCTCGACACGCGTGATGCTCGCTCCCAGCACGAGGCGGATGCCCTCCTCGACGAAGGCGCGCTGCACGACCTCGGCCGCCTCCGCGTCCTCGCGGTTCAGGATGTGGGCGCCCGTGTGGAAGAGCGTGACCTCGGAGCCCAGGCGCCGGAAGGCCTGGGCCAATTCGCAACCGATAGGACCCGCACCGATGACCGCGAGGCGCCGCGGCCGGTCCACCAACTCGAAGACGTTCTCATTGGTGAGGAATCCGCTCTCCGCCAGGCCGGGAACGGGCGGATGATGCGCCCGACCTCCCGTGGCGATGACCGCCTTCCTGAAGCGCAGCGATATCCCGTCGACCGCGACCGTGTCCGGACCCGTGAAGCGTCCGTCGCCCAGGAACACGTCCACCCCGAGGCCACGGAAGCGCGGGGCCGAGTCATGGTGGCTGATGCGCGCGCGAACCGCACGCATGCGCTCCATGACGGCGCTGAAGTCCACCACGGCCGCGCCGGGCAGGCGAACACCGAGGGCGGAGGCCGCGCGCAGCTCGCCCACGATTCGCGAAGACCGGATCACGCACTTCGAGGGCACACAGCCGACATTGAGACAGTCGCCGCCGAGGAGATTGCGCTCGATCAGCGCCACCCGCGCCCCGAGCCCGGCCGCGCCCGCCGCGGTCACCAGCCCCGCCGTGCCGGCGCCCACCACCACGAGGTGGTAGCGGGGAGCGGGGGTGGGCGACCGCCAGTCGGGCGGGTGGACATTCGCCACCAGCTCCAGGTTGTGCGAATCCTTGGGGAGCACGTCCACCGTCATCAGAACTTCCCGCGGGAGCGCTCCTTGGACGGAAGGTTCTCGAGGCAGGTGGTCCACCAGCCCGTGCGCACCGTCTCCGAGAATTCCGGCGGCAGCCCCTCCTGGTCCATCTGGTGGGCGAGGGTCTCGAAGTCGTAGTGCACGGGGACGAATTCAACGGCGAGATCGGGCCCGGCGGTGAGGATCGTGTACCAGACATTGGTCGAGCCGTCGTTCTCCGGTCTCCCGATCACCCCCACGTTGACGGCGTGCTCGCCGGTGGCCAGCGCGCGATGCCACTTGATGCCCGTGTGCGTGCACAGGAGCACGTCGCTCCCGGCCTCCCGGATGAAGCGCTTGAGCAGCCCGGTGGGCGTCGCCGACTCCCAGAGGAATTCGTTGATGACACGGGGCGAGCCGTGGCACATGAGCACACCATGGGGACCCAGGCGAATCCGCCGGTGCCCAGGCAGCGCGCCGAGCCACCGCTTGTTCTCGGTGGAGGTGTTCGCGAACGTGTACTCGTAGCTGATACGGGCGAAGTGATTGTCCCGCGGGTCCGTGTAGCCGCAGCCGCAGTCGGTCTTGCCCTGGGCCAGCGACTCGTCGTAGTTGCCCTGGATGGCGAGGGCGCCGCTCTCCTTCAGAAGCGGGAACACCCGGTCCGGATGGGGGCCGAAGCCGCCCATGTCGCCCAGACAGAACACCGCCTCCACGTCGCGTCGGCGCGCGTCCTCCAGGGTGGCGTGCAGCGCCGGGGCATTGTTGTAGACGCCGCCGAAGACGGCGATGCGCCGGTACTCGGCTATCCGTTCTTGCACGTCATCCCCGTCTGGAAGCACGTGACGCACGAGGCGTGATAGAGCGGCGCGGCGCGGAAGGAGGCTTCGAGCCCGCCCTCGGAGAGCTTCGCTCCGGGAAGTCCCGCGAGAATCGGACACGCGTACACGCCACCGTGCGCCACCACCCGCGCGTCCGAGCACTGCAGCGTCCCTCGATCGAATCCCGCGAGGTCGTCCTCGCTCAATACCGCGCCGCCCGGGCGGGCGAGGCGCCCGAGAGCGAACACGGGCATGATCTTCACCCGCGGTTTCTCGATGCCCCGGGCGGTGAGAAAGTCACGGAAGCGCTCGTACATCGCGCGCCCGTCCGCGTGCTCTCTGCTCGTGATTTCGGTCGCGGTCACGATGGGGAGGAGCCCGCGCTCGTGCAGTCGGCGGACCGCGTCCATCGCCTTGTCGAAGGCCCCCGCCCCGCGGATCCTGTCGTTCTTCTCCGGATCGGTGTCGTCGAGGCTCACGCGGATTTCGAGCGAGTACGGCGCAGAGGCGGCGAGCGCGGCCAGCTCGTCGGCCATGGCCGCGTCGATGAGGGTGCCGTTGGTGAGCACCGTCGTGGGCGCCGTCTGGAGGGCGAGGCCGAGCAGGGGCAGGATGTCGCCGTGCAGGAACGGCTCGCCGCCCGTGAAGTAGATCTCCTTGACCCCCAGCTCCTCGGCCTCACGGATGGCGGTTCGCACCGCCTCCGCGGGCAGGGGCTTGAGCCACGGCTCCTTGGGGCCGGAGGCGTTGATGCAGTGCGTGCACTCGAGATTGCACCACGTCCCCGTGATCTGGATCCACAGCGTGGCGAAGCGCAGGAAGGGAGCGACCGGGGCATGCCCGGTCCCCGACGGCTGCATCACGAGGGGCAGGCTCATGGGCTCGTCATGACTCTGCCCGGCGGCGTGCCCGGATTGTCACGATGCCGTGAAATCACGGAAAGATGCTCTCCGGGATGAAGGCGGAGACGATCCAGTTGGGCGCGTCGACGATCTCGCTGATCTTGAGGTCGGCGGCCACGCTGCAGATGACGTACGCCTCTTCGCGCGAGAACCCGCGCTCCCGGACGAGATGGTCGATCATGTGGAGCACCGCGCGCTGGGCGGAGGCGAAGAGATCGGGGCCGTGCGCCGTGGTGGCGAACCACGGACCCGTATTGGTCCCCGTGGCGAGCCGGCGCGTCGTTCTGAGCTGCGGCTCCGGGAGATGCCGCCCTTGCTCGAGGCCGAAGCGCAACGTCACCTGCGCGCGCATCTCCACCGCGGTGACGCAGACCTCGCCGTCGCCCTGCGCCCCGTGCCCGTCGCCCACGCTGAAGAGCGCCCCCGGCATCCAGACCGGGAGATAGAGCGTCGAGTCGCGCGTGAGCTGCTTGATGTCCATGTTGCCGCCGTTCTTCCGGGGCGGCATGGTGCTGTGCGCCCCGGCCTCGTCCAGGGCGGTGCCCATCACGCCCGGGAACGCTTCGATGGGCACGGCCACCCGACGATCCATCCGCGCGTGCGTCCCGTCGGAGAGATCCCAGATCTGGAGAAACGGCTTGGAGAATTCCGACTCGGGAAGAAGCCCGCGCCCCGGACGGATCGCCGTCCAGCCGAAGTCGGCGGCGGGCCTGACGTCGAGCACCTCGACCACGAGGACGTCGCCCGGCTCGGCGCCGCGCACCTGCAACGGCCCCGTCAGGGGATGACCGCGGAACGGTCCGCGATTGACCACGTCGGCGTGCGTGGACGCCCGCGAGTAGTAGCCGTCGGCCGCATCTCGCGTCTGGAACACCACCGTGTCCCCCGGATCGATCTGGAGGCGGGGCGGGATGGCATTGTCCCACTCGTAATGCACCCTCCCCGCGTCGAGCTCGTGCATACTGGGTCCCGATGACATGGGTTTGCTACCTCCTCGAGTGCGCGGACGGCACGCTCTACACCGGAATCTCCAACGATCTTCCCCGCCGGCTCGGCCAGCACGCGCGCGGCGTCGCGTCGAAGTATACACGCGCCCGGCTCCCCGTCGTCCTCAGGTGGAGCGAGCGTCAGCACGACCGATCGGCCGCCCTGAAGCGCGAGGCCGAGATCAAGGGCCTGCCCCGCGCCGCCAAGCTGACCCTCCGGCGCCGGGACATCCGACGATTGACCATGCCGAGAACGTTGGTGTAGACTCCCGCGCATGGCGAAGAAGAAATCGGCTGCGAAGAGCTCCGCGAAGAAGCCAGTGGGGAAGAAGCCGGTAGCGAAGAAGGCGACAGCGAAGAAGGCCTCGGCCCCGAAGCCGGCGGCCAAGGCTGAGGCACGGAAGGTCAACGCCTACACCCCGAAGCCCGTCGAGGGCATCGGCTGGGCGCCCTTCCGCTACACACCGCTCGTCTAGCCCGCTCGGTCTCTCGCACCCGCAGGCCACGGCGCGGTATGCTGTGCGCCGATGGCCGCGCGCGTGCCTCGCTTGACCTTGCTCGTCTGCCTTCTCGCCGCGGCCACCGGCTGCTCGGCGATCGAGCGCGCGCGCGGCAACTGGTCTGAGCTCTCGCGCGAGCCCTCCGGCCAGGCGCCCGATGCGTCCACCACGCCCGAGGCGGTGGTGCAGGTCTACGCGGCGCGCACCGTCGGCTGGCGGGGCCTCCTCGCCGTGCACACCTGGATCGCCCTCAAGCCCGGGGGCGCGCCGGGGTACACCCGCTACGAGGTAATCGGCTGGGGCGTCGACCGCGGCATGCAGGCCGTGCGCGTCAATCGTACGGGCCCCGACAACTACTGGTTCGGCAGCCGGCCTGCTGTTCTCGTGGATCTCCGCGGCGTCACCGCGGAGCCCGTCATCGAGAAGATCCAGGCCGCCGTGGCCGCCTATCCCTATCGCGACTCCTACCGGACCTGGCCCGGACCCAACAGCAATACCTTCACCGCCTTCGTGGGGCGCGAGGTGCCGGAGCTTCGGCTCAAGCTCCCCTCGACCGCCATCGGCAAGGACTATCTGGTCGGGGGCGCCCCCATCGGCATGGCGCCGAGCGGGACGGGGCTGCAGATCTCTCTCTTGGGACTGGTCGGCGTGCTCGGGGCGTGGGAGGAAGGCGTCGAGGTGAACGTGCTCGGCTTGGCCTTCGGCCTCGACGTGAAGCGTCCGGCGCTGAAGCTCCCGGCGCTCGGGCGCCTGGGCGTTCCCTGACGGAGGACGGGTCCCCTACCGGCGGCCGGCGAGCTGCTTGCCGTAGTCGTCGAGAATCTCCAGGCCGCTCACTCCCGCCTTCGCGCGCCATTCATCGATGGCGACCCGGCCCGCCTTGCGAAGTGCCTCGAGAAATTCCGGGGGCACCTCCGTGGTGATGCCCACGCCATTGGCCCGCATCCGGTCGTAGTTGACGGCCACGCGGTTCCTGATCTCGGCCCATTGCCGCTCGCTCGTGGCCTGGGCGGCGCCGAGCGCGGCCTGCTTGAGCTCGGGGCTGAGCGCGTTCCAGGCGTCCAGGTTCATGGTGACCATGCTCATGGTCATCGAGTAGTTGATGGCGGTGAAGTGATTCAGGTATTCCCACAGCCGCTGGCCGGCTCCCCCGTCTCCCGAGGAAAGCACCGCGTCGATCTCCCCACTCTTGAGGCGCGGCAGCGCGTCCGCGAAGGAGATCTGCGCGGGCATGGCGCCGGCCGCGCGAAAGGTCGCGGTGCCGTTGGCATCTGGCGTCCGGATGCGGAGGCCCCGCAGCGCCTCCATGCTCGTCACCGGCTTCCGGGCCCAGATGCCCGCGGGTGGCCACGGCGAGGGGTACAGGAGCTTCTGGTTCTGGCCGGCGAGCACGCGTTCGTATTCCGGCCGCGCCACATCGGTCAGGAGACGGGCCTGCTCGGGGGTGACGGCGAGGAACGGCAGCGACGGGAGGAGAAAGATCGGATGCACGTCGCCCAGCGCGCCGATGTACATGTCGCCGACCGCGACCGTGCCCCGTGCCACCGCCTGGAGGAGATCCTTGGACCGATAGCCGAGCGCGGCGTCGAAGGAATGTGTGATGACGATGCGGCCGCCGCTGCGCTCCCGCAGCTCGCGCGCGAAGACCTGATCGCCTTCGCCGTGGATGGACGTGGCGGGGTACTCGTTCGCCATCGGCCAGGTGATGGTCTGCGCCGCGACGGGCAACGCGGCGAGCACGAGCCCGGCGCCCACGACCGACGCGAAGCGCCGGCGCGTCAGGTGGCGGATTCGGAGCATCTCAGGCGGGGCGGCGAGAGAAAAAGTTCACGCCCGTCGTGGTCATGACCACATCGCCGTGCTGGTTCCTCATCTCCATGACGGAGCGAATGATCCCGCGGTCCGGCTTGCTCCGTGAGGGGGTCGCCTCGGTCACGGTGAGGCGGGCGGTGAGCGTGTCGCCCGGCCGCACGGGTTTGAGCCAGCGCAGCTCGTCGATGCCGGGGGACCCGAGGCTCGCCGTGTCCTTGAGGAAGCCGTCGTAGAAGAGGCGCATGAGCGTGCTCCCCGTATGCCAGCCGCTCGCGATGATTCCGCCCCAGATGCTGGCCTCGGCGGCCTTCGGGTCGGTGTGAAAGGGCTGCGGATCGAACTCGCGGGCGAAGCTCAGCATCCGTTCCTTGTCCATGGTGTGGCTGCCCAACTCGACGACCTCGCCGGCCTTCATGTCATCCCAGTAGCGCACGAGCGTTCTCCTCCTCGTAGGTGCGGTGGCGGCCGCGGCGGCCCGGCCACCGTATCTTACACGCGGCCTCGGGCCCGGCTGATAGAATGCGCCCCAGGACGGCATACCACTCCCTCCGCTCACGGGGGAGCCACGGGGAGACACGCCGATGAACACTGCGCTGGGCCGGAACTGGTGGGTGGTCGCCGCGCGCGGCGTGCTCGCCATAGTCTTCGGTCTCTACGCGCTCTTCGCGCCCGGCCTCGTCCTTGGCACGCTCATCATGCTCTTCGGGGTGGTGGTGCTCGTGGCCGGTATCCTCGCCATCGTGGCCGGGGTGCGCAGGCAGGCCAGCCAGGAGCCCGCGGTGCCCATCATCGTCGAGGGCATCGTTTGTATCGCCTTTGGACTCCTTGCCCTGCTCAAGCCCGGGGCCACCGCGGTGGCCTCGCTCTATGTCGTGAGCGCCTTCGCCATCGTGAGCGGCGTGGTGCATATCGTGGCCGGGGTCAAGATGCGCCACGAATTTCCCGGCGAGTGGATGTTGATCCTCAGCGGCATACTCACGACCGTCTTCGGCGTTCTCATGGGTCTGCTGCCCTGGGCGGGGCTGCTCTCGCTCATCTGGCTCATCGGCGCGTACTCGCTCTTCTTCGGCCTCCTGTTCCTGTTTCTCGGTTTCCGCCTGCGCGCGCTGGCGCACGCCCGCCCCGTTCCCCGCTCTCCCCGTCGCTAGTTGATCCGCTTCTCGCGCCCCTTCCACTCCTTGTCGCGCAGGACGAATTTCTGGATCTTCCCCGTTGAGGTCTTGGGCAGGTCGCCGAACTCCACCGCGGCCGGCGCCTTGAAGCCGGCGATGTGCTGCTTGCAGAAGGCGATGACCTCCTGCTCGGTGGCGCTCTGGCCGGGCTTGAGGGTGACGAAGGCCTTGGGCCGCTCGCCCCATTTCTCGTCGGGCACCGCCACCACCGCGCACTCCATCACCGCGGGGTGCTTGGCTACGCACTGTTCGACCTCGATGGTCGAGATGTTCTCGCCGCCCGAGATGATGATGTCCTTCTTCCGGTCGCGCAGCTCGATGTAGCCGTCGGGGTGCCACACCCCGATGTCGCCGGAGTGGAACCAGCCCCCGCGGAAGGCCTCGGCCGTGGCGTCCGGCTGCTCGTAGTAGCCCTTGGCGCAGTTGTTGCCGACCATGACGACTTCCCCCAGCGTCTCGCCGTCGCGCGGAACGTCGTTCATCTCGGGGTCCACCACGCGCACCAGGTCGAAGATCGCGTAGCCCTGCCCCTGCCGGGCGGCGAGGCGCGCCTGCTCGTCACCGGGCAGGCTGTCCCACTCCTTGTGCCACGCGCATACCGTGTGCGGCCCGTACGTCTCGGTCAGGCCATAGACGTGTACGGGGCGGAAGTTGAGCTCCTTGAGCTTGCCGAGCAGAGTGGGCGACGGCGGCGCACCCGCCACCGTCACCGTGACCTGGCGGGTGAGGCGGTGCGCCTTGGGATCGTTGACCACGCCGATCTGCACGGTGGGCGCGCCGCAATAGTGCGTGATGCCCTCGGAATCGAGGAGGTCCCAGATCCGCCCCGCCTCCACGCGCCGGAGACAGACGTGCGTTCCCGCCACCGCCGTCACCGCCCACGTGAAGCACCAGCCGTTGCAGTGGAACATGGGCAGGGTCCAGAGATACTTCGTCTCGAAGTTCATCCCCGTCTCGACCACTTCGCCCATCGCGTTCACCCAGGCCCCGCGATGCGAGTACATGACGCCCTTGGGGCGACCCGTGGTGCCCGACGTGTAGTTGATGGCGATGGTCTCTTCCTCGTCTTCCAGCACGGACTCCACCGCCCCTGAACGACCCATGGCGAGAAAGTCCTCGTAGGGATCGCCGGGAGCGCCCGTGTCGTCCACGCGCACGACCGTGAGGCCCGCGAGGTCGAGCGGCTTCACCGTGGCCTCGAACTCCTGGTCCACGAACAGGAAGGTCGAGCCCGAGTGCTTGAGGATGTAGCCGATCTCCTCAGACGAAAGCCGGATATTCACGGCGACGAGGATGCCTCCCGCGAGGGGGACGCCATAGTGCGCCTCGAGCATGGCCGGCGTATTGGGGCAGATGAAGGCCACCCGATCGTGCTTCCTGAGCCCGGCCGCGCGAAGGGCGGAGGCGAGGCGGTTCACCCGCGCCTCGAGCTGGCGGTAGCTGTAGCGGCGGCCGCCGTGGATGACCGCGGTCTTGTCCGGGAAGACGTAGGCGTTGCGCTGGAGGAAGCTGACCGGCGACAGCTCCGTCCGGTACACGTGGCGATGCTTCATCAGAGAAACCCTCCGCCTTGGATTGCCCGCCCGCGGGCTGGGCCCGGCGAGCGCGCGCGCTCTAGCCTAGTCGAAAGGCGCGGATTGTCAACCGACCTCGCGCGGCTTGCGCGGGGGGCCTTGGTGGGGCAAGATTGGCGAGCCGAGGCGGGCGCCGCGGCAATCCAGGAGGAGAACCGAATGCGAGTCGGCATGGCCGCCGTCTTCCAGAACCCGGGCAGGGCCCGCCGGGACGTCGACGTCTATCAGGACGAGCTTCGGCTCGCCGATCTGTGCGAGCCCCTGGGCTTCGACTCCATCTGGAGCGTGGAGCACCACTTCACCGACTACACCATGTGCCCCGACGTGCTGCAGTTCCTCACCTACATGGCGGGGCGGACCACCCGGGTGGCTCTCGGCTCCATGGTGGTGGTGCTGCCGTGGCACGATCCATTGCGGGTGGCCGAAGAAGTCTCCATGCTCGACAGCATCTCGGGCGGTCGCGTGATCCTCGGGCTCGGGCGCGGCGCGGGCAAGGTCGAGTTCGAGGGCTTCCGCGTGCCCATGGGCGAGAGCCGGGAGCGCTTCGTCGAATATGCGCAGATGTTGCTGGAGGGGCTCGAGAAGGGCTACTGCGAGCTCGACGGCGAGTTCGTCAGCCAGCCGCGGGCGGACATCCGACCCGCACCCTTCAAGAGCTTCCGGGGGCGCACCTACGCCGCCGCCGTCTCGCCGGAATCGATGAAGATCATGGCGGAGCTCGGCGTGGGCATCCTCATCATTCCGCAGAAGCCGTGGAAAGAGGTGGCCAAAGAGCTGACCGAGTACCACGCGCTCTACCGCCAGATCAACGGCGTCGAGCCGCCTCCCCCGATCTCGGCGGGCTGGACCTTCTGCGACTCCGATGCGGATCGCGCCCGCGAGCAAGGGCATCGATGGATCGGTGGCTATTTCCGCAGCGTGCTCGACCACTATCAATTCGGCGCCGAGCACATGAAGACGACCAAGGGCTACGAGTACTACGCGAAGATGACGGACAAGATCCACACCTACGGCGACGACAAGGTCATCGACTTCTTCGTGGATCTCCAGGTGTGGGGCACCCCCGAGCAGTGCTACGACAAGATCCTCGACGTGCGCCGGCGCGTGGGCAACGATCACTTCGTCGGCGTCTTCTCCTATGCGGGCATGCCGGCGGCCGAGGCCGAGCGCAACATGCGCCTCTTCGCCACGGACGTCATGCCCGCGCTCCAGCGGCTCGACCACGAGCCCGCCTCCGCGGTCCCGAGCGCCTGAGCGCGTGAGCCATTGCGAGGACGGCCGGTGACCACGCCGCTATCTGTCTACCTTCCTTTCAACCGCGAAGTGCTGGGTGTCGACTTCCAGCCCGCCAAGCACGGCGGCACCCCGCCGGAGCAGCGCGGACACTGGCTGTTCGTCCAGGACCAGGATCTCCTTGTCGTGCCCGACGGCGACGCGTTCCGCCTTCCCGCGGGCCCGCCCCCCGCGGGGCTCGAGAGCGCGGTCAAGGACCCGTTCTGGCTCGGCACCCTGCGCGGCGAGCCCTGCTGGACGGCGCCCCTGCCCAAGGACACCACGCCGCCGCCCGGCCTCCAGAAGCAGACGCTCATCCCCATGCGCGGCACCAGGCTCCCCGACGATCTCCTGTCGCTGGGGGGCATGGCCATGCAGGCCCTGTGGTGGCAGAGCACGAGCGGCTTCTGTCCCCGCTGCGGCGAGCCGACCTCGCGCATCGAAGGCGAGTGGGGCAAGCGCTGCGCGCGCTGCCAGTACGAGCACTATCCGCACCTCCATCCCGCCGTCATCATCATGGTGCGCGACGGCGATCGCGTGCTTCTCGCCCGCAAGGCGGAGTGGGCGCCCGGCCGCTACGCGCTCGTGGCGGGCTTCGTGGACAACGGCGAGTCGCTCGAGGGCTGCGTGGCCCGCGAAGTCAAGGAAGAGGTGGGCGTGGACGTCAAGGACATCCACTACGTGGGCAGCCAGAACTGGCCCTTCC
>Ga0137360_10001915_pt1 | contig 12359 bp, 16 predicted proteins | sample Mad1_60_16metaG_FD_104924 | JGI IMG/M metagenome (GOLD analysis project Ga0137360, IMG submission 104924) | Vadose zone soil microbial communities from Angelo Coast Range Reserve, California, USA - Mad1_60_16 metaG | ecosystem: Environmental > Terrestrial > Soil > Vadose zone | place: USA... | reverse complement strand
GCAATCACAATTTTCGCCAGCCGCCCCACCGGCATGCGCAAGTTCGAAGTCACCGCCACCGTCGTCGCCCCACACGCACGCGCATACTTCAGCGCCCCCACCACGTACGGCGTCGTCCCGCTAGCCGCAATTCCCACGACTACGTCGCGCCGCGTCAATTTCTTCGCCCGCAAATCCCGCTCCCCGTTCCGCTCGGAATCTTCCGCCCCCTCCACCGCTCGAGTAATCGCGCGTCGTCCCCCCGCAATCACCGCCACCACCAGCTTCGGCGAAGTCCCAAACGTCGGCGGACATTCCGCAGCATCCAACACTCCCATTCGCCCGCTCGTTCCGGCCCCCACATAAATCAGCCGCCCGCCCTTTCGAATCCCGCCCACAATCGCATCCACCGCCCGCGCAATCGCGGGAATTTCCTTCCCCACGGCAATCGCAACCATGCCGTCCTCGCGATTCATCAACCGCACGATCTCCACCGCCGTCATGCCGTCAAGATTCTTCGACGCCGCATTCCGCTGTTCCGTGCCGCGACGCTCCGTGCGCCCGTGTTTTCTGGATTGAGAAGGCATCGCCGCATTATACAGGCCTCGGAAAGTGTCCCGTGCCACAGCTACTCCTGGCTGTGCGCTTCAGATAAGCGCACTGGATTGAGCGCTGGCACGATGTATTACGACGCCTCACGCGCACTTCGAAAGATAGCAACTCGCCGTCAACCAAATCACATCACCGGGAATCAGCTATGTTAAAAAGGAGTTGGTTTCGCGGATTCGCCAAAACGGAACGGCTGGAAATCCTATTCATGGACGTTCTCAAAAAGCTCTTCGAGCAGCATTTTCACGCACCGCCCGAGCGCATCCAGCCGCTCCAGGTGGAGCTCGGCGGCTCGGGCCGCAAGATCATCCGCCTTGCCAACGAAAAGGTCAGCGCCATCGGCATTCTCTATGGCGTGCGCGAAGAGAACGTCGCCTTTCTCGAATTTTCCAAACATTTTCGCCGCCACGGTCTGCCGGTGCCGGAAATTTATGCCGAAGATTTGAGCCACGGCGCTTATCTCGAAGAAGACCTTGGCGACACCACGCTGTTTGAGTTTCTTTCGAAAAACCGTGCCGGCGGAAACATTGCTCCCCAAGTGGTCGAGGCCTATCGCAAAGTCGTGTCCGTGCTGCCCCGCTTCCAAGTCGAAGCTGGCCGCGATCTGGACTACTCCGTCTGCTATCCCAACCCCAGCTTCGATCGCCAATCCATCGCTTGGGACCTGAACTATTTCAAATATTACTTTCTCCGCCTCGCCGGCATCCCCTTCAACGAACAAGCCCTCGAAGACGATTTCGGACGCTTGACCGAATTCCTCCTAAGCGCCCCCCGCGATTACTTTCTCTATCGCGACTTCCAATCTCGCAACATCCTGCTGCGCAACGGCGATCCCTTTTTTGTCGACTATCAGGGCGGCCGCAAAGGCGCTCTGCAATACGACATCGCTTCTCTTTTGTACGATGCCAAAGCCGACCTGCCCCCCGAACTCCGCCAGCAATTGCTCGATCACTATCTCGACCGGCTCGCCGGTTTCACAAAGCTCGACCGCGCGGCATTCATGCAGCACTTTTATCCCTATGTTTACATTCGCATCATGCAGGCCCTGGGCGCATACGGTTTTCGCGGCTTCTACGAACGCAAGGCACATTTTCTGCAAAGCGTCCCCTATGCGCTGAAAAACTTGCGCTGGCTCCTTCACCACGTCAGGCTGCCTGTCCCACTCCCGGCGCTGATGAACGCTTTTAAAGGCATGCTGGCCTCGGAGAAATTGCAGGCCCTCGCCACCGACGCGGACAATCTCGTCGTGCGGATTTTCAGTTTTTCATTCCACCAGGGCTTGCCGAAGGACGAAAGCGGCAACGGCGGCGGATTCATCTTCGATGGACGCAGCCTCCCCAATCCCGGCCGCGAAGAGCGTTTCAAGACTCTCACCGGCAAGGACGCTCCGGTGATCGACTATCTCGTTCAACAGGAAAGCGTGCACCAGTTTCTCGCCAGCGTCCTCTCACTGGTGGACTCGAGCATCAACAACTATCAACAGCGTGGCTTCAAAAATTTGATGGTCTCGTTCGGTTGCACCGGCGGCCAGCACCGCTCCGTCTTCCTCGCCGAGCAATTGGCGAAGCGCTTGCGCAACAGGAACGGCGTGGAAGTCGCCGTCCGCCATCTCGAGCTGGAAAAACTGGGCAAGCGCAGAGCGCTCCAATGAACACCCCACACCTACCTTCCAACCGTCATTCCGCACGGAGCAGGCCGACTTTTTCTTTCCCTTTCGTTCCCGCGAAAAGGTCGGCCTGCGCAGAGAGGAATCTCTCTTCGGTTTTGCCCTTCTTCCAATTCTTCTCTGCGCTCTCTGCGTCGTCAGCGTCTCTGCGTTATCCTTCTGCCTTCTTTTCCGAAAGTCGCCACTCACCACTTCTTCTTTCGATTCTTCTCTGCGCTTCTCGGTGTCCTCGGCGTCTCTGCGTTATCCTCCTGCTTTCTTTTCCGAAACTCGCCGCTCGCCATTGCCTTACAGGGGCGCTCCCATGAAAGCCATGATCCTCGCCGCCGGCCTGGGCACCCGCCTCCGCCCCCTCACCGACAATCGTCCCAAGGCACTCGTTGAACTTTCCGGCCGCACCCTCCTGGAAATCACCCTTACCCGCCTGCGCACCTTCGGCATCAACGAAGTGATCGTCAACGTCCATCACTTCGCCGAAATGGTCATCGCCTATCTGAAATCCAACAACAATTTCGGCATGCGTATCGAAATCTCCCGCGAAGATGTCTTGCTCGACACCGGGGGCGGCCTGAAAAAGGCCGCCTGGTTCTTCCTCGAAGGTTCCGCCAGCCGCGGCGATTCCAGCCAAATCGATGAGCCTTTCCTCCTGCACAACGTCGACGTTATCAGCAACCTTGACCTCCGCCGCATGCTTCAATTCCACACCGAAAATCAAGCCCTGGCCACCCTAGCCGTCCAAAACCGCAAGACTTCCCGCCCCCTCCTCTTCGACGACCACCTCCAACTCCGCGGCCGCCGCATCGAAAGCCACTCGTCACTCGCCACTAGCCACTCGCCACTTCCCGAATCCGAAGGACCATCGCCTTTGCAGCCGCTCGCCTTCTCCGGCATCCACGTCATCTCCCCCCGCCTCCTCCCCCTGCTCACCGAAGAAGGCATATTCTCCGTTATCCCCTCCTACCTCCGCCTTTCCGCCCAAGGCCAAAAAATCCTAGCCTTCCGCGCCGACGACTACTATTGGCGCGACCTCGGCCGCCCCTCCGACCTAGCCCAAGCCAGCCTCGACTTGCCGCTGTAGCTCACCCCTTCAGGGCGAGGCTCTCGGCTCAAGAAAAACATCGTCAGCCCATTACGCTTGACGTAACACGTAATTCACGGCATTCTGAGTCAGTGATCCTTGGCTACCGGGATAAAAGGACCAGCGACTTCGCTGCTGGCAAACGGGTCAAGGCATTCTCTGGATTTGATCGCTCCGCGCGCCTGAAGCTCGACCGTCTGGACGCGGCCACATCTCTCGGAGACCTTGCCGCCCTACCCGGCAATCGCTTCGAAGCGTTACTCGGTGACCGCAAGGGACAGTACAGTATTCGCATCAACGATCGATGGCGAATTTGCTTCGAATGGCCGGGCGGGTGGCCGGGGCCATCGCACGTGGAGATTGTCGACTATCACTAGAAGGGCCGCTATGGCCGTCACTGTAATTCATCCGGGTGAACACCTGGCCGAGGAATTGGAAGCGCTCGATATGAGCGCGGCGGAACTGGCGCGAAAGCTCGGCGTGCCCACCAATCGCGTCACGCAGATTTTGCATGGCACACGCTCGATCACAGGCGACACCGCTCTGCGCCTCGCTCATTTTTTTGGCACCAGCGCGCAGTTTTGGCTCAATCTCCAAAATCTTTATGATTTGAGGCTGGCCCAGAAAAAGGCTGGGAAGTCAGTCAAAGCGTTGCCTAGGCTGAAACGCCGCGAACTTGTCCATGCATAAAGCCTACTCAGAAGCTTCCAGGTTTTCCGCCATCTCCAGCATCTTCGTCACGCTGTTCCAGTTTCTCGCTGTCCCGGGTGTCTTCAGCGTCTTCTCAAGCCCTGCCCACGACAGCTTCGAGCGTCCAATACCGTTGGGAAAATAGATGTACAGCTCGCGCCCTTCGATCCGCAATTCCTCCGGATCGCACTTGATTTGAAGAACCTTCTCCCGAGCCTCCGCACCAGGATCACTGCCAAGAAATGTAACCAGCAGTTTGCTCGGCTCAATCCCGCGCCGCTTCGCGAATGGATTCCTCGCAATCACCTCTCTCATCTCCGTTGCAGTGCGCAAAATCACATCGGGGCGAAACCCGAGCTTCCGCTCAATCCCGTTCTCGATTCGCTTGGCGAGCCGCGCGATATCCCGCTCGTCGGTCCTGAAAATCACGTTGCCACTCTGTACGTAGGTCTGCGCTTCCCGCAATTTCATTGATTCATAGAGCGCACGTAGCGCGTCCATCTTGATCTTGTTGTGGCCCCCAACATTAACGCCACGCAGCATGGAAATAATCACGGCCATATCGTGCCCCCAGTATGTCTCGCCTATAAATCATTGCGCAGGCTGTCTTGAACCCCTAGCATATACACGCAAGCGGAGCTCACACGATGAAAAAACTCAAATTCGTTTTTTTAATTGCAGCCATGATCGCAACCTGCTTGTTCGTGAGTGCCGGTAGAGCGCAAACAACGCGCTGGTCCGAGCAGAAGGCCAACGCCTGGTACGCGCAACAACCCTGGTTGGTGGGAAGCAATTACGTTCCCAAGTCCGCCATCAACGAATTGGAGATGTGGCAGGAGGCGACCTTCAATCCGGAGGAGATCGACAAGGAATTCACCTGGGCCGAAGCCATGGGCATGAACACCATGCGCGTCTTCCTGCACGACCTGCTCTGGCATCAGGATGCCGCCGGTTTTCAAAAGCGCATCGACCGGTTCCTGACGATCGCCTCGCGGCATCACATCCGTCCGATGTTTGTGCTCTTCGATTCTTGCTGGGACCCACAGCCTCATCTAGGCCGCAGCATCCGCCGATCCCTGGGGTTCACAACTCCGGCTGGGTACAGAGTCCCGGCGCGGCGGCACTGGCGGACGCCAGCCAAGTTCCGCGCCTGAAGGCCTACGTCCAAGGCGTTGTGGGAGCCTTCGCCAAGGACGACCGCATCCTTGCCTGGGACGTCTGGAACGAGCCCAGCGCCGATAACCTGAGCAGCTATCCAAAATTAGAGCTGAAAAACAAAACGGCCCTTGTGATAGCCCTCCTACCACAAGCGTTCCAATGGGCGCGGGAAGCCAATCCCGTGCAGCCTCTCACCAGCGGAGTCTGTTGCGTGGACACCTCACCCGACGGCGCAAACCTGGACGAACTCCGGCAGATTCAACTCCGCGAATCCGACATCGTCACCTTTCACAACTACAGTTGGCCCGAGTACTTCAAGCGCCAGGTGGCCTGGCTCAAGAAATACAACCGCCCCGTGATCTGCACCGAATATATGGCACGTTCGGCGGGCAGCACGTTTGACACGGTGTTGCCAATCGCCAAGCAGGAGCGCGTCGGCGCCATCAACTGGGGATTCGTCGCCGGCAAGACGCAGACCTATCTGCCGTGGGAATCCTGGGAGCATCCCTACATTCTCAGCCAGCCCCCCGTGTGGTTTCACGAGGTCCTGCATCCCGACGGAACACCCTACCGCCAGGCCGAGGTAGATTTGATCCGCCAGCTCGCCGGCAAGCCGTAGGAGTCGCAACTCACAATGACGTTGCTTGCAAGGTCGCACCATTTTGGTGCATACTGGTGCCATGAGCTCCCCAAGCAAGACCATACGGCAAAGCGTCAGCCTTCCAGCGAACGTCGCCGCTCAGGTTCGCACGTTGGCGAAGACCCGCAGGCTGAGTTCCAACCGTATGCTGGTGGAGCTCATCGAGAACGGCATTGAGGCGGAAAAGCGCAAGCAGCAAGAGTTTTTTGAACTGGCCGAACGCTTCCGTAACACTACCGATCCACGGGAGGCCAAGCGTCTCGGCGATGAACTCGGCAGAATGGTCTTTGGCGGCTGAGTGGACATTGGTGATGGATGCCCCGCATCGCGCGCTGGGACAATCTACCGGAAGGCGTCCGTCAGCGCCTGATCGACCGCATGCGAGACCGGGCCATCAGCATCGCCGATCTCAATCAAGTTCGCCTCTGGATTGAATCGCAGCCGGAAGTGCCGGATGGGGATTGGTACAAGGACTTCGGCTCATTCAAAATCTGCGGTCGCGGCTCCTACCCCAAGACATTTCTTCTTCCTGGTCAGCCTGCCAAGGGCCAAGCCCATTTACACTAAGACTCCCATATCCGTTGTCCGGGCAAGCGCTCGTCATGTGCAATCCTAATTCAGAGTTGCAAATACCGCATCGGTGTCGTTCCCAGTTGTTTCCGAAACATGGATATGAACGCACTCGGACTGCTATAACCTGCCTCCAAAGCCGCTGCGGTCACCTTCTCCCCCGAGGCCAGTAGTTGCAATCCATGAAGCAGCCGCAGTTGCTGCCGCCATTTACCGAAATTCATTTTCGTTTCTACCAGAAACACCCGCTGAATCGTTCTCCTGCTCGCGCCGCAGTCCTTGCAAAGTCTTGCCAGGTCCCGCTTGTCTCCTGGATCATCAAGCAGCGCTTTCACCACTCGCATCGCCCGCGAATCCGTCGGATGCGGCAACTGCAAAGGGATGGAATCCACCGCCTTCAGCTGATCCACGATCATGTCGATAGTCCGCCGCTCCGCCACAGCTCTCTTGTTCAACCTTTTGAACTTGCACGCATGCAGGATCAGTTCTCGCAACAGCGACGAAACATTCATCACAAAACACTTTCCGCGTAGCTTTCGGCAAAGCTTCGGGAGAAAATACAGCGTCCTCATCGAAACCGGCCCCGACATCGCCACCGAGTGCGGCGTATCCGCCGGAATCCATACCGCCCGCAGCGGCGGCACCACCCATACGCCCTGCTTCGTGTGCAGCGTCATCACTCCGCTCGAAGCGAACAGCAGTTGGTCCTCCGGATGAGAATGTTCAGGGATCACATGCCCATGAGCCAGGTCAGCAGATACGCTGGCCAGTTCGCCGAACAGCCGCCCGTTCGGGGCAAATAGTATGCTTTGGCACCTGTGCGACATTTCTTGTCACAATATCGAGAGAATTTACCCCTGGCAAGTGCTATCCCTGAAAACAGCAAATCCTCTCGGAGAGGCGCCGCAGGAGGCAAAAAAATGCTGGCATCAGCAAAGATGGTCGGTTTCATCCCCACCAAGGACTATGACAAAGCCCGTTCCTTTTACGAAGGGAAGCTCGGATTTGAGTTTGAGGGCTTGGACAAATTCGCGCTAGTCATGAACGTCAGTGGCCACATGATTCGCATTACAAAGATCCCGAATTTCACGCCGTTGCAAGGCACTATCCTCGGATGGCAAGTCGAAAACATCGAGTCCGTCGCCGCGTGGCTAAAGGACCGCGGCGTCCCCCCGGAAAAGTATCCCTTTGCCCAGGACCAAAACCTCGGCATTTGGACCACTCCCGACGGCAGCAAGGTCGCCTGGTTCAAAGACCCCGACGGCAACATCCTTTCCATCAGCCAGCATGTCTCCTGACGAGTCGGCGTTTGGGGTCGGAGCTTTAGCTCCGACATAACACTGCAGCCCCAAAACTGGCTTTTGCTTGGGTAGGGTCCACCCGCCCGCGCTGAGTGCAACCCACCTCGCCGGCCCCGCCGTGGCAGATCGCGTCCATTGTTCTCCGGATTTTCTCTTCTCTTACTGACAACTGAAAACTGGCTACTGAAAACCGTTTCAACTCACCGGGCGCCCCACAACAGCCGCCTTTTGCTCGTGCGAAACATTTCGACAGCCTTCTGCGTCTCACTGGTTGACCCTTTCACTAGGTCCCCTACAGCGGAAATGGGCACGGACGGGACGTTTTCTGATGCTTGTCTGACAAGACTCGTTTGGCTCATAATGATTGGAGATTTCAGAGTAAGGGAAACTTCCCGTCTGTCCCCTGGTTCCCTTCAACTTGAGGTACTCGCGCACTGTATAATGTTGCTTGCTTCGGATGTCAAAACGGAAATGCTGGTGAATCGCACATGATGAACAAACATGGCAATTTTCGATTCTTCCTGCCGCTGGGATTTGTTTTAGCGCTCGCGGGAATCCTCTTCGCGCAAAGCACACCCACCAAAAATAAAATCCTCGTCGTGAATGGGAAGAATGCCGGACCGGTAGTCCGGCAAATCGATGGCCGCTCCTACGTCGATATTGAAACTCTGGCCCAGGTCACTAACGGCGCCGTTACTATCGAGCGCCATCGGATCGTAGTGACAATACCTGCCTCGGGCTCCGGCTCTACGGCCATCGGCGCTCCCGCCATCGCCGCGCCTGTCAGCGCCGCGCCCGCCAATTCCGCTCCAGACGATGCCGGAGCCGACGATGCCGGAGCCGCTCCCGCTCAACCACCACAAGGGCTCACTCGCGACTTTGCATCCGCGGCGATCGCCGCCTTGGCGGAAATGAGAGAAATGCGGGGAGCTGTCCGGGCCATGATCACTTACGGATTGGCTGTCAGCGACACATGGGCTCAGGACGATCAGGGGCGCGTGATGACCGCTATCCGGCAAGCGGAAGTAGCTGCGACCTCTGAGGACGACCTGCACGCTCTCCAACTACTCGAAAATGAAGCCGATAAACTGGTGAGTTGGGAGGACAGTGTATTCGCGGCGCGCCGAGCTCTCAATGGCGCCACGACCGTAGATCCAAATGCCTTGCAGAACGACCCGGCGCTGGCGAAAATCCGGGGTTGCGGCCAGTTTCTGAACGCTATGCTCGTCAGCGGCGCCTTTGCCGACAACCCCAGTTGCCATTAGTTCCGTCGCCCGCGCGCGGCGCGAGCGCTTCAAAACACCTGGGCGCCGCACCCTACGGTTTTCCGGGACGGATGGAGGACGGAGGGGGGAGAGACGGGACGTTTTCTGATATTTGTCTAACAAGATTGGTTTGGCTCGTAATGATTGCCAGTTTCAGCGAAAGTGTAACTTCCCGTCTGTCCCCGGTTTTCCAAACGAGTCATGTCGGGCCAATTTCAGAGAACTTCCCGTCTGTCCCTGCTTTCCTGTCCCTGATTTCCGAGCGCGCGCAGACCGGAGCTGCGCACTACTTGGGGCCAGTGGCCTTATCGGCGGCTGCTTTGGCCACCTGAACTCGCTTCAAGTGTTCTTTGTACAGATCGAGGTTGGGGTCGCCGATTAGACCGCCCTGCGCAATCGCTTTCTCGATGTTTTGGATCGCCACATCAAGCTTGCCGGCGTTCTCGTAACCTTCTCCCAAGCTGTCGTAAACGTTGGCGGAATCGGGATAGAGTTCCACGTTGCGCTGGAACGCGCGAATGGCTTCGTCCAGTTGCTTCTGCCCCATCAATTGGTAGCCGAGTTGGTTGACCAGACTCTCCGGCGGCCGCATAGCACAACCGTAGCGTTCTGATAGATCTTGATAGTGTTTTTCGACTCCCGCCAGGCCACCCTCCGGACCGCCGTCCTGCGGATTCACCGGCATCTGCCAATCGGCAAACACCGTTCGCAAGCCAGCATAGTGGGCGAGCAGCACCGTGGAACCGTGGGTCTCGTCGGGATAGCGCGCCGAGTCCCAGTGAAAACCCTTCGGAGCTTTTGCTTTCAGCGTCTTCTGGAGCTGGTCGAAGCCCTCGCCCATGGGATTGGGTGTGTTGCCCTCGTTGCCCAGCGAAAAGAACAGCGCTTTCTTTAGCTCCGCTTGCTCCGCGAAGAACTGTTGCGCCTGATGCAGCGTTCGCTGCTCATCCCATTGCAGGCTGGGACTCACCGCGATGTACGCCGAAAAAAGGTCAGGGCGGGTGATCAACGTGTGAATCACCACCAGGCCGCCGAGAGAGTGTCCTGTAAACATGCGATAACACGACGTCCGGTAGCGCTTCTCGATCTGCGGCATCAACTCCTTCTGGATGAAATCCAGAAAGTGGTCTCCCCCGCCGCTGGTGGGATTGGCGTTCACCGTGCCATCGAGTCTCTTCATGTCCCAGTGCGTCGGTGTCAGGTCGCGGGTCCGGTCGGTGTTGGCGATGCCCACCACGATCATCGGTGGCACGCGGTTGTTTTCTGCCAGAAAGTCGATAGTGCTGCCAATCTCGTTGATGTGTGCGGGGCCGTCCATCAAGTAAAGCACGGGATAAGCGGCTTTGTCGTGCTCGTAGGCCCGCGGCGTTCGCACCCAGATTACGCGGTCCTCATTCAGTATGCTGGAGTGCACCACGAGTCGCTGCGGTGCGGGCGGAGCCAGGTCCTGCGCCGCAGTCGAAAGGGCCAGCAATAGAATGCCCGCGAAAAAAAATCCAAATCCACGCTGGAAAGCATGCCCAGGTTTCATGACGCCTCCGAATAGCCTCGCGGATTATGCCACACCCTCTTGCCCCATTGCGCTTATGTCGGTCCCGGGCTTCAGCCCGGCCCGCTCTTCGCCTTTTCCTTTTCCAATTTCTAGTTTCTATTTTCCTGTATGCATTTGTGAAGCGGACTCGGAGTAGCCAGAAAACCAGCAGAATCAAAGGAAGTATGGTGAGAATTAAATACAAGGTTGTGGGCGGGCGGCAGGGGGACCAATCTTATCACCACGGCTCATTTCCACCGATCACCGTGCTTCAGGACGAAATGCGCGAACACATAGCGCCATGGGACAAAGGGGATAAAAATAACAACCATCAGGCAGGCTTTTATATCTTCTGCCGCCGCCGCATTTATCTGGTGGGCGGACCATAGCGGCAGCGCAAAGGCTATGAGATATATCGCCTTCCAGACCAGCTCGAACAGCAATAACGGCAACATTTGCAGTGGATATCGTAACCCCAATACCGCCGTCGCACCGAGACCAGCAAGCAAGCCGAATCGAACGCCTTCCGTTGCCGCGAACTCGTTTGTGTGGTGGAGGACGACGGGCCAGATATACACCCCGAGCCCAACGGCCATCAGAAGGTACGAGGCCCGCAACGCATACAGGCGAAACAGCGAGACTTCGGGTATGGCGCCACGTGATGTCGCGTCACCGGATGGAACGAGCGACCCAACAACGGAGTTCATAGTAAAGCATCCCCGGCGTCTCTTTCTAGATTGAGGTTGTTCACTTGTCCACCTCCAAATGCACGTTCGCTGCTTTTGGTTGCTACACTCGAATGCCGGTGCCCCAGGTCCGGGTGCCGCACGCTACGGTTTTTCAGGGTGCGGGTTCTTGTTCTACCAATCGCGCAGGTCTATCCGGGACCATCGATTTTCCGTTGTATGCCTTTGTGAAGCGCACTCGGACTAGCCAGAAAATCAGCAAAACAAGCGGAAGTATGGTGAGAATTAAATACAAGGTTGTGCTAAATAATGCCGGGGATAGATGTTGCCCGAGCCCCACTGTCGAAAGCAATCTCAGAGGGCGGTTTGAGGGTCCCAGGAAAAAAGACCCTGCGGCGATGAACAGTCCAAAGCACATGCGCCAGAGATGCCGCGCGATGCGCCTTGCTCCAAAAACACCGCCGCGCACCAGCATGCGCACGTCCCCCGCGGCAGCAAGCAGACACACGGAACCCATGAAAAACATCATTCCGGCGGGAACTCCGTCTTGTGATCTCGCTCCGCTGCGCACGACTCTAAAACCATTCATCCACAAGGGGACACCAATCGCCAAGGGAATCAGGAGCACAACCCAATCAAAACGGCTCGTTTCCCCGTCTCTGCGCCTAGCGGTCAGCCATGCCGTTCCGATCAGATAAAAGGTGAGAATCCCGCCGCCGATGTTACTTGGCTGATGCCTCACGATGGCAAGGTACACCGCGAAGACAGCCATGGTGAGCATCGATGCGACAAAGACCCTTCCCGCCAGCACATGGCGGGGGGAACCTTTGCGGAAAGACATGGCAGCGGTCCCGGACACCAACCCCAAGGTTCCACCGCAAATATGCACAACCAGTATGGGCGAATAGGACATTGGCCCCTCTTGGAGATATAACGTGGACGGGCGCCCCAGTGTTTCAATCACGCACGATCAGCGCATCTGAGCGAGGACGGCAACGTCGAACTTTGAATAGTATTTCTTGACGTCGTTGGTCCCGTACTTGGCGCGGAATTTCTCGACCACAGACGACACCTGTTTGGCGTCAGTGACAGGAACGACCTTCAATTCAGCCACCGCGCCGTCCGCATCGATCCGAATCGACGGCTTTTTGAGCACGTTCTTGTACCACTGTGTATCTGACCCCTG
>Ga0137360_10001914_pt1 | contig 12360 bp, 8 predicted proteins | sample Mad1_60_16metaG_FD_104924 | JGI IMG/M metagenome (GOLD analysis project Ga0137360, IMG submission 104924) | Vadose zone soil microbial communities from Angelo Coast Range Reserve, California, USA - Mad1_60_16 metaG | ecosystem: Environmental > Terrestrial > Soil > Vadose zone | place: USA... | reverse complement strand
TTCAGTGGCACGTGTGTCTTCCCTGCCGTTCCTGGCAAGAATCTGGGGCTCCTTTTTGCCCGAGATTGACGGGAATGGACGATACGAAACTGCGGTTGACCGAGGCGACAGCATCCTGCGCGCGCGCCCCATCCTCATCACCGGTCTGCTCGTGAAGAGGATCATGGATCTTTTATTGTCCGCCATCGGTGTCTTGCTCCTCTGGCCGTTCTTGTTCGCGATTGCCTTGGCCGTCAAGCTGGAGTCCGCTGGCCCGGTCATTTATGCCTCTCTCCGCGCAGGAAAAAAGGGACAAGAATTTGTTTGCTATAAATTCCGGACCATGGTCGATGGAGCTGACGGACTGAAAGATTTCCTGCGTCAGTTCAATGAGCGCCAGGACCCTTTCTTCAAAATCACCGATGATCCTCGCGTCACCCGGCTCGGCCGTTTTCTTCGCAAGTACAGTCTCGACGAACTGCCTCAATTGTGGAATGTGCTGAAGGGGGATATGAGCCTGGTTGGTCCGCGCCCTCACCCCGTAGACGATTACGCACGATACCGTCCTGAGGATCACAGACGACTGGACGTGAAGCCCGGCATAACAGGGCTCTGGCAGGTCATCGCACGCAGGGATCCTTCCTTTGAAACGTGCTTGAAGCTGGATCTGGAATACATGAAACGCTGGAGCTTGTTGCTCGATTACAAGATTCTGCTATGGACCATTCCCGCGGTATTGGCGGGAGAAGGGCAGTAGGCGAATACTCGAGGTATTGCTTGTCGTTTGGGATCCGCGTTCAGGAATTGAAGGCTCGGAAACTGGAGAAATCATCCAGCCGTTTGACTATGAACCCGCGAGAGTCCAATAAAGTTGTGCAATCGCTCATCCAGCGGCAGTCGACGACTCCAGTGCATGGATTGCTGCGCCCCAGAGTGCTTTTCCTGTACATGCATCCGACATTCACGGCTGTGGCCCTCTTCTTGCTAATACTTTCCGGTCCTCCCAAGCTGCGGTTTCGTGATCTTGAGGCCTCGCTCCGCGGCGAGGCGGATTGGGTGGTCTTCTTCCACATTATCGTCTGGGGATTAGCCGGGTCCTGGGTTCTGCTGCAAATTGCGAAACGCCTCCGCGCCAAACGTCCCGTGTTGCGGCCGCGGCTGCCACAGATCCTTGGTTTGGCCTTGATCATATGCTTGGGTGCTTCCGTTTGGAAATCAGCCGCACCCGCCTTCACCGCTTTCAAGGTTTATCAGGTGCTGGTGTCGTGCCTGTTCACGCATATCTTCGTGGAGCGGTTTGGAGTGCAGTCGTGTTTGAAGGCAATGCTCTGCGGAAATGCTCTCCTGTGTATCGGTATTGCAATCTGCGCATTTCTAGCTCCCGATATGGTTTGGACATTCTCGGACTTCAATCCCGACCCGTCTCGTTTGTATGGCGAACTCATCGCCTCGACTGGCGTCGTTTCTGTATTGGCAATCATCTTGTTACTGACCAGCGTTCGAAGGATTTGGAAGGCTATTCCGCTTTCGTTGCTTGCTTTATTTTTTAGTCTTCTTGTTCTCTCCCTCATGCGAACCGCCTATATAACCGTATTCGTGTTCCTTGCGCTCGTTGCCTTAAGACGTCCGAACATAAAACCTCTGCGTCGATTCGCATATTGCTTGTTTGCCTTTGTGCTGATGTTGTATGCCTGCGACCGGCTTCCAAGTGTGAGTCGGTACCGAAGCCCTGAAACTATTTTGACCTTGAGCGACCGGATTGGATTGTGGCGCCATCTCACGACGGTAACATTGAACCAGTCGCCCTGGTTCGGTTTAGGATATTACTCCGCTTCTAGGATTCACGGGCCCGAGTACAATCCCGGGCTCGGGACAGCCCACTCCATGTTTTTTGAGGTGCTGTCAGGAGGGGGATTGATCAGCTTTGCGTTGTTTTTGGCCCTTTGCGTCACACTATCCACTTACGCTGCGCGCCTTCTTTTTCTGAGTGGAGATCGTTTTTCCTTCGCTAGTGCGGCGCTATTTATTGCTTGCCTCCTGTTCGGATTCGCGGGAGAGACGATCGATTCCGGGCCGTTTGCCATCACTTTTTGGTGCTCGGCTGCGATTCTTCCACGGCTTCACAAATGGCCCTCAAGAACACACCCACTCCTTCGAAGGGTTGCCGTTCATGCAGCGTCAGCATCGTGACATTAACTCAATTAATGCAGTTGTTCGGGAAGCGACGGCGCGGCTGAGTGCCCCGGGGATGACGCCACGCAAGTGGCGTCTCGTTCGCGCCTTTGAGACTGCTGCGGCGTTTTTATTGCGGGCAGTACCGTCACCACAGGGCTTAGAAGGTTCGCAGACGCGGCCAGACTCCATCCTCGTGGTCGAGTACTGGAATTTGGGAGACATCGCCATCCTTGTGCCGTTCCTTAGGAATTTACGGCGAAGCTTTCCCCAAACGAGAATTTGCCTTCTGGTTAACCCTGACTTAGTCCGCTTTCTTGAAAATCAAGGATTTGTCGATGAATTCGTTCCCGTCCGCGTGCCCTGGGCGCGACATTTCAATCGATGGCGAAAATATAACCCCTTCTCTCTTGACTGGATTTCCCTGGCACGTACAATTCTCGCGCTACGGAAGCGCCGATTCGACTGGGCCTTCTCGGGTCGCATGGACGTTCGTGACAACCTTATGCTCTGGCTGAGTGGTGCGCGCCGGCGAATCGGGTATGGTATTGGCGGCGGGGGTTCCTTTTTGACCGACCGGGTCACGCCGGATCCGTCCCACCCTCATCGCGCGGAAGTGTGGCTGCGCTTGCTGGAGGCATTGGGGGAGCGGTCGGACCCGAACCTTGACAGGCTCCCCCAAACACATGCGGAGTTGGCTGCGGCCCGGTCGTACCTTGCTGGGCTTGGAATTGTCTCTGATGCGTTTATCATCGGCGTCCACCCCGGTGCCCGGATCGCGACGCGACGCTGGGGCGACGAGCGCTTCGCTGAAGTTGTCCGCCGTGTCTTGGCGGAAACCGACGCGCACGTTCTGTGGTTCTCCGAGCCGGGGACTTCGTGCCAAGCGCCCCAGCTGGAGCGTTGTCATGCAGTTAGTCTCCGCTTTCGGTTTTTTCTAGCCGTGCTCTCTCATTGCCGGCTTCTTATCTGCAATGATAGCGGTCCAATGCACCTTGCAAACCTGTTGGGTGTGGCCGTTGTAGCTGTCTTCGGGCCGCAGCGACCGGAGTGGTTCGGTCCGCGAGGACCACATGACCGTGTCGTGATTCGCCCGGAATTCTCATGCCGCCCGTGCTCTGATTACTGCATTTTTGACCAGCCCTATTGCCTGCGCGCGATTTCAAGTGATGAAGTGTATGAGGCCGTTGAGAGTCAGATGAACCACCTCGGCAAATCGGAGAAAGGGTTGAATCGGTCTTCCATGGTTTGTAGCGCATTGGTGAGGAACGAAGCGGGTGCCTGCAGTCCCACAAAAAGGAATGGCCCATAAAAGCGATGTCTGAACCACCAGCGAGTTCGAACCGCGTCGCCAAGATTGTCGCCAGAACCCCCTCCGATCGAGACTTGGCTGAAGCCAAGGTAATTGAAGCCAACGTGGCTTTCTATCGCCAAATTGCGCAGAAATACGACAACTACGAAACATATCTTTTTGACCCAGTTCTGCAACAAAGTCTCGAGGACGACCTCGACAAAATTGGTTCGTATTTTGTCTCGCTGGGGAGGGCGCCGGCCTGTCTCGAGTGCGGGGGAGGCACAGGAAACCTTACACTAAAGATGTGTGCCCGAGGATGGAAAGTGACTGTTGTGGACATCTCCGAGCACATGTTGGCTTTGCTGAAAGAAAAGGCGCTCAGGAAGGGCTATTCGCCGGCTCTCGTCCGGAGCCCAATCGAGCGCTATCTGGAGGAGAACCATGAGGCATATGACCTGGTAGCTTTCAGCTCGGTTCTGCACCACTTATACTCCTATGTATCCATCGTCGAGCGCACCACTAAAAGGTTACGTTCTGGAGGGATTTTTTATTCGAACTACGACCCTCTCGCCCCGAGGAGCCCCTTTTGGGCGCGCGCGTTCGAGTCCTTGGATACCACGATTGCCAAAGTCTTGTTTGATCCCGCGGACGTTCTGCCGGGCATCCGGCGCCGCTTGCGAAAATTGCTCTCACAGAGCGATTCTGAGTTCGGTCGCGCGGTTGTCAGTGCCGGTGATCTGGCGGAATTCCATGCCCGATCTGGCGTTGACGACACCCGAATTCTTCGGCTTCTCCAAATAAGCGGATTCTCCATCGTTGAGCACCAGAGATTTGCGACCGGAAGGACCAGCGTCGCTCGATTCTTGAACGAACGCCTTCGGCTGCTGGAGAGCTTCAAAATCATTGCGCGGCGTAAATGTGAAGAAATCTAAGGCGCAAGGTCTCAGATCGCATTGCACCGTGTGTACCAGCCGCTTCAACAGTCGTAAGCCCTGACTCCCTCATATCGCATGGAACGCTGAACAGGACCAGGAATACAGAATGGTGGAACACTCAATCGTCATTTTGCAGCTACACGAGAGTCACTGGCCGCAGCGAAGTTTCGCGGCTTCGATTGGTGTATCGCGGGCCAATGCGTCTTGGATGCCGATGGGAACAGCTCCTTAAGGCGCATGATTGGTTCTTCAAAGAAGCGCCACGAAATTGAGGCAGCTATCGTGGCCAAAGCAATCTGCCCGACGAACCCCACCAGGTTTCCGGCCAGTTTGTGGGCCTGGTAGAAACCCAGAGAGCCGATGAAACGGGCCCACAAAATAAAGAGTGGATAGTGCAAGAGATAGATTCCGTAGCTGATTCTTCCTATATATCGTAACCAGCCAGCCGAGAGGGTTCGTCCCAGGAGAGAGGATCGCGGGTCAGAGGCCAGAGATATGCCTAGCAGGCCAGTAAATGCGAAGGCCAGGAACGTATAGCCTACGATGGAGCTGTTCCTGTGCATCAAGATTCGCGCGAGTATCGTGCCCACCATACCCAGGCCCAAGAATTGATAAGCGCGCATGCGCCACCGGACAAATGTGCAGCTCGGGGAGCGTAGCCAAAGCGCCCCCAGAGAACCAAATGTGATGGCATCCAAACGTGAAGGCGTAAACTGATGAACAAAGCCGGTCGGAGCGCCATGAAAATGGAAGGAGAGCCTCAGGGATAAAGACAAAACGGCAAGCAAGACCGAAACTATGGCGAGTGTTCGCTTTTTGAGTAGAAATACCAAGACGGGCCAGGTCAGATAAAACTGCTCCTCAACGGCCAGAGACCAGGTTGCGCCTAGGCCAAAAGGATAAGTGTCGTGATGGGCAAAGACGATGTTTTGCACGTAGAAGACGAAAGCGGGCCAAGTGCTACTGGCGGTCGGCCGCATGGAAGGCGCAAACAACGGCGCCACGACAAACGCCACGAAGAGGACCAGATAATACAGAGGCCAAATGCGGAGCGCCCGGCGCGCGTAGAAATTTCGAAAATAATGCGGAGAGCCCTTCGAATCCGCAAGTATCCCGGTGATGAGAAATCCCGACAATACAAAGAATAGGTCCACACCGAATCGCGTATATTCCAACATCCCCGCATGTGGCAAGGCTTCGAGGAAACCGGAGTGACCAATGAGAACCAAAAGGATCGCAAGCCCCCTAAGGCCATCAAACTGAGGTATATATCCAGGCACGAAGAACGATGTTGCGATAGGTGTCTTTCCCATTTTTCGGGGAGCCAAGTCCCTTCCTGGCTCGAATTTCCCCATGATTTCAGCCGAGATTCAAGAAGGGAAAAACACGCACTAGCCCTCCGGTAAAGACCGGAGTTTGAATCTGATCTTGTCGTCTTCAACGGTTAACCACGGCCGAAGGCCACCAGTCTTTTCAATGCAACAAAAGAATTTATTGCCTTGACGCCGCAGGATCGGAATACCGTTAAATACAACCTGGAAGGCTCTCAGAACCGCCAGGAAAGTCTTTGCCCCCATGACCGACGTGATCGCGTGAATTCTGGTTTCTTTTCTCATGGACAATTCCTTCTCATCGACATTGAAGTCCCAATAAGGGTACGCATATACGAGAAACTCATATGCGGCCAAGTAGGAAGAGACTGTCTTACGCAATTCGTTTTCGCTCCAGCGGTAGATGAAGTTCGGTATGCACGAATCTCTAACCCCGCCGGCCTCATGTCCATGGTAGACGACCGAGAAAATCTCATAGGGAAAGGAGAAGCCGGCCCAGGTCAGTACGCGCATCGAGAAAGAATCATTCGGCTCCAACACGACAACATGCTTGCGCGCGACACGTAGCATTTCACACAGGGCTCTGTGCGGGGACCGACAATGGTGCAAGACTTCGTGAGCGAAGACGCAGTCAAATGAACCATCTGGCAAATCTACCTGTTCAGCGTCGATTGCTAATAGCTTCACTTTGGCGCTCAGATTTGTATGCGCATCTTCTTCGAGTTGTGACTGGAAATTCGAAAGCGTTATGTCGTTGAATCCTGCGCATATCAGAAGCTCAACGTCCTGCCAACTACCTCCGATCACGAGCAGCCTTTCATTGGTATCAATATGGCAAGTTTTGATATAGCGCAGAAGAACAGCCAGGAATTGGTCTCTCCTTTTTTCGGAACCCGCTGACTTTACCTCTTGTTTCGTGACCGAAGTTGATCTCATAGAGCGGGGCTGCCATTTCCTCTCTTGTTGCATTGTATATAGAAATAGAACACCCGACAGTCTTGCTTTCGAACTTTCCGGAGAATTTCACTCGACGCATTTTCATCTGTCGGTTTCGCTAAATCGTTTGATGGACCCACCTATAATTCCCTAGTGTCCGCAGAGCTCCGGATCATTTATAATTAGCCCCCACTAACTGGGGGGATGAAGATGATTGCCAGAAACCACTTACCTCTACACAGTTGGTGCAACAGCCTCAATCGACGCAGCCACCATTTGAACTTTTGGCGCGCGGTGCGCTAGCCATGGCCAACCGCACCCGTGCAGCGCAGATGTTCCGACCTGAGACCTACTTCCGAGTTCTGGGAGTGCAGGTCAACGCCTTGCAGATCCCGGATGTAATTACTCGCATGGAGGAATGGATTCGCGGCCGCGGCCAGTGTCATTCGATTGCGGCAACTGGGATGCATGGAATTGTCGAGGCTCAACAGGATACCAGCTTCAAGGAAATTCTAAACGCAAGCGATCTGATTGTGCCTGACGGCATGCCGCTAATATGGTTGGGCCGCCGCCGTGGGCACCATTTGGCGCGGCGGGTGTACGGGCCGGACCTGCTGCTGGCTTTTTGCGAAAAGACCAAGAGCCGGGGTTACCGGCACTTTTTCTATGGCGGGGAGCCGGGCGTTGCCGAACGGCTTGCGGAATCGCTCACGACTCGGTGTCCTGGGCTGAATGCGGTTGGGATGTATTCGCCTCCCTTTCGGCCACTAAGTGCGAACGAAGATGCAGAAATGGTGGAAATGATAGGTCGCGCAGCACCGGATGTGCTCTGGGTGGGGTTGGGGACGCCAAAGCAGGAGCGGTGGATGCACGAGCACAGGGCTCGGTTGCGTGTCCCCGTGCTGGTAGGAGTAGGTGCAGCGTTTGACTTGCTTTCGGGAAGGCGGAGGCAAGCGCCACGCTGGATGAGGGAACATGGATTGGAATGGAGCTTCCGATTGGTGCAAGAGCCGGGACGGTTGTGGCGACGCTATTTGGTGTATGGGGCACAATTCGTCGGTTATGTGGCGATGGAGAGCTTGGGCCGGAAGAAGTTTGACGTGGGAGATGGAGGAGAGCGGAAACGGGTTTCGGGGAAGGAATCACAGGCGTAATTTGCGAGGCTACGGAAAATGCAGCCGCAAGCCGGCGCAGTCAAACGAGCCGAAACCCAAGAAAAAGCCCCAACCCCATAAAAAAACGAGAGTGGGGCACCCGAAGAAAGCGAAGAGGGATTCCTCATTGGGCGGAGCGCGCTCGGAATGACGAGTGAGGGGAGAATTTGCCTAGGGTCTTCACCCTAATGATAATTCAAGAGTGAACCCTATCGACTACCACGTAGGAGCCCTCTAGTGTGGAACCACTCGGCCAAGGCCCGTGCCCGTTTGGGAGGGCAACACATTTTGATGGAGAAGAGAAAAATCCAAAAGGCTGTTCCTGGTGGGCTGGCGTGCGCTTCAGTGGCGCACGATGGCCTCCGAGGTCCGGGCGGAGTCCTAGATGCGGATATTAGGCGGCAGATACGGGTTCAAGTGCTTCCGTACGCTTGCGGGACGGTTTTGCTGGCGCTGATATTCATGTGTTTCCCTGATGTCGGCCTTTGCGCCAGGGTTGCTGCGGGTCCCGGTCAAGACCGGCAACAGAGCTCGCCCGCTGGACAATCGGCGGCGCGGCAGCAGGATGCCGCGCCATCAAATCTGGAAACTACAAGGGACTGGAATCGTCGACTGAGGGAATTACTGGATTCTCATCCGACGCCATCAATTGTAGGCGCTCAGGAATATCACATAGGTCCGGACGATTTGCTCAGCATCAATGTATTCGAAGCCCAGGAGTTGAATCGCGACGTGCGCGTTTCCGCAGGCGGTGAAATATCGTTGCCCTTGCTCGGCGCGGTTCGCGCGGCGGGATTGACTCCTCGAGACTTGGAAATTGTCCTAGAGGAACTCCTTCACAGCACCTATATGAAGGATCCGCACGTGAGCGTGTTTGTGCGCGAAGTGCAAAGCCATCCCGTTTCCGTGATGGGCGCGGTAAGGCGACCTGGCGTTTTTCAGATTCGGGGAAACAAGTCGCTCCTCGAAGTTCTGTCTCTTGCCGAAGGCTTGGCCGACGATGCCGGGGATACGGTCATCATTCTGCAAGGAGCGGCTTTAACTGCTGAGCCGGGCACAGTTGCATATCGCCCGACTGATGTAGAGCAAAATTCGAATGAAGCGCACGCGGACGGTGAAGCAAATAAATTGCCCGCAGTCTTGAATGATAAAGCACCCGGATCCGAACTTGCCGTGCAGGTGAACTTGAGAAATCTACTGGATTCCGCTGACTCTCACAGCAATCCCCTGGTTCATCCGGGTGACATCGTCAAAGTGACACGCGCGGGGATTGTTTACGTGATTGGCGAGGTTCGAAGGCCCGGCGGATTCGCTCTAAAATCCAATGAGAATATTTCGGTCCTTCAGGCGCTGGCGCTCAGCGAGGGCTTGACTCCCACGGCAGCGAAAGGGGGAGCGCGAATCATCCATACGAATCAGCAAAGTGGTGAACGAAAGGAAACTCCGATCGACTTGGGAAAAATCCTCGCGGGGAAGGCTCCCGACCCCGTGCTCGAATCAAAAGACATTGTCTTCGTACCGAACAGCGTGGCGAAGCGCACGTTGAACCGGGGAACAGAAGCCGCAGCTCAAACGCTCGCCGGACTCCTGATCTTCCACTGGTAGGGACACTGGTAGGCGCATGGACGACCAAAAGCAAGTCGAGCTTTATGGCAACGCGCAGCAAATCGAGCGGCGGGGACCGAAAGGCTCCGACGTTCGTGTGGTGGAATTCCCTGACTCTTGTGAATTGCTGGAACCCGACGAAGCATTCGACGTGCGCAGTCATGCCCGCATCCTGCGCAAACGCCTGGCCACGATCCTGATTGTGCTTTTCGTTTTCTTTGCCATCGTCCTCATCGTGACGCTAAAACAGCGGCCCGTCTACCGCGCCCAGGTATTGCTGGAAATTCAAAAGGAGAATCCGGACATCCCGACCATCAAGGAACTGTATGAGCTCGAGGAGGTGTCCGATACATACCTCAGAACGCAGTACAGCATTCTAGGTAGCGAAAGTCTGGCACGCCGCGTAATTGACCAGCTTCAACTGGAAAGCCTTCCCGAATTTAGCGCCCGCAGATGGTGGGAACTCTGGCCAAGAACGAAAAAATCCATCACGAAGCAGATTTTCACGGTTGGACCGATACCCGAGAGGCGCGATCGAGAGATTTCTCAGAGAGTGCTGGAGCGATTTCAGGATCGGCTGACCATCGATCCCATCAGTCGGAGCCGTCTGGTGGTGGTCCGATTTGAGTCGCGTGATCCGGAACTATCGGCACGCGTAGCGAACACGCTTGCGCAGGATTATATCGATCAGAACCTGGAGGGGAGATGGCAGACAACAGAGAGAGCTGGGGACTGGCTGTCGCAGCAACTGGTGGGAGTGAAATCGAAACTGGAGAAATCGGAAGATGAGCTGCAAACCTACGCGCGGCGCAACGGCCTGGTCTTCCTGGAGACGGACAAAGGCGCAAGCGAGAACGTGGTGAACCAGCGCATGCGTGAGTTACAAGAGCAGCTTACGAAAGCACAAGCCGAGCGATACGAAAAGGAAGCGCTCTACCGGCTGGTTCAAACGAGCGATGCCGGGGCCCTGCCGGGAGTGTTCGACAACAAATTGATCCAGGACTTGAGCGAGCGCCTAGCGGAGCTCAAGCGCGAACTGGCGCAGTTATCGACGACGTTTAATCCAGATTATCCACGGGCGAAGGAAATTCAGAACCAGATCGACGAAATAAAGGCCTCGCTGCAGGAGGAGCGCCAGCGTGCCGCCGACAGGATGGTCAACGATTATTTTGCAACGGTGCGCCGGGAGAACCTGGTGAAACAGGCACTCGAGGAGCAACAAAAGCAGGTAGGTGTGATCGCGGAAAAATCAGTGCAGTACAACATCCTCAAACGCGAAGTAGACACCAACAAACAGATCTACGAAGGCTTGTTGCAACAGTTGAAGTCAGCTGGAATCTCCGCGGGCCTGAGGGCCAGCAACATCCGCATCGTGGACTCCGCCGAACCGCCTGCAAAACCCGCGAAGCCGAGGAAGGTCCTGAATCTGGCGGTGGCCGCGTTTCTCGGATTGGCACTGGGTGTGTTTGTTGCTCTGTTCCAGGAGCGGCTGGACGACACGCTCAAGGGCGATGACGACGTCGAGCGGCTGTTTGGCCTTCCTTCTCTGGCCCTGATTCCGGTTGTGCCTCCGTCAAATGGCGACCAGCTTGGCATCCACAGGTTCCTCCCACGGGATAAAGCGTTCGATCTCAAAGGAAATGGAGCTGGCAAGAACTCGCGCTCTTGCTGGCACCGCATTGATCGCAACGAACCGCAACATGCCTCCCTCGTCGAAGCGTTCCGTAGTCTCCGCACTTCAGTCCTGCTCTCGACTCCGGACCGGCCTCCGAGTTCGCTTCTGGTTACGAGCACGCAGCCTGCCGAGGGCAAAACCACTGTCGCGTGCAACCTGGCGATTTCGCTGGCACAGCTCGGCCACCGAGTCTTGCTTTTGGACGCGGATTTGCGATTCCCTTCTCTACACAAATTGTTCGGAACCAGTGGAAGCCTGGGATTGGTCGGCTACCTTACCGGCCAGCAGGATTGGCGCGCCGTCGTGCGTCCCTCCGGATCGTGTGGCCTTGATCTCTTGGTTTGTGGCCCCGTGCCTCCGAACCCGTCGGAGCTGCTTTCTTCCCAGAGCATGAGTGCGCTGATCCGGTCCGCGAGCGCGGAGTACGGCTTTGTAATCCTCGATTCTTCGCCTATGCTTGCCCTGGCCGACAGCCGCATCCTCGCTCCGCTTGTAAGCGGAGTGCTCCTAGTGGTAAAGAGCGGGACCACGCCTCGCGAGCAACTTATGCACGCGCAGTCCGGAATCCGCGGCGTGGGTGGAAACTTGATCGGCGTAGTGCTAAATAACGTGGACATCTGCACTAACGGCTATTACAACTATGGCCCGTATGGTCTCAATCCCGACTGTTCTTCGCACGAAGCTGCGGTCACAGAGAATTTCCAGACACCTCCCCAACAAAGAGCGAGTGACTGAACCATCGCGAGCCTCCCATGGTTCGAATCCTTGAAGTTGGCCTCGTCGGTGCCGTGTGTGTGGCGGTTCTGGCCTTCGGTGGTACGGCGCCTTCATTTTTCGCAACAACGCAAGTAATCATCCTGGGACTGGGGGTTCTCTTCATTCTCTCAGGCCAGGTTTCACGAATTACCTCCACCCACATTCCCATCGCCAGCCCTCTCCTGCTGTTCGCCCTTGTTCTGCTACAAGTCTGTCCGCTTCCCGTTTCCCTCGCTCCTTTGTTAGGGAGAACGCCCGATGATCTAGTTGGTGAGTCTCATTTCACTGTCAGCATGTCGCCGTACCAAACGGTGTCACACCTTTTGCTATTGGTCACCTACTTGACCGCTTTCTTCCTGACCTTGGTCTTGTGCCGGAACCCCAACGCGAAGAGGCGGCTGGTCTTTGCCATTGTGTCGCTCGGAGTTTTCGAAGCTCTCTACGGCCTGATCCAATATCTCACTGGCTGGCAGCAGATTTTCACCTACGTCAAAAAATACTATCTGGAAGAGGCCACCGGCAC
>Ga0137360_10001909_pt1 | contig 12375 bp, 10 predicted proteins | sample Mad1_60_16metaG_FD_104924 | JGI IMG/M metagenome (GOLD analysis project Ga0137360, IMG submission 104924) | Vadose zone soil microbial communities from Angelo Coast Range Reserve, California, USA - Mad1_60_16 metaG | ecosystem: Environmental > Terrestrial > Soil > Vadose zone | place: USA... | reverse complement strand
ACATTTGTTGACGCTGACCGGCACGGGCGGTATTGGCAAAACGCGCCTGGGTTTGCAGGTGGCAACAGAACTGCTTGATGATTTTGCTGATGGAGTCTACTTCGTGCCATTGGCTCCTATTCGCGATTCTGAACTGGTCATGCCTGCCATCGCCCATACGCTTGGGATCAAAGAGACCGGCGGGCAGACACTCCAGAGTCTCTTGAAAGCATTTTTGCAAGACAGGCATCTGCTCTTGCTGCTCGATAACTTCGAGCAGATTTTGCCAGCGGCCCCCACGCTTTCAGACCTGCTAGTTGCTTGCTCTCACCTCAAAATCCTGGTGACGAGTCGTGCCCAGCTGCATCTCAGTGGCGAATACGAGTTTCTCGTTCCACCGCTGGCTGTGCCCAGCCTGAAACAGCTCCCCGTCGTAGAAACGCTCTCACAATATGCAGCAGTTGCGCTCTTTCTCCAGCGGGCGCGGATGATGAAGCCAGACTTCCAGGTGACCCCTGCCAATGCTCGTTTCATCGCTGAGATCTGTGTTCGCCTGGACGGCCTACCGCTGGCTATAGAACTGGCAGCGGCACGCAGCAAATTGCTTTCTCCGCAGGCACTTCTCAGTCGTCTGGAGCATAGGCTCGCTGTGCTGACAATCGGGGAACAGGACGCGCCTTTGCGACAGCAGACACTGCGCAACACGCTCAGTTGGAGTTATGATTTGCTCGATAAGGATGAGCAACGGCTTTTCCGCTACCTGGCTGTCTTTGTGGGCGGCTGCCAGCTTTCGGCTGTTGAGGCACTTTGCTCAGCGCTCGGCGGTCTTGCCACACCTGTCCTGGATGCCGTGTCATCGCTCGTAGATAAGAATCTGCTGCAAGTGATCGCTCAGGATGCTGATGAGCCGCGTCTCATGATGCTGGAAACGGTGCGCGAATATGGGCTGGAGTGCCTGGCAGCGGCAGGAGAATTGGAGCGTACCCAGGAGGCACACGCTGCCACCTACTGCTCCTTCATGATGCGGGCCGATGCAGCGTTAGTTGGTGTAGAGCGAGAGACCTGGCCGATGTGGCGCAACCGAGAGCAAGAGCGATGGTTGGACTGGCAACAGCAGGAGTATGGGAATTTGCAAGCAGCACTTGATGTGCTATTGGGGCGCGACGAACGCGAAATTGCCCTACAATTCGCGGTGGGGTTTGCCAACGTCTGGTTTTTCCGTGGCTATGCCACCAGTGAAGGACGGCGCATCATGGAGCGAGTATTGTCGGCAAAAGGCGTGAGCGGGATGGCCAGCAAGGCAAAAGGATGGGCACTCTACCTTGCTGGCTGGCTGGCATTCTACCAGTCTGACGAACGTCAGGCCCTGGTGGTGTTAAAAGAGAGCGAGCAGTTGTTTCGCAGCCTGGGCTATAGACGGGGCGTTGCGGCCTGCCTGACCGTCCTGGGCAATATCGAACATCATCGAGGCAATACCATAGCCGGGGATGCGATGCTCGCAGAAAGCCTCTCGCTCTATAGAGAAATCGGAGACCGCGTGGGCATCGCGTATGCGCTCCTGACGCAAGGCATTCTGGCGTTTTTCCGCGGAGAGTTTGCGCGCACGCGAGGCCTCTGTGAAGAAAGCCTGGTGCTGTCCAAAGAGATGGGACATACCTGGCTGATCGCCACTAATCTGCACTACCTGGGGTGGGCGCTCTTTCTCCAAGGTGCTTATGCCAGGGCTCGCCAGTTGTCCGAAGAGAGCGTCGCGCTCTTCAAAGAGTTAGGTCATGCCGGTTTTGCTGTGGAGGCTCAAATCGTTCTGGCGAACGAGATGACAGCCCTTGGCGATGAGACAACCGCGCTGGCTCTCCTGGAGGAGGCGCTGGCTCACGGTCGAGCAATGGAGAGCCAGGACGATATCGCGCGCGCTCTCTGTGGGCTGGGGCGTCTTGTCCTGCGCCAGGGTGACCTCGCCCGTGCTCGCGCCTTCTATGAGGAGGCTGTAATGCTTCTGAAGCAGGAGGTGGAAATACCTGACAGAGTGCAATGGGTGCTGGCCTCCTGCCTGGAAGGGATAGGGGAAATAATGCTCGCTCAGGGACAGGCCGCCTGGGCGGTCCAGCTCTGCGCAAAGGCAGCTGCGTTACGTACGAGCGATACCTATCAAAATACGATTGGGCTCGAGCCAGTACTTTATGAGCACGTGCTGGCTGAGGCAAGAGCGCGACTTGGGGAGGAGACCTTCACCGCGCTGTGGCTAGAGGGGCGAAAGATGACCACTGAGCAAGTGCTGGCAGCACGAGAGCGCGAAAAGACCACTTCAGATGCCTTCTCCACGACTTCATTCTCTATTCCAACACCATCAACTCTCCCTCCCGCAGGGTTGACCAAACGCGAGTTTGAGGTGCTGCGTTTGGTGGCGAAGGGCCTGACCAACGCCCAGATTGCTGAAAGGCTCCTGATCAGTCTTACCACCGTGAATTCCTACCTGAGTTCGATTTACGGCAAACTGGGGGTCTCTTCACGCCTGGGAGCGATGCGCTATGTCATCGATCATCATCTCTTCTAGCATTCAAGGCCAAGGTAATGCGACCAATTTGGAGCCGCGCGTCCGTACCGAGTAGGGGCTGCGGCTTGCCCCAGCCCTGGAGGAGGCATGGGGCGAGATTTCACGGCGTCGCCCCTCGCAGGTGGAACGCATACAGCATCTTATCAGATGAACCCACATACACCACCCCATTCACCACCGCAGGCGACGAGAAAATGAGCCCGCCAGTAGAAGCCCTCCACAGAGGTGCACAGGAGGCATTACCACAGCCTGCTGCATTAAAGGCATACAGATGGTGATCATCCGAACCCACATAGACTACCCCATTCGCCACCGTCGGCGAAGAGCGCACTACAGCCGCAGTAGAAGCCGTCCACAAGAGTCTGCCTGTAGAGGCATTGAAGGCATACAGTTTGCCATCATCTGCACCCACATACACCGTTCCGTTGGCTATGGCAGGTGAAGAGTTGATGGAGGGCCCGGTCGATGCCATCCACAAGGGTGCACAGGAGCCGTTGGCGCAATCGGAGATCTTGAAGGCATAGAGCTTACCATCGCCCGAACCCACGTAGACGATCCCATTGGCGACCGCTGGCGAGGAGAAGATCATTCCCCCTGTGGAAGCGGCCCACAAGAACTTGCCTGTGGAGGTGTTGAAGGCGTAGAGCTTGCCATCTTCCGAACCGATATAGACCACCCCGTCGTTTATCGCGGGCGAAGAGTAGTAAATGATGTTCCCTGTCGCGGCGGTCCACAGGAGTCTGCCTGTGGAGGCATCGAAGGCGTAGAGCCTGCCATCCTCCGAGCCGACATAGACCTCCCCGTTGGCAACAACTGGTGAGGAACGGATGATACCGCCTATGGGAGTGGTCCAGATGGGCTGACAGGAGGCATTACCACAGCCTGCGGCCTTGAAGGCGTACAGATTGTGATCGAATGACCCCACGAAAAGCATCCCATTGGCGATGGCGGGTGAAGAACGGACAAGACCTCCGGTAGAGGCGGTCCACTGCGGTTGGCAGGACGCATTGCCGCAAGAAGCCTTGAAGGCATACAGATGGTGATCATCCGAACCGATGTATACCATCCCATTGGCCACCGTCGGTGAGGTATCGATGATGTTCCCGGTAGTGGCTGTCCAATCTTGCACCAGGCCGGATACATTCGTTGGCGCAAGCGAATGTTCACCAGGATTAAAGTGTGTGCGCTGCAGGTCGAAGCCGAACATCGCGCCAGAGGATGTCCCGATAGTCACCGGGTTGGCCGGGGCAGTGGGATTGGTGGTGGTGGGTGTTGTCCTGTGAGTCAAAGGATAAATGAGCAGGCCAGTGCCTCCCAGAACAACGAGCACTACCAGTCCAACCAGCAGTGCAACCCTGTTCCTGGCTGGTTGACGCTGGGTGGTCGTCGTCTTGCTGGTCGAACTAGCTCTAGAGAGTGGTTGTTGAGAGGCAGCTTCTTTCAATGTCGAAGTATCGGGTGTACCCGGAGGCGATGCAGTCTCCTGCACTGGCAGGCGTAGTACAGCAGGTTGCGGTCCAGGCTGTGTTGCTGGGATTGGGGTAGGTTTTGCCACTGCCTGATTGGCAGGACTGGTGATATGAGTGGATGGAATGGGAGTCGGAGGAGCCACCGCCTGGTTGGCAGGACTGGCGACCTGGATGGGTGGGATAGGCTGCTGTGCTGATGGAAGGGGAGTTGGTCGTGCTGCCGCCTGGTTGGCAGGAGAGCTGCTAGGTGGTCTTGCCGTCTTGCGAACTGGCTGGCTGGCCTGCTCCAAAGCGGTAGCGAACTCCTGCACGGTTGGGAAGCGCTGCTGTGGCACTTTGGCAAGCGCTCTGAGCACGACTTGTTCAACAGCAGGAGGAAGCTCCGGAATCTTCTCATGCAAGGGTGGTGGGGGAACATTGAGATGCTGGTTGATGACGTGCCATGGTTTCCCTTGGAAAGGGTGTTCGCCACTGAGCCATTCGTAGGCCACCACTGCCAATGCATACTGGTCGCTAGGGGGCCGTGGCTTGCCTGTGATCTGTTCAGGCGCCATGTATGCGACGGTGCCAGCCATCTCCTGTGTCGCTAAGGTCCCTGTCTGGGGCGTCATCAGTGCAATGCCGAAGTCACTGAGCAGCACCTCATCGTGGCGCCCCAGCAGCATATTCTCCGGTTTGATGTCGCGGTGAATGATCTTTTGAGTGTGCGCGTATTGCAATGCATCAGCAACCTGTTTGACATAGTGGACAACGGTGTCGAGTGATAGGCGAGTATCCTTGGGATAGCGATGGCGCAAGGTCCCATTGGGGGCATACTCCATCACCAGAAATGGGATTTCCACTGTACCGATCTTTGCCACGCTGAACGTGATAACCCGTACGATGTGAGGATGCTCCAATCGGGCAATCGTTTGGGCTTCGGCGCGAAACTGCGCTAGATCCTCCGGTGTGAATGCCCCCTTCAACACTTTTACTGCCGCTTGTGTCCCCAGGTAGATATGTTCTCCCAGGTATACATCGGCAAATCCACCAGCGCCCAGATTCTTGGTAAGAAAGTAGTCACCGAACTGTTGTTCCACGCGATCAATCATCTAGGCTCTCTGCCTTTCAAAACATATAAAATGTATCGATATACACCATGCGGTTGCGGATCTGCCGCCATGCGCTTATTATACCACTGGTTGCACGCCTTGAGCCGCCAGGAATTATCACTGGTACACTCCGACGTTGTCGAAAACGGCTTCAGCAGCGCTAGTGCCACCTCCTCCAACCAGTAGCCCCAGGAGACCAGATGCGTAGGCGGCGGACTGCTTATCGGAAAAGCTGTTGAGAAGTACGCCGTTGAGGTAGAAGCTGAAATCTGAACCTTTTGTTAACACCGTGAATGTATTGATGCGCCCATACCCGCTTTGAATGGCGCTGGACGGCGTCCAGTCGATCAAAGTCAACCAGTTCTGCGGGTTGTTGCCCCGGGCACGCACAAAGCGGTATGCACCTTGACTATTGATCTCTAGCACGTAAAATGATGGTGTATGGGGATCGAGACGGAAGACGAGTCCGTAGAAGTCACCATGGAGCAGTTGCCCCTGTACGGTAAATTTGGCATCGGTGAACTGGTGCTCGTTGGTGAAACACCAGGCCGTTCTGTAGGGGGCGTACATTCGTACGTGATAGCCCTGGGGTGAAAATGAACACTGAGAGCCATCATTCACCCAGCCACCGCCGGAACTGTACATATTATATCCATACAATAATGGACCAGTGTCGGCTGGTCCCTGCACGCGTGACTGGGCGGCTAATGTTGCTTGCAGTTGCGCCTGGGTTTGGGCTACTGCTGTGGCTGTCAAATTCGCTTTCGACCGTTGCTGTGCAGTCAGAAACTGCCCCCAATGAGTGTGCTGCACCTGCCAGAGCAGACCGAGCGGTATTGCTGAGAGGAGTATCAAACACACCAAAGCAATGAGTGCAGTGCGCATGCCGGGCCACGCCTTGCCTGTAGTGGAACGCTGCTGAGTTGGCGCTGCCTCTTCCTGGCTGTTGGCAGACAATTTCTGCGTTGGTGCTTCAGGTATTTCTCCGGGAGGGAAAAATAACCGCGGTCGCTGAGTTGGCACTGGTTCTTCCTGGCTATTGGAAGACAATTTCTGCGTTGGTGCTTCAGATATTTCTCCGGGAGGGAAAAATAACCGCGGTCGCTGGGTTGGCACTGGTTCTTCCTGGCGGCTAGCTGGCATCTCTTCTGTGGGTGCCTCAGGCAGCTCCGTGAGAGGAAATAGTCGCGGCGCGGGCGGTGGTGCGCCTTGTAGCGTCGGCATTGAAGCACGTGATGTATGGCCCGCCATCTGAGACTCGCCTGATGCAATGGTGGGAGCGGTAGCATCTGCAGCCCCATCTGTTCCTGGTGCTTCCAGGGTAAGTGCTTGCCAGTAAGCGATGGACAATGCCTGTGCCTCTTGATAGCGTTCATTGGGGTCCTTTGCCATCGCTTTGAGGATGACCTTTTCGACAGCTTGCGAAATCTCGCTATTCAGTTCACGCGGAGAAACTGGCGTTGTCTGGATGTGCTTTAAGGAGGTGGCTACCGGGGAATCAGCTGTAAATGGTAGACGGCCTGTCAGCATCTGGTACAAAATGATGCCTAAGGAGTAAATATCGCTGCGGTGATCGCTGGTGCCGTTTGACTGCTCTGGAGCCATATATTCAGGGGTGCCAATGAGGGCGCCCTCGTTGGTCAGCGACTCGGTCTCCATCATCGCCTTCGCCAGGCCAAAATCGACGAGGTAGGCATAGCCATCCGGGCGGAGCAGGATGTTAGAAGGTTTCACGTCGCGGTGGACAACACCATGCTCGTGCGCACACTGCAAAGCGCCTGCTACCTGGTCAAGAAAACTGCCTGCCTCTTGCAGGGTAAGCTGTTTTCTCACCAGCAAGTAGTCACGCAGGTTGCAGCCTTCAATGTAGGGCATGACGAGATAGTACCACGGGCCCTGCTGACCAAAGTCGTATAGTGGCAGGATATGATCGTGGGCCAGTGCTCCCACGGCTAATGCTTCACGTTCAAAACGTCGGATGAACTTGTCATCCCGCCCATACAGGACTTTGACGGCTACTTGACGACGTACGCGAGGATCATACCCCAGGTATATCTCTGCCATCCCGCCCAGTGCTATACGTCGGCGCAACGCATAGCGTCCTAGTTTGGAACCTTCTATTCCCTTCAATAGTGATGACTCCTCGCATTCTGGATTCCTACCCGACCTGTGATAGAAACGAACGATGTAGGCAGCTAGAGCCACCTACCCCATTAGAGGCTAGAGCTATGCCAGCTAATTTGCTGTCCAGTAGCGCTCCAAATGGACCGTCTCCACAGGACGTATACTATGCGTATAGTCTTCCATGACCTGGTACATTGCTGCCTTATCGCGAAAGTTCAAATTGATCTGAGAGGTATATAGTTCTGCAGCTTCCTGCCGCAGGTGAAGCATCTCAGACATTTCGACAAATGCTGGCTCTAATGTCCCGCCCAACTCGCGCAGCCGGTTCTCTAGCGCACCCGACTCAAGCACATAGGGAAAGTCTTCATAGAGTTTGACATTCGCACCACGTTGAATCAGACGGTCAACAGCAGAGCAAACAATCTGGTGATCGACGTGACGGCCTACGGCAAGCGGGGCATACCAGACGGTATCGGGCAAGCGTTCGTGTAAGGTGATCAGGTCTTGGGCCAGTTGCATGTCGATTTCCATGTCGCCAGGGTGGACCTCACCTATCAACTGCTGATTCCCTACATAGTAAGCTGGCGTACCACGATAGATAGCATCCAGGTAGTCGAGCCAGAGGTAATCGGCATGCAGGTAGTCAAAAGCAGCGGCGTCTTCTTTGCGCCGGGTGGCTATGACTTCTTGTGCCGATGTGTTTTGTCTGAAGCCCATCTTTTCATGAATCTGTTTAGCAAACGGACTCAGTTCCTGCCTTGCGGGCGGCATACCGGCAAAGATGGTGATAACCAATGGGTGCACTCCGCAACTGAACTGTACTCCTAACGTGCCACCGCAGGAGTAGACGACGTCATCGAAATGCGCTGCAAGAAAAATGTGTCGGCTGTTCTGCGTAATATCCTGAAAACTGTTGAGTTGCAACGGCGTACTCCTTATGTGAACGGGTTAATACCCGCCAAATGTCATCTGTAGTATACAAGATCGAGACAAGAGGGCCTACGGTAATCGCACCCCATCTTCAGCATAATCCACCAGGCCATCTTTTGCCAGTCCTTGTACGATTTTCTGGAGCCAGGGAAGATCATCGTCACAAAACGCTGGTTTGATCTTTGGTCCTAGTGTTGCCAAACTGATACGTTCACCCGCAGATATACTACGCAATAGGTCGACGATGCGACCACGAAAATAACGGTTGGTACTGCTAAAAGTCTGGTAACTTGCTTTCTTTTCAGCTACCTTGCGTAACTGGCGCAGTACTATCCCCGATGGAAAGAGACTGTGCTGACCCATCTCCGCGTAAGCCTTGCAGTTTTCCTGTAGGGGACAGTGCATACACTGTGGATTCGTGCTGGTACATATGGTTGCACCCAGGTCCATAAGCGCCTGATTCCAGTTGTAGGCCTCCCCTGCCGGTAGGACCTGCTCTGCAAAAGGAAGCATTTCGGTGTCTGTGATGTGTGGTTTGGGGTATTCCAGGCCGAGGAAGATGCGGTGCAGCACACGGCGTATGTTCGTATCAACGGTGGCAACCTGTTTGCTGTAGGCAAAGCAGGCAATTGCCCCTGCGGTGTAGCGGCCAATGCCTTTGAGTTTGAGCAGGCCATCAATCGTATCGGGGATACGTCCGCCATATTCAGCAATGACCTGGCGTGCAATCGACTGTAAACGCACGGCACGCATATTATAGCCCAACGGCACCCATGCAGAAATAACATCTGCTGTAGGAGCGGCGGCGAGGTCAGCCAGCGTAGGGAACATTGCGAGAAACTGTTGGTATTTTGGTAATACCCTCTCTACCTGAGTCTGTTGGAGCATCATCTCCGACACCAGGATAGCATATGGATCACGCGTAGAACGCCAGGGTAAGCCGCGCTGTTCAGCAGCATACCACTTGAGTAAGTAGCGATGTACCAATGCTAGTAAATCGAGTGTAAGCTGTGAAGAAGGAGATAAAGACAACTCACTCATGAAGCTCAAGACTTGCTAGGCTGTGGAGTTTCTTGCTCACTTGTGCCCGCCTGTACCTGATTGCCCTGACGGTCCATCAAGGAAAACAAGGTCTCTCCGCCTTCTTGCCAGCATTTTGCGTCAGGGGCTGGTAGGTTCTCGCAGAGAATCCAGTCATTGGCATCTTTGAGCACATGTCCCTTGATGCACTTGGCATACATGACATAATCATTAAAATCAGGATCGTCTGGCTTCACTCGAGGCGAAACGATTTTAGGAATGAAAAACTTGCACCACGCCACGGCTGTGTACCTTCCTTAAAGTTCTTATATAATGAGTGCGCTGGCTCATTATATCCTATCTAGGGAGTCACGTCGAGGGTGTTGCGTGCTTTTTGTTTTAGATGCCCTGGCTAATGGCTCTGCGTAGCCACCAGGTTCCGGCTTTGCATGCTCCAATCACGTAAAGCCACGCCCAGGCGTCTTGGAGGACTGTGTAGCTCGCGGCCATGGCGAGAAAGAAGAGGCATGCCAGGGCCGCGAGTTGCTTCAAGCGCCAGTTGCGCAAATGCCAGCGGAAACTCCCCATGCGACTGCCACGATAAAGCCACATGACACAGCCTGTTGCTATCAAAAGCGCTACTGTTCCTGTGATGCCGAGTATGTTGAAGAAGATGTCTGGATTCATAGCAGGCCCCTTGTTGTGTCTCCGTGCCAGCCCTATATGGATTTCTCTCCGCATTATAGCATAGTGGGCCCTTGTAAAAATCTGGTAACCATTCAGGTAGCCTCTCAGCCGCCTGCGGCGGCTTCCTCTTTTTGAGTGGCTGCGGGCTGTTTCGCCGCAGGCGAAACAGCCCGCAGCCACTCAAAAAACACGTGCGAAGCACTGTAGAGTGCCGATTTATCGAGCACGTGTGCTGAGCAGTTATGTCAAAAACCAGGATACCTGGAGATTTACAAAATCTGTTGGGTGGCAGCCAATCCTAGTATCGCATCCATCCCATCAGGATAGCATCAGGGCCATTTAAAAGTCTTCAATAGTAGGGATTTGGGGCCGCAGGCCCCAAATCCATTTTTTGTTGCGATGCGTGTGGACGCAGTCCACATGCATCGCAACAAAAAATGTGTCTTCCCCGCAGGGGAAGTGAGCAGGCAAGTGGCGACTTTTAAATCGCCCTGATAGCATGAACGTCTTTGCACGGTCTGGCTGGCGATGTGATATACTGAGACCAGCACTCATGAACAATCTTCAGGAGACGAATTATGGACGAAATGCCTTCAAACCCCAATCCAACAGCCAAGCAACTTGCTGCTGAACAACCTGCGGACGGATCGCCGCAGGAACTTACCCTGGACCAGAAGCTCGCCGAAGTGGCGCAGGAGCGTGCCGCTGAGCACAGAGAATCCTATGGGACAGCAAAAACGGAAAACCTGCGTGATTCAGGTCGATGGCGGGTCTTACTGCCCGGCTTTGTCGTTCTCTGCTGCCTCGCCGTGCTGGCGACACCACTGATTATCCTGGGGCTGCTGGTGTACAATTCCCCAGCGTTTATTTGGGTATGGATGGTGATGCTCCTCATTGAGGTTGGCATCGCAGCTATTATTATTCGAGGCCTATGGAAGATATTCATTCCATGGCCCAGCTAGGCAGCTATGGAAATGCCTTCCAGTGAGAGCAGTCAGTGCAACCATCTTAGCTCGTAGCTACTCAGGTGCCTGATTCCTCGCCGCACGTGCTCTCATTACCTGCCCCCCAGGCAGGATTGCTCGGCACTCTACTACGGCGGCTCGCGTCTTTTTGTGCTGCGGGCTGTGCCGCCGGCGGCGGCACAGCCCGCAGCACAAAAACCTCTTGCGAACTGCCGCAGGCAGTGAGGAGTCCTGAGTAGTTACCTTAGCTCCTTTGCTACGTGCAGTGTACTATTAGGAGATAAGATGGTTGCAAGTAGCAGGCAGGTCACTATTTCACCACAATAGTTCCCTTCATATACGTATGGAACTGACAATGGTAAGCAAAGGTTCCTGCTTTCATGAATTTGAAGCTGAAGGTTCCCCCTTGTGCCCTAATGGGATTGGCGGCGCCGGAGTCAAACGTGCCGTCGTCACTCGTGACAGTGTGGGGTGCAACAGTCATGTTGGTCCATGTGACGGTCGTGCCAACAGGAATGATGAGCGTAGCGGGGCTAAAGGCAAAACTGCCACTGCTGTTCGTCGTGATCGTCGGGTCGGTGCTAGCCGGTGCTGACGTAGCTGTTGTGATGTGGGTGGTCGCCGTCGGTGCAGTGCTGGTGTTGCTGCCGCACGCTGCTAGCACAAGCATAATCCCCAGTGTCAGTAGGCAGAACCAGCCGTGTGTCTGGTATCCTGCGCGAAATAGTCTTTGCATATGCTTTTTCCTCTTTCTCAGGCCAAATGGTGTATGAAAAGCGTACTTGCTGAGAAATACGGAATCAGGTTACGTTCAGATGTCCTGGGTTTGTGCGGGTCTGTAAATGAGACCCAAAAACTCTTGACTTTTATCGGCGCTGCGAGTACACTCACATCAAGAGTTACCGTTGCTTAGTTTGTAGCAGATATGATGACACACCGTTTTAGAGGGGGTGAGTTCTATGCAAATTGTACCTGTGAGTACTGCACTGTGTGTGCGAAGCAGTCGAACTCATCCATTAAGCAACGCTGGTGCGTAGTAGAGGATTCTCCTATGCTGATGTGTGTTGCTGCTCGGATAGCAAGACATCCGGGCGTTTTCTTTTGCCCCCCAGCTTCCCCACCGTGCGCGAAAATCCCTCAACCTGGAGATAGACAAGCTTTGTTTCTAGAGAAAGCCGCATGAAGTATACAGTTGTTACATGCCTCAAGACTGAAAGTACTGATTCGAGGTATGTTCACGCACCAAGTAAAGGAAAGGTGTTACCGACTTGTTGAGTCTTACTGCATCAGCCTGTCCGGAGTCGGATGATCACCACCCCAAAGGAGAGGAGGTGAAAGCATGAGAGGGAAGCTACGTGACAAGCGTACAGAGACCAGGCGTGACAAACTGAAGCGTGACCTGATGGAGCGCCGTCGCAGCATCAAGCGCGAGAGTCGCACCGCTGTGGCATTGTCCTGGCAGAATCAGTTGTTGCACGATGACGATGACGATTATCTGCTAGAGGATGGCGAAGAGCTGCCTGTAGGCGACAGCAAAAACTAAAAGGCGCAGCCTT
>Ga0137360_10001901_pt1 | contig 12384 bp, 25 predicted proteins | sample Mad1_60_16metaG_FD_104924 | JGI IMG/M metagenome (GOLD analysis project Ga0137360, IMG submission 104924) | Vadose zone soil microbial communities from Angelo Coast Range Reserve, California, USA - Mad1_60_16 metaG | ecosystem: Environmental > Terrestrial > Soil > Vadose zone | place: USA... | reverse complement strand
TCAAGCGTAACTTTAGACAGGCAGTAGGCATTGTCCATAAGCTAAAGCGTATGGACAGACTTACTAAGCTTCGTGTGAAGATATTCGGAGGCAAGGTAACTCCGAAACCCATTCACATTTGGGAAGCTGACGACGCTACTAAGACAAGAGCAGTGACCATTGTTCAATTCTTGTCCTATCAACCGCAGAAATGTGCAGTCGATGCGGACCTAGATGCACTAGCCAACAGCATTGAAGGTCGGGACACTGACGAGAACAAGAACAAGCAATACCCAATCCCAGTCAAGACAGAGCAGATGTTTGCTTGCATCAACGCTCTGGCATCGGGATTAAAGGGCGATCTGATGGCACATGCTGGAAAGAACATACGAACGCAAGAATACGCAGAGTTTCGGAGTTCAATGGGTATCTTGCAACATCAGTTCGAACACTTAGACAATTGGTTCAAGATGACATCCAAGGATGGCCAAGACAAGCTGTTAGAGTTAACAGCCAATAAAGCATGAGGTAGCTAGAGGCCCATTAACTAGCATTTAACTAAAACCCCGCACAGCCGTATAGCCATGCGGGGTATTTTTATGTCTAGCGTTATGCTAGGTTGTATATTACGTAATATACAGACTATAATAGTTTACAGCCTGTATAGCCTGTTACATACTATTATGCTGTATTCTATAGCATTATTCATACATACAGGCTGTGTGTGCTCTATGAACTAAGACGTCCATTTCCTATTGCATCAGCCTTCGACCCCCTCCAAGGGGGTTGGGGGGTGGCCTAGGCCCGATGAATTACACCTTAAAAATATCTCACCAGAATTTTTACACCTCAAATATATCTAGGTAAAATTTTTAATAAAGCACTCTTCCTTTGAGCCCACCAACAGTTTGGATAAGAAGAATCTTTTAAGGCTACAAACTCTTCTTTAAACTCTTTTTCTTTCTTTAGACAAGCTTCCTTAGCTTCTTCTTCAGTTTCATACCACATTTATCTAACAACCTTCTTACAGTATGGACATATACCAAAATTACTCCATGGTATCCATCTCCTACATCTAGGACAGAAGAACCCATTAGGAAGAAAGTTCATAAGAGTCCTCTTATTTTTAAATCATAATCATCATAAACAACATCATATCGTTCTGTAGGAGATAAATAAGGATTTCCTGCTATAACTTCCCAGTGAATCCTTCTTGGTTTTGTCTTTAAGTAGTTCAATCCTTTAGGTACATTTTTACGCATTAGAGGCATGTTTATGGTCTCCGTAGTATCTGGGTCCCAGATGTATAAAATAACGCACCAGTGAGCTTCCTACGCAGTCCTAGAGGCATTCTAGAGTGGTATCCTCGACTCACTTAGGTAGTCCTCTAAAAAGATTAGATCTAATCTGAAACATACTATGTGAATAAACCCTAGCATCAGTAAATGGTTCTATCCATAGTTTAATCTCTTTACCTTTGTCTTTCCAGTATTGTGATATTACTTCCATTAGTCTTTCTGCTCCCGCCATTGTTAAAGAATCTCCAGCAACATAACTTCTATTCTTTGAGTCCATAACATTTCCTTTCTTCGTCCATAACATTTTCTTGACATATATATTATTACATGTATAACATTTCAAATGTTGAATATATCTATATTAAATTCTTTCCCAGAAGACAGAAGGAAAATAGGAAGATCTCTTCCTGCGTTTGGCAGAAAACCTAAAATTAAGGTTATTTCTTCTCCTAGTAATGATATTTCTACCTCTAGTAGATTTAATTCTATAATTAATTGTCGTCTGAGAAATACTTAAAATAAGTATATTATATAACTAACTACTTGTCAACATAAATCTACTAATCTATTGTCCTTCTTTGGGCTTAGGAAGCACCAATAACGCTGTAGTTGCCTGGGGATTTCAAATCTAGTGTCTAAACAAATTCATGAAGGTTACCTAATGGTAGACCACCGCGCTTCTCCTGGTCTAACCGCGCATGAAGCCTTATCTTTAGGCTATCATCCCGCGCAGGTATCCGAAGGACAACTCTTCGAAGCTAAGACCAATCATTGCTCTCATTGCGGTACTGTAGTAATCATGAACCCTATGAGAACTAGAGATAGATCTTTATGTGTCTACTGTAATAAATATATCTGCGATAACTGCGGCATACAGTCGAAAATGCCAGACTATGTACATAAAACTTATAAACAACAAATAGATGAAAGTCTAACCTTCTTCGCGAATCAAGGAAATACAATTTAATGGCTAAACGAACTTTTTACACAAACCTTACCTGGGCTACTCAAGCATTGAACGTAGCAGTTGTTGGTACCAACTCTATGAATATCCAAGGTATTTCTACTACTCAGATCATAGATTGGGATGAATGTCTTATCTCCGGTCAGGATTCTGCTTCTACTATAGGTCAATTTATGGTTGTTCCTATGTCTACTATGGGCGCAACCTTCACAGCATTAGCTGCACCTAACTCAGACGGTCCAATGCAATCTGGTGCTACTCCCGTAGTGCAGAATACCTACATTGCAGCTACTACTGAACCAGTCCCAACTAACGCTGTAACTGCTCCACACATCAACGTCGGTGTTAATACCTTTGGTGGTATTATACGTTGGAATGCAGCTCCTACACAGCAATTCACTACAGTAGGTAATGCTGTCTTTGCTGCAGGTCCACCCACAACCTTTGGTGGTGCAATACTCTTAAATGGTGCTACTACAGGTGCATCAGCTAAAGCCGTAGCACATATCATCTACGAACCGTACTAATATACGTCTGGTTTTAAGTGGCTATAACCCATATTGAAACCATTCTAGGTGCGGATGGAAGTGCCACTGCTGTAACTACAACAACAGCATCTTTCACTACAGCACGTAGTGGATTTGTCTGTGGTTTATTCGTAGACTTGGGAAGTACTAATGCTTTAACAAGTGTAACAGATGATCAGAGTAACACCTATTCACTTGTCACAGCAATAACTGATAACACTAACAATGGGGTTGTTCAGTTATTTTACAAAGAAAATGTAACTAATGTTACTACAGTTACAGCTCATTTCACATCTTCTTCTCAAGTTAGAGTCGCTATTAGTAATTACACTGGTATAGCTACTACTTCAGCAATTGATGGAAATACTGGACAAGTTCAAACAACTCCAGGAACTGGGGCTAATATAATAACCACAGGGACATTCACTCCAACTACTAATGGTGATTTGATCTACGGTGGATGTTCTCAAGCATTTGGTGGTGCTATTGTCTATACCGCAGGTACTTCTCCAAATGCCTTCACGCAAAGAGCCTCTAATCTAAGTACTGATAACGATTCTCTTTTTACTGAGGACTTTATTCAAACTACAGCTGCGTCCATTGCAGCTACAATGGGACAAACAGCTAACTTCACCACAATGTCCGCTGTCGCTGCATTTAAAGCAGCAGTTTCAGGTGCTCCTGTTGTTTCTCATGTAACAGACTTACCATTTCCTGTTTTCAGACCAGATAGATCTTATACCTACACCAAACAATTAACTAATCCTCAAACACTCTTCTCGCAGATTCTGACATGACTGCCTCTCCTACAGGGATTCAGGGTTATTATCTTTACGACAGACCTGTAACTACATTAGAATACAGAAGATGGGATTATGGTTATGTCTATACTCAATTACCTACTGTCTCTTCTGTTGTCTTACGAAGTCCTCTTTTTACAAGTCATCAACCTCTTCGTTCCGGTTTAACCTGGATACAGAGATTTGAACTAACCAACCCTAATAGACAGCAAGACTGGCCTGTTCCTCAAGGATACCCTAGAAGTAACGATTATACTTGGGTTGAACCAGGCAATAGTCTTTTACCTCGAAAAACTCCATTTGTACCTCCTGATTATCCTAATCCTATTAGGACTAGTTGGTATCAGAGTTGGACTCAGAGTTTTAATTTAACCAATCCAACTAGTCAACATGACTGGCCTATACCAACTCAAACTACATGGTATAGAGATTGGAGTCAGAACTTAGTTCTATCTACTCTATCTTCTGTACAGAATCCGTTCCGTCAGTCAGATTGGCCGTTACCTCAACAAATACAACAGCCTATCCAAACATGGACGTTCTATTCTGAGAATTTAGTTAATCAACCTAATCCTCAGCCCTTTGCACAGACTGATTGGCCTAATCCACAACCTACCATGTGGTATAGAGACTGGAATAACAATCTCTTAGAAACTACACTATTTCAAGTATTTAAGCCTTTCAATCAATCAGACTGGCCTAATCCACTTCCAGTCACCTGGTATCGAGATTGGTATCAGAATCTAGCCCAACAGCTTAAACCACCATTCTTTCAGAGCGTAGACTTTCCACTCCCAGTAGTTAGTCAACCAATAGACCAGACGTGGATACAGAATATAATAAATGTTCTGTCATCTCTTAAACCACCAATTAGTCAATCTGATTGGCCTTTACCTAAGACTTTTCAACCTATTGATCAGACTTGGACACAGAACTTATTAATATCTACATTATTTGTCCCTGTTCCATTCAATCAATTAGATTGGCCTAATCCTCAAGTTCCATTACAACCAATTCTAATATGGACTCAAGGATTACCTCCGGGAGCTCTAAGTTTCCAAGGAGTACCGTTTGTTCAATCAGACTGGCCATTACCTAAAAGTTATCCACCTATTGACCAATTCTTTATGGTCAATACCAATCTTCTTCCTATTCCACCTCCACCTCCTGAAATACAGGTATTTGCAGGTAGACAATTAACAGAAAAGGATGTCTTAAGATCATGGATGAAAGCTATAAGATCAAAAGGTAGATGAAATATAAGATAAGTAACAACGATACCACTGTGCTTAGCCGTCAACCCGCTATGCATGAAGTAATGCTAAGCCGTCAACTGAAAGCATTAGGCTCTAAAGGTGGCAAAGCAAGAGCATTAAAATTAACCCCTGATGAGCGTAAAGACATAGCAGTTAAAGCAGCTACTGCACGCTGGTCAAAAGGAGAACAAATTGGCTTACAGTCATAAATATGGTAAAGTAACTTTAGAGAAATCTACTATAGGAGAAGACGAGCCTGTTGTTGTATTTAGAGCTAAAGATAAATTACTTCCACAAGTACTAGCTCACTATCATCTGATTTGTCTTAATTCAGGATGTGAGGATGATCATTTAAATGCTATCTTAACAAGATATCGGGAAATTAAAGATTGGCAGAATAATAACAACATTAAGCTTCCCGACACAACTAAGGAACAGTATTCATAATGGATTACGCAGTACATAACGTCCCTTCATATCAACATCTTCAAGGGACACCTCAGGCAGCCCATATGGGCAGTCAGAGTCATAACGGTTCAGATGGTGGCCCTGCTGGTAACTTAGGCATGGGTGGTGCTATGGAACATGATCCAGGTGGGGTAACCCCGTCTAGGATTGGTAAAGGTTCCGCAGTTAAATTAGAGAAGGGTGCCCCAGGCGGCATGGACATGTAATGATCGATGATTCATTTCCTCCTCAAGGGGAAGAAAAATCAGCTCATGAAGGGTCTCAATCGTCTGCTCCAGACTCACCTACAACTCCACAAATGGAGTTAGCTAAAGGTCAGTTAAGAGCTAAAATGACTTCAGGCAGAGGAGTATCTGATTACGATAGTGCCACAAGTAGAGCCTACAGACGTGGTGACTATACTTCAGAAGGTACCTATAAACCGTGGCATCCAAATGAGAGAGAATAATGTTAAAACATAAGACAAAGAAATCAATGATTCATCCTGCATTCCCAGGAGAAGGTACTGTACAACCTACTCATATGGGTAGTCAATCTATGGTCCCTAATTCTCCTACTACACCAGAGATGATGGCTCCTCAGATGCCTTCAGATCTGAGTACACAAATGCAACAGAGTGGTGAATACTAATGCAGAGCGAACGAAGTGAGCGATCTCCTCAAGAAGCATCTGCTCCTCACAGAACTACAAGAACTAACTTTATAGTAGTCCCAGAGCATCGTCTTAAAGATGCTAAAGAGATCTTTGAAAAAGCAGTTCGTGAAGAAGGTTTAAAAGTACATGTCCAGAAAGACAGATAATGGCTAATGATGATTCATTGATACACGATACTTTTCCTTCGCAGGGAACGGAACAACCTACGTATCAGGGTTCTCAGTCTCAAGCACCTGCTAGTAGTGCTGTAAGAGCTGTAGACGAAGCAGAGTCATATAGAATGTCTAGAGGTGAGTTTCAGCAAGCTGCTACTCTAGAAAGTAACAAACAAGCTTATAAAAAGAGAATGGGGCTTAAATGACAATAATGTCACCTAAAGATTCAGTTGGTAATCAATTGTATTCTCAGTCAGCACAAGGCATGGATCCTAAATATCCAGATCATGGACTATCTAATGATCATATCATGGCTAAACGCAATGAAATAATAAACGTCCATAAACACCCAGTTAACAAACTTCCCAGACCTTCAGGCGGTGGCGAGGCACCTAATATTAAGCCGGCAAAGAAAGTCATCGATGACTCTAGCCACTTTGGAGACGGGAACAGAAAGCAACCTGTTAAATAATGGAACTTAAGTTTCCTAAGTTTGCTGTACGTTATACAGATGATCATGGCGATTCTAATGAACAATGTTCTAAATGTGAATACTACATTAAAAGAACTTGTGAAATAGTGATGGGAATAATTAGTCCTAATGGCTGGTGTAATAAGTTCAAGAGAGAGTGATTCACGAAGTGAATCGAGAAGCGGAGCGACGGGATGCCAGCAGGATATCTTAAACTAAAGAAGAAGTACGGCACAGTTAAAGCCGCTAAGATTTGGAATAGTAAAATGAAAGGTACTGGTAAAACAGTAGGAAGAGGAAGAGCATAATGGCCCAAGGAGCACCAACGTGGTATTCAGCGTCATATTTGAATTTAATTAATAACGCTACTACAACTGTTAAAGCCGGAGCAGGTATCTTACACACAATTGTTGTAAATACTTTAGGTACTACGCCAACAATTCAGTTATTTGATAATACATCAGCAGCAGGTACAAAGATTGGTCTAATAACACCAACAGTTCCAGGTACTTTTGATTACGATGTAACATTCAATACTGGTTTAACAATAGTTACAACAGGTACAGCTGGGTCGGACATAACGGTTTGCTATCAGTAGATGGAAGAGTTTCTTAAAGTTAATCTAGGTAACATCTTAACTATCTTAACTTTTATAGCAGGTGGTAGTTGGTTTATGTCCAACATTAGGACCTCAGTAGATGCACAATCTGGGAGGTTAGAGAATGTGGAAGAAGAAATTCATGAATTAAGGAAAGTAGTAGTAGCTATGGCAAGACAAGAAGAGAGAATGACTGCTATGGACCAGAGAATGCTCTTACAAGGCAAACGTATAGATAGAATGGAAAATGGGCCGACCTAAGGGAGCTAAGAACAAACTTAAGCAGACTGTTCTAGAACAACATAGAGATCAGATTAGACAGTCTTGTATATATTCCTTTGAAAAATATATAGAGACAGTTCAACCTATGCGTTTATTAGGTAATATCCATAGAGAAACAATCTCTTGGTGGACTAGGCAAGATGCTAAAGATCATCAATTAACCCTTTTACCTAGAGATCATATGAAATCTAGTTTAGTTACTTTAAGAGCTTCTTGGGAGGTTATAAAGAATCCGGCCATAAGAATCCTCTATATATCATCTACATCTAATCTTGCTACTAAAGCACTTAAATCTATCAAAGATATATTAACATCAGATGTTGTTAGATTATTATGGCCTGATTTAATACACAAAGAAGAAGCTAAGAGAGAAAAATGGACAGAACGTGAAATCTCAGTCGATCACCCCAAAAGGAAAGCTGAGTACATTAGAGATCCAACTATCTTTACTGCCGGCCTTACTTCCAATATTGTTGGCCTTCACTGTGATATTGCTATTCTCGACGACGTTGTTGTAGAGGGTAATGCTTATCAAGAAGAAGGTAGAGAAAAAGCAAAGAATCAGTATTCCTTACTGTCTTCTGTCGAAGGCGTAGGAGCTAAAGAATGGGTAGTTGGCACTAGATACCACCCTAAAGATCTATATGCTAACTTAGTAGAAATGGAGATTGAAGAGTATGATGAATTGGGTAATAGAATCGCAGCTGAACCCTTATTTGAGGTTAAGGAACATGCTGTGGAATCCCTTGGTGATGGCACAGGTGAATTCCTCTGGCCTAGACAACAACGCTCAGACGGTAGATGGTTCGGCTTCGATGTCAAGATCCTCGCCACGAAAAGAGCGCAATACCTTAACAAGACGCACTTCAGGGCACAATACTATAACGATCCACACGATGTTGGATCATCGCCGATTCAGAGAAGTCAATTCCAATACTACGGTCCGGAGCATCTCTACTGCCGTGACGGAAGATGGTTTTTTAAAAACAACCGTCTCAACGTTGTCGCCGCTGTCGACTTTGCCTTCAGTATCGGTAAAAGGGCAGACTCATCGTGTATTGTAGTAGTCGGTGCAGACGGATACAATCAATACTACATACTAGAAATAGACAGATTTAAGACTGATAAGATATCAGAATACTACCGTAGAATACTTAAACTCTATGAAAAGTGGGGCTTCCGAAAGATTAGAGCAGAAGTTTCAGCAGCACAAATAGCCATTGTCAAAGACTTAAAAGAAAGTTACATACGACCTAATGGGTTATCCCTGGCTGTTGAAGAATACCGCCCTAGTCGATGGGAAGGAAGCAAAGATGAGCGTATTATGGCAGTCTTAGAGCCTAAGTACGCTAATAATCAAATATGGCATTATCCTAGCGGTAATTGTCAAGTATTAGAAGAGGAGCTTGTTTTCATGAATCCACCTCATGATGACATTAAAGATGCTCTGTCTTCTGCCATAGATTTCGCTGTACCTCCGATTAACTTTACCAAGTCAATTAGAGATCAACAGGATTTCAAATTCCATTTAAAATTCGGAGGGGTTAATTGAAATTAACATCGTTTGACAATGGTGTGACCATTGAAGTAGACAGAGAAAAGATTACAGACTTAGGTCCTCATGCAGATGGTGGAACCTTTGTAAAGGTCAATGGTCTTACATATCATGTTTCTGAACATGTAGATGCCATCCTTAGTAAACCGCCTTTCTAATCAAGTAGGTTCCAGATCTCTAGCCATTAATCTCTTAAAGAAGAGAGGACATCTAGATAGTTTTGGAAACTTAACAGATGCCGGCAGAATACGTCAAGACATGGGCGCAGCAGGTCGTGCTAAATCCAGACAAGCAAAATACAGTGGAGGAAGACCTTCTGATTATGTCTATCATCAAAGAACAAATAGAGTGACTAAGCGTAAATGACTGGACGTGTAATGGAGTTGCATAATGTCCTTCAACCGGACATGTTAGCAACAAGAATAACAGAACGTTGGATAGAGTGGGATACACTTCGTCAGAACGCTAAAGTAGATTGGGAGGAAGTCAGAAGATATGTCTATGCTACGGATACGACTCAGACTACGAATGCTCAGTTGCCTTGGAAGAATAAGACGACTGTTCCGAAGCTTTGTCAAATAAGAGATAATCTATTTGCTAACTATACAGCTACTCTCTTTCCCAGCACTCAACGTAATAAATGGTTAGCCTGGCAGGCAGACGAGAAGAACAGTGCATCAGTAGATAAGAGAGACGCTATCCTTAATAGGATGCAGTGGATCATTGGTCAACGTTCATTCAAACAAGAACTATATAAATGTATTATGGATTACATAGATACAGGTAATCCATTCGCTACCATAGAGTTTATGGATGAAAGAGTAGAACAGTCCAACGGTATTAAAGTTGGTTATGTAGGTCCTGTTATTAAACGTATCAATCCTTTAGATATTGTCTTTAATCCTACAGCAGAGAACTTTGAAAATTCTCCTAAGATAGTTAGATCAATAATATCTTTAGGTGAGTTAAGAGAATACTTACAACGTTTATCTAATGACGAGAATAGGAATGCTTATGAAGAACTCTACAACTATCTCCGCAATATTAGATTCCATGCCAGAACCTTCCAAGGTGACTGGCAGCAACGTGATCGCCTTTATGCGATGGACGGATTTACGTCCTATAGGTCCTATCTCTTGGCCGACTTTGTGGAGGTACTTACGTTCTTCGGTGATTGGTACGATCAAATAAATGACCATTTCGAAAAGAATAGAGTCATTACGTGCATTGACAGACATAAACTTATTGAGAATAGACCTGGATCGAGCTATTTTGCTAAACCTCCAATATATTCTGTCCCGTGGAGAAAAAGACAAGACAACCTTTGGGGACAAGGACCGTTAGCTAATCTAATTGGTATGCAATACCGTATGGATCATGTAGAGAACATGAAGGCAGATGTCTTCGATCTTATTACATATCCAGTACAGAAAGTCAAAGGATTCGTCGAAGATTTCGTCTGGCGTCCTGGTGAGAAGATATTCATCGGAGATGAAGGCGATGTCGAAATGCACATTCCACCTCATAATGTTTTACAAGCAAACTTGGAGATACAAAACCTTGAACGCCTCATGGAAGAGATGGCTGGAGCGCCGAGAGAAGCCATGGGATTTAGAACCCCTGGTGAAAAGACTAAGTACGAAGTACAACGTCTAGAGAATGCTAGTGCACGTATCTATAACAATAAGATAACTCAATTCGAAGAAGAGTTCTTAGAACCTCTTCTTAATGCCATGTTAGAACTTGATAGAAGAACAATGACTGGAGTTCAGACAATTCCTGTCTTTGATGATCAATTTAAGATAACTACATATCAAGAATTAACAGTAGACGATATAACAGGTGTAGGACGTATTAAGCCTATAGCAGCGCGTCATTTCGCTGAACAAGCAGATTTAGTGCAGAACATAACGTCTCTTACAGGCTCTAACTTATGGCCTACTATACAACCTCATTTCTCTGGAGTTAGACTAGCTCAGGTATTTGAGAAAGCATTAAACATAGAAGATTATAACATAGTCATGCCATTTGTAGCTCTTTCAGAACAAGCAGAAGCGCAGAAGTTTACCAATGCTCTAGAAGAACAAGTACATATGGCTAGTCAGACAGCTACAGGACAAGGGAGTGACTTTGACCTAAATGGACCTCCTACTACTCCTGAAGCAACTCCAATGAATTTGCATAGACAACCTCCTGCCAATGCAACACCAGTAGGAACATTAGCTACACAATGAAAACTAAAGCATTAGAGTTAATGCAGAAGATACTCAAAAACGAAACCTTGGATTATGAAGACAGAACATTCCTCTTAGGATTTATTATGTTCTCATTAGAATTCCAAGAATACATAAAAGGAAAGACAATATGACCATATATGTCAAGATTGAAAAAGATTCAGATATTGTTTCAGTGACTTTTGTTACTGGTGATATTCACAATACAACGACAATGACCAAACAAGAGTTTACTGATTACATTAGAGGAGCCTAAGACCAAATGGCAGATAGTTTACTAGAGACCAGTCAAGTAGACGATAGTATAGATTACCTAGAGACTTTAGTAGGTGAGAACAAGAAGTTCAGAGATGCTAAAGAATTAGCTAAAGGTAAATATATAGCGGATAATTACATCCAGACATTAGAATCTCAGATGGACCAGATCAGGAGAGACTATTTAAAAGAAAAAGAACAGAACGTAGCTAGAGCAAAACTAGAAGATCTCTTAGACCGATTAGAGAAAAGACAGACTGCTCCTCCGACAGAACAACCAATAGTGACGGAACAGAAGACTCCTAGCATAAAGAAAGAAGACATAGAATCTCTTGTGGATAACCGTATCCATGAACGTGAGACCACACGTAAACAGACAGAGAACTATAACTTCGTCAAACAGAAGCTAACTGAAAAGTATGGTCAAAACTATAACAATCAATTAGCTAATCATATGGCAGAACTAGATATTTCAGAAGATTATCTTAATCAAACTGCACGTAACAATCCTAAAGTATTACTTAAGATGTTAGGTATTGATGATGTGTCTCCTAATAGAGATCCATTCAGATCAGTCCCTAGAAATTCACAGAATACTACTACCTTCAAACCAAACGTAGAAGTTAGAAACTGGGACTATTACCAGAAGATGAAAGATACGAATCCTAAGAAATACTACGACCCCAAAACAAACGTTGAAATGCATCGAGACATGCTCGCTTTAGGCGATTCATTTGAGACAGATGATTTCAATAAATATGAAAAAGATTATCGTATATCATTCTGATATACAATACTAAAGGAGACTTCTAAATGGCAGGCTTTATGGATGCCAATACTCAGTTTCTTTTAAGAACTAACCTTTGGTCGAGACATATCAAAGAGTT
>Ga0137360_10001899_pt1 | contig 12385 bp, 16 predicted proteins | sample Mad1_60_16metaG_FD_104924 | JGI IMG/M metagenome (GOLD analysis project Ga0137360, IMG submission 104924) | Vadose zone soil microbial communities from Angelo Coast Range Reserve, California, USA - Mad1_60_16 metaG | ecosystem: Environmental > Terrestrial > Soil > Vadose zone | place: USA... | reverse complement strand
TGAGGCTGTCCGGAAAGGGCCCCACGTAAACCCCGGCTCTTGCTCCGCGGTCATGCCCAAGGGCCGGGGTCTAGACTTGATCCGGGTCCCTACGTGCCAAAGCAGCCCAGCGGGGAGCTGTAACGATCCCCAGATAAGAAGGCCGCCAACTTCATTGGCGGCCTAAGTGGGGGAGGGACGCCCAGGGCGGGGCGTCGTATCACTTTTAAAGCAACTTCTATGCCAGATGATCCTGGCGGCTCGGCATCACCTTCCAAGCGCCTTGTTCAGGACGAACGCAAGACGCACCCCCGCCTTGCTCAACTGCTGGGCGACGTCGTCGGTGGCGGTCGTGACATACTCGTCGGTCAGGCGGAAGGTACCACGCCTCGTTGGTTCGGGAAGTTGTCCATAAGCGTCGTCCTTGGCGACCTGGAACGACTCCTTTGCCCAATCGGTGGGCGAACCTGCCTGCCACGTGCTGATCTGGTCTCGGGAGATATGTCCGATCAGATCGGAGGCGATGCTTTGCGGGCTAGTTTCGAGCTGGTTGACGAACTCGGTGTCCCAGAAGTGGTGAAGATTTCCGGCTCTGAAGCCGGCCGCAGATACCTTCTTGTTATTGCCGCCACGGTCATTGTCGTCAGAGCTGTGCAGCGGCTGATGCAGGTCGCCGACGAAATGAAGGAGAAACTTCAGCGCCACGACTTGCTCTTCGTGGTCGGTAGAGGGATTGGCTAGCTCCGCCGCGAATTCTTCGATCTTGTCGACCACACAGTCGTCGGCAGGACCGTCCGAGGCCACGGTGCCCGTCGGGATGGGCGGATGATTGAAACAGGACCTTCGCAGCGCTGTGAACCTCCTCGCTATTCTTGAGCCCCCGCACTCTCTCGGCCGGCAGCGCGACGTGATGCGGCCATTTTCGGTGCAGGTCGGCGCGGGTGATCTCGCCTTTGCGCTGCGTCACTCTTCGATCTCTTTCCGCCCGGCGTCAGTGATCCTGACGCGGACGACCTCGACCGGCTTGGCGCCAGCTTTCATGGTTTCCTGTTCTGCGGTCGCAAGCCCGGCGCGGACAAGGCCGGCGAGCATCTCGCTATTGAACCCGTGGGCGCGCACAAGCAGTGCCTCGGTAGCGCCATGCGGGCTGCTGGCGAGCAGCTCCAGCAGCTCCAGCGCGCGGCGGGGTTGCGGACTGAGACGGCGTTTTCGAGGTGGCGTCGCCATGCCGGCAGTATCGGCCGCGAGGTAAGTAGCTGCAACGTGGTCCGCCGCGGCCTTCATGATCCCGGTTTTGGCGGCGTGGCGGTATGGCGACTGGCTGCTGCGATGGCCTGACTCGTAGGGCGGTCGCTGGTGCGTTTCGGGTGGTCGAGGCCGCCTGTGTAGCGAGCCACTCGATTTGACGCATGGCTGAGTCAAAGAGAAGGCCCACGCGGGGAAGGGTGCGCGGGCCAGTCAGAGGTGTGCGCTCATCCTGAAAGGAACGAGAGGGGATGAGCGGGCGTGATGGTGCGCTTGGTAGGTGGCGTTAATGGGGCGCGTTGGGCGGTAGCTATACACCCTCGGTCATCTGCCATGAGTGTGATGGCGCGGCTGATGCGATGAGGGTAGTAGGCAGGAAGAGCCCCGACGCGCTGTGCCGGAGTGCGCCGGGGCCAAGTGAGCGGGATGGCGAGCAACATGGGGCAACCCGCCACGCCTCGCAGCATAGCGTGTTCACAGTGTTCGGGTTGTGCGTGCGGCAATGTGCGAAAGGAGGTGCCCCAAGGTATTGCGCGGGCTGACTATCGTCGCGTCTCCGGCAATCGCTTTCCGTCGAAGCGCTGGCAGAAGCCGCTTACTCCGCTGTTGCGACAGTCAGGACACATTAGCTGAATCATCAATCTGGGCATAGCAATTACTTCCCCCTTTTGTTTGCTTAGTTATAGAGTTAATGTATACTCACTTACCTCGTCTGTCACCTCAAAGGTTACTGCGCCACTGGGCGCTCTCTCTGTGACTGCTAATTCTCTCTGTTCCTTGACTGTAAAATTAAAGTACCCTCCATAAGGTGTGGACGCAATCACTACATCCGAAGCTGGATCATATTGTTTTAGGGTGTCTATCAACTCAAATAATTTCATAGTTATTCCACCACTGTTTCCGTGACCTTATAAATATCGAGGAATTTTTAGACTTATCTACCCTTTGTTCCGCCTTTTCCATCGGAGGATAATATCTCTAATATCCGGGTATATCCATATCGCCATAAGCAAGACCCAAAGGATTAAGAACGCCCCACCGAGAGGTCCAATATCCATAGCTCTTACTCCTCTAGTTCTTGCTTCTCAGTGATCTCAAAAATGTAAGACAGTCTACCGATTAGACGTGTCTTCTCTTCCTGTGGTAGTTCTCTCCACATTGGAGACTGAACACAATCCTGTAGGACATCGAGACAGTCATCTACTGTCTTCACGTCGAATGCTCCTATTTTCATAGTTGCCGCCTGTTGTTCAGCGTCATGGGCTGGATCTGTCCGTCGCGGTGCATCATCGCGGCTGCACCGCGGACCAGCTTGCCGGCGATGACCTTGGAGCGTGCGGCGGCCTTCACGATGGCTTCCGCCTCGACGGCCGCCTCGACGGTGCCGACCGGCCGGAGCTTGGCGGCAGCCTTGAAGATGTCCCAGGTGGTCGGCGCCGGCGGTTCGGGCTTGCGCACCACGTCAGTCGTCTTCCGGCGGCAGCTTCGACAAAAGGTGCGGCCAGTTGCGGGCGACGATGCCGCGGATTTCAGCGTCGACTTCGGCGATATTGTCGAAGCCTTCCTCGATCTGCTGGCGGATCATCTCAAGTTCTTCCGCACTGAGCGGACGACCGTGCAGGAATTCGACTGGCATGCTCTTGCTCCACCTTGCGGCCGGCGGCAGCGAGTGCAACCCGGTCAGCACGGGCATCGGCGCGTTGCCGGGGCACCACGAGCACTGCAGCCCGATCACCAGGCTGCCGACCGACGCGAGCGGGTGACGGTCGAGGGTGCGGACATCGATCGCCCGGCTTGTGCGGCAGCCTGGACAGTAAACGTCGAGCCACGGCGTTCCGGCGGTGATGGCGCAGCGGATGGTTGGCGACCACAGCGGCGACCTTTCGGCGTTCCACCGTTCGACCACCGCCAGCGCTTCTTTCCGCGCGGCAGTTTCGGCTTCGTGGACAGCCTCCTCGGCAGCCCGTCTCTGCCTGAGCTCGGAGACGCTCGGCGTTTTGCGGTACGGGTGGTCTTCCGGCATGCCGCCAGTATCGGCCGCAAGGCAAGTAGCTGCAACATGGGTCTGCCGGGCGCCGGCAACCCGTCGCATCACGCGGGCTCTGGGGAGAGGAGCGGTCAGTACGGCGAGTTGCCGGCGCAACAATAACGGGTTCCTCGGCGACGCTGTTCCTGATCAGCGCGTCAAGATTAGCGAACACGGTGAATCGAACCGGCGCGTTCCTGCAAGCCGTTCACCAAATAGCGAACGATCGGCTCGCATGGTGACGGTGCTCGACTGATCGAGCAGCCCCCCCGACCGCTGTTCGTTCTCGCAATCAACTGGTGTTGATCAAAGCGTGCGCGCTTTGCGGCTGCGCTTTTCCGCGTTGGCTGCTACCGTTGGTAGTCTAAAGACAACAATTTCATCATGACCTTAGCCGGAGGGGGAAACGATGCGGTACTTGGTTCTTATATGTTTGTTGCTCGGCTTGGCTGGATGCTTCGGCGGTCCGTTCGGCGCCATCAATGTCGGCGTTCCGTCTGTCGTGGATTTTGGCACCTGCGCCCACTCGCCGATACAGCCCGGGCATGAAGATAAATTGTGCAGCCGGCAGAACGGATCGATTTATTGATTACAGGAAAGCCGTAGCCCGGACCGGAACACTTGCTGCGCACGCTGCACTGAGCTATCGCCGCGGCGTCGCGATGAGCCGGGGCCGGAACATTGCGTTCCTTTGCCACCCTCTCGATCGTGTCCCGCTCATCGGTCGCCTCGACGGCGGCAAGCCATACGGCTTTGCTGGCGATCTTGAAGACATCCCACGACGATAGGAGCGGCGGTTCGGGCTTGCGTGCCATGCGGGTCAGTCCCGTCCCAGGTGCCATGCGACAACGAGCACGATGACGGCGCCTGCCGCGGCGAGGGCTGCGAAGGTTTTGGGATTAGCAAGTATCAGTTCGAACATCGTGGCGGCGAGTCTCGCGTTGCGCGAGGCCAGTATCGGCCGCAAGGTAAGTACGTTCAACCTTGGGCTGGCAACGCCAGCAACCCCTGTGCACCAACTATTGCCGCTGCACCGCGTACAGGCGCCATGCCTCGGCTTTGAATTTCTGTGCGCCCTTCTCGATGGCGGCGTTTCTGTCTGGCGCCTGGACGCTTCCGAGCCGCACAGACTTTTTGGCGACCTGGTAGACATCCCAACTGATTGGCGTTGTGGGTTTCGGTTTCTTCGCCATGCAGGTTCAACATTTGCTCGCCGCGGTGCCGGTTGCCCGCCTCCGATCGCAATTCAGTGGGGTCCATCCACCACGTCGACGGGCGCCGGCGTGACGATAACGGGTTCCTATGTGATCCTGTTCCTGGCCGGTGGCGGTGTGCGGTACCAAGCACCTCTCCGGTCCTACTGATTTGCGCGATGTTCCCGGAGGGTCATGATGTAAGCCGCCACATCGGCGAGTTCGTCGTCGGTAAGGTGTGGGTTTGCCATGCGCCCTTTGCGCGGCACTAGCGGCAACGCGGCAATCGTGCGACGCAACGATGCCGCGGTGACGTTTGGCCGGTTAGCGATTTCCCGAAAGTCCGGCAGCCCCTTCAGAAGAGGTGCAAATGGCTGATCAGCGGAGACGACGTGACAACCGGTGCAGGCCTGCTCAGCCAAATCACGGCCAGCATCCGCGTCACCGCGATCGACCGGTTTCTTCGCGTCTGCGGAATCCGCACCAACTGCGAGAAGCGAAACGAGCAAAACGGCCATCAGGCGATTGTGTGTTCCCATCTCGAACTATTGCCGAGCTGCCTGGAGTGGTGGCACCCCCGACCTAGGCAGCACGTCGGATTGGCCGACAAGTGAGGGTCGCCGACTTGGTGGGTAGATGGGATTACCAAGCTGTGGGGTAGTGGACTGCGGATGTTGCGGCCAGGCTACTGGGATAAATCGCAGCGGGGTCTCGCTGTTGTGTCGGCCTATCGCAGCTTTTATCTTGCAGGCGCGCCAATTGTGACGATCGGCGTAGTTGCGAATTCACAATGTGAAAATCGTTGCTGGTTTGTTGCGACTCAAATTGCCGCAGTAATTAGCGAGCGCCAGGAAATAAAAATCGTTTGAGCAAAGTATATAAACTATCGCAAATGGTTTCAAACTAGTACTTAAATAGAACGATACCCTTTCTGCGGTTTTGCCTCTCGCGTATATTGGGCGTGCGTAACGCAACGGAGCAGCAGCAATGACACAACAGTGCTGCGACAAGAGCTCAGCAGAACGCAAGGTCCGCGACAACCTGACGGATGAGGAGAAGGCGCGGCTGGAAAAGTACGGCGCCATCGAATTCAAATCGGCAGGCGCAACAAGGAGGCAATAACCCACGCGGGCACTCATCCCGCATTCCGGTCCCGCTCGGCGAGCAGCTCCGGCAGCCTTGCGAAGTCGAGCGCCATTTGCCGCGCCTCGTCTATCGTCATGATGCCGGTGTGCCCCGCGGTGTCCGGAGCCCGGCCGTAGAACACGCCGATTTGCTTGCCCGTAGCGTCCTCGACGGCAAATCCGTTCGGGAGTTCGACGATCCGCCACGGCGTTGGGAAATCGGTGATCATTTCCGGTGTGACCTATTGCCGGCTACTCCCAGCCGGGAACCTATGTGAATTCAGGCGTTCTACGGCGCGAGCGCTTTTCGTCCGGCGGCCGTGATCATCACGTAGGTGACGGTAACTCCAGTCGTTTGGCTGCCGGCTGTTACGGTCAGGTGGTATCGCTTGGCGAGCTTGGCCCGGACGAGATCGGTAAGGGTTTGGAGTTTGAGGCCCGCGTGCCGAGCACGAGCCCTTCCACGGTGAGGCCACGCGGATTGCCGGCCAGCACTTGGAGCGCGAGGTGCTCATCTTCCGTCAGGCGTTTTCGAGGGCGAGCCGCTACTCGAAACTCCTCCCTTTGCGGTCTTTGCGGGCAGAATACCACGAGCCCGCATCGTTGCGGCGCCCGCAAGTCCGCACTCGACCATCATCGCCGCGTCGGCGGCCATTTGCGGTGGAGGTCGACGCGGGTGATTTCGCCTTTGCGCCGCGTCACTCTTCGATCGCCTTCCGGCCGTTGTCTGTGATGTGGTAGCGCTCGGCCTTAATTGTCGATGTGCCGGTTGGTATGGTCTCGGTGACTATCGTAACGAGCCCCGCGAGCACGAGACTGGCCAGCGTCTCGCGGTTGAATCCGGAGAGCGTGAGGAATTCTTCAGCGACGCCGTTTTGAAAGCCGTCGAGCAGCTCTAGTGCGCGGCGTGCTTGCGGGCTGAGACGTGGCACCATGCCGGCAGTATCGGCCGCAAGGTAAGCAGCTGCAACCTTCGTCGGCTTCCTTCGCGCGGCTCTCAAGTCTTTGAGCCAAAATCCTCAAGGTAGTCTTTGTTCGCGCGTCGGATAGCGCGGCGACGGCACCATGTATTTCGCCCAAAGGTGTCTGTGATGCCGACGCGGACGATGCCCTCGCGAAGAAAGCATTCTTTGATGTACGGAAAATAGAAGGTCTTGGTTTCGCTGGGGTCAATTTTTGCAGGTAGTCCGCCGCTGAACGGACCGCCACTCAATGGCCTTTGGGATAAAGGATAGTTGTGAATTGGATTCACGGTCACGTCCTCTTTCCGCGCCGCCGCCAGTTCGGCCTTCTTCGCGGCGTTGTGCCGTTGGATACTCGCATTTTCGTCTTGCTTGAGCAGGAGCCGGAATGGGAGCGGTTTGTTGCCGAACTCAATGATTTCCTGCCGGCGCGGCAAGCTGCACTAAGTGATCCGATAACCTCGTCCCTCTACGACCTCACCACGCGCGAGCATCAGGTGCTGGAACTGGTTGCGCAGGGCCTCGACAACGATACGATTGGCTCGCGGCTCGGCATCAGCGCCAAAACAGTACGGAACCAGGTTTCTATCATCTTTAGCAAGCTCGGGGTGAACACCCGTGCTCAGGCGATCGTGCGTGCTCGAGAGGTCGGCTTTGGCCAAAAAGCCCCTCGTTGATCGAACTCAACCCCGATCAGCGTGTCCAGCGCCCAGCGTGCGCTTGACACCGACGGCACCTGGTCGAAGGACGCGGTGCTCGCCGTCCTCGGCTTCGGCCCGGCGCCGTCATATGCCGAGAGGAGCGCGATCCAGAACCGCATCTCGTTCCTCTACAACGAGCACGTGGCGCCGCAGTCGCGCACCTTCCAGGAGGGCGAGGTCAGCCACGAGAAGATGCGGGCCCGCACGCGGTTGCTGCAGGCTCTGCATAGCAAGGACCCGGAGGCGATCAAGCAGGCGAAGGCCGGTGCCATCAAGGCCGGCTACAGCAATGCGGCGGTGGGCGCGATCGGGCGCACCCCGTCTGACGTGTTCCTGTTCAGTAAGCTACCGGAGGCCGACCAACAGGCCATCCTGCGCCAGGCCAATAAGGATGAGTTCGAGCGGTATATCGGGCATGCCCACATGAACCTGCGTAAGCCGATGCGCGATGAGCGCGTGGGCAACCAGGCGGCAGGGCCGGCGCCTGCACCGAGCTCGGCACCGGCGACGGTAGCGCCAGCCCCGCGCCCGGCAACACCGCCTCCATCATCGTGGCCGCCGGTACCGCCGCCGACGTTCAATGATCTCCGGATGAGGTAGGGTTGGTGCCACGACCACGTTTTAAACGTGATCGTGGCCGATCGGACGTTAATTGCGGCACGGCCAGGCGTCGTGCAGCGCCTCCATGGCCAGCCGAGCGAACGACTCGTGCATCCGTTGCGGGCGCGCCTCGATGTAGCGGACGACAACGCGCGCCGCCTGGGAGGTGCTGACAGTGGCGGGGAAGGCTACGCAGAAGGGGGAGGCCGAGACGTCGTCCAACAAGTAAACCAACCCCTCGATTATGCCGGTACATCGGCCCATCCCGAAATTAAGTGGGCGATCCGGCTCCTCAGCAAAAGCTTTGCAGTCCGGAAAGAAATGATTTGCGCTGAACCTCGGATCCTGCGCCGCCCCCGCCGCCGTGACGGTGAGCGCCACCAGGGCGCCGCAAACCATGGCGGTTCGCATAGTTCCTCCCCCTTTAGAATTGCCGCCAGAGTAGCAGAAAGGGCCGGACACTGCCGGCCCCTCTCGTCGGGAAATTCCCCAATGTACTTGTCGGCGAATTTGTTGTTCTGGCGGGTGCTCTGTCCCAGAGACGGCCATTGTGGGCAGTGTGGGAGGGAAAGCTACGACCCGCCTCCTTCTTTCGAGAGCCCAACGAGATAGGAGACGGCGTGCCTCCGCCGCGCGCCGCGCCTGGCCTTCCAGTAGGTCACGATGGGGTTGGCGACGGCCGCTGCGAGCGAGCCCGCGAACGCGGTGATCGCGGTCGCATAGCCGAGGGTGGCGAAGCTCGCTATGGACAGCGTTGGGACCTTCCAATCAACGACGCCCTTGACCAGGTCGCCGAACAGCCCGTCCCGGATTGCGGCCATCTCCGTCTTGTAGTCGTTAAGCTTGGGCGTGAGTTCCATCGCAATGAGCCTGGGAATCTCCTTTTCAACCTGCTCGGGCGAGAGATCGTCGAGCTTGGCGGCGAGATGGTTTAAGTCGGCCATCCATGCGTCATGGACCGAAGCGGATTTTTTCCGGTAGCTGCTGATGTCGCCGAGCGAAATCTTCTGCAAAGCCTCATCTGGGATCACAGTCTTCGCGAAGGTGAGGCCGAGCCACCATGTATGCGGGGCCGCCCCTCCAACGTAAGCCTTGTCGCTGGTGCGCAAGGCAAGGAGCCACAGGAAATAGGGATCGTCGGCGACGGGCGTCGCCCCGATCTCGTCCGCCACGGCGAGGGCGCTCGTCACCTGAATAGAGGCTTCGAAGAGGAGGGTTTTGAAGGTGGTGCGCAGACCCTCCACACCATCAATGGTGAACATTTTCCGGGGGTCGCTCTCTTCCTCCAGGGGCTTCGGCGTGAGGTCCTCGGCGCGAGCGAGCGCATCTAGGATATGCCGGCCCATAAGGCCGTTTCCGTAAATCGCCTGCTCCTGAATAAATTTCCGCGCGAAAGCAGGGTCGCGCGCCAGCCCCTCGCGGACGATGCGCACAAATTCGGGATTGGCGAAGTCGGCGATCGCATATGGTTCGTAGAGCGTCTGCGCCGGTCCGGAAGGCGGGGCGTGGATATGCACTTTGACGGCGGCTCCTTCGAAATTCACCTGCCGGAGCGGGGAGGGATGGCCGATTGTGCCCCATTTGCCCGCAAAGGTGACCGAAGGCCTGTCCATGAACGACATCTCGTTGCCGATGAGGAACAGGCGCTTAAATGTTACATCGTCGCAAATGCTGGCGCCGCTGTAGAGAAGCCTCATGTGCCGCCCCTTAGAGCTCGCGTCGTCTTCATATGGTCTCTTTCGTATACGGCACGGCGGCAAGAGCGCAACCAAGAAGGCCGAGCGCCCCGGCACTGGCACCGATGCCCGCGCCGCGACCAGGACAGGCAAGAACGGCGGCTTTGGGCCGCCCCTTTTATTTCGACACGAACGCGTAGTCACCGGGCGCGCAACGCCTGATCGGTGGCGCGGTTCTGATCGGCTGGCCGATACTGGCGCCATGCCGAAACGCCCCTCTCCCGACAAACCGCAGCCAACGCCGCTGTCGTGGGATATCTACCGTGCTGCCAACAAGGCTAAGCTGATTGGCAGCGTCGAGGCCGGCGACGCCGAAGCGGCGATCGAGAAGGCGGCGATCGAGTTTAAGACCGACGCGTGGCGGCTGATCGCAACGCGGCGCCGGTGACAGCGTAGGGTGGGCAACGATGCCTGAACAGCACGATAAGGACAGTGGCCCCAGGGTTGCCGAACTCATGCGAAAGCGAGCAGTCGAGGAGGCCGTCCAGGTAGCCGAACTCGCTGCCCAGCGAGGCGCGCTACGCGTCGTCGAGCGCTGGAACTCCGAGCGATCCCGCTGTGGTCGCCAACGATCCGGTGCGCCATCACCGCCGGAACGCCGTGGCTGGATGTCTATTGTCCGGGTTGCCAGACCGGCCGGGCGATCGATATCCGCACCTTGGATCGTCACCCGCTGGCGTCGGTCGGAAGCTTGGCGCTTGGCTTACGGTGCTCGTGGTGTCCGGGCAATGCGCCGATGCCGGTGCTCACCGGGTTACATGCGGTGCCGCCGGCCGCGAGGTGGAGCAAAAGTATGCCAATCGAATTCCTGCATGGTCGCCCCCTCAGTCCGGAAGATCTGGAGATGATCCGCCAGGAGATCGAGGAAGGCTTCGACAACATCGCTGAGGTCGATCCCGAAATCCGCGGCATCGTCGCGCGGAACTGGCCCCACCTCTTGGCGAAGCTTCCGCCGGAAGAGGAATGACATCGACTCTCGCGCCGAACCGGTTGTCACCTCGGTAACAGCGGCTCTTCTGATTCTTGAGATAATACTGATTACGTTGCCTGCAGATATTAGCGGGCTGGCCGTGGGCGTCGGGAGTAAGAAAAAAATGACTGCCGGGGTGAAGCTCGGTCGCGACGTCATGGTCGCGATCGGTAAGGAGCTTCGCGCGATGTACGCCGACATTGTCGCTGAGGCAGTGCCGGAACAGTTTGCTGAGATCTTGCACAGGCTGGATGAGTCGAGTGGCGAGGCCGCAAAGAGAGACAAGTCGCCGCGATGACTTCAGCCGCGGCGGCGCTGTCCAGCAATTCCTTGGCATGGGCGAAACGACGGCGCAGCCCACCGTCAGCGCTCATCAATCGGCCGTTCGCGCGTCTTAAGGGTTAGCGTTTCGTGCGGGTCGGCGACGACGCGTATGGGCTGGTCGCTCTCGTTCTTGACGACAAGCTCAGCGCCGGGCTCAATCACGCCGGGCACCGTCACGTGTACGGGCGCGGCGCGAGAACGGGCCCGCATCATTGCTTTGTAGATGTCCGCAACGAGCGCTTCGTCGGCACCCGTGGGTAGCTCTCTGCCGGCGCCCTGGTCGAGTACGCCGGAGTCGACGAGCACCTGAAGGCCGGCTGCGAGCATTCCGGGCGTCACTTCGCTGTCGATCTTGGTTTTGGTTGCCATGGTGGCGCTCTGGGCGTTGGTGCGATGTCGGTCAATGAGTAGGGTGGGGATAGCACCATTTCGCAACGGGGATTTCGCGAGCTTTGTTGCTACCGGAAGGTCTTCCACACCAACAGTCCGATATCGACTATCATGCCCACCAGGACGAGCAGGTTTACAAGCGCATTGTCATCAGGCATTGCCGGACCATCAGCCTTACGCCATGCTGTCAGACAACCCACTAGAGATTGGGCCGGTTCCAGCCCGAACACGAGGCCATTGAGAAAGGTGCCAACCAGGCGGCGGCAGTTTATCCCCGGATAGCTGTCGCTCGGGGCGGATATCGGCGACGGAGGAGTTGGGTGGTGCGGTTTCCTTGACCGGGGGCCAAAGCCAGGCTTCAATCTTTAACGACCTGAGAGCGCGGCTCCAATGCGCCATGGAGGGAGAAATGGTCAACCAACCGACTGCTGAAGACAAGCTTATCGACCGGCGCAGCGTTCTGCGGGCCGGGGCGGCGCTGGCTGCGGCCGGGCCGGCGCTGCTACACGGAGCGCATGCCAAAGCGCAGCCCCGCCCCAGTGGAGCGTCGCCGATGACGATCATCGATGCCCAGGTCCATGCCTACGCGGCGAACACGCCGCAGCGGCCCTGGCACAACGTGCCCAACTGGCCCCCTCACGTCACCGGCGACGAGATGGTGACGGCGATGGACAAGGTGGGCGTCGACGGCGCGATCTATATTTCCCCCTTTTCGATGTACCAGTACGACGGCAGCTATGCGGTGGAGGTGCAAAAGGCCCATCCTGACAAGTTCGCGCTGGTTAAGCCGGTCAACCCCGACGATCCGGCGGTGGCCGATGTCATCGCCGACTGGAAAAAGACGACGGGCACGGTCGGCATCCGCATCATCATGACCAAGGAATCAAAGCGCGCGCCGGACGATCCCGGCTTCGACCGCATCCTGCGCGCAGCCGTCAGAAACGATTTCCCGGTCAACATCCTGTTCTGGGGCAATATCGACGCGGGCACCGCGCTGATCGACCGCCACTCCGACGTGCGCTTCATCATCGATCATCTCGGAATCCTGCAGCCGAGCGTGCCACCCGCGCCGCCGCAACCCTGGGCCGACCTCCCCAAGGTGCTGGAACTCGCCAAGCGCAAAAACGCAGTGATC